>Ga0335396_10000129_pt1 | contig 90048 bp, 77 predicted proteins | sample FRY02_FD_205743 | JGI IMG/M metagenome (GOLD analysis project Ga0335396, IMG submission 205743) | Freshwater microbial communities from Lake Fryxell liftoff mats and glacier meltwater in Antarctica - FRY-02 (spades assembly) (version 2) | ecosystem: Environmental > Aquatic > Freshwater > Ice >...
TACAAGGAATTCATTGATTCGTGGTAGTCCTGTACCTCAGTTGTTTGTGCCACGCAAAACCTTGCGCAACAATTCTCGTGTGATCAAAAAACAACCGCAATTCCCAATTTTCAACAGCCCAGTACCGGACTGACCGTCTTAGGAATTCTGGGCGAAAACTATGATAAATTTTGACGAGAAAGTTGCAATACAAGTGCATGGCACCGTAGCTTCCGAGTGAGGCAGGCCGCAAAACGTGGCCCATGGCATTCATCACTCGGAGAGGGATGGCTACAATGACAGCAAATTGTGTGCCATTGGCACTCGTGCCTTGCCGCACACGCCGAACACAAAATCCGCACACCTGCACAATGGTGAATCACGTTTTTCATCGCGGGCGTTCAAATTTCCGCTGGCTATAAATTGCTCGGATGTGTCGTCGAGATTGTAAGTTTTGCATCTTGCAAAGCGGATTTTTTACCAATCAGGTCCAGGCAGACGCATACCTCAACTCTGAAACTCCATGTATCTCCAACGATTCCATCGAAAAACATTGCCCGGCACGCCATGTGCAATCACTCTTGCGTGGGTTACTCTGGCTTGTTCGCACAATGCATTTTGGCGTGATCACGAAGGTCTAGGATGTCACGGTTTCCAGCCATACGCGGTTTTCAGTCAGCCATCGTCGTGATCATGCTTACCTACGCAGTGATTGCTGTGCTGGTCACATTGACGCATTCTATCAGTGTCGAGGCTTCGCCGAATTTCGCAGAGCCCCTGCAGGATCAAATCGCAGCTCCGCCGTCAAAGGCTGCCATGGATGAACTCATGAAGCAGAAACTTGCTGCCGCACAGGGTGCCTTGGAAGCAGTTTCCCGCGACGACTTCGAACAACTGCACGAAGTGTCAACGCAGATGGTCGCGCTGAGTCACAAAGAGATCTGGGAGCAGATGGCCAGTCCGCGTTTTGTTCAGGATACAGCCGATTTTCTGGCTGCTGTTGAGTTTATGGATCGTATGGCTGAAGCGCGCGATTCTGACGGGGCGAGCCTTGGCTTCGTTCGGTTGACGATGTCGTGTGCAAACTGCCATCGCCATATGCGGACTCCCTCAGTTGCTGAATTGAATTCCCGGCCCCGTTCAACTCGGCAGACTCAATTGGCTGTACGCTAAAGTGCGTCAGCCTTTCCAGGCTGACTTGTTCTATTTTATGTCAGGCTAAAAAGCCTGACGTACTTTTGTCGATCACCGAAGACCGGTTGATCATTTTCATCATCACGACGATGGCTTGTGTGTCTTTTGCAGAATGATGATTCGCCATGCTTCGTTGTCTTGAATTCACAACTATTTCCGCTCCAGAAACACCGGACACGCATCGATCCCACGAGGAAGTTTTCCTGGCGATTCGGCTCGAACGTCAGCTTCAATGCCAGATGCTCAGGCCCATTCGAGTTCATATCTGCGAAAATGAACTACAGTTGTTCGGGCAGGTCATGTCATGGTACGAAAAGCAGCAGGCTCAGGAGACAGCCCGAGAGGTCGCTCCGATGTATCGCATTCGAAACGAACTTAGGGTTTCCCTAATCACTGCTGGTTCATGAGTTCGTCCAGTTCCCTCAGATTCGTTTCGATACGTGTCGATTCCGAATTGGCACTTTGAATCTTCGGGGGCACAGACTGCGTCTTCAAATTGGCAGCGAGCAGTTCCGGCACTTCCACTCCCGGAACGGGCTGGGCATAGAAATAGCCCTGAGCGTGAGTGCAACCCATTCTATAAAGCAAGTCGCGCTGCTCAGCAGATTCGACACCCTCGGCCACAACGTCCAGGTTCAGGTTCTGGGCCAGATTGATAATCGTCCGCACAATATCCCGCGTTTCACTGCATTCGAGCATCTTGTGAACAAAAGACTGATCAATCTTCAGCAAGTCCAGTGGTATACGGTGCAGGAATGACAGCGAAGAAAACCCAGTGCCAAAGTCATCGATCCCGATGCGGATCCCCAGATCGCGAAGTTCGTTCATGACTGCACGAGTCTGCTCTGGCTTGCCCAGCAACGCGGCTTCATTGACTTCCAGCTTCAACGTATGAGGATCAATACCGACATTCGTCATGGTCAGCAACAAATCATTTTTGAAACTCGGCTGACTGAATTCTTCAGAGGAGCAGTTGACCGTGACGCTGATACTTGGACCGCCGACTGCCAGATCGTTCCACTTCAGCACTTCTTCGCACGCTTCCTCAAAGATCGCGCGGCCGAGTCGACTGGTGAGTCCCAGTGACTCGATCAGTGGCACGAACACGTTCGGGCCGACTTTTTCGCCACGCGGATGCTTCCAGCGACACAGCGCCTCGAAGCCTTCGATTCGACCGGACGAAAGTCGCAAAATGGGTTGATAGACCAGAAAGAATTCATGGCTGCGAATCGCCTGCCGCAGGTCATCTTCCAGAGCCAGCTTGGCCGTGGCACCAGCCTGCATTTCGGGATCAAACACGCAATAACGCCCACGACCGCCTGTCTTGGCATAGTACATCGCCGTGTCAGCTTCTCTGATGGCATCAGCGGGAGTCTTGCCTTCAATTCCGCCATAGGCAATTCCAACACTCACGCCAATCTGCACGTCGCGCGCTCCGATCAGAAAGGACTCGGCCAGCGCGATAATAATTCGTTCTGCGACGTGTTCTGCATCTGTGCGTGAATGCAGTTGATGCAACAGAATTGTGAATTCGTCACCACCATGGCGGGCTATTGACCAACCGGATTTCTGTCGCGCGATTACGTCTGATCCGCGTAAACAGCCCTCTAATCTGCGAGCCACGCTGCAAAGCAGAAGATCGCCAGCGTCATGTCCGAGAGTGTCGTTAATGCGTTTGAAATCATCCAGATCCAGAAACAAGACAGCACTTAAGCCATACTTTTGCTGGTCGAGACTAATGATTTTTTGCAGTTGTTCTTCAAACAGCAGTCGGTTCGGCAGTCCCGTGAGCACATCGCGCACCTTCCCTTCGGTAACATCGGCCAGCGAACCTGCCAGTCGCAGAATATTTCCAACGGAATCCGATTGCGTTACACCACTGCACAGCATCCAGCGATAAGAATCGTCGCGGTGCCGCATGCGAAGTTCACAGTCAAATCGGCCACCTTCCTGAGATACGGCACTGTTGATCGCATCGATAAGGCTGCTTCGATCATCCAGGTGCATTCGATCGAACCACATTGACACTGTGGATTCCAGTTCGTCATCGGCGAATCCCAGTAGCTCCTTCCAGCGAGACGAAACAAAGATCTGCTGCCGCACAATATCCAGATCCCACAATCCGATCTGCGCACCTTGAGCCGCAAGTGAATAGCGTTGCTGACTGTGCTGGAGTTCTGTATGCGAATGTTTGTGTCGCAACTGCAGCGATATGCGTGCCAGCAGAATTTCGTCGTTGAACGACCCGTGCAGAAAATCATTCGCGCCTTCGCGAAATACGGCAGCATCTGGTTTAAGGTCCGGATCGGACAAAATCACGATCACCGGCAACAGCATTTCCGAATAGTGCTGGCGAATCTCGCGCAGCAATTCAATAATCTCTTGTGACAATTGAGAGGCGTTCAGGACAACAACATCCGGAAGAGCATGCCTCAATTGATTCAATATCGTGCTGGATTCAGCCGTGTGAACTCGGTAATCGTTCTCAGTCAGCAACTGTGACAAAGCCGCGCAGCGATCAGAATTGTGTTCAACAACCAAAATCGATGCGTGGGCAGTTTTGACGTTGCCACGCAGGATATTCAGTCCCGAAAGTTCCAACTGCACATCTCGTTGATTTGATGGGTAAATCACAACAGTTTCCGCTACGGGGTCACATCACGGGGCAACAGAACTTCTGTCTCGAACGGGAGACATCAATGTTTCCTCAATTGAACCTAGGTCTGACTTTCTGCACGTGGGCAAACAGCGTCGTGCTTTCGCAGCAGAAATAACGGTGCGGCTTTGCAACGTTCGGGCATGTTGCCATTCAGCATCACGGTCCGGGTTCCGTTTGTTCCGAAAATACGGCTTTTAGCGTTCACGGCAAGTCCCTACGGGCACATTTAGAGCGAGACGTTTGAGGCCAACCCTGTCCTTGCGAAACCTCAAGAGTGATAGCGCCCAGGGGTTGAAAAAAAGCTGTGGACATGACATCATTCGCGTCGAACACTATTGGTGTCGATTTGACGGACTTGAGCAATCGATCATTCGATCTCCCGGGTTTGAAAATTGACAGTCGGTGAAAAACGCGAGAGTGGCGAAATTGGCAGACGCGCTGGATTTAGGATCCTGTGCCTTAAACGGCGTGGGGGTTCAACTCCCCCCTCTCGCAGTTTTTTCTTTGACGGTTTTTCGGGCTGTTGGCTCTGACAACAGTTCAAAAGTACGTCAGGCTTTCCAGCCTGACATAAAGCAGAACAAGTCAGCTTGGAAAAGCCGACGTGCTGTATTTCGAGTCTGCGCCTTAGACGACAGCGATGATTCGTTTCACGCAGGGACCAGTGAAAGGTTCAACCGCACTATGCTTTCGGCGTTGAAGAACCAGGTCGCATTCTTCCGCCAGTTTCGAAAGCGGTTTGAAACAACCGGCGCAATTGCTCCCAGTAGTCGGTTTCTGGCTAGGTCGATGACCAGCTATCTTGCGGCCCGTGATCCTGTAACACCCGTTCGAGTTCTTGAAATCGGGCCCGGCACGGGACCAGTCACAAACAGCATCGTCCAGCTCCTTCGCCCGAACGATGTGTTCGATCTCGTCGAATTGAACGAAGAATTCGTGCGCATTCTGGGCCAGCGATTTGAGTCAGAACCTGGTTGGACGGCCGTAAAAACTCAGTCGAACATTCATCAGCTTCCTATTCAGGAATTTCAGACGTCTGAACCGTATGACTTTGTGATCTCCGGATTGCCGCTCAATAATTTCCCGGCTGAATTGGTAACATCGATTGCCGAAACGTATTTTCGACTGCTCAAGCCTGGTGGCATGCTGAGTTATTTTGAATACATGTACGTGCGACCGATTCGCAAAGTAGTCACACGCGGCGCAGAACGCATTCGTATCACGGCGATTGATGACACGATGCAGAAACACTGCAACCAATGTCGAATTCGACGCGACAACATCTGGCTGAATACACCGCCTGCCTGGGTGCAGCATCTGCGCGGTCCGGAATAGATGCCAAACGACGACGCCTTTCAACATCGACTGACAAACGCCCTGCAGAATCTTGAATCTAGTGTTCAGCGCAGAATTCGACGGTGCGTGGAAGCGGTCAGCACAACAGAATGCATGGTCGATGGCCAACGCTGCCTGAGTTTTGCAACGAACGATTACCTTGGCCTGACTCGACATCCAGATATTGTCGCGGCCTTTGCCAATATGGCTGCAAAACAAGTCGGTGCCGGTGCCAGCGGCCTCATCGCAGGGCGGTCGCCGCATCATGTACGACTTGAAGAAGCTCTGGCGGAATTTGAATCCACAGAATCTGCGATCCTGTTTCCGTCTGGCTTTGCTGCAAATACCGGAACACTGACTTCACTTATCGGTAAAAAAGATGCCGTGTTCTGTGATCGCGAAAACCACGCCAGCCTGATCGACGGTTGCCGCGCAAGTGCGGGGAAGTTCTTTGTCTACGATCGGACCGAACTGGATCGGCTGGTTGAATCGATCGAACGCCGTCGCAGTGACTACGATGCGGTATTCATCGTGACTGACACGGTTTTCAGCATGGACGGAACATTGGCAGACCTGCCGAACTTGTGTGACATCGCTGAACGATCCCAATCCACGATGATCGTCGATGAAGCGCATGGGACGGGTGTGTTCGGTGCGACGGGTCGCGGCGTGTGTGAAAGGCAGAATGTCGGCCACCGCATTCCCGTGAAGATCGGCACTCTGAGCAAAGCCATTGGGGGCCTTGGTGGCTTTGTTGTTGGTTCTGCAACACTGTGCGAATGGTTGTGGAACTCAGCTCGCAGCCAGTTTTTCTCCACCGCATTGCCTCCCGCAGTCTGTGCTGCAGCGGCGGCGGCGTTGCAAGTCATTTCGAATGAACCGGAGCGGAGACGGAATCTTGCCGTGCGGTCAGCTTTCGCTCGGCGATTACTTCACGAAAATGAACTCGAAGTGATCGCCGCGCCTTCCGATAGCCCGATCATTGCCGTGCTTCTGCGTGACGATGAACTCGCGGTTCGAGTCAGTCGACGACTGGCCGCCCATGGGGTTTTCATCCCTGCCGTGCGTCCACCGACGGTGGCTGCAGGAACATCACGGCTTCGAATCTCACTGTGCTGTGACCATTCGGAAGATCAGATTCGATCGGCCGTGTATCAGCTTCGAGACGTTGTAAAATCCGAACGGCGCTGATGCTGGAATCAAGGCCGTTGTCGGCATAACCTCCGGTGACTGAGCGGCTCGTCTCGACCTGCCACAGGTTGATTGGCGGGCAACATGTCGCCGTTCAGTGGATACTCGCCCATGGGTTCGAGCTTTGCTCGAAAGTCCTCCTCGGCAAGGAGGACCTACTTCGAAAATTTTCTCGTCAATCATGCCTTCATCCGAACCTATCGCGCGTCTGCTCACACCGGAACAAATCGATCCGGAGTTAAAAAAACGCGCGGAACGACGTGATGGATTTTCGGACGAGTATCCGTTTGCTTCGCACTGGTTTGAAGTTGACGGTCACGTGCAGCATTACATCGACGAAGGTAACGGTCCAGTGCTGTTGATGGTGCATGGCAATCCCACGTGGAGCTTTGCCTGGCGACGACTTGTAAAAGATCTCAGTCGCGATCATCGCGTGATCGCCATCGATCATCTGGGATGTGGTTTTTCTGAGAAGCCTCAGGATCGAAATGTCTACACGCTGAATCAGCATATTCAGCGTCTTGCATCGCTCGTCAAACTTCTCGATCTGCAGCAGATCACTCTCTTCGGCCACGACTGGGGCGGCGCGATTGGCATGGGCTGCGCAGGCCGCCTTGCGGATCGCTTTCAGCGATTCGTTCTGATGAACACCGGAGCGTTTCACAGTCAGGCCATTCCGTTTCGCATCTCACTCTGTCGCATACCAGTGCTGGGAAAACTGGGCGACCAGGGACTGAACCTGTTCGCTCGCGCTGCACTCACGATGGCCGTTGAAAAACCACTTAGCGCTGCCGCGCGAGCTGGATTCATTGCACCATATGATTCATGGAAAAATCGCATCGCCGTGCATGAGTTCGTGCAGGATATCCCGCATAATCCAGCGCATCGCAGCTATACAACGTTGACAGAAGTTGAGCAGTCACTGGTAAAGTTCCAGAATCATCCGATGCAGTTGATCTGGGGGATGAAAGACTGGTGTTTTACTCCGGGTCAATTCCTCAGTGAATTCCGTCGCCGCTTTCCAAAAGCACAATCGCTGGAACTGCCAAACGCGGGCCACTATGTGTTTGAAGACGCTGCCGATGCCGTGCTGAAACAAGCGCGGCAGTTTCTGAATGGTTGACGCGTGATGACAAAATCCGGCAGAATCTGCTGAACTCCCTATCTAAAATCAACTCCACCAAGGCGACACCTGACCGGAATTTCCATGACCATTGAACACATCCTTGTCATCCCCACACCCGTCTTTCATCAGGTCGGGCATTTCCAGGGTTTTTGCGGCGACATTGATCGCTATCTGGAAGTGATTCTGAATCCGCAGCACGCCAGCTATCGGCCTCGCCCCGACATGGAACAGGACCCAACCTTTAAGCAGTTGATTCCTTACTGCGTGTTTCGCTGTAATGGAGAGGTTTTCTTCTACCAGCGAGGAACAGCTCAAGGCGAAGCGCGGTTGCATGCGAAGCGATCAGTCGGAGTTGGCGGCCACGTCTCGACGCTCGATATGGACGGCGAACTCACACCGTATTTGGAAGGTATGAAGCGGGAAATCGAAGAAGAAGTGGAGATTGAGTCTGCGTGGCGGGAAAAGTGCGTGGGGCTGATCAACGACGATGAAACGGAAGTTGGGAAAGTTCACTTGGGGATTGTTCATATTTTTGATTTAGACTATCCCAAAGTTCGAGCGCGTGAAAAGTCGATGATAAACGTAGGATTCGCACCTCCGTCAGAATTGGTGCGCCAAATTGATGAATTTGAAACGTGGTCCCAGATCTGCATTAAGTACCTCGCAGAGCTGGAAAATCAATGAAAACCGTGCATTCGAAAACGAAACACGTGCTTCACTGATGTGAATACTACGGTGTTCGGTCGCAAGCGAAACGGATTCGCGTGGGGCCGAGTGATGTCAAGCGCATCAACTAACTCCGGCATCTTTTGCCGTTGCGATTCAAGGGAGTGAACGATGAAAACGTTAAGTGCTGTACTGCTGCCAGCACTGCTCTTGGCTGGTGGCATGTGGATGACTGTTTCCGCTCAGGACGAAAAACCGGAAGTTCTGCCCACGCCGCAGCCCGGTCAGATTTCCGAAACTGAGTTGGGAGAAATCCTGGCAACTATTGGCTTGAAGCCAACCAAGACAGAGCAGCGTTATGACTTCGCTTTCAAGACCAGCTACCGTGGCGAAGAATGGAAGTTTTCGATGTCCACCGTGCTCAGCCGCAATGGTCAGTCGGTGTGGGTGATGGCATGGCTGGATCAGATTCCACAAACTGCCGGCGAAGTACCTCGCACAGCCTTGCTGCGACTGCTGGCTGCCAACGACCGCATGGGTGAAGGCAAATTCTTCGCCTACATTCCAAACAACAAACGCTTTGTGTTGCAGCGCGTGGTGGCAAATCGCGACATGAACAATAAGAAGATCATGGAGCTGCTGCAGGATCTCGCCGCCAGCGTGGCGGATGAATATCCAACATGGTCCGTTGCCAACTGGACACCGAAGGCTGATCAGCAGGTCGCTGAAGAAGCGGGCAGCGGTCGTGATGTACCTTCGAACCCAGCAACAGCAACTCGCTCCGGCGCACCTGCGAACGTTAAGACTTCAGAAGCCGCCACGAAATTCCAGGGCAAGTCTGTCAACTGACTCGTGCTCGGACAATCACGCTGTCCGTGAGCAACATCAACGCTACCCAAGGCCTGACCGTTTAGCAGACGGTGAGGCCTTGTTGCGTTTATAGTAGCCATCACTGTCCAGGTGATGAATGCCAAGGGCCGCGTTTTGCGGCCTTCGTCACTCGGAGAGTGACGTCTACTTTGGGAGACTGAAATTGGATCTTGGAATCTGCGGAAAAGTGGCGGTTGTCACCGGAGGTGCAAGTGGCATCGGCGCTGCGACCGTACGGTTGCTGGCTGAAGAGGGATGTCGCGTTGCGGTTTGGGATCTTACAGCCAACGATGCGGTTGGTGGCGCTGAGTCCATTCAGGCCGTTGATGTGACGAGTCTCACAGCAGTTGAATCCGCATGGCGCGCGGCAGAAAATCAATTAGGGCCAATTGAAATTCTTGTCCATGCAGCGGCGATTGGTTCAGGGCATTTCGGTTTTCCGTACACTCGTGTTCCTGTAACGGCATGGGAACGAGTGCTGCAGGTGAACATAATGGGTATGACGCATATCGCCCACATGGCTGGACCGGCGATGCAGGCGCGTGGTCAAGGTGCGATAGTGTTTCTTTCCAGCGTTGCCGGGCAGATGGGATCGCAAACCGATCCACCTTACAGTGCAAGCAAAGCTGCGAATATTAACTTCGCCCAGTGCATGGCGAAGGATCTGGCGGCATCAGGCGTTCGCGTGAATTCCGTTTGTCCGGGGATGGTGAAAACTCCGCTGAATGAATCCGTCTGGAAATCATGGCGCGATCAACAGCCAGCACAAAAACAACTGTCCTACGACGAATGGGCAAAGGCCAAGATCAATCAGGTAATTCCGCTGCGGCGATGGCAGCAACCGGAAGACATCGCTGCAATGATCGTATTCCTGTGCAGCACGCGGGCGAGTGAAGTGACTGGCCAGACAATCAACGTCGATGGCGGCTGCGTGATGCATTGGTAAGCTTCGCCCGGTCAGAAATGAAGTATCGTATGGCCTTGCGAATGTTCCCTCTCCCCCCGAATCGAACTCTGGAACATGGCAAATCAAAAGCAAGGGGGTGAGGGGACAATCGCAGGATACCTTAACATTGTCATTCCGGACCGCGTGACCTATCAATCTCGAATCGCTTCGACTGCCAGTTGCTGAAATTCGGAGCGAATGTCGGAAGCATCACCGCCACCAAAATTCTGGCGAGCGATCAGCAGCACGAAGATCATTTCACTCTTCGGATCAATCCAGCCCTGAGTTCCAAATGCTCCACCGTGGCCGAACGAACCGGGTGCCAGCATTGCCGTCGCGCCTTGTGGTTTCTGAACAAGGCAAAACCCGAGTCCCCATCCGCAGCCCGGTGTGAAGCCGGTCTCCAGTTCGCCGGTTTGCAGCGATGTCATCTGTTTGACGGCGTCAGCAGAAAGAATTCGTTTGCTGTTCAGATCTCCGCCGTTCAAAACCATCTGATAAAATCGCACCAGATCGTTCGCGGTGGAATACAGGCCGCCAGAAGGATTTGGCGACGTATCAGCACTGACTTCGTACAACCAATGATTGCCTCGTTCGATATCTTTCTTATCGGCAGTTGGCTGATACATCAGAGCCAGACGTTTCAATTGTTCGTCTGTCGGATGAAATGATGTCTGCTTCATTTCGAGCGGCGTAAAAATACGTTCGGCAAGGAACTGATCGAACGGGGTGCCGGAAACGATCTCGACGATTCGGCCCGCGACACTCAGGCCTGGACCGTATTGCCACTTGGAACCCGGTTGAAACGCCAGTTCTGATTTCGCGAGTAGCTCAACAGTGTTCGCCAGCGTTCCGACGTTCCGTTGATCGCTGACAAGTCCATTGGTGTGGCGCAGACAATCGCGAATGGTGATCTCCCGAGCCGGTGCCTTGCCACCAGCGAGCTTCGTATCCTTGAACGCAGGAATGTATTGTGAAACGGGATCATCCAGCTTCAGTTTGCCTTCGTCATTCAGAATCATCACGCTGGCCGCCGTGATGGGTTTCGTCATCGACGCGATTGCAAACACGGTATCGGCAGCCATGTCGCGGCCATTCGCAACGTCCGCCTTGCCCACCGCTCCGACATGAACCACACGTCCTCGCCGAGCCACCAATGTCACAGCACCGGCGATCTGTTTAGCCTCAACGAATTCCTGCATCCGCGTGTCGATTTTCTTCAGCGAGGCGTCATCAAGACCGGCTTCTGCCGGATTGCTATCAACGATCAAACCCGCGTCGTAGCTTTCGGCGGTGACGAGCTGATCGACTGGATTCTCTGTCAGAATCAATCCTCGCCACTGAACTTCCTGAGCGACTTTGTTCGAATGCAGTTGCAATCCGATCGGCCCGGATTCGCAGAGTTCTGGTTGCGGATCTGCCCAGTCCGCGACGAGCCGTCCATTGACAACATGACGAATACGGTGACCGATCGCGAGGATTTCCATGCGATTCCAGTCGTGCTGTTTGCCGGCACTCTGAGCGATGCCCAGCGTATCTTTTCGCACATTATTGCGACGAAACAAATCGTGATAGCCATACGCCGACGGATACATCACGAGATGTCCCTGATACGAAAACGGCCCTTCGTCTTTTTCAACCGCCTTGCCCCACAATGAAATCCCTGAGTGCATTTCACTGGTGACAAGTTTGCTTTCGAAGATCAGTCGAAAGTTCTTATACGACTTTGCGGTCATCAAATACGTGCTCGATTTGGGTACGGTCTCGTTCGAGTTGCGACCGACGATGATTCCATCTTCGACCGAATAGTATTTTCCAATGTGGCCCAGCCAGCCGTCCAGGTTTTTGCCATTGAAAAGATGAACCGGCGTTTCGCCGTTGGGCAGTTTCGCAATCTGCTCGTTGCTCCAGTCTTCACCATGGATAGTTAATGAGCACGAGAGAAAAAGAATTAAGGCCGTTGCTGGAATTGGAGCATTCACAAGTTCTCTCCGGGTGAGTTTGCGGAAGGTAGAGTGGTCGGAAGATTCGAATCGTACCTAGGAAGCGTCCATGAGGCGAGCCGGTGAACTGTAGGCCGATTTCTCCGAAATCGGCTAGCGTTCGTCAACCGCCTCGAATGAAAATCAATTGATGAACCGGTCCACGTTGTAATGAGATGTAATGTATGTGGTACAGATTTCGGAGAAATCAGCCGACGTTTCTTCAACTTCTATCGCAGAAGTCACAGCATGAATTTTCAATGATCTCAAGATATGGTTGCACTTTCGGTACTGACGCTTTGATATCGCCATAGGCAGAATCCATAAACCGAGGGTGGACCTACCAACCTTCACCACTAAATGAACACGCACTCAACCGGAGAGAACTTCCATGTCCAGCACACTGGTTCGCGAGTTTCTGACTGCAGTTCGCACAACGGTCTTTCCGCCATCTCGGCGACGTTCCGCTTCACAAAGATGGGGCAGTGGAGCACCGGCAATCGTCGAAGCATTCGAGCCGCGAGTGCTGCTGACTGCGACGCCTTATGAAACCTATCAGAATTCCGTGGCGACAGCGGATGCAGCGTATACCGTGCAATCGCAGCTTGCAGCATACGACTATGACACAGAGATGCTCAACGCGGACGCGGCTTACAATTCAACTGAGCAGTCGGCGTGGAATGAGTACGACGGCGAGGTAAGTGCGGCAAACGCTGTCCTGACCACCGCATACGCCAATGCTGGAACCGCATATGGTACAACGATGGATGCCGCAAACGGCGTCTACAACGACAGCATGGATACTGCTGCCGACGTCTACGACGGAGCTGTTGCGACAGCCAATGCGGATACCTAATAAGGGCATTGTCAATCCCGCCTATGCGACTTACGCCAGTGCCGTAGCCGGTTCAAACACAGTCTGGCAAACGGCTTACGATTTGGCCAACGATGCGCTGTGGGCAGCACAAGGACGAGAGATGGATGCCATGATGAATGGCGGCAGCTACGATATCTCCGCAGACTATGCTGCCTACAACACCGCAATCGCGAATGCCGATGCTCAATGGAACGCAACGGAGAACTCCGCATGGACGTCCTTTGCCGCGACGGAAGCATCTGGCAAACCGCTGCGGACGGAGCATGGAACACTTACGAATCCGCCGTCGCAACCGCTGAAACCGCGTGGGACACCACCGAAGCTGCTGCGTGGACTGTGTACGGCACCGCAGTGGCGGGTGCAGAAACGACATGGAATATTACCGAAGCGAATGCTTCGGTTGCGTATGACGACGCCATGGCTACGGCGGAGGCGGCCAGGACAGGAGCAGAGGCTACTGCCTGGGCTGTACTTCAAACATCTGGCGAATCGTCGAGCTCGAGGTCACGGTACCTCCTGACGGTGTATTCACCGCCCACAAGGGATCGCGGTGTTCCACTTGTGGCATTCAATCGGATTGGTGCGGGCTTTCCGACAACTTTGCCTCCCGTGGGGCAAGTTACTGTAGTAGTAGCTCACGGAGGAGCCCATACATTTCTGATATTGCTCAATGCAAACGGGCAAATGTCGTACTTTAGAGGCGGACCAGTCGGTTCAGGAATATTAGATAGCTTAGAAGTGAATATGGGAGGGTACGGAACTGGGGACGAGGTATATTTGCCGAAGATTACAGCCTACCATCCGGTTGGCGACGTCGAGGAGGGTAAACTTGAACGGCTCACTGCATTGATGGCCAATTTGAATGCAGCCAACCAAAGCTACGGATCTAATGCAAATAACTGTAACTCCACAACGTGTCAGGGACTTGAAGCAATGGGAATGTCGGTTCCTGACTCACCTGTACCTGATCCGCCGCGGAGTGCGCCGGGTTGGGGCACGACCCTAAGGTAGCATGTTTTTCGCGGTTGTCCGAATACCGCTAACGCAGGACTAATCATGAAAGTGATGTCAAAGCGAATAATTTACACGATCGTCATCCTGATCCTGTGTACTACATTAGCAGTTGCTTTTCATCTGCGGCATCGAATGTTTTTCTTGCTGGCCTACCATCGTTCCGTGTCTGCGGTAGTCGCATCAAGATCGGATTGGGGATTTGAATTTGCGTTTGATGCAGCCGACGAATGTGTCGCGCCAGAGGACAGACGATTTGTACAAAACCACTGCTTGGCGGCCTTGAGTAGTGAAGATACCTTTTACCCGAACATGGTGGCGTTTTATGTGCTTATTGAGCAGCGTGAAAATCTCTTGGATGAAACAGTCGCTTCGCTAAAGACACTTGCCATCGATCCAGCGTTTAGCAAAACGAAGCAAGAAAGCTTTGTGTACGTCATCAAGGAATATGAAAAGAAGAAAGCTCTATCCGTCACCTTGAAGAACATGAAGGTGCAGGGAACCGGCAATTGAAAATCTTCAACAGTCGATGTGCAAAACATACCTGCAGAATACTGCTGCTTATTCTGCTGCTTAGCGGGCATCTAAGCACCCAAGCACAAGTTTCATCATTTATGTCAAACCTCTGTTCCACTGGCGTAAAGCCAGTCGGGGCAGACCTGTTGCGTTCGTGCCGCTCCTGCTTAGTTTCCAAACCTGCGGTTCACTGGCACAGGACCAGTGGGGGTTTTGGAAGATGTGTTGTGGAGTCGTGCTTGTAGTTTTCAAACCTGCGAACCACTGGCGTGAAGCCAGTGGGGATCCTGTGTGACGCTCGGCTCCCCATCTGACCTCGCGTCGGTGGAAGCCAGGTTTGGCAACTACAGGAAACGCAAACCAAAAACAGCAACTCCCCACTTGTTACCCCCAACGAGGTCACATTGACCGACGACACACTATCAACAGCACCGATGAATCTCCCAACGGATTGGATTGCGCCTTTCGCGGATGAGTTTTCGAAAGACTACTTTCGAAAGCTACAAGAGTTTCTTGCGTCTGAACGTCAGCAGCAGCTCATCTTCCCGGCGACTGAAAACGTTTTTCGTGCGTTCCAGTTGACCGCGCTAAAGGATGTGCGAGTTGTAATTCTGGGGCAGGACCCTTATCACGACGAAGGACAAGCGCATGGTCTGAGTTTTTCGGTTCGGCCCGGTGTCAAGCTGCCGCCGTCACTGCGGAATATTTACAAAGAGCTGGAATCTGATCTGGGGATCACGCCTGCGAATCATGGCTGTCTTGAACAATGGGCCAGACAAGGTGTGATGTTATTGAATTCTGTTCTCACCGTGCGGGCTCACGAAGCGAATTCGCATCGCGGCAAAGGCTGGGAAGAATTTACGTCGCAAGTCCTGGAAGTCATCAAGCAGCGTCCGCATGTTGCGTTTGTGCTGTGGGGCAAACCAGCGAAGGGAATTGCGGGGACAATTGGCGATCGTCACCTGGTGATTGAGAGTCCTCATCCTTCGCCGCTTTCCGCTTATCGCGGCTTCTTCGGAAGTCGGCCCTTCTCGCGGATCAATGCGTTCCTGAAGCAGAACGGTCAACCCGAGATTCAGTGGGAGTTGTCAGCAGCCAGCAGCGACTCCGCTCCATTCGACAACAGCAGCTCGGCGACTTGAATACCAACTTTCTCGGCATGCGTCACGGGGCCGGATGCTGTCTGTTCGATGCGTGTTTTTCCGTCCAGACTGAGTAGAACTCCGGTCAGTGTCATCTGATCACCGTCTACCCGAGTCCACGCGCCAAGTGGTGCATGGCAACCAGCGCGGAGCGTGCGAAGCAACGATCGTTCGGCCAGAACTTCAGCGTGTGTCGTTGCACAAATGATCTGCTGTAGTAGGTCACGGATGACGTCGTCTGAATCACGGCATTCGATACCCAACGCACCCTGGCTCACTGCCGGATACACTGTCGGCGGTGTCAGCAACAGAGAAATTCGATCGGCCAGTTCCAGACGTCGCAAACCGGCTTCCGCGAGGATAATTGCGTCGTACTGTCCTTCGTCGAGTTTCCGAATGCGCGTATCAACGTTGCCGCGAATTTCGGACAATTCAAGATCTGGTCGCAGGTGCAGCAGTTGAGCTTGCCGTCGAGGACTTCCCGTGCCGATCTTTACACCTTTCGGCAAGTCGTCAAGGCTTTTGATGGCTGCTTTAGATTGTGGAAGCAGCAAGGCATCGCAGCGCTGTTCGCGTTCCGGGACTGCGGCCAGAACTAAGCCACCGGAGGACAGTGTCGGAAGATCTTTCAGGCTGTGTACTGCAAGGTCTGCACGTTCATCCAGCACGGCTTTTTGGACTTCGCCCGTAAACACGCCCGTGCCACCGAATTGACGCAATGCATCGGTCTGATTGGTATCGCCGGTCGTGACAATAGGCACCAGTTCGACTATCGGCTTTGCTGGCAGGTTTCGCAGTCGATCGGCCAGATAGTTCGCCTGCCAAAGCGCCAATGCGCTTTTTCGTGTCGCGATTCGAATCATGAATCAAGAGTTTCTGGTTTGGTGCAGTCGAGCAGCGTATCGAAGAGAGCGGTGGAAGAGCTGCCGTTTCAAAAGTCACATCATAACAGCAATCAATTGTGACTCACGCCGCGCGGGATTGAAATTCATTCGTCTGAGGCAAGTCTTGCGAATGCGGTCGATATCCCGGATCAGAACTGCGATCGATTTCGCATGACGCAGTTGCATCAGCGCGCTGAATTCGTTCGGCGAGGCGTTCCAAGCGAGCCATCTCATCGCTGACAAATTCGGCCCACGCCATCATTTCTTCACGGGGCAAGTCGATGGGCACTGTCATTGGCGTGCCGGCAATCAGGATGACTTTGGAAAATGGTTTTGGGATTGCCATGTCTGTCCATGAACCTGGTATACACCATTGTCGGCTACAGACGAGAGCAGTGGGAACGATGGGCCGTCCAGACCGCGACGAAATGAAGACGATGCCTTCTTTCATTTTTCGCCTTGGGCCGCGAGGGCCGTCGGGAGTCATCGCCAGATGGAGATCTGGGCGGCTGAGGATGTCTCTGACGGCTTCCGCACCACCGCGACTTGTGCTGCCTCGGACTGGTTGAATTCCTGCGATCAAAACTGAATCCGCCAGGTAGCCGCCATCACGATGCTGGCTAATCAGTCCCGCCAGATTCCATGTTCGAGAAGAAAACACGGCCATGACAATCTGGTCGTGCCACATTGAAAATGTGAATCTCTGGCGGCCGACAGGGCGTGAATAAGGCGACGCATCTTCGACAACTTTAAAATGCTGCACTCGAAGTGTCAGGAATAAAAGCCTGAGACCAAACGTTGCAAAATACGAAAGGACGATATTAAGCCAGCGGGAGCGAATCTTCATCAGCTTCCATGCCCTGAAGAAAAATGGCCTGCCAGTGACACTGGCGATGGCGGAGTCGAAAGAAAATGACAGGAATTGTCAACTTTTAACCGCCGAGTTTATAGGATCCACTGAATTCTGTTGAGACCAAATGCGTTTTTAGAACAGGAAATTCCGAGCGTTCGAATTTGATACATCTGCTGGTCTCGAAATGCTATTCACTTCTGTGGGTGTACAAATTGTCCAGCGTTATTTTCGATCTTTTTAATATTTATGAAAGAGATCTTGGCAAACGTGTATTTTCGGCTAACATGGCTTGGCACTGAAGTTTTGCTCAGACGTTTTTGGTCTGGATGCTCGAACTTTAGGCACCAGTGAAAACTTCTGGCACACTCTTTGCTTTTCACTTTCAGATCTCTTCGCGTGCCGCCTTGGATGCCAGTCCTGTGGCACGACAAATCAATTCGGGTTCATTCGCTTCAGCCAGTTGACGCTTTCTGAAGCGGTTTCCATCCCGGTCCGGGGGTTCCGGATAATGCTCGCACGGTTCATACGGAGATGATCAGTCTGTTCTCCTGTTCTTTTTTATTGGCGAGCATAAATTTCTAACGGCTTCAACTGCGAAAGTGGTTGAAGCCGTTTATTTTTGGTGTTTTCAAAGATGAGTTCAAGTGCGAATTCTATGTCGAATGACAACGTCTACGCCTAAAAATGGCAGAACAGCCAGGTGTTTTTCGCTCTGAGATGGAAGTTTGTCCGGTGTCAGGCAGGAAATCTCCCTCAACGTTAGGCGATTTGCCGCGCATGTTTGGAAGTGCAGCCGCTGACTGGGTAGACTGTCGTCCATTAAAAACTGATGCCTGCGACCCGCAGACAGCCTGACTGTCGTGGATTGCGAGCGACTGCATCCCATCTGCATTCACTTTATCCTCACCCTGGGAGTTTTCATTTATGGCATCTCGATCACGACGCGGATTTTTGAAACAAGCGAGCCTTGCAGGACTGGCGACCGCTGCGGCACCATATTGGTTTGCACCATCATCGTTTGCGGCCCCGTTTCGCAGCCCTAACGACCGACCAATCCTCGGTTGCATTGGCACAGGCGATCGCTGGAACGCGGTTGGACCGAATGCCATGCACTTTGCAGATTGTGCGGCTGTGTGTGATGTTGACAAGGCACACGTTGAAAAAGGAAAAGCCAAAGCTCTTGAAATGCAAAGTAAGCCGGGGGCAGAACGCACTGTCGATATGTACGAAGACTATCGAAAAATCCTGGATCGGCCGGATATCGATGTCGTCACGATCGTAACACCGGATCACTGGCACACTAAAATTGCGATCGAAGCGATGAAAGCCGGTAAGGACGTTTATTGCGAAAAGCCGCTGACGCTGACAATCGACGAAGGTAAGCAGATTCGCAAAGTGCTGGATGAGACCGGTCGCGTGTTTCAGGTTGGCACTCAGCAACGCAGCGAAATGGGTCTGAAGTTCCTGCACGCTGTCGCTCTGGTCCGTGAAGGTCGCATCGGCGAACTCAAGACTGTCACTGTCGCCATCGGTGGCGCGGAATCAAGCGGACCAATTGACATCGCCGATGTTCCGGCCGGACTCAACTGGGATATGTGGTTGGGGCAGGCTCCGGTCACCGAATATCGCTTCAAGGATACGGGCAGCAAGTATGGCAAATCTCGGTGTCATTATGAGTTCCGATGGTGGTATGAATACTCCGGCGGCAAGATGACGGATTGGGGCGCTCACCATGTGGACATCGCGGCATGGGCATTTAACCTCGAAAATACAGGGCCAGTCAAAGTGGAACCAGTGATGTCAAAACATCCTGTTCCTTTTGAAAACGGCATGCCAACAGATCCAACACAGTACAATGCCGCGACGGAATTTCACGTCAAGGCTACCTTCAAGAACAATGCTGTGCTGCACATTCGTGACAACGCGCAAGATCTGGGATTTGACAACGGGTTGATGCTGGAAGGAACCGATGGACGGATCTTTGTGAACCGTGGCAAGCTCACAGGGGCAGCCGTCGACAGTATGAAGGACAATCCGCTCAAGGAAGAAACGCTGAAAGCACTCTATAAGGGCAAGCAGCCGGGCGATCACATGAAGAATTTCTTCGAATGCCTTGTTGACCGGACTCAGCCCATCAGCGACGTCCACAGTCATCATCGTGCGATGACGGTGTGCCATCTGGCGAATATTGCAATTCGACTGGATCGAACACTGAACTGGGATCCGGATACGGAGCAGATCGTTGGCGATGCCGATGCCGCAAAATGGCAGGCTCGCGAACAGCGCAAAGCTTACGAAATTCAGGCTTAGTAGTTTGGCTTTTGCGAAACAATTTATTGGCCACAATGGTGTTGGTTTCTGCGAAGCACGGTGGGTTTATTCAAACCTGCCGTGACTTCATTTTGGTTCGGAGATGTTCATGGGTGAAAGTACAGCCGATCAGGATGGGACTCCTGGGCTGTCGAGCTTCGTCGATGTATTTGATCGCAGCGACCTCTTTGATTGGATCGACAATCAGGCTGTTGTCAATCTGTCGTCTCTGGGGCAAAAAACAGGTTTTTCGAGTGTCGAGTCTGTGCAGAAATCGACAGGGATCTCTCTGCGCCGCTTGTTAAAACCTGGCGTGACATCAGTGGATCTTGCGGCGGCAGTGTTTGACAAATTGTGCCGCGAATCTGGTTGGGCTCCGTCTGATTTTTCAGTCGTGATGCTTTGCCATTCAGGTGTCGATGACGAAAAGGCTGAAGAGCTTGCGGCCGCGATTGCCTGCGACAATGGACTGTCTCCACAGTCTGTGCTTGCATTCAATTTTGGTTGCAGCGGTTTTCTGAAACTACTTCAGGAAGCGACGCTGCTGCTGGCAGATCGTCGCAACATCATACGCATTGCCTTGTTGAATGTTGAAACGCCCGAAACGTGGCACGACGGTTCTGACAGATTGTTTTGTGGCATTGTGTCAGCCGGGGCCACCGGAGTCGTTCTTGAACGTAACGTGGGGCTTCCGGTTTCGGTGATTCGTGCAGACGATTTTGCCATTCCATCGTCATTGCGACCAAATCCAGAACCGCTGTTTCGTAAAGAAACGGGTATCGTCTATTCGTTTCGCGGCGAAGTCGTCAGCCGTACAGTGATGCGGATGAATGCCGAGACTGTGTTTCTGAACGGCATTGAATTGATGCTCAATAACCTTCGTTCGGCAGTGGCTTCTGTTGACCTTCGGACTGGCCAGCGTGTGATCGTAATTCCGCATCAGCCAAGCGGAAAATTGCTGAGGGCTCTGATTGCTGCCGCGAAGCTGGAGTATCCGGACTTCGAGTTCCTGAACAACCTGAACGAATTCGGCAACACTATTTCTGCTGCTGTACCGACCATCATGGCTCGCCTGCCGCAAGTACTGGCGCAAAATGGCCGCAGACAGATCCGTGAGGGCGATCTGATTATTCTGCTGGCTGCCGGTATCTGCATGCATGAAATTGCCGACCACATGTCGGCAGGACATGCTTGTATCGAATGGGTCTCCAGTGAGGTTCCGATGGCCCACGTGGCATCCAGTGCGATGGCAGGCTGAAGTTCCCGAAACAGCATCCCGAAAAGTCCGTCAGGCTTTCCAGCCTGACACGCAGCAGAACAAGTCAGCCTGGAAAGGCTGACGTACTTGATTTCGGGACGGTTCCGAAGTGACGAAGGTGTCGAACGTGCAATTAGTTCAATCATTGATGTTGAGTCTACTTTTCGCAGCCACGCTTCGTGATGCGTCACTTGCACAGGAAACTGGCAAGAAGTCACCATAGAAGGCGGATCATATCAGATGACAGATTTTGCTGATGTCCCCGACGATGTTCGTGCAAAGCTAGCGGAGTACAGGACGATCACATGTCTGCCGGTACAGTGGGGCGAACAGGATGCATTCGGCCACGTCAATAATATCGTCTATTTTCGCTGGTTCGAATCCGCGCGAATTGATTTGCTTAATGCCTGTCCCTCGCAGGTCTCGATGAGCGGTTCCGGTCTCGGACCGATTTTGGCGTCCATCAAGTGTGACTATAAACGCCAGTTGCGTTTTCCGGATACCGTTTACATCGGCTCGATGATTTCACGCATCGGTCGTTCCAGTGTCGACATCAGCCACGCCATCGTCAGCCGCGAACAAGGGCTAATTGTCGCTGAAGGCGTTTCGGTGATAGTGGTCTTCGACTACACCGCTCAACGCGTGACACGAATTCCAGATGACCTGCGGCTGCAGTTTGAAGCGGCGCCAGGCGGTTGAAACGGTCGTGCTTCAGGCAAGTTGTTCTTCCGAAACATGATTGCTTCACGAGTGCTGCGGACACCGCACTACGAATACAGCGGAGTGATCACTTGCCCTGCGTTGATTCGATGAGGGCGACCGATTCGGTCAGTCATCATGCTCTCCGGATCGATTCCGAGTGCTGTAAAGATCGTCGCACCAAGGTCCGCCGGATACCAACCGCGAGTTGCTGGGTAAGCCGCCTGAGCGTCACTAGCTCCGATCACCTGACCTCCACGAACTCCTGCGCCTGCGAAGACGGCGGAGAAAACTCCGGACCAGTGATCCCGTCCGGCACCAGGATTGATCTGTGGCGTACGACCGAACTCACCCACAGCGACGACGAGCGTCGTGTCGAGCAATCCGCGTTCATCAAGATCGGCCAAAAATGTTGCAAGCCCTTTATCGAACGGCGGCAGTAAGCGATTCTTCAATTGTCCAAAGTTATCGCCATGAGTGTCCCAGTTGTTCATCGTTCCCATATTCGCCTGAATGATGGGCATGCCTGCTTCAACCAGTCGCCGAGCCAACAGCAACGATTGACCAAATGAATGGCGACCGTAGCGGTCTCGCACTTCCGCAGGTTCGCGATTCATGTCGAACACATCGCGAAATTTGCCTGCGGCACCGAGAAGTTGATGAGCCTTCTCAGTCGATTTGCTCAGAGACTGCGATGCTGACGGTTCCTGCAGATATTGATGCTGATCATCCAGCGCAGAAAGCAAATTGCGGCGGTTCTGAATTCGCTGATTTGTTAGATCCTGCAACAGTGTGAGTTCGTCGATATTGAAGTCTGGTGTGTTAGGATCTTTGGTCACATGCCATGGATCGAATTGACTTCCCATGAAGCCCCCGGTTTGTCCGGAGAATCCATAGCCGTTATGAATGTACGTTGGCAACATCACGCCGGATGGCGCGCCGTCTTCACGAGGTCGCAGTGCCTGCATGGTTGCCGAATAACACGGCCAATCCGCGCGGCTGGCCATGTGAGTCGCGCCGGGAGGAGTCTGATTGACGCCCGTCAGCACAAAGTGTGTCGCATGTTCATGACTTGGCAAACTGTGAGTCATCGAACGCACGATCGCGAATTTGTCGGCCACCATCGCAAGGTGTGGCATATGCGGACCGATCTGGACTCCGGCAGCAACTGTATCGATCGGACTAAATTCACCGCGTACTTCTGCTGGAGCATTGGGTTTCAAATCCCACATATCCTGATGCGCCGGCGCGCCGCTGAGAAACAGAAACACGACACTCTTTGCTTTTCCGAACATCGGACCAGATGCCAGCGCCGCGCAAGCCGCCCGACCAGGTGGAAGACCGGAAAGTCCAAGGCCGAGTGCTGATGAGAATCCAACCTGCAGGAACCGACTGCGGCTGATGGCTGCAGCACCGTTGTGTGGTCGAATGTTTCGCATCGGAAATTCCGGAGTGGAGTCAGCGGCAGGAAGGAAATGGCAAAACTAACGGCAGGATGTGCAGCACCCTCGAATATCGATGATAAGCAATACGGTGCCGGAAAAACGGAATTCAATTCCACCTGCCAGATCATCTGACAGTTTTTGAGAGCCGCATGAGTGTCCTGTTCTGTTCACGAATTGTCCAGCAGATAGCCTGTGCGTTGCGCCCATCAAGCCCTGGGTCGGACCAGACGGAGTATCGCTCCGGCATTGACCAGACACCTGCCGGAACAGCGCTCCGCTTGGTCCGGCTTTCATAAGTTGATAGAATCGCAACGCTGGTCATACGCTTCGTTCAAGGCGGTGACATCGAAATCCTTTGTTGCGCGGACGTGATTATCGTGGCCGAACCAAGCATCTCAAATGTGTTTTTTATCCTGGCATCACCAGCAAATACTCCAGCATCACTGAACAGTGCGAGCCGTGGAATTTGCTCGTGTGTGAAACTTATCTTGACGCTGTGTGCGATATCGATCTTACTCGTGACTTCGACGTATGCAGCGGATGAAGCGAAAACCAGCGAAAGCGACCGCACCGTTCAGGCGGGCGTGCCCGAAGGCAAGCTGACGTCGGGAAAATTCGTGGAGAGTACGCTATTCCCCGGTACGACTCGCGAATACAGCGTGTATGTGCCTGCTCAATACAAGGCCGACGAACCGGCAGCCCTGATGGTGTTTATGGACGGGTCGGGTTACGCTAAAAAAGATGGCGGCTTTCGAGTCCCCGTGGTGTTTGACAATCTGATTCAGCAGAAAGCGATGCCCGTCACGATCGCTGTGTTCGTCAATCCCGGCAACATCCCGGCGACATCACCAGGAGCCAGCGACCGCAGCAATCGCTCGTTCGAATACGACTCAATGGGTGATCGACACACCAACTTCCTGATCGATGAATTTCTGCCCGTTGCGTTGAAGGGTTTGAACGTATCGACTGATCCTGCCCAGCGAGGCGTCTGCGGAATTTCGTCGAGCGGCATTTGTGCGTTCACCGCAGCGTGGGAACGCCCCGATCAGTTCGGCAAGGTACTCAGCCACATCGGCAGCTTCACCAACATTCGCGGCGGCTGGGCCTATCCGGGACTCGTTCGCAAGAGCAAGGACAGGCCGAAGACAATCAAGGTCTACCTGCAGGAAGGCAAGGACGACCTGAGCAACCTGCACGGCAACTGGCCGCTGAGCAATCAGGATCTGGCACAGGCTCTGCAGTTCGCTGGATACAAGTACAAGTTTGTGATGACCGATGGAGGCCACAGCGGCAAATGGGGCGGCGAAGAACTCCCGAATGCTCTGCGATGGTTGTGGGACGACAATGCCGAATCCACCAACATGCCCATCGTCAACACCAAGCCCGAATGGGTGCCTCATCCGGATGCCGTCGCCAACGCCAGCGTTCCGAAGGGCACCGTTGAACAAATGGAACCCTTCGAATCGAAGGTTTTTGAAGGCACAACTCGCGACTGGTCGATCTACGTTCCGGCTCAATACAAAGCCGACCAGCCAGCCGCTCTGATGGTGTTTCAGGATGGCGAAGGTATGAAGAATGTGAACGGTCGCTGGCGCGTCCCCGTGGTATTCGACAATCTGATCGCTCGCGGAGACATGCCGCCCACGATCGCGGTGTTCATCAATCCCGGCCACGAAAAATCCAAGCCGCAGGAGAAGGGCAAACATTCCAACCGCAGCTTGGAATACGACAGTCTTGGCGATCACTACGTGCGTTTTCTGACGGAAGAAATCATTCCGGAAGTTCGCAAGAAGTACAACATTTCCGACGATCCCGAAATGCATGCGATTGGCGGTTCGAGCAGTGGAGCCATCTGTGCCTTCACCGCAGCGTGGGAACGCACCGACGTCTTTCGCAAGGTTTACAGCAGCGTCGGCAGCTTCACCAATCTACGAGGCGGCAATGTCTATCCGGCGTTGGTTCGCAAGACGGAACCGAAGCCCATTCGAGTCTACATGGCTGACACCAGCGGCGATGTCGACAATCAATTTGGCAGTTGGTGGTGGTCGAATCTGCAGATGGCGTCGGCCTTGAGCTACATGGGCTACGACACTCGCTTCGATCAGGCTGAAGGTTACGCTCACAACGCCGACTTTGGCGGTGCCAAATTTCCCGAAGCGATGATGTGGCTGTGGCGAAAAGAAAAGCACAGACCCGTGATCGACACCAAAGGCGATCTTGGCGGCGACTTAACTCTGCTGAACCTGCTCATCCCCGGCGAATCCTGGCAACTCGTCGCCGACAACCTCGGCTTCGCAGATGCTCTGTGTACCGACAAAGACGGCAACCTTTATTTCTGCGACATGAAGGCTCCGGCTGTGATCCGCATCAACACGGCTGATGGTTCACTCACCGAAATCAGCAAAGAAAGCGTCAGTGGCCTGGAATTTAATCCGGATGGTTCATTGCTCTACGCATGCCAGGGTTCCAGGGATCGAGTCATCTCCATCAACCCATCCAGCGGCGAAGTGAAGGTTGTCGCTGAAGGAGTCAAACCCAACGACCTCGCCGTCACCAAAGACGGCTTCATCCTGTTTACTCAAACGGGCACATCACAAGTCGTCCGCATCGACCCAGCCAACGGCGAAGTCACGCCTGTTGATACCGGCATCAGCAAACCGAACGGCATCGCGTTGTCCAACGACGGCGGAACTCTGGCCGTTTCCGATTACGGCGGTACTCACACGTGGACTTTTCGAGTCAACGCTGGCGGAATCCTTGACGCCAAAATGCCCACGATGCCGATGCGTCTGCCGATTGACCAGAAAGGCGAATTCAAATTCAACGAAGCCCCGCCGTACATTCAGGTCGCCAAAGGTGACGGCATGGCCGTTGACAAAGTCGGCCGCTACTACGTCACCAGCGAACTCGGAGTCCAAATCTTCGACCCGACCGGTCGTCCCTGCGGAGTCCTTCCCAAACCCGACCCCGGCCAACCCCTCACAACCTGCATGCTGGCCGGAAGCGATCACAGCACTTTGTACATTGCGCATGGGACGAAGATCTATTGCAGGAAGCTGACGGTAGAGACGTCTGGTAAATAGCTTTTTAGAAGCGAATTCGTAGCAGTCTGTCATCATCAGTCCGACTAGACAGGGTCAGCCGCACTAAACCCAATTTGGGGTCACAAAGATCAATCGGTGCAGATGTTGTGGATGTGATGATGTATTGGAACGATGCCTCATCGGAGGCAAACAATGATTCCCAGCCGTGAATAACACGAAGCATTTGATGAAAGAGTTGCTCTTCAATATCATTGCTCCTTGGGCTGTCATGAATAACGAAACGTGGATGATGTCCCAGTCCTGCAACACTGGAAATCATACATGCGAGGTCAAAGGACAGTACTTGTGCCATTACTGATAAAGCTGCTCCACTCGGAGTAAGTCTTTCGTCTACATCCGGCTCGAGACCAAAGGCTGTCAATTTCAACTTTCCGGCCGAAGGCACACCGAAGATCTCGCCCAGAACTTTTGCAAATAGGTTTGACATCGAATTCAAACGACGACTCTGGTCGCGTCGTACGGTTTCCTGAACCTTTCCAGACTCTTTAACAGCCGATCCCAATCGCTTTAACTCGCCGTCACACCAATCGATCATTGTTGAGGCTGACTGTCGATGTTTCACATCGTCGCCGTAGCTTTCCCAGCGACCGATCGCTCGCTCTATGCCGGCCAGTTCTTTCTCAACTCGACGACGTTCAGTACGGAGGCTCTTGCGAGTATCATCTGTTGCCGCGCGGAGTTGATCTCTCTCCTGAATTTTGTTGGCGAAAACCGTTCGTTTTTCCTGAATTTCTTGACGCAATGATTCGATGGTGTCTTCTTTTGCTGGATCAGATTCGGGCGTTATTCTATTCGCCAATTTCAAAGGACATACCTCGAAACTGCGATGTTCAAACGGCGATTCAGCGGCATACGCATGCGTGTGAACAGCTTGCTGTTTCGCTTCGAGCTGTTTACGAAGATATTCAATTGCAGTTTCGTGTTTCCCGAGTCCTCGGCTGAGTTCCTCGAGTGTCGTTCGAGCCGATTCTTCTTCGTCTTCCAACATGGCGATACGAGAATCGTTGACGGTATTCTCGCTGAGAGCCTGCAATTGCTGAATCTGAGTATCAACTTTCGATGAAAGTTGAGACGCGAAGAGTCCGTGCGTTAAATCCGATTCAACTTCAATGCCAAGCTTTAGTCTTAATTCTGAATCAACTGTGTCTAGAAACTGTAACTGCGTTCTTCGATCGTCCTTGACACAACGTTGGCTATCAAGCAGGGTCTGATGTTTTTTCCAAAGTGGCAGCTCTTCGATATCAATTAGATTCATGAGCCACCGAAGAATGCGTGATGCTTCGGTCCGTTCGATGACCACGCCCGATTCCGAGTCAGAATTTCGCCAATCATTGAATTGACGATAACCACACTGCCAATCTCGAGTGAGAAACCCAAGGACTTTCAACCAGTGATTTTGGTCCAGGTTGGCATTTGGTAACTCCGGTAACCCGCTCCAGCAAGCCTCTTGAATCGCGTTCGTGAATTGCTCAAACCCACGTCGAGCAATATGCTCGTCAAATAGCATGGGCCAATGATCGGCGTTAACTACAAACGGCTGGTTCCGGCGGTCGGCAGCAAACGGGCGAGCTAGGCACCAGTCCACATCCGCGACTCGCCAGTGTGCAATCACATAAGCATCGGGAAAATGATTGAGAATGCGACTTCGTTCGAGTCTTGGTGCGAAAGTCGGCTCGCCGAGCGAATACCGAATAAGCCGTGTGAGTAATGTCTTGCCGACGCTGTGCCCGATCACTCCAAGATCAGTCGCCAGACGAGGACTGGTTTGCACGATATTCAGTCCCCGGCGAAATTCGATCTCACGAATCGGCAAAGCACTGGCGTTAAGTGATGGCAATACGACAAGCCGCCGAATCCAGAGAACTGGCTCCTTTCGTTCAGCGGATGGAACAATTTGATCTTCTTCAAGCGGAAATAAGTTCAAGGTGGGCATCCAGGATTTCCTCGGTTTCGACAACCTTTCCCAGTTGCCGCTGATCTTCAAACACTTGTTTTACTTCCTGCAGTCGTTGCCTGTCAGCCTGCGAAACGGAATCCTGAAATGGCTTCGTCAACTTAAGCCTCTGCTGAACGTGTCCATTGTCGATTTGAATTTGTCCGGCAATCTCAAGTTCCTGGAGAACGTAGTCCAGACCTTCAAGAGTAGAGCAATCGCGATCCGTTTTCTGCCGGACTAAACTTTGTTCCAGCAATGACGCTCGAAGTTCGTCATCCAGCATCAGAATCAAACCGCCGTCGAGAGCGCTACGGGTTACTACTTTTGCCCAGTCACCAATCAGCAAACCAATGTAGTATCGAAGCCGGTTTCGTTCCAACCTCTGACGTTGCACATAATCGGGCTCAGCTGCAACCTGATCGTAATTCTCTCCACAGTGATGAGACAATGCTTTGACTCCAGCACTCACATCACAGCCATTTTCTGTTTCAGCCGCCCATTTCAGCCAATCAAGTGAAAAGTTGAGTTTCATAGAGCACCTTTATTCAGCAAGCTCGCAGCCTGAATCGCAGTCATTTCAAAATACATCAGACAATCGTAATCTGGATCTCGCCAGAAATCCTTCATTCCTCGTGCTCTGTAGAATTCCTCAGACTGCGGCAGTGAATGCAGGCCAATTCTTCCATCGAAATCCAGTTCAAGACTCAGTTGGATTGCGACCTGCAACATCATTGTCCCTAACCCTCGGAACTGAGGATTGGGCTGCCAGTCCTGTTTCCAGTTCCAGGGAGCAGTCTGTAGATAATCGACGTAGATGATAGACTCCCCGCGAGTAGCCGGGAATTTCGACGCCTTGTTGAGATCCACGAGCATTATGGCCTGTGTCATTGCACCGCATTCGATCACAAATGCCTGTCGTCCAATGATGCCCTGTGACCTATCGAGTTTGTCGGGCCAATTCCAATGAGAACTTTCCTCACGACGATCCGCTGGCATCTTTGCAAGTAATTCAGTCAGTGCGTGGGACCACTGAATTTCCAAATGTTCACGATGTCTTGGCTCTATCGTGTCCCAGAGTTGTGCTGTCTGACTCGAATTGGTTAACGAACCAGCAGTTCAAACGAAGCAATCATTGCCATCAAAGCACCATCAACTCCGCTTTGTCCTTGGTAGTCTTGTTTTCGATCAGCACTTTGTCACCTCGTTCGATCCTCGCATCAATTACCTGGTACAGTCGAATCGCCTGCCGAAGCAACGCAGTCTTGCTAAGTCCTTTTTTTTCGCAAAGCTCTTCTATCACAGCCATCTCTTGTTCTGTGAGATTGAGTGTCATTGTTCGCTTTGTCATCTAAACGCCCAATAGTGGTATCGCACCATAAGAATCGAAGAATTGATCAATATTTAGCTACTATTTGATTATTTGTCAATTCAAAAATACACCAAATTGTAGTTAGTTAAAAGGTTTGCGACGTCGTGCTATGCGGAATTTACGACAGATCATGCGTAAATAGCTGCATTTTTGGGCATCGTACCTGCTGTTTACTGTATTCGCCCAACGCACGTCACAACGGATTCGCGGCTCGTGACTGATGTTGGTTAGTTCTAGGAATACCTGCTCTGATTAAATACGCTGGATTCGCTGGCTGATGATCCGACCATGAAGAATGCTGCGAGTGCCGACGCGGATGGAGTGCATTCATCGGTTTATCAAAAACGTCGCGATGTTGCCGAGGAATGTCTGGAGGACGGCGGAAACTTCTACACTGAATTGGCACTCCGTGATCGCGTTGCTCATCAGTTGGATCCAGCGGTCACGGGCGTTTTGATTGATGGCGAACGGGGCGTGACGCAGGCGGAGTTGGGGATGGCCGCGTTGCTGCAGATAGTCCTGCGGTCCGCCAAAACGAAAGATCAAAAACAGGCGCAACCGTTCTTCCGCACCACCCAGATCGTGAGCGGGGTACATCGCCCCCAGAATGTCGTCATCGGGCACCTGCCGGTAAAACGCAGCCACCATCGTAGCGATACCGTCGGAACCAATGACACTGTGAATCCGGTCTTCGGTAAGTACTGCCTGGTTGTTGGGTGTCGAGTCTGTCACAAGAGCTTCACTGCAATAGATTTGTCGCGGATCACGGCTACTTCTGTTCTTTTTGTTTTTCCGTCTGTTGCTTCCGCCAGTCCCAGGGGGCGACAGGATCTGCTTCGGACCAGAGCCCTGCTTTCTTGTCCCGAGCCTGTTTTTCACTTTCGGCCAGAGTTTTATTGTCAGGGGCGACGCGGACGAAATGCCAGGCGAAGCCATTCGCAACCATGTATACGTTCAGATGAACGTCGTCGCTGTCCGCTGACTTGTCGCCTTTGAAGTAGACGTCGCCGATGATCTGGCCGGTGCGGTCTTCTCCCTGCGTGACGACTCGCACGGTCTTGTCACCAACCAGGCTCGCTAGTTGTTCCTTAGACTTTGTCCCGAACGACTGCTCCAGCTCAGGAGCGTCGATTCCGTTCAGGCGAACTCGAAACGTCTTCTTGTCGTCCGTCTGAAGTTCAATCACGTCGCTATCGGGGACGCTCAGCACACGGCCTGTGAGTTCGGCACCGGTGGGAAGTTCTTTGCGGTACTCAACAAAGTAATGTGTCGTTCCGTTTGGAGCTTTGAATTCTTTTGGAAACTCTTTCCCATCCAGGTCATAGCAAACTCGCAGGATTGCATTGTCCGTGAGTTCGAAGATTGCCAGTAACGTTTTGCCCTGATTTGGACCGGCTTTCCCCGTGATCGTCATGCGATGCGGCAGGGTCGAACGATCCACGACGCAGGTTCCTTTGTCCGGCGTTCCATTCACAGTGACGGCATACTGTTCGCCAGTGAGTTTCAGCACGATGCTGTCAAGCACAGTCTTCGGAAACTCCTGCCCGCCAAGCACAGCGGTCGCCGGATGCCATATGCCATCGGTGGAACCCGGTTCCTGAGCCGCATGCACACTTTGCCCAGCGAACAAAACAACAGCAGCAAACAAGATTGGCCTATAAAACATCAGAAGTTTCCTGTACCGAAATGTGACGCGACTGTTAGGCAACATAATCGATTCATGGGTGTGTTCGCTTCGGTCAGGCATGCGTATGATTGAAATGAGCTAAGTGCAATCCCTGGCTCACGATTTTTGAAGTTGCGCGTTTTCGATTTACCACAACCCGAAACGTAAGTGAGGGATTGAGTTTCGGCAGTTCGACTGCGTGGCCAGGAATCCCTCGCTCACGCTTCGGGTTGTGATGATGGCCTTTATTTTCGACCAATTCACCGCCTGGGATTTCGAATAGCGCATCTTCCAAACTCACGCTTCGGGTTATAAAAATGCGAGGTTTCCCCCAAAGTGACACCGTCCAACTATTTGATGTCGATCAATTCGACCAGAAAATGCAACGTGGCATTAGGTGGAACTGCGGCACCAGCTCCTTGCGCACCGTAGCCGAGTTTCGGTGGAATTTCGAGTTCAATCATCCCGCCCTTTCCGACGAGCTGCATGCCTTCTGTCCAGCCTGCGATAACGCGGTTGAGCGGAAATGAGATCGACTCACCACGCTTGTAAGAACTATCGAACACGTTCTTGTTATCAAGCCAGCCATGATAGTGAACTTCTACGCTCTGCCTTGCGGTTGGCTTGGCACCGTCTCCTGCACGCAGAATTCGGTAGTTCAGACCCGATTCTGTTGTTGTAAAGGTCTTCGCGGCACTCTCATCGATTTTCCCGGCTCCATCTGGAAGCTGAGGAAACGCCACGTTTTTAACTTCATCTGCCATCGAAATTTTTGTCCTTGCGAGCATCAATCCAACCAGGACCACACCAGCCGTTCGTCTTCACGACTTTTTGCACCTGATTCAAATCAAAGGTATCAACGATGTCTGATCGGTCAGTACCCGACGGGTATTAATCTCAGACGTCACGGATCGTAGCGAATGTTGAGCAGAAATCACGTCTGCGCATGCAGTGACACATGGCAGGAGAGTAGTCGCCGATTTCGATAGGTCCAGCCATCGGGAGTCCCTTCTCCCCCGAGCAGGCTGTCGATTTAATGTGTTTTCGCAACCCGAAACGTCAGTGAGGGACGGAATGGAATGCATTCTTCATCTCAAATCCCTCGCTGACGCGTCGGGTTACGATTAAAGCGACAGCCTGCGAGATCGGGGGAGAAGGTGGCCGGATGAGGGGGCGACCACGATCATGATCAAATTGCGTCACAAGCCTTATCGAGGCATCTTCAGCCGTTCGCGAACCAATTCAGGAAGATACTTCATGGATACCGAACCGTGGTCAAGCACAGCTTCGTGGAAACGGCCCAGTTCGAACTCATCGCCAGTTTCCCGCTGAATCTGTTGACGCAGGCGATAGTGAGCCATGCGGCCGACAAAATATGTGCTCAATTGTGTTGAGCTTTGCTTCGCGCGAATGATCTTCAATCTGGCTTCGCCTTCGGATTGATAGGCTCCGTCGGTGAGGAACGAATAGGCTTCGTCGTCAGTCATCGTCGTGCAATGCATTTTATGGTCGAGAATCGTGTTAGCGACGGCTCGCAGATAGAACTTCAACTGATTCAATCGCAGTGCAAGATTGCCGTCACCGTAGCCCTGATCGAGCATCATCTGTTCGGTATACACAGCCCAGCCTTCGATGAAAACGCCTGACTGCAGTACACGCCGAATCAACGACGGACAGCGGTTTGAATATTCCAACTGCACGTAGTGGCCAGGGTACGCTTCGTGAATCGTCAGCACCTGCAGCATGTGCTGATTGTACTCTTCCAAAAAACTGCGAACGCGATCTTCGCCCCAGTCTGATGGCGGCGGACTGACAGCGTATGTGCTGATTCCCATCGGATCGAGCGGCAATGCAGAATCCAGATACGCCAATGAATTGCCTCGGCGGAATTCGGGCATTTCGATGATCTGACAGCGATCTGGTTCCGGCAGCCGCAGAATGTCGTGTTCGTGGATGAACTCTTTGATTTTCCCGACCGATGCCCGCGCGTCGGTCACCAGATCTTCCGGTTTGCCATGTTCCTGACTGACCGCACGAGTGACCTGAGCGATTGTTTCTCTGCGTCCGGGGGCGTCATCCGGCGGTAATGCTTTGGCGGGATAGTAGTGGCTCCACAGTTGTCGCGACACGACATACATCTCAGTCTGAACGCGGACGAATTCCGCCTCTGCATCGGAGAGCACCTGATCGGCCGACAATCCGGCGTTCAGAACCAGATCCAGTTTTTCCGCAAACAGTGCGCGGCCGAGACGCCATTCGCCGTTCGCACGAAAACGACGGCTGTCTTCCAGAAAGATCTGATGTTCATTCAGCGCTGCAACGGCTACCGTTGTCGCTTTGCGAAGTTCTTCCTGTTGGGGCGTACCGCTGGCGAGTTCAAAGATTCCCTTTTCAAAAAATCCGATCGCTCCACGATTCTGGGAGACCGCTGTGTCCAGAATCGATGGCGGTGATTCACGCAGTGTCTGCTGAGCCGTCTTGACGATGCGAGGAATCTGTGTGATGCGCGCGATCGCGTTTTTGACGTTTGTTTCTTTTGGCAGAGTGGATTGCGTCAGAAGCGAATACACACTATCCGTGATATAGCTGCCATAAGTGCGGGCATCTTCCTCGAACGGTTTCGTGTTTTCCGCCAGCCAGATATTTCGAGTCAAGTCGTCGCGGAGGATTTCAAAGTCAATCTGTTCGTTGCGAGACAGATCATTGTAAGACACTTCCTCAGGCAGTTGCTTCAGCCGACGGCGATACTGATCGAGCCATGTCTGCCGTGCTTCAGGACTGATGTCATCCAGCAAATGATCGAACCGATGATCACCCAGCATCGTGGCTTCGAACGGTCGCAGTTGGAATGATTCTTCCAGATACGACTTAAAGAACGCCTCCAATTTTTCGTCCGCAGTCTGAGCAGCAGCCGGTGTGATAAGACAGAAAGTAACGAGAACTGAAAGTAGAATGTATTTGCTCATGCCGGCAGCATACTCAAGTTGCATTCGCACACAAGGCTGCGGGCTTCCTTTGATCGCGGCCATGCAGCCCCGCACCCAACGCCGTTAAGGATTTTGAATCGTTTAACCCGTGGCCGAAAGGCCAGGTTGTGTGCAACCAGCAACGGCCTGGCCTTTCGGCCACGGGTTAAACGAGATGTGATTTCCCGCATAGCAATGCTTAACGGCGTTGCCCCGCACCCAGCCGAATAGTAACGCTGCCCGAACCTCCACCTTGTGATCGGATTCTCGGCCCCCAAGAAACACAGTGACGAAAGGGCCATTCCATGACTAGAATGCAATCTCAACAGTTTGCTCCCTGAATCCGTTCTCTTTGAGTTCGGTGTGAGAATTGAAAGAAACGCTGTTGCCACAGCACCTGGAGATAAGAATGCCGTTGATGATTTCTGACGAACAACTGCAACAAGTGGGCCTGACCGAAGACGACGCTCGAGTGGAATTGGCTTGCCGTTTCTTTGACGCAAATCGACTCACTCTGCACCAGGCGGCCAATTGGGCCGGATTGGATCGTCTGGGAATGGAAGCCGCACTGGTGCAACGCGGGCTCCCGATCTATTGGTACACGGAAGAAGATCTACAGGGAGACCTTGAGACGATTAAGCACTTCGGCAGCTAACAAGTGAACTGAATTTCTTCCTCGCTGAGGAGTTGGTGAAACGGATTCTGCAACAGGTGGGTGAAGTGCCGTAGGTGACGGCGATGGACGTGTCTGGAGACATGGAAGTACAAATTTGACTGCGTGATAAAATGTTTGCCGTTTTGTTTTTCAAGTGCATGGCAGCTGTTTTGTGTTTCTCGGGGCATTTCTCGCAGATCTGCTCTAGCGAAGTGATATCGTTGGCGATATCATCAATGTCGGGGGTCGCCTGGAATGAGAGTATGAAATGATGAAGTTTGAGTTTCTTGTTCCGACAACCCTGAATGACGGGACGCCGGTTTCCGCGAGCTATCTTCAGGGTGTCGCTGATCAACTGGCAATTCTCTGTGGCGGAAGTTCACTGGACGAAACTGCCGTAAAGGGTATTTGGTATGGAGATGGTGGACACCGGTTTGAGGACAACTGTAAGCGGTTTTACGCTGTCGCAGAGCGCAGTTTGTTGAACGATCTGATGAACATTGTCACTCAAATTGGCAAGGAACTGAAGCAGGAAGCCATGTTCATAGAAGTTTCGGGATACGACGGACCGCAGATTTTGAAAATTGTAGACAACTCTTAGGGCTGAATTCAGCCTCATTTTCGCGATCGATCTCACACCACATACGATCGCTCTCTCATCACCACAATTGATCGCGGTGTCGCCACATACGATCACGACAGGTACAACGATGGCCACGAAGAAACGGTCACAAAACGGCCCTGCGGCTCAGTTACTGCAGATTGCAAAAGAAGCGGCGACTCGCTGCGAGCACTGGGAAGATTTGCACAACACGGTGTACGGCGTAGGCGGATCGTTTTCGCAGTTGTTCAGCACACCGACGGCGCGAGTTGCGTTCAGCAAGTCACCAGAACATGCGGCGATCCGTGAATTGATTCAGTCGCTGCCAGGTCGATCCGGGAAAGATTCGCCCGCCGAAGATTATAGTGGCAAAATCCTGCTGCGAATTCCGCGTTCACTGCATGCCGCCCTGGTGCATGAGGCCGAAGCGGAAGGTGTCAGTCTGAATCAGTTGCTGGCGGCAAAACTCTCCGCTCAACTGCGAGATGTCGTCGCAGTATGAAGCAGATGATGCAATCCCGCGGGCTCATTGGGTTGCAACATCTGTTTTTTGCGGCTCTTCGTGAGCGCATTGCCGTGTGACACTCTGACGTGTTTGCTGCTTGGAAAGCAAAAAAGGGTCTGGTTCGAATGGCGTTGTCCACGGGAATTTACGGGGTTTTTGTGATCGCAGCCAGCGCCGCATGAAACATCCGCCTGGCCACCGTCAGCAGTTTGAGAACCTTGGGACGCCGTTTGTTTTCCCGAGGTTCAACGCGATCCGGACGCTGACCTATGACGGCGCAGGTGCCCTGCTGTTGCGCCGAGACGGCCATCGCTTCGCTCACCCCGACGCATGCGCAGAGCAACCAGTTCGTCGCCAGCAACTGATGAGTTTCTGTGAAGCTCATGCTGCGAATCTCGCGACCAGCAGCGTATCCACTTTGCAACATCTTTAGTCGCACAAGATTGTACGTCGGCACTCCGGTCCATAGCTCGCGATGAAGACTCTCAGGACTCTGCCCACGCAAATTCTCTAAGCCCAGCGTGCATTTAATTGACTCAATATCCGGCTCCACTATCCAGCGTCCCTCGTACATGGAACCAAGCCATGCACCAGGATGCTCTTCCACATCAAGCAAAGTGGTAGCGATGGTGCCGGCATTTTGAGCGACGACGCGCCCCGCGATTTGTGCGATCAGGGAGACCACACGACCGGCCGCAGCTTTGCACGATCTGCCGTCCCGTTTGAAGAGGAACTGAGAGATCATTGCCCAGAGGGTAATCGCCGGTGTAAAGACATCTTCGTCGGCGGTTCCGAAGACAACATTGTCTTCCTGGAATGCCTCTGCAAACAAAGAGCTATCGAGAACTTCGCACAGTGGAAGTTTGTTGGCTTGAATCATCGACCGCTGAAAAATGCTAAAGCACTGCAACGAGCGGCTTGCCAGAATGGACATGAACCCTCCCTGGTCAAATGTTGACACACAACACCAGGAAAGGTCCACGCCTGCAGCATTCTAACGATCAGTAGGGTCACGCCATCGACGTCATGCCTGTACGCGGAAAAGAAACTTAAACGCTGCGCGGTCGTTAAAATTTACGTTCGCCAAAACGCAAAATTCCCGTGGACAACGCCATTCGTGGCAGGAACCGGTGTTCTAAACGCACAAAAGTGGGGTACCAGGAAACGTTTCGGCATGGCTGCGTTTCAGATCGGAGTGGACGATGCCGAACTCTTCGAACGACAGTTCAGCAGTCATGCGACTGCTGACAATCTGATGAATATCCTGAAGTACCACGCCTATAGCCGTCTGCTGATCAACGGTATGCCGTCGCGACCATTCAGTATCAGGACAAAGCTGATTGACGAATTAAAAAACAGGCCGCCGAGCAACAATCTGCGTGACAGTTGCGGTGGCTCTGTGGTACACTTCCCGCATGAGTACTACCAGCTATCTCGATCGCATGTTGCAGCCTGTTACCGAGGCGATGTCTCCTGAATTTGCCACCAAGCTTGTTGGCTTGACGGCGGATTCTGAGTTGTTGTCGCACGTTGAGCAGCTGCGCGGAAAGGCAAATGCCGGCACATTGACGGCTGAGGAAGACGCTGAATATAAGGACTTTGTTGAAGCGGTGGATGTGATTGCCATTCTGCAGTCTAAAGCTCGCTGCGTATTGGCCAACCGAGTCAGCTAATATGGATGCGGCAACCCGAACCATTGTGCGGGATCGGGCCGAAGGTCGATGCGAATACTGCCATCTGCCGGAACTGACACTACGCCGTTCATTCCATTTCATATTGAGCACGTGATTGCTCAGCAGCATCTTGGCGATGACGCTCTGGAGAACCTCACACTCGCGTGTGACCGATGCAACGGGTTCAAAGGGCCTAATCTGTCGAGTGTCGATACTGTGTCAAAGGCCATCGTGCAATTGTTTCATCCGCGTATCGACGTATGGGACGAGCATTTTGTCATGGACGATGGAATCATCATCGGTCGCACAGCGAAAGGACGAGCTACCGCCCGACTTCTCACCATGAATGCCCCACGCCGAGTACAACTGCGACGCGAGTGGATCTTCGGCAGCGAAGACTGACAGCCGGGAAACTATACTTTTCGGGGGAACGAATAAGCCGATGCAGCTCATTGATTCAGAAATGAGCCTTTGACTTGCTAAAAGGAAACGCAGCATCCGGAGACTGACGTCTCGCGGCTCGCCGGGTTCCGGCGAGCAGGAGACGTTAGTCCTTTGATCGTGATTCCTGTGATTTGAGCTGGGAAGCGAATAATGGGACGCAGTGTGCCGGGATAAAACCGGTTTGGAATAGAGAATGAAAGTATCTCACGAGGAAAGTTTAGCCAACGCCTTCGGCCATCAGCGGAGTGGCGGATCGGGGAACCGGCCTGTCTTGAGCGTCCGTGCGAAGGGTAACACAGGCCAGCCAACTCCGGTTCACCGATTTATATTGCGACGGTAGTTGCGTGGAGATCAAATCGGAAAAACTCGTACACGAGAGTTCGATTCGTCAACCACGACGAGGGCACCCCGGCTAAATCCGTCTGATGTTGTTTCGGTGCGGCCGCGACGATTGGTCCCATGTGATCCGGCAGCACGTTTTGGCCACGAACTTGAATCACGCTTGGCCCAGATGCGTCTGTCAATGCGAGCATCGTTCCAAAGTCCAGGTCGTGGGTGAAGACGACGTGACTATTTGATCGTGCCCAGTCCATGATTTCGCGATCCGTTGCTCGCGGATCTCCAATCGCTGAACAATGCACGGAAGCCCAGCCATGTGTGGACAGTGCATTGACCCAATCGGGAGACAGATTCATATCGATCACAATGTGGATGCTCACGCGGTCGCCAGCGGTAGATCACGTTCTTCCATGCGCCACGCTGCATACGCCAGACATTGATCGATGTCTTGTGCTTCGAGGTACGGGTATGCTTTTAGTATTTCTTCCCTTGAGCAGTCGGCCGCAAGTAGCCCAAGGACCGTGGCGACAGTGACTCGCTGACCGCGAATGCACGGCTTGCCACCCATGACGGCCGGGTCCAACGTGATCCGATCAATTTGTGCCATTGGTGAATTCCGGTTCTGGTTGGCGAACAACGATTTGCGATCTATGCGGCGGGCAATTAGCCGTACGCATAGATCGCGCGTTGAACTTTTCCGCTTCGTGGGGCCGCGTGAGAGTTTGCTGAGTGCGGAATCAATGCGGCTCAAAAAGCGACATGTCAGAGATGATACACGCGAAGTGCAGGCGTGCCACTATCAGTGGGGAAGCTGACCCTTCTCGTTTACCTGCCAACACTGCTTTGAATGCACGTCGAATGCAGTCAACCAACCGCCGTTGCAGCAATTTGTATCCAGGCAAATCAAATGGCCAAGGTCCAGAATGTCTGGCTGTGGCGTGTATCCCATGACGGCAATCTTACCTGAACAATGCAGACTTGGAGGGACATAATCCCGAAGCGACAGCCAGCGAAGCGTATGGTCGTCTAAATGCCAAGCGTTACGATCATGTCCTCTGGCTGCGGATCAAAGGTGTCAATCAATGCTGCAAGGGCAATGGAACAGCCGTGGATGTCTCCAATTGCGATGGTTTGTGGAAGTGTCATTCATCGCCCATTTCATGGTGGCTAAAAAATACAAGATTCTGCCTGAACCGAGAATTTTCTGTTCGGCGGCCACTTCAGTGAGAATTCAAAGCGATTCCGCCTCAACAATTCGACAGATTCTATGATCCGCTGTTTCGCGGGTGATCAACAGTCGGTATTTTCTTCTTCGTTAATAAACCAGCCAGCGTGTAAGGATCGTATCGTGTCCCAAGAACTATCAGCCAATCCTGCAGGTCCAGAACAAACCGATCCGCTGCAGACTAATCCAGAGCAAGTTCCGCAGACTAGTCCGTGGTATCGTGATGGATTGCAATTTACCTGTTCGCAATGTGGAGATTGTTGCACCGGGCCGCCGGGAGTTGTCTGGGCCAGTGAAGAAGAACTGCTGGAGATTGCAGAATATCTAGGCAAACCAATCGGTGAAATTCGACTGTTCCATACTCGGATTGTGCGTGGACGTGTTTCACTGACGGAGTTTGCCAATGGAGATTGTACGTTCTTCGACCCTAAGAGCCGGGGATGTACGGTCTACAAATCGCGACCTGTACAGTGTCGTACATGGCCATTCTGGAACTCACATCTCGCGAATGAAACGGCGTGGAAGAAAGTCTGCGAAGTCTGCCCTGGTGCCGGCGAAGGTGCGTTCTTAAGCCTGGAACAAGTCGAAGAGCGCGCGAAGCGAATTGATATGTGAGATCTGGCGAGCGAATCGTGCCGCTAGTGAAACAGTCGATCCACTTTGACATTCAATGAACACGTGCCGCAAATGTCGATCAACAGAGTGTCAGAATGCGGCACAGGTTGATACTCGCCGTCCTGCAGCTTCAGGGCGAGAAGTGTCTCTTTGTCTGGGTCCACGATAAGGTACCATCGAACACCTTCACGCTGGTAAATCTCTTTTTTGAACGTCCGATCCCGATCGCGAGTACTCGGAGAAAGAATCTCCACGACCAACGCCGGTACATTTTCGACATGCCGCTCCGGTGCCGGGCCGCAGATGACAGTCAAATCTGGGCGCAGAATCGTGTCGCGGGAGATGATCCAATCGATTTCGACAAGAACTGCAGCATCGCAGTCAGTAGCATCAATCGCGACGCCAAGAATCTTCGCCAATTGTCCAACCAATTGTGCGTGCCGCCCAAACGGACTGGGTCCCATCGCGATCGCAACGCCATTCCAGAGTTCCCAATCGCCTTGCCAGTGTTGATAGTCATCCACTGTGTAGTGCGGCTGATATTTTGGAGCTGTACTCATGAACGGAACCTCGGGACGGAACACCGGAATTTTGTTGCACGCAATTGTCCAATGCTACTCAGGATCTTGGGCCGCATCAATGCCTGAAATGTCGCATGCCTGTAAAGATCATAGCGATGCCATGTTCGTTGCATGCCGCAATCACTTCGTCATCGTTTTTCGAACCACCTGGCTGAATGGCGGCTTTGATACCAGCCTTGGCAGCGGCATCAATGCCATCGCGGAAGGGAAAGAAAGCATCCGAAGCCACCACGCCACCCTGACTGCGATCGCCGGCTTTATAGGCAGCAATCATGGACGAATCCAGTCGACTCATCTGTCCTGCTCCGGCCCCCAGCAACATGCCGTCCTTCGCAAAAACGATCGCGTTTGATTTCACATAGCGACACACGGCCCATGCGAATTTCAGGTCCGCAAGTTCTTGAGCGGTTGGCTGGCGTGATGTCACAACTTTCCATGCTGCGTCGGATTGCGGTAGATCGTCGCGATCCTGAACGAGCATACCACCGCTCACGCGGCGATAGTCCGGAGACCCACGATCCGCATCGGAAAATTCAACCTGCATCAAGCGCACATTGCTCTTCCACTTTGGTTTCGTCGTCAGAATCTGAATCGCGGCTTCTTCGTAAGCCGGTGCGATAATGGCTTCGATAAATCGACCGGGCGTACACATGGCTTCGGCCGTTGCCACATCGACAGTCCTGTTCAAACCAATGATCGATCCAAACGCGCTGATCGGATCGCCTTCATACGCCTTGTCGAAAGCGATGGCCAAAGTGTCACCGATCGCACAACCGCAGGGATTGTTGTGCTTGATGACGCATGCCGCTGGCTGAGTGTACTCAGAAACGATCGCCTTGGCGGCATCCAGATCAAGTAAATTGTTATATGACAATTCTTTGCCATTCAGCTGTTTGGCGCTGGCGATCGAAGTTGGCGAAGGGGCGTCTTCGACGTAGAACGCAGCTCGCTGGTGCGGGTTTTCGCCGTAACGAAGTTCCTGCTGCAGTCGATACGACATTGACAATCGCGGACCAAAGCTACTTGTTTCGCCGGCATCTTTTGCAGTCACACCGGCCATGTAGTTACTGATGGCTCGATCATAGGTTGCCGTCATTTCAAACGCTGCTGCGGCCAAACGGCGTCGGAAAGCTTCGTCGAGCGAATTCTGTTTCAGGCGATCCAGGACGTCGTTGTATTGAGATGGCTGCGTGACGATCGCCACATGAGCATGATTCTTCGCTGCAGAACGCACCATGGACGGTCCGCCGATATCGATGTTTTCTATCGCTTCGTCGAACGTGACATCCGGCTTCGCCACTGTCTCCTGAAATGGATACAGATTCACAACGACCACCTGAAACGGAATGATCCCGTGAGCTTCAATCGCCTCTGCATCAGACGCCAATGTTGGCCGTCCCAGAATTGCGCCGTGGACTTTTGGATGCAGCGTTTTGACTCGACCATCCATGATTTCCGGAAAGCCCGTATAGCTGGTGACATCAATCACCGGGATCCCGGCCTGCTCCAGAAATTTGCGAGTCCCACCTGTGGAGAGAATTTCGAAACCAAGTTCCGTGAGGCCACGTATAAATGATTCCAAACCTGACTTATCGCTGACACTGACGAGGGCGCGCTGTGGCTGAGAGTTGCTCATTGCGAATTCGAAAACCATTACAAAAGAAGAGATGGGCTCCGGTGGTGTAGCGACGACGGTTACACGTGCTCATCGCATTACATCCGGAACATGCATTGCTCTCCCTTTTTACCATGAATTGGCTCGAATGAACACAAATCTGCAGCAGGAAAGATGCCGCGATGGGCAATCAGGAATCAGGCCAAGGCAGGGCACGTATCAATCTATCCCAATCAGCTTGCCATTGGACAGAAATCCCGCGCGACAGTCGGCGGCATGCTGGATTTTCATTCCGTCTGACCACGAGAACCGACTATCTGCCCAGCCAGGCTGATCAAACGACTTGTCACGAATAGTCACCAACTGGTGAGTTATCGATAGCTAATTCGGTTTTCACGTGTACGATCAGTGGTCGACAGGGAGAGCAAAATCGAATGTGGTACCAAGTCAACGAACAAGTACTGATCCTCCAACTGAATGGCACGCTGCGAGCATTTGCTCTAGACGGGATGCGTGCCCCCCATGTCGAATAAAAAGCCTCACCCTCTGTTCGACAGCCAAAATCGCCGAATTTGTCCGGTCTGCGGAAAGACCGCCTATTCAGTCGCTGGCATTCACCCGCAATGTGCCGTTCGTCGCGAAGACGATATTCGAATGACTCGGCTGCGAGCTACGAAGCAGGAAAATCCCTCCAGCGATTCCGCTCGTCTAAACAGTGACCGCGATGCATGGCAGCGTCTGTGTCCGATCTGCAAAGCTGTGCAACACGCGAAAACTAAGCCCTGCAATTGTCGTCAGACGGTCGCGGTGTCAGGCAGAACTGCCAACAACAAAGGTGACGTATGATGAACAACTTCGTGTTCGGGATTATCGCTGTCGCCATCCTGATTGGCATCATCGTTGTCGTCAGTCGATATTTTTCATTGTGGATACATGCGACGTTCACGGGAACTCGCATTGGTTTGCTGTCGTTGATTTCGATGTCGCTGCGAAAGATAGATCCTGCGCTGATCGTGAAGTGTAAAGTGATGGCCGTGCAGGCGGGACTGCCGCCGATTTCACTTGATGCCATCGAAGCTCAGTTCCTGGCTGGTGGCAACGTTCAGCGAGTCACATTGGCGTTGATCGTGGCTCATCGAGCGGGCATTGATCTGGATTGGGATACAGCGGCCGCCGTCGATCTTGCCGGACGCGATGTACTCGAGGCCGTACAGGTCAGCGTTTATCCCAAAGTCATCATGTGTCCGGACCCGAATTCGACACATGGCGCGACGTTGAACGGCGTCGCCAAAGACGGCATACAGCTCAAGGTTCGCGTTCTCGTCACCGTGCGCACAAATCTTTCACAACTCATAGGCGGAGCGACGGAATCGACCGTGATCGCTCGCGTGGGACAGGGCATCGTCACTGCGATCGGATCTTGCGATAGTTACCGTGACGCACTTACGGATCCACATCGCATCACGCGCCAAGTGCTGTCGCAGGGACTGGATTCTCAAACGGCCTTCGCCATTGTATCGATCGACGTTGCTGATATCGACGTCGGCGACAACATCGGAGCGAGGCTGCAAACTGATCAGGCGGAAGCCGACATTCGCATTGCTCGAGCGTTCTCTGAAAAACGTCGCGCGATGGCTGTGGCACTTGAACAGGAAATGGTGGCCCTCACACGAGAAAACGAAGCCGTGGTGGCGCTGGCCGAAGCTCAGATTCCTCAGGCGATCGCCGCTGCATTCCGCAACGGCCAACTTCGAGCGGGGCAGAAACCCCGCCGCCGCGCCGGATTGATCGAGCAGAAACCACGGACCGTCTGCCGCACTGTTGACACAGTTCGATCAACATCTGCGTTTGTTGAACTCGATTCCTAAAGCGACTTCAACCATGCGGTCAACAGCGTGTGGTAGGAATTCAAGTCGTCTTTGTGAGTCATCTCCGTCACCGTGTGAATGTACTTCACCGGGCACGCCAGTGCGATGGTCTTCACACCGCTGCGGCTTCGCTGAATCATGGCACCGTCCTGTCCGCCACGAGGCAATACTGCTCGCTGACATTTGATTGAGTTGGCCTTTGCGACCGCTTCAAACTGTTCCACTAAGCCGATGTCCGAGATCATTGACGAATCCATCACATGCAGACAAACGCCGTCACCGGCGATGGACACGCGATCTTCATCCGGTACGCCCGGTGTCTTGCAACAGAGAGTTGTGTCACATGCAACGCCGATATCCGGTTCGACTCCAAACGCTGCCGTCTGTGCGCCACGAAGACCGACTTCTTCCTGCACTGTCCAGACGGCATGGATTTCACAGTTATGATGTTGCAACGCTTCGATTGCCTTGATCTGGGCCCAGCAGCCGACCCGATTGTCCAGACATTGACTGACGACAGAATCGCCCACTTCTTCGAAGGGTCCGTCGAGCACCACCATGTCGCCGATGAGAACTTTGCTGCGGACCTGATCGCCTGTCATCCCGAGATCGACGAAGAATTCGGTGACTTCCGGGATCTTCTTTTTCTCGGACTCGCTGGCAATGTGAATCGGCTTGCCGGATGCATTCATGATGCCCGGAAAATCACCATGCGAAGTGCAGACGCGGACCTTGCGAGCAAACAGGTTTCTGGCATCAAACCCACCGACGGGATTGAGACGCAGATAACCCTGCTCATCAATGTGACGCACCAGAAAACCGATCTGATCCATGTGTGCTGCCAACATGACCTTCAACGGCCTGGCTGATGACTTGCCATTTTCGGGACGTGGTTTGCGGAGGCCAATCAGAGAACCCATGGAATCGACAGTGATGCTGTCGAACAACTTATGTTTTGTAACATAGTCATTGATCACCTGGCGAATGCGGTCTTCGCGTCCTGGTACCGAAGGGGTTTGCGTCAACGTCTGCAGCAGTTTCATTCCTGAATCTCACGTGAAAAGTGCCAAAAGTCTGATTGCGAGACCGAATGATCAGCGATTTATGCCTGGCTGGCAACCTATGAACTGCAAAGCTTTTCCAGCCAGCCTTTCTCAACGTTTTTGCTCGCAACTCGCTGACTAGCTGCCGGAATCCAGAAATGGCCTTGAGGCAATTGACGATTAGCTTCTACACTTGAACTTGGCCTACCTCCCGCATCAAAATCCAGCACATTGTCTAAGTCACTTCTGCCATGTCCGTCAACCCGCACCATTATGCCTCATTTCTGACACGCATGGGGCACACAGTACGTGAAGCCAATGGGCTTTTCTGGACCAATCTGCAGCGAGGCGTCTATTCCAGTTTTCCATTTCATCGGGATATTGACGCAGCAGAAGTGAGTTTGGGAAAAGTGCTCGGCCGCGACGGATTAGTCGCTCGGTTCGGATGTCCGATTGATCAGGGAATCGAGAGCTTTCGCGTCACTTGCGACGACCCGAATTATGATTTCCCATCGCTTCGCAGTCGCACGCGGACTCAGGTGCGACGCGGGCTGGAGGTCTGCCGAATCGAACGCGTAGACTTCAGCCTTCTGCAAAAACACGCCATTCCACTGAACGCCGACACGCTGGTGCGACAAGGACGCAAAGTTCCGGCTAACCTTGAGAAGTACTGGACTAACTATTATGAGTCCGCTGCGAAGACTGAAGGGGCTGAAACGTGGGCCGCGTTTGTTGGCGATTCGTTGGCCGCCTACCTGATTTCATTTACAATTGAGGACACTGCGAATCTGTGCATTGTGCGTTCATCGCTTCAATTCCTCGAGGCATTTCCGAACAACGCTTTGTTGTACCGCTTTGTCTACGACCGTATTCGCAGTGACGATATCCGTCAGATTGGATATGGGTACGAATCGATTCAAGCTGGACTCGGATCACTCGATCAATTCAAAAGTGGGATGGGATTTCAAAAGTCTCCTGTCGGCCAGCGCGTCGAACTTGCTGGCTGGGTACGTCTTTTCGTCAACCGGTTTTCTGTTCCGGTCGCACAGAGAATCCTGCGAAAACTAGGGAACGGAGAAACGTCGGCTAAGCTCAAAGGCATCCTCGACTGGCATCAACAGCAGCCAGTTCTGCCTGCCCGCCGTACTAGCCCACGGGCAGCATAGCCAGTTAAGGATCGCTCGCGGTACGGGAGCGAAGCGAATTCCCGACGTCGGTTTTCATGTCCATGTCGAATGAATACCATTTGGCTGACAAGACGGTAGCATCTTGAATGCTGCCGTTAGAAAACAACCAGGCGATTCCGCAAAGCTCCGTGTTTATGACTTCAAGCAACTCGCTCACGCCCATCACGCAGCGAAAGTTATCGCTTACGAAACGCATTGTGTTTCGCACATTGACGGCCGGACTTGTACTCGTAGCGCTCGAACTGATTGGATTGGCCGCACTCTGTTTGGTGCGTGCTGGCTTTTCAATGCAGGGCCTGAAGTTAGAACAACAGTCGATTGCCGAGGGTATTGATGTTCCGGACGGAGCAACAGAAGCATTCCATCCCTATTTGGGATGGGTTCACAATCCGCAGCTTTCAAAGCCTGGAAAATACTCTGGTGGAATCATTCCGACGAACTGGCTTGGATTCCGAGACGACAGTGAGAGCATTTACCATCGATCACCGGACACATACATCATTGGTATTGCCGGTGGATCTGTCGCATGGCAGTTCTCATGGGAAGCCCAGGATGTGCTGCGTGAAAAACTTTCTGCTCATCCATCCTTGAAGGGGCGGCAGATTCAATTTGTTCGGCTTGCGTTGCCGGGTTACAAACAACCGCAGCAACTGATGGCTTATAACTTTCTGTTGACGCTGGGTGCGGAGTTCGATGCGATCATCAACATTGATGGATATAACGAGACAGTTTTAACGATCAGCGAAAACGCACAGTTGAACACGGCGATTTCATATCCACGGGCGTGGCATGGACGAGTCGTCGCGATGGCAGATCCCAGTGTGTCCGCAGATGCAGCCCGGCTGCTGCAACTGCGAGGAAAACGCCAACAGATGGCGAAATCGATTCAGACTTCTATCTGGAGGTGGTCGTATTTCTATAACTTCATCTGGTTGATGCGGGATCGATCCGCATGGACCGAGCAAACAGATCTGGGGCTTAATGTCAGCAAGTCAAAAGTTCACAGTTTTACAACCCACGGCCCTGAAAACCGATTTATAGACGACACGCTTGAAGCGGAAGTCGCGGCAATGTGGCAGCGGTGTTCACTGCAATTGCATTATCTTTGCCAGGCAAACAAAACGTTGTACCTGCACGTCCTGCAGCCGAATCAATACGTCCCCGATTCGAAACCGTTGAGTAAAAAAGAATTGAAAGATTGTTTCGATCCTGATGATGTTTCTGCTCAATTCGTCCCTCGAATGTTCCCGCGTCTTCAGGAGTTGGGACGTGCTTTAGAAGTTGAGGGAGTAGAATTCAGCGATCAGACGAAAGTGTTTTCGGGCGTCGAAGACACTTTGTATGTCGATCCCTGGTGTCACTTCAATCTGGAGGGTAACAGGCTGCTCGGTCTTGCCGTCGCAGATCGACTAGCGCAGATGCTGGATAAAGCTGCGGCAGAAACTGTTGATGCTCAGTAGATTCGACGAAGATGCAGGTCACTGTGGGGAACTTTAAGGTGGCCGATTTGATATATCTTTGCTGTGCAAAACAACGAGACCTGATGCTTTTCGTGCATGGTCTTCAAACCGCAAGACCGCGAACACTTAGTAATGTCGCTACAAATTCCTTCTGATTCGTCCTCGGCGCCTTGCGAAAAGGCCCGACGCTAGCGCGTTCGGCTCACAAGAACTGGCGCTGTCCAATTACGGTACAGAATTGGTCGTCAGCCAAAGGCAGGCATTTTTCAGCAGACGCCGAAACGCGGGCTGCTCGAAGTCACCGACATGTCCCAATGACGTATAGAATGTCGTGCCACCGTCCGCGCGCTTGTTGAGCCATGCGACAGGTTCAGCGTCTGTATCGGGAATCGTACCGATCAACAACGGTGATGCCGCTGGCTGCAGTGGGCTGACTTTGTAGAGCGAACCCATACCCTTTAGCTCCGCAATGTTAATGCCCGCCAGCATAGGATGTTCTGCAGCACCCGCTGCTAACGTGATCGCTGTTTCAGGTCCGGCTCCGTGATGATTTGTGTAGCTGCCGCCGATGACATCGCGATCAAATTCCTGCCAATCGACTCGGCCGTCAGGTGCCGGCTTGTCGCGCAGGCAGAAGGCATGACTTGCCGTTCGAATTCCGATGACGGGCTTCCCCGAAGCTATGAAGTCACGAATAATCTGCAACTGATCCGGCAGCAACGTGCGCCGGCGGACACTGATGAATGCCAGGTCAGCGGACTTCAGTACTTCCAGGCCCGGAATAATGCTGCCATCAACAGCATCGCCGTACACAAGGCTCACCCTGAAATCTTTGCCAAGGTCTTCCGCTGCGAACTTCGTCAGAGAGACCTCTGTCTTGTATTCGGGCTCTGACATCACAACCACAATGTGTTTGCGTTTGTCTTCGCCAAATCGGAATGACTCTCCGCCGACAAAGTCCGTGCTCAGCACAGTCGGGCACCAGTACTGTTCAATGTGCTGAGCGATCAAATCATTGCCCGTGAAGTGCGAAACAAACGGAGCCTTCGCTGGATTGTACATCGTGTCGGTCATGTCGCGCACTAACACGACGTCCTGGCCCTGTCGTACCATTTGTCGGATTGAAAATGGGCGACCCAGCACACACATGTTGGTATGCACGCCCATCACAATCACGTTCGTAATACCGCGCTGCTTCATCAGATAAAACGCTTCACCACTGTCAGTGATGGCGTCCTGTTCTGCGATTTCAATTGCCGGATGCTGACGGCTCCACGCACGATAATTCTTCACCGGAGGATCGCAGTCACAACCGCCGTCCGTATCATCAATCGGCAGCTTTTCACCTTCGCGTGACTTGTCGAGATAACACCAGCGTTCCAGTGGAATCTTCGTTTCAACTACTGGCGCAGACTGCGCCAGTTTGCGTTGAGGAAAGTCTTTGTAGAAGTCCATGGTATCGCTGGGACAGTGAATGATAAACACGCCTTTGGCCCGAGCAGCTCTGATGAGTTCATTCATCTTCGGGGCCATTTCCGCGACGCGCGCTGCGGATTGTTTGCACCAGTGATCATCCCACATGTCGCAGACGACGATGCACGTTTCCTTTGACACCCATTTCAGCGAATTGTCGATCGAATGCCAGCGGTCCGTTTTGGGCTCAACTCTCGTTCGCGTCCGAGCGTTCAGAGTCAATACTTCGTCTGCTTGTGACTGAGCAGGTGAGATGCTGCCGGTAACCAATGCAGATATAACAAACACCGTCGATAGGATGCACTTGAAAATTCGCCAGCTCAGCATTGAAGCATCTCCCGCCGCCTTGACCAAAACAGCCAGTTTGAAAACCGGGTTTCATTTTAACGCGAACTCGGCAGCAGACCAACTGTTGCACGCAATGCCTGAAGAATCGACCGATCGACATCGATCAAACGTATTGTTTGATTCTACTCGATTCCACTGCGGCAGCAGAAATCGGCGAAACACCGCGCAGCAAAAAGGCGGCACCGTTTCTGATAGCCGCCCATTGATGCTTCATCTGAGTCGCGATTGTTTCAGTTCGCTTCCACTGGAACAATGTTCATGCGACGACCGGCCTTGTCAAACAGCACATTGCCATCGCAAAGTGCGAACAGAGTGTAATCCTTGCCCATGCCGACATTGCGGCCGGGATGCCATTTGGTTCCGCATTGACGTGCGAGGATATTTCCGGCAACGACTGGTTCACCGCCGAACTTCTTGATTCCGCGGCGCTGTGCGGTCGAATCGCGACCGTTGCGGCTGGAACCTTGTCCCTTCTTATGAGCCATTTCACTTTGCTCCAACAATTATGACGCGACAAGGCATTTCTGACTGAAAATGCCATGAATCGCTGAGTTTAGGGATGAGGTGAGGTTCGACGTCCGAACGCCATCACCTGCTGATTTTAGGGGAATCGCGTAGTGTGACAACTTTCTCGGGATTTTCAAGAGTTTCATTGCTCTGCAGGCAAGGAGCCTCAATCCGGGGAAGATATTTCATATCTCACTATGTTGCACGCAACGATCAGTTTTCTGGCTTTTCCGCCGGAAGTTCCTTAGGCACGTCCACTTCAGCGTTTCCCGCGTCGGCTGCGGCGGGCTTCTGAGCGTCGGCAAAGCTGACTTTCGCATTGCGTAAGACTTCGTCCATATGATCGATGTTGAGTTTCGCGTCGCGAGCCTGATACTGCCAGTTTGGATAACGGATATCAATCTTTCCGTCACCATCAGTATCAAGATCATCAATGAAGCGAAATTCCTGCTCGTCCTGTTCGAACTCATCGCCTGGCCGAGCAAATCTCTGCACGATGACTTTTTCTTCGACCAGATGGGTGCCATTGGCATCAGTTGAGATGCGATAGGCATTACTGAATCCGGACATGATCACGGAGAAAAAGTCGGCCTTGGGGTTCACATTCCGCCAGACAGCGACACCATAAGTGGCATAGGACAAGGTTAACTCATTTGCCACAGCTTCCGCTTCTTCGACGACTTTCTTACTACCTCTCGAATTCAATCCGTCTGCCGCCGCTTTTGCCTTGGCGACCGTTCGAGCCTCAAATGCAGACGTCGGTCCAGCTGACCAAAGTACCGGAGCTCCAATTTCCCCGATCGCTTCCACACTGTTGTGCATCTTTAACTTCAAACCGCGACGACCGAATTCACGCTGGAAGACGGATTTCTGAATCTCCAGATTGATCTCGTCAACATAAACTTCTTTAATATCGTTGTCTTCTGTTTTCAGGATAAAACGAGGCAACTGCAGAGGCACGGTGACGTTGGGGTCGAGCGCATTTAGCGGATCAAGATTTGGGTCAGCCAGTTTACGACGGAGTTCTTCCGTTTCTGCTCCCGCCAATTCGGTTGGGTCGCGCAGAATCATGCGGTAAACCATGTACCGAACCAGCTCTTTCTTTACGACACCCGTTTTGGGATCTCGAATTTCCAATCGCATCAAGCGAACTGGTTTGTACTGGACTTCGCCAATCCACAGTTCCGGATATCCCGGCCCCAGAATGGGTTCCGTCAATGCACGCGTCTTGCGCGAACCAAGCATTTCATCCACGGACATATCGATGGAACTTGTTCTGGCAAACCCGCTGTCCAGCGGCGCGCCGATTTGCTGACTGATCGCGATACCGGCGACGTTCCACAACAAGATCGCCGCGACCGCTGCTGGTACTCTTCGAACAAACAGATATGGCACCATGTTCCAGGACCCTTCTTATGTCTTCATGTTGAGGCTCTTCAAGCCGGTCAGCCCAACTTTTCAGTCTCAGCGCAGGCGTGTATCGACTGCGTATTTCGCACAATACTGTGGTGATTATCGGCGGACATGTACATCAGTTTTTCCCTGCATCGTCCGATTTGCCGAATTTCAGGGCCGGATAAGCCCTTTTACAGCCACAGCAATCCTCGAGTGACGTCGGCAAATCGCTGTTTTCGGCAAAAATCGCCACCGGAAGATGCTACACGCCGATCGCCTGCTCATATTACAAGGGTTTCAACAGGCGTCACGTTTCGGGACAAATTATGCTGCATCCCGCAGAACGTCTTCCAACACTTTGCGTTTTTTCGTTCGGCGGCGAATCTTATGTACCCAGCCGTCTTCGGTGTCGCTGGTCTCATTAAAAAATGAGCCCGACAGCAGACGGTAGAAGAACAGCAACGCGAACGCTCCGAATACGGCAGCGCAGAACCCTTTGATGCTGATCGGATCAATGGACATGTCGCGCCAAAAAAATAACGCTGTGCCGCAGCCGATCACACTCCCTGCGATGCCAGTCAACATCGTGACAATGGCACCGCCAGGATCTCGGCCTGGCATCACAGCCTTGGCCGCCAGCCCCGTCAGAGTACCGAATCCAACCCAGCGCAGCAGCTCGTTAAGGCTTGTCCGCAGGATTTCAATAACTTCTGCTTCTGTCATGGACGGGCCTCCTGCCCGAGCCTTCGCCAATCGCATGCGGATCAGTGATCTGTTCCGATACATGCTTGTAAAAGCACAACCACCTTTAGCAAGCGCAGCCCGCCCCGACTGCCGTCTCACTAGGTTTGTTTTCGGCAAATCGGAACAAGCTGACCCAGTCCGAAAAGCCTTCTTTTGAGAGTCGCCCGGCATTGTCATCAGCGGTGCGAACTTTCGGCAACTTCTGCCGGTTGATCGAGCTCGTGTCCGGTGGTGGCTCTCGCTGCCGCTGCGCTGAAGCGAGCGGCACGAAATAAATTACCATCGGCGACTTTGAAGCTCAGACCGCCAGATTAACATCATCCATGCCGAAGGTTGCAGATCTGAGGACAGATCTGCTTACGTAGTCCGACCTGTCCCAGGTCGGATTCCTTCGGCCAGGTGATATCTCTGGTAAATCCAATTCAAGTCCGAGACGATACAAGAAGTAGCAGCCTGCAAAATTGAAGACTTCCGGATCCGAGACTACTGCAATGTCCACAATTGACCATTTTCTTGAGTTCGCTTCCTTGTGGACGCCATTCATTGCGGCCACTTTTGGTGTGATCGCCAGCCTGCGGCTGCTCGACTGGTGGCTGCTGCGTCGGCATTCTGAGTTGGAAGGTGTCGGCGTTTCTCTCAGACATCAAGCACCTGCTTTCATCAAACTCAGCACTCTGCCGCGCCATTGTCGAAAACCTGCACGGCGCAGGAATTGAAATCGTCTCGCCAAATTTCATGAACCAACGCATCCTGGCAGAGGGATTGAAGTTTATTTCTCATCCCGATCGACTTGCCGCTGAAGCCAGAAAGCAAAGTACGCCCGAAGAACTGATGTTCGACAAGGCGGAAGTAGCCGAGCAACTGGAAGCTGCTCGCGAAACGCTAAGACTTCAAATTCAACAGCTTGAAGCGAAGGTTGAGCAAGCCGAAGGCGATGAACGAAAACAGATCAAGGCGAAGATTCAATCAAGTAAGGAACGACTCGACAAACTCCTGAAGGTCGAGCCTTCCGAAAACATTCGTCGTGATTGATTGGATTAACAGGCCATGCCAGTTCGCGCCCGATGCTGCGCGCTTTTGCCAGGTGTGACGATCGATCCGATTGCGACGAAACACGACGTTCATCCGATTCTAGCGGGGTCGTTTTATGTGCCTGTTTTTAAACATCGAAGCGGCATATTCGATTCAAAGTAACCAACTGTAAAGGTCTTTGAGTTTCCGCCAGAGTGATTCCTCCGCATTTCTCCGAACATGACATACGGTTGCCTTTAGTCATCAGTTTGTATTTGCTCACACACCAACGTGAACGCCCCGATAAACTGAGGACCTGAATCATCATGTGACTAAGGACACTGTGATATGGCTCGAATTCTGGAATCGTCCGCTGTGAGCGTATCCACCAACGGCATTGACGGAACACTTGTATCAAACGACGCGATGACCAACCTTCCGGATGGATTGTGGGTTCTGTCGCGAAGCGCAGGGGAAAATACCTCGAACCAACGCGTCAATGTCGTTGGCCCGGCATTTACTGTTGGTCGGCATCCGTCAAGCAATCTCTGCCTTTCCGATACGATTGTTTCCGGACGTCACGCCGAAATTCTGACGATCAATCGCGACCTCTTTGTTCGCGATCTCAACAGCACCAACGGCACGTTGCTGAACGGCCGAAAACTTCAGAATCTGACAGGATTGCGTTCGGGCGACGTTCTGCATTTTGGCAGCGTGATGTATACGTTGCAGTCTTCAACAGATGAAAACATGAGTTCTACGATCACAGCAGACGTATCTGCGGAAGCGTTGGCTCATGTGCAGTTCGAAAAGCTGCTGCGACGCCCTGCATTGCGACCTTACTATCAGCCGATTCTGCGTTTGAGCGATAACGCTCGTGTGGGTTTCGAAGTGCTCTCTCGAAGCTATCTGCTGGGACTGGAAACACCCGACAAGATGTTCCGCGTTGCTGCGACTCGCAACGTTGAAGCACAGTTGAGCCAGGTCTGTCGCACGGAAGGCCTGCGTGTTGGCGAATGCCTTGGCAATACACATTTTTATCTCAATACACATCCCATCGAACTGCAGGGCACAGAACTCTTTACTTCTCTGGAACAATTGCGGACCGATTTTCCGGACATGCAGATCGTTCTGGAAGTACACGAAGGAGCCGTAGCATCCAGCCAGGTCCTGCGAAAAGTTCGCGAGGTGACTCGCGACCTGAATATGGGATTGGCCTACGACGATTTTGGTGCTGGCCAGGCTCGCTTGAAAGAACTGTTTGAAGTACCGCCCGACGTATTGAAATTCGACGTGAAGTTTGTTCACGGTCTCAACTTCAGCCCGCCACAACATCGTGCAACGATTCAGTCTTTGATTCGCATCGTACGCGACCTGAATGTTGTGCCGCTGGCAGAAGGTGTTGAGACGCCTGAAGAAGCAGAAATTTGCCGAGAACTGGGCTTTGAACTTGCTCAGGGATATTTGTTCGGCCGCGCGGAAACGGCTTCACACTGGACCTCCAACTGAGAACCCGCATCAATGTTAATGGCACGACCTCAACAATCAAAGCACGCTGATCCCGGGTTACTGGCGGCATTGCTGGCCGGGGAAAATTTCTGGCCATCAGATCCGACGTCTTTGCATGAACTTGGGCTGAACGAACCTTTCATCGAAGGTTTGATTTGTTGCTTGCTGCGCACGTCCGGCAACATGACCGGACGTACGATCGCCAACGAAATCTGTATCCCTTTTCGTATGATTGAAGGGATCATGGAACGCCTGAAGTCACGCCGCATGGTTCTGCACTGCGGCAGTGTCAGCATGAACGACTATATTTTCGGACTGACCGACGAAGGTCGTCGCCGCGCTGAAACTTCTCACGCGGAATGCGCTTACACGGGACCGGCACCAGTACCGCTCAGCGACTATGTGATCTCTGTCGAAGCACAAGCGATCTGCGATCAGCCGATTCGTCGCGAAGAACTGGACGACGCCTTCTTCAACGTGTCAATGTCGGAAGATCTGTTCGACATGATCGGCCCGGCGGTGAACTCTGCCAGCGGGCTTTTCCTTTACGGTGCACCGGGAAACGGGAAATCGACGATTGCTCGTTGTCTGACGCATTGCTTCGGACAGGAAATCTGGATTCCCTACGCACTGATCGACGGACGTGAAATCATTACCCTCTTCGACCCTGCCTATCACGAGGTCGTTGACCAACCGGATGACGGACTTCATTTCGATCGCCGTTGGGTACGAGTTCGCCGACCGACTGTGATTGTCGGCGGAGAGCTGACTTTGGACAGTCTGGAAATTCGTCACGACCCCGTGAGCAATACCAGCGAAGCGCCATTGCAGATGAAAAGCAATTGTGGTTGTCTGCTGATCGACGACTTTGGGCGTCAGCGAGTTTCACCGGAGCAGTTGCTTAATCGCTGGATCGTGCCTTTGGAAAACAAGTACGACTACCTGACGCTGCCAACAGGCAAGAAAATTCAAGTTCCGTTTCAGCAACTGATTATTTTTTCCACCAATCTGGATCCGGCCGATCTTGTTGACGAAGCATTCCTGCGTCGAATTCCGTATCGAATTGAAGTGACTGATCCACAGGAAGATGAAGTGCATCGCCTGTTTCAGATTGCGTCCGAAAAACTGGGATGCACCTACGACCCGGAATCAGTCGAGCATTTGCTGGAAAATTATTATCGCAGTTGCAATCGTCCCATTCGACGTTGCCATGCCCGCGATTTGCTGTTGCAAATTCGAAATTTCTGTATGTACCGAGGCATTCCCTATGAAATGCGACCGGAACATTTTGATCACATCGCAGAATCATTCTTTACTCGTGTTCCTACTCGTCCACTGAATGCGACATTTGAAGAAGCCCTGTCAACCGTTCGGTGAAAGAAGTCATTCGTATGAATCAGACAGAAGTATGTTCAACCGCAGTGATCGGCAATGTTGATCCGTCGCGCGTTGTTCCGGGGGAACTCAAAGAAATCGCGGGCTACCAGCTCATCGAACGCATCGGTGTCGGCGGTTTCGGCGAGGTGTGGCGCGCCGTGGGACCGGGCGGATTTCCAAAGGCAGTAAAGATCCTGTTCGGAAATCTCAGCGGTCTACAAGCAGATACAGAACTCAAATCACTGAACCGCATTCGTGACCTGCGGCATCCTTTTTTGCTGAGCATTGAACGTGTCGAAGTGATCGATGGTCGTGCCATTGTCGTCACCGAACTGGCTGACCGCAGTCTGGATCAGCGATTCCGTGAACTCGCCGCTTCCGGACAACGCGGGGTTGGACGTGATGAACTTTTGCGCTACCTGCGTGATGCTGGACTTCATGTCAGACGAACATGGATTGCAGCACCTGGATATCAAGCCGGAGAACCTGCTGCTGCAGGGGATTCATGCGAAAGTTGGTGACTTCGGACTGACCAAAGCGGTCGGGCACGCGAGCCATTCTCAAATCAGCGGATTCACACCACTATACGCGCCGCCGGAATTGTTCGACGGGCGTCCGGACCGTGGCAGTGATCAATATAGTCTGGCGATTGTCTATCAGACAATGCTCACGGGCACGCCCCCTTTTAACGGCCGAACCCCATCTCAATTGATGGCGCAGCATCTCAAGAGCGCGCCAGATCTGAGCAGCCTGTTGCCATCCGACCGAGCAGTCATCTCGCGAGCTCTTTCGAAGAACCCTCGCACGCGATTTCCAAGTTGTCGGCAGTTCGTTGATGAACTGATGAAGCGCCGGCCGACAAAGTCGCTGAGTAATCAGTCATCGTCGGCAGTGGCAGCGGCCGTAATCGAAACACCGACGAGCATTGCTGGCACAGAAAACATTACCAGCAATCATTCCATGTTACATGGAACAGCCAGCCCGTTGACTCCTATCCAGAGTCAGCCGGAAGACCTGCAGTATCGGCCGACGCTGTTTGTAGGAGTGGGTGGGCTTGGAAATGAGACCATCGTGGCGTTAAATCAGCGACTGCAGCAGCGGTTTCCAAACGCGAAACTGCCTGCAATCCAGTATCTGTGTATTGATACTGACAGTGAAAACATTTCGGTTCTTAGACGACGCAGTGCCGGCAACGGTCGATCGATACCGACAGTTTCCGCGCCACTAAGAACGACGCAGGACTATCGCAAAGAGTCATCAGAACATTTGACGTGGCTTGGTCGCCGCTGGTTGTTCAACATCCCGCGCAGTGGACGAGTCGAAGGCATGCGTCCTCTGGGACGTCTGGCATATGTTGACCACGTGGACGACATTCGTACCGAACTTAAGAGCTGTCTTACAACGTTGCTGAATTCAGAGTCACTTAAACTTACGTCTTTTGAAACTGGATTGCCGCTCGACACAAACAGCATCGACGTGTGTTTTGTCGGCTCAACATCCGGCGGCACTTCCAGTGGTTGCCTCATGGATGTCGCGTGGTTGGTCCGTGAATTGGCCAGCAACGGTCGAATGCTGCCCGTTCGAATTTCGTCGGTGCTGCTGCACGGAACATCTAATAATCGCCAATCCGCAGACATGCAGGATGCCAATACCGTTAGTTTTCTGCAGGAACTGCAACACTTTTCCGTTACAGGCGCACAAAAGCCTGGACTGACATCGAGATTTTCCAATTCGGATATTTCAAAGCCGTTCGATGAAACGACACTCGTACACTTCGGCGACGACCTGTCAGAAAGAGATTTTTCTGAAGGTGTGAATAAAACCGCCGAGTATCTCGAACTCAAAACACTCACGGCCGCACGTCAGGAGATGAACTCCTGGCGCAATCCGGAACGAACCCACATTGAGGAATGCTGTGACACAACGCTGCGTTCATTCGGACTCGCTACGATCAGTGCCGATGCGTGGGAAGTCGCCGATAGCGGGACAGGTCCTTTGGCATCTGCGGCACTTAGTCTTTGGGCGAAGACACCAGTCGAATCACAGGAATCGCCCAATTCAGATGAATGGATATCATTGATCGATCAACTGGGGTTGGGTGAAGAAGCCATCTTACAAACGATACCTGCGGTGCTCGACTTTGGACGCACCCGTCGAATGGATGAGTACGCCAATACGGTCTGGCAAAGAATCGCTCAGGCCAACGCTGAATCATTGACAGAACAGATTACCAACATTGTCAGACAAGACACTTCAACTCCATCCACTGAACGCAATTCTATCGCGGCTTTAATCGAAGAACTTCGAACAGAACAACATCGTAAAGTATCGGGCGATCTGCAGCTAACGGAGACCTTTCTCAGGCAGATGGTGGAGAAAGGCTCACGTCCTGGACATGCCACTTCAGCAATCACAAATTTAACTCGCCAGCTAGGTCAGGCAATCGAGATCTGCGAAACACAACAGCATGATCTTCAGAATGTCTTCCAGAATTTATGCGAATCAAATTCTGCCGGAAGAACAGGACAACCGAATGAAACCAATCATTCTGCGTTGCGAGGACTGTGCCGTCAGTATTGTATGTTGTTCACAGGCCAGGCAATCTGCCAGTTTCTGCTCGGGCGTCTTCAGACGTTTCGCAAGGCACTGCCACAACTGCATGACGCTCGGTTCGCGCCGCTGCGTGATCGGCTGAACCTGCTGGCCATGCAAGTCACCGGTGGTGAACTCAGCAATGCCGCCATGCCACCGCAGATGGTCGAAGGGTTTGAAGCCTCCCTTCAGACCTCAGGGCGGTTTAAGCTGAGCTCACTGCTGGACCGTGATGCAACACCGGCAGACGTCGCGGTGCTCAGGTCTGAGGCAAATAACTTTTTGCTTCTCAGCATGTCGAGGAACTCTGAGTTTTCTGACGACGATGTTGTTGCACGAGGTCGCGAATCGTTTCCTGCCAACGCTCGGCCAAAGCTGCAGAATGTTGGTGGAGGGCAGCGAGTTCTCGCTGTCATTCCAAGTCATCAACCGGCGGATTATTGGAAGTCGATGCTGAAAAGCGAATTTGGTGCATGTGTTTCTACTTGCTCCACGGAAACCGACGGCATCAGCATTGTTTGTGAAACTGAAGGTATTTCAATTCCTGCAGCGATCGACATGCTGACCCACATGCGACCACACGTCCTGGAACTCGCAGGACGACTTCATTCACGCCAGGATGTTCCCTGGTAAAGCTTCGCAGGCAGAGCATAAGGCAATCTGTCTTGTGCCTTCCTGCAGGAATACTCGAATTTCGAAAACCGTCCTGCTACGATTTGGGTGTTGCCCGCCTTTTCCTGGAGCCCACCGAATGTTACGCCCTGTCGTTGCTGTTGCGATCCTTACGTTGTCCTCGATGTCCGCATTTGCACAGCAGATCTGGACTCAACAAGTAGAAATTCAGCCGTCTGTAGAACGTGGGGCTCCCGAGCACTCTACCGAAACGATCGAAACGATCGAACCAGCAATCGCAGATTCTGTGTTTGCGAGCGGTGCGGTTCCCAAGTGGATTTGGGGCGCGGACAACGACAAAAACTACGTCCTGCGAACCACCGTCGAACTGGCCGGTATTAAGTCCGCGCGACTGAAAGCTTCGTGTGATAACGTCGGCACCGTCTTTATCAACGGCACGCGAGTCGCCAGCAGCAGCGAATGGCAGGAGCCGATGGATGCCGACGTCACGGCGTCGATGGTGCCGGGCAAAAATGTGATCGAAGCAGAAGTCGCAAATGAAGGCGGTGTCGCAGCGTTTGTATTGAAGCTAGCCGTGCTCACAAATGATGGAAAAACAATCGAAGTTGTTACGGACGAAACATGGCAAGTTGCTGAGAAGCGAGGCGAAGAATCAGTGCAGAAGGCTGCACTGAGGGCCACTTACGGCGAAGGTCCGTGGAAAAAAGTGTTCGACAACGTCGGCATGACTGGCCGAGTTCCCGCAGGAATGTTTGAGCTGCTGCCAGGCTTTCAAGTCGAAAAACTTTTCACTGTGCCAAAAGAGGAGCTTGGCTCTTGGGTTTGTATCGCGTTCGATAATAAAGGACGGTTGCTGGCGAGCGATCAGGGTGACAAGGGAATCTATCGCATCACGTTGCCCGCAATTGACAAAGATCATCGTAGGACGGGTCTCCAGACCCGTCCTGACACGAATAAAACGAATGCCGATCCGGACGGGTCTGAAGACCCGCCCTACGGAACAGCAGAAACCAAAGTCGAACGCCTCGATTTCTCCAAATGCGAATTCCAACCCTCCGGCGCGCATGGCATGTTGTGGGCGTTTGATTCGCTGTACTTCAGTTGCAATGGCGGTCCAGGCAGCGGGCTTTATCGAGCACGTGACACCGACGGTGATGATGTCTTTGATGAATGCATGAAGCTGAGAGAATTCGGCGGTGGTGGGGAACATGGTCCGCACTCGATTCGACTTTCTCCAGACGGAAAACGTATCTTCGTCATCGCCGGCAATCATACAAAGCCGCCATTCAAGCCAGGGGATGAACTGACAAACAAAGATTTTACCAGCCGTATTCCCACGAACTGGGGTGAAGACCTCTTGTTGCCGCGCATGTGGGACGCAAACGGACACGCTGTGGGGATTCTGGCACCTGGCGGCTGGATTGCCAGCACCGATCCAGACGGCAAGACCTGGGACATCTGGTCGATCGGCTATCGCAATCCCTACGACATGGCATTCAACGCCGACGGCGAATTGTTTGCTTACGACGCTGACATGGAATGGGACGTCGGCATGCCGTGGTACCGACCCACGCGAGTCGTTCATGCGACCAGCGGCAGCGAATTCGGCTGGCGCAGTGGCAGCGGCAAATGGCCAACGTATTACATTGACAGCCTGCCTCCAATGGTTAACATCGGCCCCGGTTCTCCCGTGGGCGTTGAGTTCGGTTATGGCCTGAAATTTCCTGCGAAGTACCAGAAAGCGTTGTTCTGCTGCGACTGGACCTTTGGCACGATGTATGCCATTCACACCGAACCGAACATGAGTTCGTACAAAGCCACGAAGGAAGAATTCCTGTCTCGCAGTCCGCTGCCACTAACCGATGTCGCGGCCGGACCGGATGGCGCGTTGTATTTCTCTGCTGGCGGTCGTGGCACGCAGTCAGAATTATTTCGCGCGATATATGTTGGAAAAGAATCAACATCGCCAACGGAACTTCATGACGCCAGAGATGCGGCAGCACGTTCGCGTCGGAAAGTGCTCGAAGCTGCACACGCTGGTATCGGTCCGAACGGCATGCAGCCTTCCATTGACGGCGAAACTTTTCTGAGTAGTCTGCGAAATGACATCCGCTCAAATGACCACTTCCTCAAGACGGCCTCTCGCAATGCGTTTTATCATTCGACACTCTTTCCGGATTTGATGAATGTCGAATCAATCCGCAGTGCAGATTTTCAGCAGTCAACTCCTGATGAGATGCTGGGTCTTGCCACCGCGTTCTCAAAGGCACCGCTAGCTTCCCTTGGCAAGGCGGAGGCTGAGATGACTGATGTCAAACTGGCACTTCAGCAACTGTGTCTTCGCACGCTGCGACAACTTTCGTTCAGCACGCTAACCAGCGAACAGCAATTGCATCATCTGCGAGCACTCAGTCTTGTCTTCCTGCGACTGGGTGAACCTGACGAATCAACTCGCGCAGACTTCCTGAAACAATTGGAAGAGCAGTTTCCAGCGAGTAACAGCGATGTGAATCGTGAACTCTGCCAGATGCTCGTTTATCTCAAGTCGCCAACTGTGATCGAGAAAACCGTCAAGCTATTGGAAGCAACCTCCATACCAACCGTCACTGACGACATGAAGGATCTGCTGGCTCGGAACCGTGGCTACGGCGGTGCTATTGCGGCGTCTATCGAAAAGGCACCCGATCAGCAGCAAATCTGGTATGCGTTCTGTCTTCGCAACCTTAAAGCAGGCTGGACGATGGAGCAGCGAAAGTCCTACTTCGCCTGGTTCGAACGCGCTCACACATGGGCGGGCGGGGCCAGCTTTCACGGCTTCCTCAATAACATTGAACGCGAGTGCTTTGAAAACGCCAGCGAAAAAGAACGCCTGCTCATCGAAGCCAGCGGAGCCCGCAAGCCATACACTCTGCCGGAAATCCCAAAGCCCACTGGACCAGGCAAAGACTGGACTCTGGAAGAAGTTCGAGGCCTCGCCGCCGATGGTCTGAAGAATCGTAATTTCGAAAACGGACAGAAGATGTTCGCAGCCACTCGCTGCGTGATCTGCCATCGATTCGCGGGAGACGGTGGTGCTACCGGCCCGGACTTGACTCAGCTCGCCGGTCGTTTCAATCTCAATGACCTCACCGAAGCCATCATGGTGCCTAGCAAAGTCATCAGCGATCAGTACAAAGCCAGCACAATAGTGACGGCGGACGGAAAGAGTATCAGCGGTCGCATTCTGTCGGAGAATGATGAGATCCTGGCAATTCTCACTCATCCGGAAGACCCCACAAAGATTATGGAAATTCAGAAGAGCCAAATTGATGATGTGGTGCCGTCGGCGGTTTCGATCATGCCCGCTGATCTGCTGAAACCGCTGAATCAGGACGAAGTTCTTGATCTGCTCGCCTATCTTCTGTCGCGCGGCGACAAAGGCAGCGGTATGTTCAAGAGATGATTTTTGGCGAGCGGCCGGGCGTCAGCCCGCCGGTACAATTGCGGTTTTTGCGTCGATATTTTTGTCCTTGTTCCGAGGCTCCAGCCCCGGAACGAGAATGGATGCCCGCTATATTGAAGTTCGTTGAGCATCATCTGCAATTCGCATCGTACCGGCAAGCTGACGCATGCCGCTCGCCGGTTGTAAACAAATGACACGCATTCTCGTCGCTGAATTCTTGTTGGCCAACGCGGCTGCGTCACGAGATGTTGCCACGTCTATGCTCAACGAAGCCGCAGCAATGTTGACCGCGATTGTGACAGATATCGCTGCACTGCCCAATGTTCATGTGACGGTGCTGCTGAGTTCGGCAACGGATGCATCATTCGCAGCATCGCTAACGAACACGCACGTGCTTCTAGGCGAATTGCAACCAGACATATTGTCGTCGATCCTGCACGGCAAATCGCGGCGGTCAGTGTTCGATGGAGTGCTTCTCATCGCACCGGAATGCGACGGCGTGCTGGTCTCGCTGTTGAAAGCCGTGCAGGAGAAGCATAAGAATCCGCCATGGAGTATAAATCTCGACTGGAGACTCGCCGAGATCTTTGCCGACAAGCGAGCCACCGACGCATGGCTGCGACGACACGACATCGCCACGATCCCAACTAAAACCATCAACGACGCGACAATGCGCAGGCTGCGAAGAACCGCACCGGCAACCGGTCATAACATCGCCGATCAACTCGCAGTGCTGAAACCTCGTGACGGCGCTGGATCCGACGGTGTCGAAGTCGTACTGTTCTGCCAGGTGGATTTTATGGATCTACCGCAACAGGAACACGATGACGATCGATGGCTGCTGCAACCTTTAATGCAAGGCACCACATGTTCCGTTGGCTTTATCGGTGGAGGCCCAAAGGGTCGCACAATAATCCTGCCGCCTGCTCGGCAGAATATCATCACAGTTGACCGCAAGCTGTCGTATCACGGTGGTCAGATTCCCTGCCAGCCGGAAATCGTGGCACGGGTCGAGCCGGTCGCCGCAAAGCTCGCCGATGCGTTTGGCACATTCAGTGGATATGTGGGAGCTGACCTGTTGGTCGATCTGACGGTTCCGCATAACGACGAAACCTCGATCGTCGTCGTGGAAATCAATCCTCGGCTTTGCACAAGTTACATCGGGTATCGAACCTTCGCAGCCGACAATCTGGCGGCGTGGATGCTGCAAACGAACTCAGAAACGAACATTCGTTGGAAGTCAGAGAACGTGATCTTTTCTCCGGGGTGAGTTGCGTAATTATTCGTGCGAAGAGACTAAAGGACCGTCCAGAAATGGTTTCGAAAACGTACGTCAGGCTTTCCAGCCTGACATAAAAAGGAAACCAGTCAGCCTGGAAAGACTGACGTACTTTGTTTCAGGACTGCTCCTCCGCACAATTGCTTTCGCACACGGTCTTGGTAAAGTCAGGCTGCGTAGAGCAAGGCGACCTGTCTGCTCTCTGTCCCACCACTCAAGCAGGCACGCCGCCTGTGCCCCACTTCAGGAGTTTCCGAATGATTACCCGTTGTTTTGTCCTCGCCTTTGTTTCAGTCCTCACTCTTTCCATGGCCACGAGTGCCATCGCCGAAGATGAAAAATGGATCACTCTGTTCGATGGTCAGTCGCTCGACGGATGGGAGAAAATCGGTAACGAGCAAAGTGTCTGGGAAGTCAAAGACGGATCGATCAACGGATCTGGTCCCGCATCAATGCTGGTCAGCACCAAAGGGCCATACAAAAATTTCCGCTACCGCGCTGAAGTGAAGATCAATGATCATGGCAATTCAGGTCTGTACTTCCGCACAACGCGAAAGCCCGGCTTCAGCGACGGCCACGAAGCGCAAATCAACAGCACTCATACCGATCCGATTCGCACGGGTTCTTTGTATGGCATGTGCCATGTTTATGATGAACTGGTCAAACCAGACACCTGGTTCACTTACGAAATTGAATGTCGCGACGACGTCTGGCGCGGCCGTGAAATGACACGCATCAAGTTCAACGTCGATGGCAAGGAACTGTACGAGTACCTGGATTTTTCCAAGGCGTTCAAAGACGGACACTTTGCATTCCAGCAGCACGATCCAGGCAGCAAAGTCAGCATTCGCAAAGTCGAAGTCCTGCCATTGGCCGACTAACACTTTATCGTAGTACAGGCGGTGGTTCGCCTGTTGTAACTCCCCACGCTTTACGAAAGACCTGACTATGAAACGCAACTTTATTTTTGCTTCGCTGCTGGCAACTGTGGCATTTATGACTGCTGTGCGAGCTGCTGACGAATCGAAATTCGCTGATCTGTTCAACGGCAAAAACCTTGATGGATTTCATCAGAGAAATGGCACGGCGAAATACACCGTCGAAGGCGACTGCATCGTCGGCAAGACGTCCGAAGGTAGCCCGAACTCGTTCCTGTGTACCGACAAACTGTATGGTGATTTCGAACTGAAGTTCGACGTTAAGGTTGCCACAGAGCTCAATTCCGGCGTACAGATTCGATCTCAGAGTGTCGATGACAAACCTGAAGGTCGAGTTAACGGACCGCAGGTCGAAATTTCCCTCGATAAAATGGCTGGCTATATTTATGGCGAAGGCCTGCCTGGTGGCTGGATGGTTGCTGATGCGGATCGCAAGCCACACGATCACTTCAAAGATGGCGAGTGGAATTCTTATCGCATCCTGGCAAAGGGCAATCGAATTCAGACCTGGATCAACGATCAGCCGATCGCTGATCTGACTCACGAAGAACGATTTAAGACGCACCCGAAAGGATTCATTGGTTTGCAGGTTCACGGCATCGGTGCCGGTCAGGGCCCATACGAAGTTCGATGGCGGAATTTGAAGATTCGAGGGCTTGCAGAATAAATAGTGCGCAATTTACGAGCCCGCGACCGGCCTGCTCTTTGTCATGGGATAGTCGTTCCGTCTTTCGGTCAAGCAGCGACACACTGGAAACTATCCCATTTTTTTTTGCTGTAATCGGGGCACCCTACAATTCGAGACAGGCCCGCGATTTCGCACCACACCCTGCTCGCATCTCTGAAGTGCATCTCACAATATTTTCAGTGGATGGCCCCTAGTTTGTTCGTTTCGTGGTTTATGCGGTGTTTGGCAGAACCGATCGCTCGGCGAGGAAATTTAGAGGACAAGGTTTCCGGCCGATTTTTGGGGGGAAGATTTCGCGCGCAGCCGCTTCTGGATGAAACGGCGATTGTGGCCTGCATGGCGTATGTGGATTCGAATCCGATCCGAGCGGGGATCGCGGAAACTCCGGAGACCAGCGACTTTACCAGCGTGAAAGAACGTATTGAAGATCGTGCGTCTGCGGCTGAAGTTTCGACCTCGGATGCTCAAGATCATCGTATCGAACACGGTGAGAAAGCCGGCTGGTTGGCTCCGATACCGCTGGAAGCGAAGCGTAATAAAGTGCGTGAGAAGGAGACCGATCGTCGAGCGGGCAACAAGGGTTGTCTGCCGATGTCGCTGGATGATTATCTGGAATTGCTGGACTGGACCGGTCGTCAGTTCCGAACAGCACGGACAAGCGTGGCGCGATTCCAGCGGCGTATGCTCCGATTCCGGATCGTCTGGATTGCAGCGAAGACATGTGGTTCGATCTGGTGAAGAACTTCCGTAAACGCTTCTGCAATGAGGCGGGATCTCTGCTCTCCGTCCGCGCGTTCCGTTCGAAGCGTCGAGAACGCCGATGTCAGGCCGCGACTGCCTGAGCCAGAACTGCGGAGAAGGTTTCGAAAGAAGTGTCTTTCAGTTTGCTGGAGAAAAATAGGTGGGTGGCACAATTGTTTCTGGAAGTCTCATTCGCTGGACGAACTCGCGGGGCACTTGCGTATCGATCAATTAGACCATTGCCTGTTGCAAGGATCTGAAGGCTGCCAGTTTGTTGATGCGCTCGTCGGCACCAATCAGCACAACAATCCGAAGTTCTTTGTTCAGAAGAAGCGTCCTGATTCACGGCAGTTTGCATTCTGCCGTGCGTTATTTGAGCATCTGACTCTCAAAACAGGTGCATTTGCCGCAATATCAAGGCTTAGGACTGAACGCCAACAAATGAATCGTGCGTTTGCCGCCGAATTTCTTGCTCCATATGATTTACTAAAGATTGACCTGTCCGGTACGTCGATCTCCGAAGATGAAGTCGATGACTTGGCACAGGCCTATGGGGTTTCTGCATTCGTAGTACGCCATCAAATTGAGAATCATCGTCTCGCCAGGGTTTCTACCTAAACACGGTAACGGAAGAACATCACGACTGCTGTCAACGCTCTGCGGCGAGCTCGGTCCGAGCCTGCTTGCCCGTGCGCACAGCAGGCTATTCGCCGGTGTCTGCGGGAGAATCATCAAGTCTTTTCAGCACGCTGTCCACTCGCTCGTCAAACAGCACTTGCCATTCCGGTGCAACGATGCAGTCACAGTCTTCCTGAGCGTAGCCTGTATTCTTGCGTTGCTTTTCCGTCGGCAGGTAATAGATGTAGCCGTTTGTGTAACCAGCGACAAAGGTATTCGGTGCAGGTGAGCGCTTCTTGATGGCCAAACCTATCTCGACAGTGAGTTCTCCGCCAAACGTCACCAACACGAAATCGCCGATGCGAATGCCACTGATCTCCACATTCACGGTCTGCATTGCTGATTCCTGATTCTGCTTCAGATGCATCTTGAGCAAATTCAGATTCGTCTGCAGTCGTGTCAATTGTTCCATCGCATGAATGTTCTGCATATACGCATCCAGATTGGCTCGATTGACTTCATCCAACTTGACCAATCCGTCTCGCCCTTGCGCCTTCTCATGCAAATATCGCTGACTGTAATAAGCCGGAAAATCTTCCGACACTTTATGCTGCACGTACAGCGGCAGAAATGTCTTGAGGCTGATGTCCGTGCCTCGCAGTGATTGCACAATCTGCGATTGCTCCGCCTGAATCGATTCCATGCGGTGTTCCAAATCTGCGCCGCGAGGCAGTGCAATGATTTCACTGATAACCTTAAGCGTCGAAGTCTCACGAGGCTGAATCTGTCGCGCGGCCTGAAGTGTGCTGAGTCCCAGTTGATTGCCGTAATGTTCGGTATCGTGGACTTGTTGCACCATCTTGTACATCGCCGGATTGATGTCTCCCGCGCAGCCCTGCACAAAAAATGCCATCACGTTTTCACCAAGATTTTGTTCAATAGCTTTTGACGCGAAGCCGGGAAAATCAGCCGTATTGCCGCCACTCGGAACTCCATGAATCGGATGGCAGGCAAAGTTGTAAAGCAGCGCGAGCGGTGTGCCATCGGTACGATCCAGTCGCAGGATGCCAATTTCCGGATCGACAGGACCAACGGATTCCACATCTTCATCACGCGGCATGGAGTACGCGCGACGCATATCGACTTCACTACCATCCTTCATGGTCAATCGGCGATTTTCCATGATGCGATCTTCATGGCCGCGTCCCGTCCCGATTCGGACGGGAACCATTGCCGCCACGGCGTCTTTGACGGCCTGAATTGTCAGTTGGTCCGTGTCACCGCGAACCACGCTATGACAGTGGCTGGCGTTGACGAGAATGTTTTCCGGATCAATGCCGTGCTTCTGCAATTCTGCGCGAACAGTGGGGAGATAAGTATTCCCGATGCGTCCGATCCCGCCAATCGCCACGGCATCCACCGTGATGATGACGGCCGTTTTGCTGCCATCAGAAATCGCCAACGCTTTGACGTATGAAGGATCATTCACCGGACCGGCTTCGTAGTCCGTGATGTCTGCTTTGGCTGTTCCAGCGCGAAGCGTTGCCGCAGGATTCGCGGCAGCAGGTTCAGCGATTTCATCCATCGCAGCTGTTGTGCGAAGCGTCGTTAGAGTCAGGACGATTGCAAAATATGTCAAATTGCTTGGCAGTGTTCTCACGTGAAAAACTCCAATGGAGATGAGTCGTTGATTGCCTGAACCGTTCACTTCATTTCGTTCAGCGGTCGGTGAATCTTAGTTGTCCGTGTGCCAAAGTGCGACCTTACCGCTGCTTTAACCCGGTAGCATCAATTCTTGTCGTGACGTAAATTCCGTCACACGGGTTTGGTCATGCGCAGAATGATTCATCAATCTGATAACTCTGAAAACAGGATGTACCTTATATGTTAATTTCCATCGGTGCCAGTCGTGATAACTGTGTTGATGCAGGTCGCCGAAGCGTTCTGAAAGCTGGCCTGCTGGCCATGGGCGGCTTGATGTTTCGAGGAATTGCCATGGGAAAGACCTCGGCGGACGATATCACGGCGACGTTTTCCATCGTCGCGGTTGATCCCGAGAGCGGTGTCTGCGGTGCGGCGGTGGCGAGCAAGTATCCGGCGGTAGGTCGCGTGGTTCCGTATGTTCGAGCCGACGTCGGTGCTTTTTGTACTCAGCATTATCATGTGCCGACTTGGGGCGAGCCTGCTTTGGATATGTTGCAGCAAGGGAAGAGTCCAGACGCTGTCATTAAAGAACTACTGCAGGACGACAAGGACGCCGAAGTCCGCCAACTTGCCATCATAGATATGCAGGGACGAACGGCCGTTCACAATCCTACGAATGCCGGAGTCGCCAGCCGTTACTGGGGTGCGATGACGGGACGTTTTTACAGTTGTCAGGGAAACACTCTCACGGGACGCAGCGTGATCGTTGATATGGCTGCGGCGTATGAAGACACAGAAGGTAGTCTCACTGATCGGCTGATGGCTGCATTGATCGCGGCTGACTGTGCTGGCGGAGATCATCGCGGTCGGCTGGCTGCCGGCATTCGAGTCGCGAAGCGCGGAGTTGAAGGCGATTGGTTTTCACTGCACATTGATGAAAGCGATGACGCAGTATTGGAACTCGCAAAGAAATACGCAGACCTGAAACACGAAGCCAAAGGTAAGTGGCGTGGTGGTCAGTTGCCTTTTGAGAACCCGTGTCCGAAGCGCATTGTGCCGGTCGCACCAGCAATTCGTAAGGCGAATTTGGCGTGTCCGATTGGCCTCAAAGAACGATGACATTGGCCGCCACACAGGCACCGCCAGTTGGAGTCCAGCCTTTAGGCTACTGCGATTCTACCTGCAAGTCAGGACAATCCCAACTGCTCGGACGCAGGCCAAAGCCTGTACTCCAGCGCTGCGATTCCGTTGACTCGGCGTCCGATTGAGATAAAAACGCTGGGAAGTGGTGCCACTATGTCAATGCGTCAAGATGCACGTCTCGGTGCATGGAACCGGCTGCACATGTGGCACCGGCTGCACATGGCACCGGCTGTAATCGATTTGAAGTTCTGCGCAAATTCCTGGTAAGTAATTTTCGGTTCTTGCCACCTTAAATGCTCTTGCCACTTTAAATGCTCTGCTCCCTTAAATGCTCTTTCAGCATCCCCGGCTCGCCAAACGCATTCTGCAACACCAACGCTGAAAAGTACAACTGCCGATCAAGCACTGTGCGGGAAAACCTCAGCCGTCAATCCCGGAAGATTCGGAACAATCAGAGCGGCAGTTTTACGAGATTACCGTCGTTGTCACCTGTCAGGATCATGCTTTCCATGGGATGCACAGCGATGGCCATAATCCATCCGTTGCTCGCGGCAGGATGTTCGATCACATGCAGGGTGTCCGCCTGAATGACGCGAATTCGCCCGTCTCGGCATCCGACGATGATTGAGTGTCCGTCTTTTGTCCATGCAAGCGTCGTAACCCCTGACGGCAGGCGTCGGAATCTTACCATGCGGCCGATCGTGGGCTGCCATAGTCTCACAGTCTTGTCTTCGCTGCCCGTGGCAATCATTGGTAATGCGTCGCCGGTGTTGGGACGCTCCGCAAGACAAGTTATTGGCTGAGTGTGATTTGTCAACGAGCGAACGAAATTGCCTTGTTCACAGTTCCAGACACGAATTGACTGGTCAAGCCCGCAGCTGACAAGCGAGACATCGTTGCTGAGGAATGTGAGTGCCGTCACTGGCCGTGAATGCCCCGTCAATACACTCTTCGTGCCCCCCGATGGACTATCTAACAGAACCACAGAATGATCATGACATCCGACCGCCAGCGCATAGCCTGAAGGACTGAAACTCGCTGTGTAGGCGATGTCATCCGAAAACGATTGCGACCAGAGCAACTCTCGCGAAGGCCAGGAATACAATCCGATCCACGCCGATTCGCCCGGATTGCCGCCAACAATGGCAAGCTTAGATTCATCGGGTGACAACACAACATCGTGTACGTTGCGACACAGCACTTCCACGGTATGCTCGACGGACAAATCGCTCCACCTTCGAATGCGAACACCGGATTGTGAGCCGTCGATTGCCGTAAGTCCGTCAGAAGTTATTGCGACGCAAGTAATCGGCGGCAGTGCGCCGTCACGATCATCCGCGTTTGCCGAATGAGTATTGAACAAGACGCTGAGTGCGAGACAGGCCATGATTCCACACAGAAAAATCCGCCCGTCATAAATCATGACAAAAGTTCCTGAATCACGCGTGCGTCGTCAGCCGCCAGACGCACTGGACGACCAGTCTCTGTTTGCAGTTGGCCGGCCGGATCAAGACCCAGCAGCGTGTAGATCGTGCAAACCAGATCCGCTGGCGTGACTGGTCGATCCGCCGGGGACTCGCCAGTGGCATCACTGGCACCGATCACCTGTCCGCCGCGTACTCCGCCGCCCGCCAGAGCCACGCTGAAGACGCGCGGCCAGTGGTCTCGCCCGCCAGCCGTGTTGATCTTTGGCGTCCGTCCGAATTCGCCCATCACCACAATCAATGTTTCGTCCAGCAAACGCCGGTCGCGCAGATCATCAATGAGCGCGGACAGTGCCAGGTCCAGAGAAGGAATCAGACCGACGCCGATTTTTGCGCCGGTGTAACCCTCTTTCAGTCGAGTATAAAGACTATCGTGCGTATCCCAGCCGTGATGATTGACGGTCACAAATCGAACTCCACGTTCTACCAATCGTCTGGCAAGCAGGCAACTTTGACCGACAGTTCTGGAACCGTATCGTTGTCGAGTTTCCGCTGACTCTTCTTCCAGGCGAAACGCTGATGCTGCGTCCGCCGCCGTGACCATGCGGAAGGCCTGATCCATGTCTGTCAGTGCATCGCCAGAATGCCAACGTGCCAACTGATCCGCGAATGCTCGGCGGCGATCAATGCGTTCCAGCGTCAGATTTGCGGCCAGATCAAGGTCTCGCACTCGGAAGTCTGTCTTCGCAGGATCGGCACCTAACGAAAATGGACCAAACTCACTCGGCAGAAATCCAGCACCGCTGAACTTCGCTCCACCGACACGATAATCCGGAATCGCCACATTGTTCGGCAGATTGGATGTCTTTGATCGCAGCCGTTGATTCGCTACTGCATGAAACGACGGATACTGCAGCACGGGCGTTGGGCGGTAACCAGTCAGCAGATAATGCGTCCCAAGGTTATGCTCTCCAAGCGGCGAAGTCATCGATCGAATCACCGCGATGTCATTCATTCTCTGCGCGGTCTGTGGCATGCATTCACTGACGAAGATTCCAGGCACTGCTGTCGCGATGGCTTCAAGTGGTCCGCGTACTTCTTTCGCCGCGTTTGGCTTCAGATCGAAAGTTTCCAAATGGCTGGGACCGCCGTCCAGCCAGATCAGAATGCACGACTTAGCAGAACGTTGAGCATCAACTGGGGCCGCGTTCACGCCATTCCATTGAGACAGGCCGATGCCGAGCCCCGTCAATTGCCCGAGTCGCAGAACTCCGCGACGGCTGAGCCCATCGCATCGATTGTGTGGTGTTGCGATCATGTTCTCAGGGTGTGCTTTCTGGGTTTCTGAGCCGACAGCGCTAGCTGCAGGCCTGGTGTTCGCGATGTTTTTCAATGAACGGTCCGACGGTAGCGCATTTTGAAGTTGTGATACTTGAAATCCCAGGCGAGGAACTGTTGGAAAATTATTGTTCGAGCGATCCTTAACGATTGGTACAGAACTCTTCACTGTTGAGCAAACTCCAGACAAAATCCTGTGCGATGTCTGCAAAGTGTGAAGAATCAGCGTCCTCTGAAAATTGGCTCTTCCAATATGTCATTTCAGAATCCAGCGGTGGCCGCGAAAACGCTCGCAAATAGAAATCGAGAATCAGCGATTCCGCAGCCCGACCAGACTTCACTGCCTGCATCAGTGTACCGTCTTCCGCCGACAATCGGGCATTCAGCACATCACCATTTAGTAGTTGCAACTGCACAGCCACATCCGTGCGGTCGACGACTGACGATTCGCAGGCTTCCGGGCAACGCCCCAACAAATCCAGCGGCTGCGATGCATTCACCAATCCGGCAAACGAGACCGCGCGGTCATTCGCAACCCCCGACGATGACACGCCCGTGACATCAGCAACAGCATCCAGAAAAACTACCGGTGACATTGGTTTGGGTATTGCGGCCACATAAAATTCTGCCGTTGTTGAGGAATCTGAATTCGCGATCGCTCGGCGTGCATAGACATCACTGGTGCAGATTCTGCGTATCAGATGTCTCAACTTGAATTCATGACTGGTAAGATCTTTGGCCATCCAATCGAGCAATTCCGGATGAGTCGCCGGATTCGTGACGCGCAGATCATCGACGGGGTCTACGAGACCTCGCCCCATCAAATGACTCCAGACGCGGTTCGCCATAGCGTTGCTGAAGTAAGCATTTTTATCCGACGTCAACCAGTGAGTGAATTCCATTCTATAGTTGTTCTCCGACGACAGAAATGGACCTCCCGGAATCTTCGCGACTGCAGGTTCGCCGGTGCCGGGATGAATCACTTCGCCGGTCGTCGATTCGCGAACCACGGCACCACGCTTCATGCGAGCAAAGATCGCCGCCAATCCGTGGTAATCGTCCTGAGTCCACGCATCGAGTGGATGATCGTGACAGTTGGCACATTGCAGGCGGACACCCATAAAAACGTGACTGACGAATTCTGCCTGGCCACGTGCGTCGCCCGCAACATTGTAGAAATTCGCAGGACCAGATTCGCTTGTTGATCCGGCGGCCAGCAAAAGTTGGCTGGCAACTTCGTTCAGCGGCACATCGTGACGAACACAATCGTGCAGCCAGTCATAATAGACTTTCGCGGCAGCGGGATTACCTTTGGCTTGCGGGACTCGCAGCAGCATCGCCAGACGATATGTCCAGAAGTCACTGAATTCGTCCGACAGCAAAAGATGGTCTACGAGTTCCGATCTTTTGTCCATGGCGGCACTGTCAATGAATTGCTCCACAGCCGATGGGCTCGGAAGACGACCGGTCAGATCCAGTGTCAGTCGGCGTACGAAACCAGCGTCGTCGATTGTTGGTGCTGCCGCCAGTCCCAATTCTTCCAGTCGCAGATCTATGAAAGTATCAATGCCTGTGGGTGCTTTTGCCACGTCGGCGAGTGTTGATGACTTACCGTTACCCACCCACGGAAAGAGCAATTCCAAAGGCTGCACCTGGTCCAGATACCGAGCCATAATCAAATGTCGCCCCGGCCGCTGCAATTCCGCAACACCATGTTCGTCGATGCTGATACCGTCTGGATCGTTGGGTGTTAGAATCGTCCACGGCAGCACATTGACAACTGAGCCATCACTGAACTTCGCAGTTGCGTTAAGTTTGAAGGAGCGCGTTTCACTGTTGCTGTTTTCACCACGATCGACCGCCTCACTTTTAAGTGTGAATTCCGCCAATCGCCGAGACTCCGTGCGCCGACTGCCCTGTTCAATCCATCGTTGCAGAGTCTTGTAGTCGAGACCATCAAGTTGCAGTCGTGTGCCGCCTTCATGACTAAGTTGTTCCGTTGGTTTCAACAACAGCAGGCTCAATTCACTTTTTCGCCGATCGATCCGCCGACCTTCCAGTGCAAGGGTAATTTCAGAAAAATCAGATCCTGGACGACTTCCGTACAGCGACAGATGAAACCCACCACGTCCCGCCGCTGCTCCATGACAGGCCCCGGAATTGCATCCGGCCTTCGTCAAAATGGGCATGATCTGTGTGTTAAAATCCACGGCGTCAGAATTCACACGGTCAGAAGCAACAGTCTCGTGCGACTGTTGATCGATTAAAACAGCAAAGCTCAAGCACAACCAGAACATACAACCCCCAAGTAACTCGGTACTCCGTTATTCCGGCTTCGGTTCAACTTTCTCAGCCACAAACTCTTTCGCCCATTTCGTCAGGTAGTCCTGACACTTCGATGTTCCGTAATTCTCAAGCTTATCTGCAGCAATAATGCGACGCGCGACATCACCAACATCCACACGGAAGTCTGCATGTTCCGCCGCGAAGTCCTCAACTTTCTTCGCCGCCACAATCACTTCGTCATCCGTTGCCGTCTTTTGAATCACAGGACTTAGCATTGTTCGAATCTGAGGATGTTGAGGCGGCGCGGCTCCTTCGCGTGGCTTTGCGCCGTCTCGTTGCTTCATCGTCGTGGCATCACTGCGCTGCTGTGGCTGATAATCCGCAACATTCGGTACAACGTCCTCGCCAAGCACATCTGCGATCACTTTGAAGATCTTTGGCCCATCAACCTCGATGCTCGGCTGAACCAGGGCAAAGTTAGCAGTCACTAAGTTGTCCTTTGCAACCAGCACTGTCAAAGCGACATTGCGATTCAATCCGTACGAGCCTGGACCTTCCTTGCCATCAACAGAAATCCCCTTGCGAATCTGTTTGGGAAAGTACTGCGGAATTCGATTCATCCAGTCCGCAGTTTCTGTGGGATCGTCCGTTAGAAAGACCAGACTTCCGGTAATCTTTTCGCCACTTCGATCCTCAACCAGTCGCATCACTAGATTCGAAAGACCAAAGGCCGGACGACTTCGTTCATGCACGAAGATCAGCACGCAGGGTTTTGATGCTTTTTCATCGACGACATCGATCTTCTTGTCCGCATCGTCGCCGAGCACACCGGTCATCACAAATGGCACTAACTTCTCGCCAGGCTGCGGGCCGGAAAACACCGACTCATCTGCGGCTAAAAGAACCAACATGCTAAGAAAAACCAGCATTTTCCGTCTCCACTTCCACCGAACATTTGCGCCACAGTCGGTTGCGGCTGATTCAGAATGTACAGTCGGCTCAGGCAATGCGATAGTGACACCTTCAGAATCCAGATCCAATACGCCAGAAAGATTCTGCACAAGTCACGGACCTGCAGCATCATGGAACGAATGCTGCGCAAAGTGATTGGCGCTTCACGGAGTCTCTGCAATTCAGTATTCTCTGCCTCTCACCTGACATCTGACTGCAACACCTCACCGCAAAGTCACCACCATGCAAACCGCCTCAGGAATCACTTTCGTCCACAATGGACAGGTCGTCGATGGAACAGGAGCGGCTGCCATTCCTGACTCTTGTGTTCTGATCGAATCCGGCATCATTCGCTATGTTGGCCCTCTGCGAGACGCGCCGCCCGTGCCTGAGAACGCGACAAGGATTGATGCTAACGGCGGGACAATCATGCCGGGTCTCGTGGAAGCTCATTTTCATCCGACGTATTTCAACGTCGCTGCATTGGAAGATCTGGACATCAAGTATCCTGTTGAATATGTCACACTGCTGGCATCGTGCAACGCAAGGCTGGCTGTCGAATGCGGATACACGTCAGCTCGCAGCGGCGGCAGCTTGTTTAACATCGACGTGTGGCTGAAAAAGGCGATCGAAAGCGATTTGCTCATCGGTCCTCGCCTTGCCACCAGTGGTCGCGAAATCTGTGGTGCTGGTGGGTTGATGGATTGGAATCCGGAGTTCCGCAAGATCGGCATGGAAGGATTGATTTTGCTGGTCAACGGTGCGGATGAAGCACGCAAAGCCGTTCGCAAGCTGGTGAAAGACGGCGTCGAATGGGTGAAGACATATCCCACCGGCGACGCAGCCGCTGCAGACTTCAACGATCATCACACACTTTGAATGACGTTCGAAGAAATGCACGCCGTGGTTTAGACCGCTCACAATCACAACATGAAAGTGACCGGACATTGTCGAGCCACAGCGGGAATCAAAAATGCTCTGCTGGCTGGCTACGATGCAATCGAACATGGAACTTTCATCGACGATGAAACACTCGAACTCTTATTGAAGCGAGATGTCCCTGTCGTTCCAGCGTTGTATTTTGAATTGATGAGCATCGAACGCGGCCCGGAGTACGGGATGTCGCAAGCGGTGATCGACGGACATCAGGAAACGCTCGATGGCGGCGCTGAGAGTGCCCGAAGAATTCTGGCGGCTGGCGGACGACTGGGCATGGGCGGCGACTTCGGCTTCGCATGGAATCCACACGGCGACTATGCCAAGGAGCTTTCATTCTTCGTCAACTACGTCGGCCTGAAGCCGCTGGAAGTCCTCAAGTGTGCGACTCAAACCGGCGCGGAAATCTTAGGCAGAGATCATGAACTGGGGACGCTCGCTGTTGGAAAACTCGGAGACGTGCTGGTCGTCGATGGCGATGTCGTGGCGGACATCTCGATCTTACAGGACCGCAAGCGATTGATCGCCGTGATGCAGTCCGGGATCGTGAAAAGTCGCTACGGCGTGAGCAGCCTCAGCGGCGATGCGGCTGTGGGGTAGCGAACACAACGCAGGACGGGACTCCAGTCCCGTCCTGAAGTATTCCGAAATTAGTTTCGCATCAGAACGGGTCTGGAGCCCCGTCCTACACAAACCGTCACATCACATCCGCGACCTGTCAAACAAATGCCTGCAAATCAAATGGGACGCAACTCATTTCCGAATCTATTGGCTGCGTCCCCTTGCTTGCAATCTTCAGCAAATTACCCAAACAGCTTCGCGATCGGCTGGCCCATGTCGGTGACTGGAACCGGTCGGTCGCCATCGTAAAGATTCTTTGAATAGTCGATGCCAACTGCTGCATGGATTGTCGCAAACAGGTCCGCAACGCTGACGGGATCGGCGACAATTTTCTTGCCGAGCTCATCCGTTTCACCGTACGCGCCGCAGTGATTCAATCCGCCGCCGGCAAGCACGCAACTGAATGCACTGCCTTGATGGCCGCGACCACCGCCACTGTCGAATTCCGGGGGACGGCCGAATTCTGTCGTGATCAGGATCAGTGTTTTGTCGAGCATGCGTTTCTCTTCCAGGTCTATGATCAGTGTGCTGACGGCTGTGTCGAGTTCCTGAATCAATGCATGCTGCTGCAGGATGCCGCCGTTGTGAACGTCCCAGCCGGAACCATTCAGGAAGTTGAGATTGTGTGATACTTCAATGAAGCGAACGCCACGTTCGATCAGGCGTCGGGCCAGCAGGCATCGCTGGCCGAATTCACCACCGTAGCGAGTCCGCAGGTCGCCGGGTTCTGAGTCGAGCTGAAAGCTGCGATTGAACTCCGGGCCGCTGAGTTTCAGACTTTGGTCAATTGTCTCTTCGTATTCGAGCACACGAACATCATCGCTCGGAGTCTGAGCATTTCGAAGGTTCGCCAGAAATCCCTGACGCCGCGATTGTCGCGCGGGTGTGATGCTTTCCGGGCGAGACAAACCGGCTGGCCCCTGACTTGTGTCTGTGAGATAAAGATAACTGTCGCGAGCCCCCAGAAATCCTGGGCCGCGCGTGACGTTTGGATAACCAATCAGAACATACGGTGGAGCTCCGTCGGCAGCAGCACCACGTTCATGTGCGACAACTGAACCAAGTGACGGGTACACCGCAGTGCCACTTACGGGACGACCAGTGTGCATGAAGTTTGTGGCAGCCGCATGTTCGTCAATCACTTTGTGGTTCACGGTTCGCACGGCAGTGACGCGATCCATGACCGGTGCAAGGTGTTTCAGATGTTCACAGATGCGAACACCGTCCACCGCAGTTTCGACACTTTCATAATACGACCCCGCGATTTTTTCCTTTGGATCGCCGACGCGTTTTGGATCGAACGAATCCAGCGAGCCCATGCCACCGCCGAGCCAGATCGAAATCACATGCTCGGCTTTGCCCTTCAGTGTCGCTTCGGCCCGAGCGTGTTGCTTGAGTGTTGAAACAGCAGCCAACGAAGCGCTGGCGGCGATGAAATTTCGGCGATGCATGGTTGAATGTTCCTTTAGTAATTTGCGATTTTAGTAGCCATCACTCTCTGAGTGATGAATGCCAACGGCCGCGTTTTGCGGCCTGCCTCACTCGGAGAGTGAGGTCTACTATGGGAAAGAGAATCCCGGGAGGCAGGAGCCTCGGAACAAGTAACATCTGCACATTTCAAATGCCCGGACTAACGCAGAGGCAAATGGTAGACCTGATTCCAAAGTTCTGTGTCATTCGCCGCTGTGAGCAGCAGATTAATGTCTTCTATAATTTCGCCAATACCCATTCCAATTTGTCTTACAAAAATCACTGCCCGAAATTGAGTTTTGTTTTCTTGCCAGTTCGCAGTAATCATTAAGAAATCGGTGTCCTGAGTCAGAAGGACTCTATCAAGATCTGTGGCTCGTGACAGTAACTCCTCATCAGGCAATTCAATCGTTCCATCTCGCTGGCTGGTCAAAACATCAATGCCACAGCGTCTCAATCCTGACGTCACCGCGAGTGGAACATGCACGTCCGTGTACAGCAATGCGGCCACTTAGTTTTTCCTTGCTGTCAATCGTTGCAACAACTCCTCACGCGAAACTGGAACTGGTTTCCGCTGCGATTCCGCCTGAAGGACGGAAGATTTAATCTCTGCAACCACTTCATCAAAATGATCGTAGAACCAGGTCAACACTGAGTAGACTTGTTCGGGTCGCAGATCGGGATGTTGCCGCAGAAGTTCTTCGGCAGTCCATCCATATTGATAGTGCTCTGCGGCAAGGTGAATGGCCTTATGTCGAGTCGCCCCGATATGCACAAAACCACCTTCTGCGACAGTCAGGTGAGGATACAACGTCGCTGTTTTACTCATATTTTGACCTCGACTGAAAGCTTTGTGTTCTTCGCCCGTTAAAACGCAATTGTACCTCCGTCTGCCATATTAGGCGATAACTATATCCAAATCTTAGCAGGGGTCTGGTTTAGATATCATCAGTTCGAACTACGGGATTAAGAGCCTGATTAAGATTAAGAAGTTACGGCACCCAGATGAACTCGCTGATATTCATCACACTCCACACAACATCTTCGTAGACTTCGCGCCATTCCGGACGCAGGCGAGGATCCGCTGGCAATCCTGATCGAGCACGCTTTTCCAATTCTAATGCCACCGTCGTGGATTCAGGACTCAAGTGATTTGACCATGTGACGGCTGGCAGCGGCTCGTAAGGCAGAGGTGTCGGGATTTCGTCTGCGGGAAACAAGCGGTCGCCAAACCCTGCGGTCAGCGCGATTGAAAGCGGCGCGCATTCGGAATCGCTTGGCAGGCGGCTGAGATAACGCAGGAAAATGCTGTTGACGAGTTCTTCCGGAGACGTGGCATGGACCGCGATTTCGGCAAGCCCGCTGCCCTGCGTTGCACGAGTCAACAGCACAGAAGCTGTACTGTTGGCGAGCACACCCGGCTGCAGAACATTCGCTGCGGTTTCGCGATCCGTGCGGGGATTCTGACGCGAACCGCTCCAGCCGAATGCTTCCATGATGTCGGTGATCGCTCGCGCGCGAGGCAGACCGAGACTTGGTCGATCTCGTTCATTCGCCAGACTCGCCAGCATCCATGCACGTTCAGGCACGCCGAGCGTCAGGCGATTTGAAGCCGGTCGCCGAGCGTCGGGGTCAAACGTGAGTTCTTCGACATCCAGCTCCTGACCGGCAGCCGAGCAAAGAGAATCAACGACCTGCTCCGCCGACATTCGTCGCCGATCCGGAGCGACGAAGAATCGCAGCTCCGGAGTTGTCGTGCGGTTCGTTCCGGTCGCCGCACGTTGATAAACGTCCGATGTCATAATCAACCGCGCCAGATGCTTCATGTCGTAGTCATGGGTAATGAATTCCTGTCCAAGCCATTGCAGCAATTCCGGATGACTCGGCGCGTGCCCTTCCCAATCGTCTGGCGGTTCCACAATTCCGGCCCCAAGCAATCTTCGCCAGACACGATTGACGACGACCTGAGCAAATCGCGTGTTCTGCGGAGAAGTCACAAGTGCGGCCAGTCGTTCACGCGAACCTTTCGATGTGTGCATCAGTGGAGTCAGGGTTTCATCATCCATACTGCCCGTGACGTCTGCAAATGGCCACGCCGGTGTCACGGATTCATCGGGCTTGAGCGTGACCTTGATCAGCGACTGACGTTGCTGTTTGGCAAAAAACGCACCCGGCACGCGACTTGTGACAGGCACGGTGACCGGTTTTTGTTCGAACATCGCTGCCAGAGAATAAAGATCTCGCTGCTTCGTACTGTGATAGGGCGAATCGTGGCATCGGGCACATTGCAGTTCGATGCCCAAAAACGCACTGGCGACAATTTGTCCTTTCGCTGCAAACGGTGCATCGTTGTTTGCTGCAATGCCAAATCCCGCACTTCCACCTTCGTGCTTGCTGCCGCGAAGTAGAATCAGTTCCGTGACAATTCGATCCACAGACTTGCCGTCCCGAAGCGCGTCGTACAGAAACCATCGAAACGGTCCGGTCGTATTTAAGCTGGCGTTGATCAAAGTTGGATTCTCTGCCAGCACATCCTGCCAGTAACTCATCCAGTGGTCGGCCCATTCTTCGCGGATCAAAAGTTGATCAATGATTCCCGTTCGTTTATCCGGCGAAGCATCGGCGACGAACGTCCGGACGCTCTCTTCACTTGGCGGCACGCCAATCGTGTCCAGAGCAACGCGACGCAGGAATTCGGTGTCGGTCAAGTGCTTTGGTGGAGCAATGTCTTTTTCTGTTACCGGCGGTGCGGGCCATTTGGCTCCTTCTTTAATCCACGCATCGAGCACTGCGATCTGCTCAGATTTCAGCCCATCACCACCCGGCGGCATTTTTTCGTCGGGATCATGCGACAGAATCCGACGCATGAGTTCGCTCTCATCTGCATTGCCGGGAACGAGCGCCGGAGATTCTGAATCGCCACCCTTAATGGCAGATTCGCGCGAATTCAAAAACAAGCCGCCATTGACTTTGTCGCCGTGGCAGCGGAAGCAATTGTCCCGCAGTATCGGCAGTACATTTTCGTGGAACGCCCGCGCTTCAGCGATTGGCGTTTCTGCAGATGCGGTGACGGCGCGCTGAGCTTTGGCAGCGAGAAACGCATCGATTGGATTCGCCGTGGCGTCCGACGTTGGTTGCGCTTGAGGCGACGACGGTGCCGGATGCTGTGTGGCCCACTGACGGGCGAAATCATGCCGCTTATTCCAGAAGCCGTCTTGACTCGCTGCGGCCGCACGACGATTGGCGTCGTCGAATTGCTGCAATGATTCTTCAAGACGAACGAGTATCGGTTCCACGTCGGCGTCTGTCAGTTGGACAGGCGCGGAGGCCGTTGGATTGAGTAGCAAGAATGAATTGCCGTCGTCTGATTCCACGGCCACACAGATCTCACCGGGATCTGTGCGAAACGCTTTGCCGCCGACCAGCATTTCCAACACGACGCGACACGTTCCGGTTTTGTCGATCATGGCTTCACTGATGGTGGCTTCGCCGAAAACTTCCTGCTGCCGGTGTTCGGCAATCCGCGCGCCGGCAATCGGAGCTGAAGCAACCGGCGTCATTGGTTCTTCACCGCTTGGCGAGCCGGGAACAGGTTTGCTCTTGGCGATCAGTTGGCCATCGACCCATAAACGACTGAGTCCTCGAACACGCATCAGAAATCGGTGCTTACCAGGAGTCAACGGAACATCGGCTGCCAGTCGCAGCAGCACTGGCGGTTTCCAGTCCTCGCGAATACCCCATTCGTCAAAGCGTTGCGGCAGGCGGTCGAGAAGAAATGTTTCCGAGTTCCAGCGGAGTGTTTCGGGGGGTACTGTTTCATCGGTGTTCAACCATCGATTGTGTTCCGGCATTCCTTCGTGCAGCGCGACGAGCGTGCGGCCTGTTGGAAGTTCGCCGAGATCCGGCATGACTTCCGGAGCGGGCTCAACAATGACTTCCTCACCAACGCGACGAAATCGAGTGAGCATCACTTCGTCATCAAAAGCTTCCCGGTAGACGGCGATGGCATCCAGCGATCCCCGAAAACTGTTTCCCGCCGCGCCGCCGCGTGATGAACCAATCCAGATCGCGTCGTCATCAACAACAGGAGCTTCGGCCGTGGCACCACCCATGTCCCAGACACCGGGTTGCGGCTTCCCATCGATCCAGCCGCGAACGCTTTTGGGTTCGCCAAACTTGTAGGATACGGCAATGTGATGCCAATATTTTCCGGGCGTGAATCCGCTCTTCGTGGTCCAGCGATGCCAATGTTTGTCGGCGTTCCCCTGTCCGCTGGCAGGCACCGTTGCAAACAGAAAACTGATGCCGCCTTTGCCTTGGGTTTCACGGACTCGCAGTGCCCAGTTTTGATTGTCGGCCGCAAAGCTGCTTGATCCAGTGCGACCTTTTCCGATCACATACACGTTCTCTCCGCCGCTAAGCGAACTCACCTGAACCCATGCCTCCAGCGTAATTGCATCGCCGTTAGTGAAATCGTAGGGACTTTGCACACCGGCATCGTCGAAGGAAAAGTACGCTCCTTTGCCATCCAGTTTGATGGCCGTATTGTCCGGTGCAAAGTCCGGATATTCTGGTGACCGCGGTCCAGGTGCATCTCGCAATACGCCACCGTGTGGCTGAAGCGGCGATGCTTCTTCGGCACTGAAATCCCATCGAGCGATCGGTGTGAGTTCGGCAGCAGGAACAGTTGAAACGGACATGGCCATCACCATAGTTATGATGGCTGAATGGTATCGAAAGTGATGTTTCATCGCATCGATCTATTGATTTCAGGCGGGATTTGATCGTGGTGGCAAGACCTGAATTATGGACGACAGCCATGGCACATACAATCCGGAATGTCATTCGGGGTCTGGTTCCAGTAAAGTCACGTTCCACCGACCTCCGTGTCGGCGCGGCGGCATGTCGATTTAGTGAGCGGCAAGGCGCTAGCCGCCGGTGACCGCCTGGGAAATATTGCCAAAACCCGCGGCTAGCGCGTTGCGGCTCACATTCCCCGGCCACCCTTGTTGTCGTGCCACTCAAGCTAAGGATTCCTCATGTCATCAACGAATTCAGACAATGGACCACTGAGTTCGTCGCTTGGCGACGATCCGGTCGCCATTCGAATGTATGCACGCGGCCTGGAAGCGGCGTTGGATTTCGCGACGCTGGAGTCACACGGTATTGCGGCGCAAATCACGGGCGATAATGTTGGTGATACGCTGAATTGGTACGGCCTGGCCGTGCAAAAAGTGGAACTCGTCGTGCCTCGCCGCAAGGTCGCTGAAGCACAGAAGATTCTTGCGGAGCAAGTCACCAGTCGATCCGAAAACCACCGCACAGACTGGGTTTGTTCCGGATGCGGTGAAGTCAATGGCAGCGAATTCGATTCCTGCTGGTCATGCGGCAAAACCTGGTCGCCTGAATTTGATCGGGAGTTTGTCCCCGAGAACCTGGCTCAACCGCTGCCCACTGATGACGATCCAATTCAATTCCTGCCCGAACTTGAAGCGAATCCTTACGCGCCGCCCGTTTTAGGCACAGTGGTAACGGCGGCACCAGGCACCGAGGTCGAGACAGATATTCGGCGCGCGTTTCGATCGATGATAATGTCGTTTTTCTTCCCACCACTGGCGCTCTACACGTTTTATTACGGAGCCCAAACATTATCCCGAATCAGTCGCAATGAACTGACAGCATCATCGTCGCAATGTTGGCGACTGAGATGGATTATGATTGCCACGGTAATCATGGCCCCACTGTTTCTACTGGTCGTCTTCGGAACGATTTTATGGGAAATTTGAGCGGCGTGCCGAAGGCAGAAGTGCATTGGTTACTATGTATTGCGGCATCATGTTTCAGCGAACTTCAGATACCTTACCATGACGCATTCATTTCTTGATTCACTCTTTCAAACTGGCGAACTTGAGATCGCTGCCGATCTGACCGAGTCAAACGGTCCTGACGATTCCAGCACGATCGAAGCGACAATTCGCCGCTATGAATCGTTGTGGAGAATGCAACAGCCGTCTGGACTTCCCGAGTTCGACGTCGCTCAGGCGTTAAAAGCAGCGAAGGTTCTGGAGTCTGCCTGTCGAGCTGTGGTTTATCGACAAATTGAACCCGAACAGATCGAACTTTCCTTTCCTGGGACGGGTCTTAGGCCGAGTGACGATCCCTGTCAGCATTACAGTGTCGATCTTTTGTTCCGTTTTCTTCCGCAGGTCGCCGAGCGGGCGGCGCGAGTTTCTGAATCTGATCCATTGCTCGATGCATTGCGAACGGTCGGTCGGCAGTGGCCGTTGTCCAGCGTCGGAATGCAGGGCTGTGAGCCGGAATCCATTCCACGTGCATTACAACATCCGTCGCTGTGGAGAATGTATATTGATCGGATCATTTCCCGAAAAGACAAGTCTCGACTAAACATACCGCTCGTGCGGGAGGCGGTCGCTGCCACGATTGGGCCGTTTCCGCAACTCGCCCCGGATTTTTCCAGCCTTGGTTAATTCAAAAATGAACAATTCATCAGAATTGGATTCCGGAATCCGTATTGCTCAGCAATTGCAATCCGGACTTCTCGCAACTTTAAAAAGTGAATACGTCGGCAAGGACGAAGTCATCGACTTGTTGGGCATCTGTCTTGTCGCTGGCGAAAATCTGTTCCTGCTTGGACCACCGGGCACGGCGAAGAGCGCGATCGTGAGATCGCTGGCGTCGCGACTGGACGGACGTGTCTTCGACTATTTGCTGACGCGATTCACGGAGCCATCCGAATTGTTTGGACCGTTCGACATTCGTCGATTGCGTGACGGTGAGCTGCTGACGAACACGGAGGGTATGCTGCCGGAGGCCGACGTCATTTTTCTCGACGAACTTCTAAACGCAAACAGCGCGATTCTGAACAGTTTGCTGATGGCGTTAAATGAGAAAGTATTTCGACGAGGTCGTGAGACTCGGCGACTGGGGTTCGTCCTGACAGTTGGTGCCAGCAATCGTCTGCCAGAAGATGAATCGCTGGCTGCGTTGTTCGACAGATTCCTGCTGCGCGTCCGCTCCGAGAACGTGCCATCGGAAATGCTGACGAGTGTTCTGGAAGCGGGATGGAAATTGCAACAGGCGGATGCTCGACAGGAAGCCGTAGCGGCCAAGGTCTCGATGGATGACCTGCGACTGTTGCAACGATGTATTCCGTCAGTGGATGTTTCGACCATTCGAACTCAGTACGTTGCGTTGATCAATCGGCTGCGACATGCAGGTATCGATATTTCCGACCGTCGCGCGGTTCGACTGCAGCGACTTACTGCGGCCAGTGCTTTGATGTGTGGTCGAACGATTGTGCATCAGTCTGACCTGTGGGTGCTGCGTTATATCTGGGATACGATGGAACAGGTTGAAGTACTGGCAAAAATCGTGGACGATGCCATTCGCGTTGATTTAATGGAGGCTGATCCAGCTAAATCAACTCAAGTCATGACTCATCCTCGCTCTGCCGGGGCTGATGCACCAAATCCTGAACATCTGTCAAAGGATCTGGATCAGATTGAATCGCAATTGTCTGCGACGGAAAAAGATGCCAATCAGACGTCATGGCTGCGTGATCGTCTGAGTCTGTTGCTGGCCCGAGTTGAGTGGGTGAAGCAGTCGGAATCGAGAGAGTTTCTAAAGGACCGCATTCAGAACATGTTGCAGCGAGTCAAGCATGAGTGATCGTTGGGCGATTCGAATGTCCGTGCGACATCTGCAGCGCGCCGGTGAATTGCGTGCGTGGCCCAGCATCGAAGCTGCCGACAGTGGAGATGTCGTGTGGCTTCGCGGCGACGGGCTGGATTCTGCATTGCAGAGAACTCTGGCACCGATCGCCGATGGCCCGGTCTTTCAGCATGCAGAAGATGGTCGACTGACTGTTTTCGGTAACGCGGTTCCGACAGAACGTTTGCCCAATTTGAATTGGCAGCGACTTGCCGACTTTCTACAACCTGTGTTGCCAACGGCCCGATTGACATCCGTGCAACTCCCACGCATCACGCTGTTGCTTGAGCGATCAACGGACGTTCAGAAAGAAGCAGTCATGGTGACAGACTGGAAATTGTTTTCAAACTGGGCGAACACCGCGCCGGAGATTCGATTGCACTGCTGTCGATTTGCAGTGTCTCATGAGGCCGCCGGTCATGATTCCTTGAACTCGGATCGTGTCGCTCGTGTCGTCATTCAGGGAAATCCTCTGCCGCCTCTTGAAGGAGAACGCTACTGGCTGGCGGGCCGAGTGGCCGTGCCTCTGGGATACCGCTGGACTCCTGCTGTTGATGTCGCCACACTTGAAGCATCAATTCGGAAACAAACGGCTATCAACGCGGGATCTCAATCGCTTTGGATCTGGAACGGAGCGAAAAATACAATCGACGTTGTTGAAGGCACGGACTTGATTCTCGTGACAAGAGCTAACGTTCACATGACGGGGAGGGCTTGAGGTTTGATAAGCGAATAGCGCAGAGGCGGATTTGCAACCAAAAAAACAGCCTCCGACAGGCAATGCCGCGAATGATTTTGACCAGTGAAAATACGAATTGAACGAATGTCAACAATGCGATTCAGTCCCGGCAGGGACGGCGGCTCACTGCCGTCGGCGACAGCCGACGGACACGGTCAATATTGATTCCAGAGTCCCGGCAGGGACGACAGCAAATGTCGCAAGAGTTGCTGTCGTCCCTCCGCGACTGAATACCATTTTTTCAGAGCGGCACAGTTTAACCAAACATTATCATCGAACCCCAGTGACCACATCTCTCAAATACTTTCGCAGCGAGTTATCCACCTACTTCATGTGGTCGGATCATGGCCGCGAACTGTGCTGGTGCAATGGAACGACGGTCGCATTCTACGAAGAAATTACAGCCGTTCTGGATCGACTGGCGGAACAAAACCTGCCGGACTTTTCGAGTATTGCTCTCGCACTTGCAACGCTTCGGACGTCGTGGCCAGACATTGCCGCACAACTCACGAATGCAGTGACGTCGCTGCGATTTTCGAAGAACACGGGTGTTCGCCGAGTTGTGGATTCGCGTGAAGAGATTCTCGCCGTCTGGCCTGAGTCACTCCGCAAGCTGACGATGCTGACACGCTACGTTGAACAGCATTCGCCTTCAACCTCTCAGCGAGCTGAACTATTGGCCATCGTTTTTCGCGATTTTTCCAGCGGTTATGGCGGGGCAACGCAGGATGACTTGGCAGAAGTCTACCGAGCCGGCTTGCCAGCGGAAGTTGTTGGCGTGCGGGACCAGGCTTTCGAAGTGAAATTGTTGCTGCCCAAGAGTGTCTATGAATCAATGCAATCCGCAGAATCTCATGACTGGATCGGTACCGCCGTTCATCGAGTCCTGCGGCTGGTTCGCACGGCTAACAGTCTTGCCGCAGGGATGCCTTTCGAATCTGTTGCCGAGCTTGAACAGTTGCTGACGACAGGAATCGTGGACACGGTTGAAGCGCCGGAAGAGCCGCTGCTGGACCAGCGTGCTCAGACGAGACGGCTGCTGGAACAACTGTCCGACGACAATGAATTGAGCGGATTTGCTCGACTGGCAAAGCAGCTCATCGCCGCCATTTCACTGCCGCGTACGTTGTCAGAACCAGACGAATTGCAGATCGGTGGCGTGTCTGACATTTCAAATCGCGGCCATCTCGATCAATTGCTGCTAAGCGAACTGGCCCACGATGATTTGACGCTCTCCGTGCGGCTCGCGTTGAATGAGGCGTTGTATCTGCGTCGCGAATCGCCGCCGTCGCCGTTGGCTCGAACCCGCGCGGTGCTGATTGATTTGAGTCTGCCGATGTGGGGAATTCCGCGACTGTATGCGATCGCAGCAGCACTGGCGTTGCACGCTTCAAGCGACAAACTCACTCGGATCGAATGTTATCGATCGTCTGCCGACGGTGCGATTCCGTCAGTGCTGACGACTCGTGACGGGCTGCTGGAACAACTTGCTGCTTTGGAGCCCACTGAACATCCCGGCGGCGCGTTGAATTCATTTGTGCAGATGATGGGCGACGAATCAGAATCGGCAGAACCGGTGATCATCACGACAAGCGACGTGCTGGCGAATGATGCATTCCGGCAGGCTTTGGACAAAGCCTCGACGGGCGATTTCTGGCTGATCATCGTGGAACGCGATGGACGATTGGAGGTGCGTCAACGAACGCGTCAGGGCACTTCAATCCGCAAGCAATTGAAACTGCCGCTGACCGAGATCCTGAGTCCAAAGACCGCTGAAAAAGTGCGACGCAAGGACGTGCCGGAAGGTCTTCCCGCGATCTTCCATTTGAGTCGTTTTCCATTGTTGCTGTCGCATCAACTGCGAGTCGGTCGACTCTGGACCTGGGGCGAGACGGCGATCGCGTTGACCGACGATGGTCGATTGATGCACTGGACAGAGAATGGGTTCGGAGCAAGGGAATTGGCTTCGGGCCTGGCGGCAGGAGGTGTCAAGGATGCCTTTTTAGTAACGCAAAACTCGACGACATTCAAGCTGCTCGTGTGCTCCGACAGCGAATCGTCAAAATGCCTTGTGACGCTTCACGGTCTACCTGCCAGCAGCGCAGGAACATCATCGCTCCAGACGGAGCACTGCAAAGTTTTAGTGACTCCAGCGAAGTTATACTCCATTCGGACAGTGACCGATGTACTTCTGACGAACTCCGCGCTGCTGGTGTTTGGGATCAACGTCCTCGGAGCCACTGCATGCACGGCTGTTGATCCAGACACCGGAGAACGGCTGGGAGATCGTGCGCTCGGAGGAGAACTGAAGTTTCGTGTGCGTCGGTGCATGCTCACTCGCGACGAGGGATTTTGTGTACTCAACTGGGAGGGCGGGCACTCACAATGGGTCTTCCAGCGACTTCCTGCTGTTCACCAAGGCCATTTACGAACAATTGAGGCTTCACTCGGACGATACATTTCATTGAATCAGGAAAGTGAACTGATCGATCCGCTCGACCCACAGCGATTCAATATGATCAACCAGCATTTGCTTGCCAACAGCACTCGATTACATCAATTTCGAGATGTTTCTGCGGACGGCAGATTTGTGGTCATTGGTCATCAGGACGAACGGCAATCGATTGTGGATCTTGAAAAGGCATCATTGGTGCTCGCTGAAAGTCTGGATGCGA
>Ga0335396_10000131_pt1:0-80000 | contig 89690 bp, 85 predicted proteins | sample FRY02_FD_205743 | JGI IMG/M metagenome (GOLD analysis project Ga0335396, IMG submission 205743) | Freshwater microbial communities from Lake Fryxell liftoff mats and glacier meltwater in Antarctica - FRY-02 (spades assembly) (version 2) | ecosystem: Environmental > Aquatic > Freshwater...
TCGAGAGTAGAGAATACGAGAACGGGATGGAGCGAGTCGGTCGTTTGGTAAAATGGCTGCAGCCCAAAATTGTCTGTTTTGTCGGCTTGGCTGGTTACCGGCAAGTTGTAAATAAAAAGGCTCAATGCGGACAACAACCCGAACTTCTAGGTGGAGTGCCCGTTTATTTAATGCCCAGCACCAGCGGTCTTAATGCCAATTATTCTCTTAAACAACTGACCGATAACTTTATCCAAGTTTTGGAAATGAGTGATTCTAAGTAGCCGGTCTTGGCGTTAGCTGATATCTTGGCGACGCTTTTCGAGAGTGGTAAACGCGTCGTGGAAACTAGCCGCGAAACTAGCGACCCCTTCCTTCTCGATCGTAGCGGTTACATCGGCAAAATCGATTCCGGCTTTAGCCAAGTCAGCAAATACCGCGTCAGCATTATCAACATTTTCCAAAATGGAATCAGCACGAAGATTGCCATCACCTTTTTGCAGAACCACGATGCTGGCCGGAGCCAAAGTGTTTACGGTATCGGGACCAATCAATTCATCAACGTAAAGAGTTGGTGAATATGCCGAGTTTTTAGTTGAGGTAGAGGCCCATAGTGGGCGTTGAAGACGCGCACCAGTGCTAACAAGAGCGTCCCAGCGTTCGCCTGAAAATCGTTCGCGAAATAACCGGTAAGCGAGTTTGGCATTAGCGACCGCCGCTTTACCTCGCAGCGAACTGTCGTCAGGAAGACGACGATCGGTCTCAGTATCAACTCGACTGACAAAAAACGAAGCTACCGAAGCAACGGTTGACGGATCGCCTCCATTTTTGACGAAACGCTCAAGACCGGTCAGATAAGATTCGATCACTGCATCATGTCGTTCCAACGAGAAGATGAGCGTAACGTTGGTGTTTATACCGGCCGCGATGTTTGCTTCAATCGCAGGGAGCCCCTCTAGCGTGGCGGGAATTTTTATCATGACATTGGGGCAGTTGAGCCGTTTGAATAGCGCCGCGGCTTGAGTGATCGTTCCGTTAGTGTCGTGCGCTAAATCGGGAGACACCTCGATCGAAACATAGCCATCGCCGCCGTTGCTGGCATCGTAAACTGGTCGCAAAATATCAGCCGCGTGACCAACATCGGCCACCACGAGCTGCCAGTAAGAATCCTCGATCGACAGACCGTCGCGTGAACACTGGGCCAACTCTGCGTCGTAACCTTCACCTGCCGCCATAGCTTTTTCGAAGATGGTCGGGTTAGAGGTAACCCCACGAATGCCGTCGTTGGCAACCAGATCGGCTAGACCGCCGTTAGTCAACAGCACGCGGGCAAGATTGTCGTACCACGGGCTCTGACCAAATTCGTGTAACCGAGCAACATCGCTCATCAGACTCTCCTTTTATTATTGACTATCATTTTCGGCGTTTAGCGCCAGCAATCCGCGCGCTCGTTCTACTACCGATTCGGGCGTAAAACCGAATTCTTTCATAACGGTTGGCCCCGGAGCAGAAGCACCGAAGTGATCTATAGCCAAAACGTCGTCGGCATAGCGATCCCAGCCGAATGACACTCCCATTTCGACGGCTAATACGGGAACGCCGGGTGGCAAAATAGCGTCCATATATTCTTCGTCTTGTTCTTCAAAAAGATCCCAAGAAGGCATTGAGACCACTCGAACGCCCAGCCCGTCTTGAGCCAGAACCAAGCGTGCGGCCGTGCAGTGGTGGACTTCAGAACCGGTACCGATAAGAATTAAATCAAGTCGATCACCCTCATCATCGAGAATATAAGCGCCTTGGGCTACGCCAGTCGAAGCGCGCTCTGCCGTTCCGGCTAAAACCGGAAGATTTTGGCGGGTCAGGATAACTGCGGTCGGCCCGCGTCCGTTTATGTGAATCTTCCAAGCTTCGTTCACTTCGTTGGCGTCGGCGGGCCGGATGACTCGCAAACCCGGCATGGCTCGCAATGACGCGAGTTGTTCAACGGGTTGATGAGTCGGTCCATCTTCACCAACGCCGATCGAATCGTGTGACCACACGAACGCCGTTTTATAGCCCGACAGCGCGGCCAAGCGAACAGCACCGCGCATGTAATCAGAGAAGACGAAAAAAGTACCGCCCATCGGGGTGGTGCCACTGACTGCCATGCCGTTCATGATTGCGCCCATACCGTGTTCACGCACTCCCCAGTGAATTTGTCGCCCACCGAAATTATGAGGCGTAACTACCGCCGCACCTTTTAACTCAGTGCCGGTGTTGCCGGTCAAGTCGGCCCCTCCGCCCAATAATCCGGGGACATCGTCAACGATGGCAGTCAGGGCCACGGTGCATGCTGTTCGAGTAGCGACTTCTTTGCCTACTTCCCACGATGGGAGTTTTCCTTCCCAACCCGGAAGACCCGTTTGGTCTAGACACGCGTCGTACTGAACGCTCATGGCCGGTTCTCCGCTGGCAAAGGCAGTTCGACGACTGCTCCAGTCGTCGCGCAACGACTTACCGCCTAGGCCCGCCGCTCGATAAAAATCTAGAACATCTTCGGGAACCCAGAATGTTTCGTCGGGCGGCATATTAAGGATTTCTTTTACCGCGCGAACCTCTTCATCGCCGAGCGGACTTCCGTGAGCCGTGTTGGTGTCGGTAAATTTTGGTGAAGGCCAACCGATGTGGCTGCGTAAGATGATAAGGCTGGGGCGAGAGTCTTCGGCCATACCTTCGCGCAAAGCCGACTCTAAAGCATCGAGATCGTTGGCTACTTCGCCAACATCATGTACATGCCATCCGTATCCTTCAAAACGCTTGTGAACATTGTCGGAATAGGAAAGTTCGGTTGGTCCGTCGATAGTTATGTGGTTATCGTCGTATACATAAACCAATCGCCCTAAACCTAAGTGCCCAGCCAGAGATGCTGCTTCGTGGCTGACCCCTTCTTCTAAACAACCGTCGCTGGCTATAGCAAAAATTCGATGATCGCAAACTTCGGGACCGAATCGAGCGCGTAAGTTGGCCTCAGCTAAAGCCATACCTACTCCGTTAGCGAAACCTTGCCCGAGCGGACCAGTAGTTACCTCAACTCCGTTGGTGTGCCCGTATTCGGGATGACCCGGAGTGAGCGAACCCCACTGCCGAAAGTTTTTCAGGTCGTCCAAGCTGAGCCCGTAGCCGGTTAGGTAAAGCATCGAATAAAGAAGCATCGAGGCGTGACCAGCTGAAAGTACAAAGCGATCGCGGTCAGGCCACGCGCTGTCGGTCGCGTCGTAACGAAGTATGCGAGTAAAAAGAACGTGAGCCAACGGAGCAAGTGCCATTGGCGTCCCCGGGTGACCCGAGTTGGCTTTTTGTACTGCATCCATGGAGAGGCCGCGAATTACATTGACTGCTTTTTGTTCAAGTTCCTGGCTCACTAGGCTCCTTGTACTCGTATTCGGATCTGTCGCCCCGAGACTATTACTCAAATCAATGGGTTGGCGGTACTAAAAATGTTCCGATACCACAATAGACCTATCAATAGGTCTATCAGTCGAGGTCTCGTCGCCCGATAGGGTTTCACTTATGCACCGTGAGCAAGATTTATTCCCAGAGCTATTTAGGGATTTACTCCGGGAGAGAAGTTTCGGCCGTGCCTGATATTTTGGCTTTACACGCCGAGGCAACGCCCGAAAAGGTGGCGGTAATCGACCCCGCTAACAATACGACTACCACCTTTTCACAACTAAATGCGACCGTTAATCAGCTTTGCGCGGCGTTCGATTCGCTAGGCACAAACCATGGCGAGCGTTTGGTGTGGTGCGGACCCAACTCGACGGGTGTACTTGTGACTATTCACGCCGCTCGTAAATCCGGCCTAGTCGCCGTTCCACTTTCTTACCGCTTCAACGGTGAAGAAATGGCTTACATCATTAACAATTCTGGGGCAACGGTGGTAGTAACCGATTCAGAACAAGTACCGATTCTAAGTCCGCATCTAGATCAAATGCCCGGCGTAAATCACTGGATTAGTTTTGACGGACCCACTCACCCCGAGTTTGCAAACTTTGACGAATTACTCAATTCAAAATCAACCGATGAACCCCAAGAGCCCAACAAAGAAGAACTGTCGGCCGCCGGCTCATCAATGATTTACACCTCGGGAACCACTGGAAAACCTAAAGGCGCACTGCGAACAACCAGCGATACCGAAACTGTTCTCGCGTTGCTTATCGATTTGGGTCTTCACGGCGGCGATCAAGTTCACCTAACGACGGGACCGCTTTATCATTCGGGCCCATTAGCTTTTGCCAGTATGACGCACAGCATGGGTTGCCCGATTGTGTTGTTGCGTAAATTCGATCCCAGTCAATGGTTGCGCTATGTGACGGACTATCGAGTTACGGATACTTTTTCTGCTCCCACTCAATTGAAACACATCGTCAATTTGTCTGACGACGAATTGAGCAAAGCCGATATGAAATCGATGAAGTGTTTGATTGCTAATGCTGCTCCGGTGCCCTACGCCTTGAAACAAGAGATTATTAAAAAACTGGGCGAAGGCTTCCTATTTGAGGTTTACGGTTCAACCGAACTCGGTGTAGTTACTGTTCTTAAACCCGAAGATCAGCTTCGCAAACCGGGTTCATGTGGACGACCGTACGGTCCAATTCAAGTTCGGATCATTCGAGATGATGGTTCCGAAGCTGACGTTGATGAGCCAGGCGAGTTGTTCATATCCACCCGATTGGCTATGGACGGATACCACGAGACCGAAGAAAAACTTCAGGAAACACTCGACGGTAATTGGAAGTCGGTCGGTGACATCGCCTCAGTGGATTCGGAAGGATACGTTTCGATCCGAGACCGCAAAAAGGACATGATCATTTCGGGCGGAATGAATATATATCCGGCCGAAATCGAAGCAGTTTTGCATGAACACCCTCAGGTGCTTGATGCGGCAGTGTTCGGCATACCCGATGACGAATGGGGTGAGAGTGTTTACTGCATTGTTTCGCCTCGGAGTGAGGGCGATCTCGATCTCGAAGAATTGCAAGCGTTCGCAGTTTCTCGGCTGGCTAAATACAAGTGCCCGCGTGGCTACGAGATTCGATCAGAGTTGCCTCGAACTGAGGCCGGAAAACTTCTTAAGCGCCAGTTACGCGACGAATTTTGGGTAGGGCGTGACCAAAAAGTCTGAAACCGCCACTCTTTCTGAGCCAGATTCACGCGAGTTGCTGAGATCTTTTTCGATTCCTTGCGTACCCGATGAACTGGTCGGTAGCGCCGAGGCCGCCGTAGCGGCGGCAACAAAATTTGGCTATCCAGTAGTTCTCAAACTGGCCGGTTCGAGTCTCGCGCATAAAAGCGAACGAGGGTTAGTGCGACTAAACATTGCTAGCGACGAGGCGGTAGCAACTGCAACCGCCGAACTTCTCGCGTCGGCTCAACCGGAAGATGAAGCGGTAGGAGTTTTAGTTAGTCCCATGGTGGGCGGGATACGCGAATTCATTGCCGGTTGCTATCGAGATGCAAGCTTTGGACCGTGTGTGATGTTTGGTTTGGGCGGAGTTTTAACCGAAGCCCTAGCCGACGCGTGCTTTCGACTGGCCCCCCTTAGTATTTTCGACGCCATGGAAATGCTCGATGATTTAGTTGCGACTCGTTTACTGGGAGCGACGCGTGGAGAATTGCCAGTAAATCGAGAATCATTGGCTCAAGTATTAGTCCAACTCGGTGAAATTATTTGCGCTCGTGACGAGATTCTGAGCATTGACATAAACCCAATCCGGATCGTAGCGGGCGAGCCGCTAGCCCTAGACGCGTTAGTGGAGACGCGACAATGAACGATTCGAAAATCCTCGCTCGATTCGCTCCGCTGTTCGAGCCGCGTGGAATTGTGGTAGCAGGGGTGTCGAGTCACCCCGGAAAATTCGGTTTTGTCACGCTGCACAACATTCTCAGCAACGGCTACCAAGGCGAGATCTACGGAACCAACCGTGACGGTGGGGAGGTTCTAGGCGTCTCTTTGGTTAAAACTATTAGCGAACTTCCTGAGGAAGCGGTTATTGACCTCGTATTCGTTTGTACTCCCGCGTCTAGTAACGAACAGCTACTCCGCGATTGTGCGCTCCGGGGCATTCGCGCGGCATTTCTCACTTCGGCTGGCTACGGCGAAGCGGGTGATGACGGGAAAAGGTCGGAACAAGATTTGGTCAGTTTGGCTAATGAATTAGGAATCCTGATAGCGGGACCAAATGGTCAAGGATTGGTTTCCACTCCCGTTCACCTCTGCGCCCAGATCGTGGCTCCCTATCCGCCTTCGGGGGCAATCGCTATTGCTAGTCAATCAGGAAATTTTGTTTCGTCGTTCGAAAATTTATCACGAGCTTCGGGTGTGGGGGTGAGTCGCGCGGTATCGGCAGGGAACGCAGCCGATTTGAATGTCTCCGATTATTTAGAATATTTCGCGGTCGACCCGAAAACGCGAGTCAGTTTGGCTTATACCGAAGGCGTCATTGACGGTCGGGAATTTTTCGAGAGAGCTCAAGCCGCTACCGCCAAGAAAGCTTTGGTCGTTTTGAAGGGCGGATCTACTGACAGCGGGCAACGCGCCGCTCAGTCGCATACCGGTGCACTGGCGGGTGACGATCGGGTGTTTCGGGGTATGGCGCGACAAGCCGGAATCGCCCAGGCGTTTAGTGTCGAAGAAGCGTTTGATGCCAGTGCTGCGTTCGCCACTCAGCCGTTACCACGCGGGCCACGAGTAGCAGTTCTTACGGTGGTCGGAGGTTGGGGAGTCGTCACTGCCGACGCGATCAGTAATAGCGAGCTAGTCCTAGCCAAAATTCCGCCAGAATTAGAAGCGGCGATTAACGAGAAGCTTCCCGCTCGGTGGAGTCATAACAATCCGATCGATTGTGCGGGAGGCGAAACTCGAGACACGATCCCTGAGTTGATGGAATTGATCGCCGATCATTCAGAAGTTGATGCAATTATTTATCTTGGATTAGGAGTCCAATCCAACCAAGCCAAAATGTTCCGTTCCGGAAAATGGGCAGATACTCCCGATATCGAAAGAATCATTTCGTACCATGAACGCCAAGATTCCCGTTTTGCTCAGAGTGCTGCGGAGGCTTCATCACGAACGATGAAGCCGATCTTGGTGGCGACCGAATTGACTATCACTGATCCCGACAACGCAGGAGTTAAAGCAGTCAAGGATTTAGGGCAATACTGCTTTCCGAGCGGACCACGCGCGGTTAAAGCCTTGGAACACCTATACCGTTATTCCCGATATCGCGAGAAGATTTTGGCGCCGTAAAATGTCAGTTTTATGCGGAAGGAAGTTTTGTTTACCCGTCGTCGATTAGGGGTTGTTGTAATCATCTCCGCCCTTGTTTGCGTCGCAATGGGGTTCGATGCTTTCGGTCTACGCACCACCGATAGCCAAAAAAGTTCGACCAGTGTCACGAAGTCCAGTGTCATTAAATTAGGAACACCTTTATGGTCGATCCGACGAGCTCCGCAATCATTGATCGACGCGGTTGGCGCAGTGCGGTTGCAAAGTTCTATCGATTCGCTTCTTGCCGGTACTAATTCTTGTTTTATTGTGCAAGAGGACTCCACGCTCCGCGCTCAAGGAAGCACCGATGTACCTCTGATTCCCGCGTCGACTCAAAAGCTTTTTACGGGTCTAGCGGCGTTAGAAGTGCTGGGTGCCGATTCTAAAATTGAAACTGCGGTCACGACAGAAGGAACAGAAGTTACTTCTACTGTTCCTAATCTTTTCTTGGTGGGTGCCGGTGACCCGTTATTAGCAACCGCAGATTTCAGGGAGAGCCTCGACAAATACGCGGCGACTAGGGGAATACCATTTACGTCGCTTGAATCTTTGGCCGATCAAATCAAAGCTGCCGGCGTTAAGAAAGTCAGCAACGGGATCGTGGCCGACGACACTCGTTACGATGACGCTCGTTTCGTAATTGGCTGGAAAGACAGTTATAGATCTGACGGTCAAATCGGCCCCATCGGAGCGCTGACGGTTAACCGCGGTTTCGAAGAAGGAAGTGTGAGCCCAGTCGACGATCCGGCATTATTCGCGGCCGAAATGTTGACGAAGTTGTTGAAAGAACGAGGCGTAACCGTAGGGGGAACTCCTCGTCGCGGCCGAGCCCCCGATTCTGGAGCGCGGGTGGCCAGTGTTTCATCGGCAACTTTGTCAGAAATAGTGCAAGAGATGTTGCGCAGCAGCGACAATCTCGCGGCGGAAATGCTCACTCGTGAAATCGGTGTACGGGTTTCTAAGGAAGGCACGACCGCGGCGGGAACGGCCGCGATTATTAGCGAACTTGGTCGACTAGGAGTTGACACCACTGATCTGGTTATGGCCGACGGCTCCGGACTAGGGCGCGGCAATCGAGCTCGGTGTCGACCGCTGCTGCAAGTTATCGACTTGGGATCACGGCCCGAGTTTTCGGCCGTACTCTCAGGCTTGCCCATAGCCGGGGAGACCGGAACTTTAACTACCCAATTTCGCCAGTCGGCCCTGACTGGCCGTTTACGGGCCAAGACGGGATCGTTAGCGGAAGTGACTGGTCTCGCGGGTCTAATCAACGTCAACCGCTCGTTGCGTTTCTCGCTTTTGATAAACGGGCAATTTACGGAAACGGTCGGTATTGATTTGCGGAGTCAAGTAGCTGAGGCCATGGGCGCCTTTCCCGACGCCCCTGGACTTGAATCAATCGTTCCGGCTCCGGTTGGTACCTAGAAACGGCAAGCATGGGAAACGGCAAGCATGACCGCGTTCTTCTACACTGAATTTGATGACTGATTTTTTCTCCCGCGCGACCCGCATGAGCGCGCTCCCGCAGATCGCCATCGAATTACGCGATCTAGTCTTTGCGTACGTAAAACAGGAAACGGTCGCTCCCTTACGACAGTTAGTTCGCTACGTAACTTTTGGCATTCTTGGCGCATTATTTCTTGGTCTTGGTGCCATCATGTTTGGCCTTGCCGGACTGCGAGCGATCCAAACCGAAACTGGAGATACTTTTGCCAACGACTGGTCGTGGGCACCCTACGGAATAACTTTTTTATCATTGATTTTTGGTAGTGCTTTAGTGTGGCGAACCCGCCGCGGCTGGCGTAGACGAAAGGGAAGGGACTAATGCTTAAAACTGGAAAATCAAAGAAATCAAGTCAAGGTAGGAGTACTAGCAAACCGATCACCCGCTCAGACATAGAGGAAAAATTGCGAGAGATACAAGCGGGTCTCGACCTAGGTAACGATTCCGGCAAAACCCCTGGCCTAGCGGTCGGTATTGGCGTTGTTTTGGTGGTGGTATTAGTGGCTTATCTTTTTGGTCGCCGGTCAGCAAAAAACCGCCGTTCGTTTATTGAAATTCGCCGTCGGTAGTTCATCGTCGATGCTTAAGCGCCTTGCCCGCACCGGCTTGAGTCGGTGGTGGAATGGAGGATCGTCTCCGTGGTTTTACCTAGGAGTAGCGGCCATGCTTATTCGCGTAGTCCGCCGTTTATCATCGACATCTCCTGATGTTCAGAAAATTCGGTTAAAACCCGGAGAGGTATTCGAAGTCACATCTCGCCGGCGTTAAATTGCGATTTTCTAATTTTATCTGAAATATTTTTACGCCTACTGTGGTGGACATGACGTCGCGTAATCGCCCATTTGCACCAAGTGATCGGGTTTTGCTGATCGACGCTAAAGGGCGACGCTACCTAATAGTTCTTGACGACGACGGCGAGTTTCATTCTCACGTTGGAGTGTTGCCGCACACCGACATAATCGGTCGATCAGAGGGAGCGATCGTCCGCACTAGCAAAAATAGCGCTTTGCGTGCGTTGCGGCCGACACTCAGCGAGTACGTGTTAAAGATGCCCAGAGGCGCCCAAGTCATTTATCCAAAAGATCTAGGACCAATTTTGATTTTGGCCGATGTGTTTCCTGGCGCGAGAATATTTGAGTCTGGTATCGGATCGGGAGCACTTACTATGGCGCTGTTGCGAGCGATCGCTCCGGATGGACAAGTAGTGGCCTACGATCTTCGTACCGATTTTGCCGAGCAAGCTCAGCGAAACATTGAAGGATTTATCGGTAAAGAGACCACTGACCGAGCTCTACGCATCGAAATTCGTGACACTTACGAAGGAATCGACGAAGTTGACCTTGATCGAGTCGTCTTAGATCTTCCGGAACCGTGGCGAGTAGTCCCTCACGCAACCAAAGCGTTACTGCCGGGAGGAATATTTTTGGCTTACCTGCCCACGATCAGTCAAGTAATGGAACTGCGCACTGCCCTCGACGAATCTAGATTCGGAATGGCAGAAACTTTAGAAGTGTTGCAGCGAGGCTGGAATATCGACGGAATGTCGGTGCGACCGAATCACCGGATGGTTGCCCACACCGGTTTTTTAACCGTGGCGCGATTGCTGGAATAGGTTATTCAGTCCGCTTCGATGAAAATGCATTCGCCGGGGCATTCCTCGGCTGATTCCACGACGGCATCAAGAAGATTTTCGGGAATGTTGGCTAGACCCGCAGCTCCACCCGGCTCACTGAAAACAGTGGAGCTATCTTTCACGTAGGCCAAGCCGTCGTCAAGAAGGGTGAATACATCAGGGGCAATCTCTTCACAGAGTCCATCGCCCGTGCAGAGATCTTGGTCTATCCAAACCTTCATTCAATTGCCTCCGTTGCTTACGACCTGATTTACAGACCGGATTTCCAGACCTGGTTTCCAGACTTGATTTCTGGACCTGAAAATCAAGTTACTGGATACTAGAACTGAGCCTGTTATTAAACCCAATTCTAGCCTGCTAATACGCTTTTTTCCAGTTCTGGTTGGAATTATTATCGTCTAGGAATGCCACCTGTTTTCAAGGCCGGGCGCGGAAGATATGGCGCAAATTTCCCGAGGAAGCGGTGTAGGTTCGCTGATAAGGAACGATGATTAAAGCCAACATCTTTCTTGAGCAAGCTTTTTAAACAGGGGAGTTAACGGTGGCTAGTGAACACGAACGACGGCTAGCGGAGTACGAGGGACAGGTCGGCGATCTTCAGGATCAGATCAAGAGTTTGGGCGAAGAGATTGTCGTTTTACGCCGTCGGCTTCACGACGCCCCTAAACGCGTCCGCACGCTTGAGGAACGACTGCTAGAGGCCAAAGGTCAGTTGGCCCAAGCAGTTTCCCAGAACGAAAGACTGTCGGCCACGCTGCGTGAAGCGAGAGAGCACATCTCGGGTCTGCGGGAAGAAGTGGAAAAACTCACGATGCCACCATCGGCTTACGGAACCTTTTTGGGAGTAAACGACGACGACACCGTAGACATCTTTACCGGCGGCCGTAAAATGCGAGTTTCGGTTCACCCCGAGGTTGATGTGGACAAACTCCAGCGAGGACAAGAAGTGACGCTCAACGAAGCGTTCAATGTTGTTCTCGCTCGGGGAGTTGAGATTGCCGGCGAGGTAGTAGTGGTACGCGAACTTCTAGAGGACGCTAATCGAGTTTTAGTAGTAGGGCGCGCCGACGAAGAACGGGTTTGCGAATTAGCCGGCACGCTAGTGAATAAAACCATTCGGTCGGGCGACCACTTGCTCCTCGATTCGCGTTCAGGTTTAGTCGTAGAGCGACTACCGCGTCCAGAAATCGAAGATTTGGTGTTGGAAGAAGTCCCTGACGTTACTTATGCTGACGTCGGTGGCCTTGATGATCAAATCGAAATGATAAAAGATGCGGTAGAACTTCCTTACCTTTATGCAGATCTATTCACCGAGCACGAACTCCAGCCGCCCAAAGGAATTTTGCTTTACGGGCCACCCGGTTGCGGCAAGACTCTCATCGCTAAAGCGGTTGCGAATTCGCTCGCCAAACGAGTTGCTGAAAAAACCGGTAACGAGTCTATTAGGTCGTATTTTCTTAATATAAAGGGGCCCGAACTACTCAATAAATATGTGGGTGAAACTGAGCGCCAAATCCGTTTGGTGTTTCAACGGGCGCGCGAAAAATCCGAAGAAGGGGTTCCGGTAATCGTTTTCTTCGACGAGATGGATTCTCTCTTTCGCACTCGCGGAACCGGTATTTCGTCGGACATGGAAAGCACGATCGTTCCGCAGTTGTTAGCCGAAATCGATGGAGTGGAACGGCTTACTAATGTCATCGTTATTGGCGCATCGAATCGTGAAGACCTGATCGATCCGGCAATCTTGCGTCCGGGTCGACTCGACGTGAAGATAAAGATTGAGCGTCCTGATCCGGTTGCGGCAACAGCAATTTTCTCGCAGTACTTGACCCCGTCACTGCCTATTGAGGGCGGGCCCGAGGGGGCGAGCGCGGCGATTAAGAAAATGATTAAAGCCGCGGTGGAACGGATGTATTCGACCGACGATGCCAATCGTTTTCTTGAAGTTACTTACCAAAACGGCGATAAGGAAACGCTATTTTTCAAAGACTTCGCGTCGGGCGCGATGATTGAAAATATTGTGCGTCGAGCCAAAAAGCTCTCCATAAAACGACAAATTGGTGGAGCCAAGCCAGGTATTTGCGCTAATGATTTGATCGAATCAATCGTGCAAGAATTCCGCGAGCATGAAGATCTTCCGAATACAACCAATCCTGATGACTGGGCCAAGATCTCCGGCAAGAAGGGTGAGCGCATCGTTTATGTGCGCACGCTGATGAGCGAAGGCGAATCGGCGGAAGGTGGCCGACAGATAGAAAGAGTCGCCACCGGTCAGTACCTGTAACACGCGTTCACGCCGATGTCGATACGCTCGGATAAACCGGCGGCCAACCTCTAGGATTAGTTTGTGAGCGTTCCTAAAGTTTGTGGGATAGAAACCGAGTACGGCATCTCGCTTAGGGGGGCAGCCGACCCTAATCCCGTATTCGCATCCTCGGTCTTAATCAACGCTTATGTAGATCGCGACCGAGTGGGTTGGGATTTTGAGGACGAAACTCCTGGACAAGACGCCCGAGGATCAACCGCCACTTCATCACGCGGTCCCGAGGTGGAGACCCATTTAGTCAATACCGTCTTAACGAACGGTGCCCGCTACTACGTCGACCATGCCCATCCTGAGTATTCGACCCCCGAATGTCTTGACGCCCGCGAGGTCTTGATTGCCGATAAAGCCGGAGAACGGATCTTGGCTCAATCAATGATCGCGGCTCAAGGTCTCCTTGAATCCGGTCAAGAAATTGTTGTTTACAAAAATAATTCTGACGGCAAAGGAAACAGCTATGGAACTCACGAGAATTATCTAATTAATCGCAATATCCCTTTTGCCGGTTTAGTGCGGCACTTGATTCCATGGTTCGTAACCCGTCAAATTTTTACCGGCGCCGGGAAAGTCGGATCTGAAAATGGTGCTCCTGATGTTGATTTCCAAATAAGTCAACGGGCGGATTTTTTTGAAGAAGAAGTTGGGTTAGAGACAACCCTGAAGCGCCCCATAATCAACACGCGTGATGAGCCTCACGCCGATCCCCAGTTTTACCGTCGTCTTCACGTAATAGTGGGTGACGCCAACCTGTGCGAAGTGGCCGGATTGCTAAAAGTCGGTACCACTGCGATTGTCTTAGCCATGATTGAAGATGATTTTTTTGGTCACAGTTTTAGTCCTAAAGAACAAAGAAACGTTTCTTTGGCCGCCGCGGTTCCAGCCATGACTGTGGTTTCTCACGATCCGTCGTGCACGCAATCACTTGAATTGCTCGACGGATTTCGCATGACGCCACTAGAAATTCAGTGGGAGTATTTTCGTCTGGCCCAGAAATACGCCGACGAGGTTGGCCTCGACAACTGCGGTGGCGTTGATGTAGGGGAGACGATTTTGCAGCGTTGGGAGCAAGTGCTTTCGGCGTTAGAGCGCGACCCGATGAGCCTCAACGGGCAACTCGACTGGGTGACCAAGTACGCGCTCTTGGAGGCCTACCGAGACCGCGACAATTTGGAGTGGGGCGATCCCAAGTTGGCGCTGCTTGATCTTCAATACCACGATGTCCGCCCCGCCCGGTCTCTTTATGAGCGTCTAGTGGCATCCGGTACGGTGGAAAGGATCTTGAGCGAAGACGAGATTCTTTTGGCCGTGGGCAACCCCCCGACAACGACTCGAGCCTATTTCCGCGGAAAATGTTTATCGCGCTGGCCGAAATCCGTCGTCGCGGCTAACTGGGACAGCATTATCCTTGATGTAGGAACAGATCCGCTAAAAAGAATTCCTATGATGGAACCACTGAAAGGAACTAAAGAGCACGTCGGTGCTTTGCTAGATGAAGTTAAATCACCGGCCGAGTTAATTACTCGACTGGCAGCATTGGGCAAGTAAGCGAATCTATCGAATCGATGCAAAACGGAGAGAGGCAGTTGGTGTGAGCAAGCAGGAACGAAAAGTAAAGCCGGCAGCTAAGGCTACCGAAGAACAAGCGGTTGAAGCTCCTCCGGCCGAACGGAGCGAAAAACTAAAAGGTGAAATTGACGATCTTTTAGATGAGATAGACGAGGTCCTCGAAGAAAATGCCGAAGATTTTGTAAAGTCGTATGTGCAAAAAGGCGGCGAATAACATTGGCCGATTCACCGTTGCCATTTTTTCGTTCGGGATCTGATCCCGGTTCGTCGTTTCAAGAACTCCTTACCCGTACGTCGCCCGATTCGCTCGTTGCTCAATGGAGCCCAACCCGCGAAGATGTTGTTCACGGAACCACTGTGGTGGCTATTCGCTACAACGATGGCGTGATCATGGCGGGCGACCGTCGGGCCACCGCGGGTTTCAGTATTGCTAACCGGCGAATAGAAAAAGTGTTTCCGGCTGACGACTTCTCGGGAATAGCAATTGCCGGTGCGGCCGGACCCGCAGTAGAGATGGTGCGGTTATTCCAGACCCAGTTAGAGCATTACGAAAAGATCGAAGGCGAGACTTTGTCGCTCGACGGGAAAGCCAACCAGCTGAGCTTATTGGTGCGGACCAATCTTCCCATAGCGATGCAAGGCTTAGCGGTAGTCCCGTTGTTCGCGGGATTTGATCATCATCAGGGCCGAGGTCGAGTCTTTAGCTACGACATCACTGGTGGAAGATACGAAGAAGGCGACTTCCAAACCAATGGATCGGGCGGGGTGCACGCTCGCAACTGGATTAAATCGCAATGGAGCCAAGATCTAAAAGTAAAAGCCGCTATCGGTCTTGCTCTGCGAGCGCTCTTTGCCGCGGCCGATGAAGATGCCGCCACCGGTGGTCCGGATCTAGTTAGAAAGATATTTCCCACAGTCGCAGTGATTAATAAAGACGGTTACCGCGCGGTCCCCGACGAAGATGTTGCCGCCCAGGCCGAAACGGAAATTGGTGGCCGAGAAGAAGGAGCGGGATTATGACGATGCCGTTCTACGTTTCGCCCGAGCAGGTGATGAAAGACCGCGCTGATTACGCTCGTAAAGGCATCGCCCGCGGCAAGAGCCTCATCGCTATGAGTATCAGTAGCGGAGTCGTTGTCGTTGCGGAAAATCCTTCTCGTACGCTCAATAAAATTAGTGAGATTTACGATCGTATTACGTTTGCGGGAGTAGGAAAATATAACGAATTCGAAATGTTGCGTATAGCCGGCGTGCGACAAGCCGACCTCAAAGGGTTTTCGTTCGCTCGCGCCGATGTGAATGCTCGTTCATTGGCTAACGCGTACGCCCAAACTTTGGGTCAAGTGTTCACTCACGAGATGAAACCTTACGAGGTGGAAATTCTGGTGGCCCAAGTTGGATTAGATGCAACTCAAGATGAACTTTTTCATATTCTCTACGACGGCACGGTGATGGATGAATCCGACTTCACAGTTCTTGGTGGCGAAGCTGAACAAGTAGCAGAAGCATTAGGCGGAAATTTCAGTTTGAGCATGAGTCGAGACTCGGCCATTAAAGCGGCCGCGGCGGCATTGTCGAGCCCTGATTCTGAACCCTTAAGTGCGGCTCAACTTGAAGTGGCTTTTATGGGCCGAACTCGTTCTCGGCGAACATTCGAGCGGCTAAGTGCTCCTGATCTCGAAAAGATACTCACCGCTAAATAACTAACCTTCGAGTCCGTCGTCAAAAGCGGTCTCGATGTCGTCAGCGAGTAACAACAAACTCGCTTCTTCAAGTTGATCCTCAAGAACCCAGAGATCGACTCGAGCCATGTCGCCCATAGTGAAACCGTAGGGTCCGTCGATTGCCCCTCTTAGTTGTACGGCTATCCCTTCGCTGGTTAGTCGGGCGGCCAGCACTCGGGCGGTAAATGACCCACCCACCCAAGTCAGCATTCTCATTTTTGGTTCTGGCCCGCGAGTGTCCACCTGGTGCTCAAGGCTAGCGAGGTAACGGTACGCTGACGAAGTGGAAAGACGGATTTTTGGTCTCGAAAACGAATACGGCGTAACTTGCACACTTCGGGGGCAACGACGATTGAGTCCCGATGAAGTTGCGCGATATTTGTTTCGCCGAGTGGTTTCGTGGGGTCGGTCAAGCAATGTATTTTTAGAAAACGGCGCTCGGTTGTATCTCGATGTTGGCAGTCATCCCGAATACGCCACTCCAGAATGCGATTCGATCAGCGACCTAGTTATTCACGACAAAGCGGGGGAGAGGATCCTCGAAAGCTTGGTCAAAAGCGCCGAACAACGACTGCGGGAAGAGGGAATTCGCGGTGATGTCTATCTTTTCAAAAACAATACCGACTCGGCCGGAAATTCTTACGGTTGTCACGAAAACTATCTAATCGGACGGGAAGGGGAGTTCAGCAAGTTTACTGATGTGTTAATTCCTTTTCTGGTGTCTCGTCAGATTTATGCCGGTGCGGGAAAAGTGATGCAGACGGCTCGCGGCGCAATGTATTCCGTCTCTCAGCGAGCTGAGCATATTTGGGAGGGAGTGTCGAGCGCCACAACCCGATCACGACCGATAATCAATACTCGCGACGAGCCTCACGCCGACGCCGAGCGCTTTCGTCGTCTGCACATCATCGTCGGCGATTCCAATATGAGCGAGTACACGACGTTCTTAAAAGTCGGCGTGGTCGCGATACTCCTGCGCATGCTGGAGGAAGATTCGGGTTCGTGGCGAGACATGACATTGGAGAATCCGATTCGAGCGATCCGAGAAATAAGTCACGATCCCACCTGTAAAACCACAGTTCGGCTATCCGACGGACGAGAGTTGTCGGCGAGCAATATCCAGTCCTATTACCTAGATCGCGCACTTAAGTTCGCCAAAAAGAACCGGTTAGGCGAAATGGAGCAAAAGGCGCTCGACATGTGGGAGCACGTCATGACCCACATTGAAAGCGATCCCCTAAAACTTGAAACTGAAGTGGATTGGGTTATGAAGTATCACCTTATTGAGCGTTATCGCGCTCGCCACGATCTGTCGCTTTCGAGTCCTCGGGTTGCGCTTCTGGATTTGGCTTATCACGACATCAGCCAATCGAGTTCGTTGTTCTACCTCCTGCAACGACGCGGACTGGCCGAACGAATGGTCGATGATGATTCGATTGAAACTGCCACAACTACGCCGCCCTCAACCACTCGGGCTCGGCTCCGAGGGGCATTTATAAAACGAGCAAAAGAACGAAAGCGCGATTACACCGTTGATTGGGTTCATTTAAAACTTAACGATCAAGCCCAGCGCACCGTTCTGTGTAAAGACCCGTTCAAATCGAGAGACGAACGCGTTGAACGCATGATCGCTTCTCTATAGCTGATTGGATTTAAGTGCCATCGTTTAAAACTGGTTCGGTTATTCGAATGCTCGAAGAGCGTGCCGGTCTCCAGCGCGTCGAGGTCGAGTTAGGTCACGGTCCAGAACGGGCTTATGTGCTAACTCAGTTAACCGGTACGGTCGAAGTTGGCGACGACGTTGTGGTCAATACCACTGCAGTCGAATTGGGCTTAGGAACCGGAGGATGGCATGTCGTCCATTGGAATCTCGCTCGGAGCGATTGGAGCGAAAAAGGTCCCGGGCACATCATCAAGAGTCGTTACACCAGTCTGCAGTCTGATGTAGGCAGCGCGGAGGAATCTAATTCAATATTGGATAATCTCGAATCGATCGACTCCATGCCAGTAGTAGTAGCGGCACTCCACAGCCAAGTACCTGCGGTAGCGGTAACGGTAAAAAAACTGGCTCCATCAGCGCGTTTGGTTTATGTCATGACGGACGCGGCCGGTTTGCCGCTCGCAATTTCTGACACCATAGCGGATCTCAATAAACGCGATTTGCTCTCGGCAACCATAACTTGTGGTCATGCTTTTGGCGGAGACTTTGAGGCGGTTTCGATTTTCTCCGCTCTCGCAGTTGCTCGACATATCGCCAAAGCCGACATTGCGGTAGTGGCGATGGGGCCGGGGATAGTGGGAACTAACACCCGACTCGGATTCTCCGGTATGGAGGTGGGGCCGATTCTCGATGCCGTGAGGTCCTTGGGTGGAATTCCGATAGCGGCATTGCGAATCTCGTTTGCCGATCATCGGCCACGCCATTACGGGTTATCGCATCACAGCGCTACGGCTTTACGCATCGGCACTAGCGGTCGCGTGTTGATTCCTGTCCCTGTAATAGGCGAACCGAAAGAAGCGCAGATTCGTTCCGAATTGGTCAAAGCCGGATTAGATCAGCAACACGAATTGATTGACGTGGAAACGCTCGATGTATTGGAGTTGTTCAATGAGTACCAGCTCGACATCGTTTCTATGGGCCGTCCCGCTGCTGCCGACCCAGTTTTATTTCAAGCCGCCGCCGCGGCCGGAGCATTGGCAGTCAAATACTTTGAGGATCAGTAATGGCTGAAAGGCTTGAGCGGTTAATGAATTTGACCGCAACTTTATTAGCAACTCCCCGTTCGTTAACCCTTGACGAGATAGCGGAACGCCTGGAACCGAGTTACCCCGAAGATAAGGCTGCTCGCAGGCGTGCTTTCGAACGCGATAAAGAAACTTTACGAGATTTGGGTATACCGCTGAAAGTTGAAACCAACGGGGCGTTTAGCGCGGAGTCGGGTTATCGCATTTCTCCCGAGGACTACTACTTACCCGATCTCGGTCTCACCGATGAAGAGCGCTCGGCTCTTTACGCGGCGGTGACTGCGGTGCGGTTGGATACTGGCGCGGCTCGGGTTGGGCTTACCAAATTGGGAGGCGCTCAAGGACCGGCCGCAGAAATGATAACCCGACTCGAAATTCCCGAGCAGCTGCCGGATTGCTTTAATGCCGTTTCCCAGCGATGCCCCATCTCTTTTTCGTACCGAGGTGAGTCTCGAAACTTAGAACCTTACGGTGTAGTCAACAGATTGAGTAACTGGTATGTAGTGGGGACTGATTTAGACAAGGATTTGCCGCGCGCCTTTCGCATAGACCGAATCGAAGGAACGGTGAATATCGGAAAGCCGGCAAGTTTCGAACGACCCGAACAGATCGACCCCGTTGCATTTGTGCGAGCTAACCCGATCACCTTTGGCGAAGATGAGCCGTTCGAGGTGACGGTGCTGGTCGATCCCAGCCGGTCTTCGATAGTTGTGGCCGAGCTTGGTGAAGAGAGTGTGATCGAACGGCGTGATGACGACTCAGTGGTAATTGGCATGCGGGTGGTCAATAAGGAAGCTTTTCGAACTTGGACACTGGCTTTACTCGAACACGCCACGATCCTGTCGCCTCCAGAAATGGCGACCGATATGGCGGCTTGGTTGCGAGCAGTAATTGACATGACTGTCGAAAAATCAGCATGAGTCCGCGCCCGCAATCCGCCGAAAGATTACAACGGATGCTGGCTTTAGTTCCTTGGATCCTTTCCCATCCTGAGGTAACTATTGACGAATTGGCGGTGCGCTTCGAAGTGTCTCCTAAAGAAATAGAAAACGATCTCGCCTTTTTACCCATGTGTGGTTTGCCGCCTTATTCTCCCGATCGATTAATCGATGTATGGATAACTGACGACGGCGCGGTGAGCATTAGCATGGCCGAGTATTTTAAACGACCGCTAAAACTCACTCCCGATGAAGGATTGGCATTGCTCGCCGCGGGACGCGCCCTCTTAGCGGTACCTGGTTCTGATCACGCCGGCCCGCTAGCCACTGCTCTAAAAAAATTAGAGAAGGTGGTAGGAGGATCGGTAACAGTCGAAATCGACGGGCCTGACAACTTATCTGATCTCCAACAGGCCGTTGCTAAAACTGAACAAGTTGAGTTGACTTATCATTCATTTACGCGCGATGAGATTTCGGTGCGTTTGGTCGACCCTCAAAGGGTCTTTCACGCTTTTGGAGCTTGGTACCTAGCGGCTTTTTGTCACCAAGCCAACGATGCCCGATTATTCCGGATTGACCGAATCCAATCAATCCGATTTACGGGCACGCCCGCAACAATGTTGAGGAGTGACGACGACTCTGATTCTGTTTTCCATCCCCAACCCAGCGACGAAAGAGTCCGGCTACTGCTCGATCCGGACGCGTTATGGGTGATTGAGGATTTACCCATCGAAAGTACGATCGACCGCGACGACGGCAAGACGGAGGTCGTTATCGCGGTTAGTGGTTCGGCTTTTCTGCACCGACTTCTCCTGCGACTCGGTCCCGCAGTGCGAGTATTGGAGCCAGAAACTGCTGCCACCGCTCTTCGGGTTACCGCACAACACATTTTAGCCAATTACGAATCGTGAAAATCGTGTATCTGATTACGGCGTCGAACCTGTAAAGATCTCCGTCTGTGGTAATTAAACGATGAACTCATCAGAAAACGAAACTCGCGACGAGACTCCTCGGCCTCTCGTAGCGGTGGCTGCTCCCGTAGCGGCTTTGGCGCCGACAGGATCGTCACGCGACGATAAGCAAAAGCGGCTGCGGCCGGATAAATCGGGGAAAGGGATAGCTCGAACAATCGTCGAATGGGTAGTGCTGATTGTGATCGCTTTGGGGGTCGCATTTTTAGTCAAGTCGTTCTTGCTTCAAGCCTTTTACATACCGTCCGAATCGATGGTCCCGACGTTGCAAGTCGGAGATCGGATCTTGGTTAATAAACTTTCTTACGATCTCCATGAGGCCAACAGGGGAGACATAGTCGTATTCCTTGCTCCAAAAGTGGCTCGTACTTCAGAAATTCAAGATTTGGTGAAACGGGTAATCGGCCTTCCCGGCGAAACGATCACTGCTTCTCCCGAAGGCGGCGTTTTGGTTGACGGACGAGCAATCAAAGAGCCGTACATTCCTAAAGGGGCAAAAACTATTTTTAATGGCGTTCCCTCGGGATGCGGACAGCCGGCGAGTGGTGGTAACGGTTGCGTAGTTCCCGAAGGACGGGTGTTCATGATGGGAGACAATAGGCAAGCATCAAAAGATTCGAGAGTATTTGGACCGGTTAAACAGTCGAGTTTTGTCGGCCGAGCTTTTCTGAGAATTTGGCCACTGTCGGAGTTTGGTTTTCTTTAGCCGCTCGTTTATCGCCACTCGGCGACAACACTTACCATTCGATCAACATGATCCGAATACACCGCGTCAATTCCCATCGCGAGCATGGACCGCAGGTTCCGAACCTCTTGTACATCCCAAGCAAAGACCTTAATGTTGAAGCGGTGAAACAAAGTAACTAGTCCGAGAGTCCACTCGCTGTGATGCATGTTCATTGCGGTGATATTGGCTGCGGATAAGTCTGCTGCGTGACGCTCCATAGTCGATGAGATTTTACGCTTTGAACGACTATGAACAAGATGAACTCCGAGATACTTTTCTCTCAAATAGCGAAGACGAGTTAGCGAGCTGTCGCAAAGCCAAAGTTTTTCGGCTGCGTTGCGAGCTTGCGCTTCTTTAATTATCAATTCAGCGACGCGTGGTTCTTTGCAATCAATTGAAAGTTCATAATCAGTTCCGCAAATCGAATAAAGTTCGCCTAGCGTGGGTATCTCAAAAGAAGCCAATTCTTTAGCAGTTTTTTTGCTCACATTGATTTTCCAGGGTAAAAACCCTGCCCGTTTGACCCAGTTGTTTTGATCGTGCACGAGAACAACCTCACCGTCCTTACTGGACCACGCATCGGTTTCTAGCCCTATTGCTCCGTGGGCAAGGGCTCGCTTAAAAGCTCGCAGCGTGTTCTCGGGATGGTCGGCTCGACCGCCCCGATGAGCGAAAGTGATTGTCATTATTCAATCCTCAGTACTTCAATGATTTGGCGTTTCGACGGTAGCATTAGCCCGAACTCGACTGGAAGGAATGCTGTGCAACTCGGTCCCGCCGAGATACTCGTGGTCTTGATCATCGCTTTATTGGTATTCGGTCCGAGCCGCTTGCCTGATATGGCCCGCCAAGTTGGACGTGCCGTACGCGAACTGAAGAAATTCCAACATTCGATATCGAGCGATATGGGAAGCATGTTTTCCGAAGACCATTCCGAGGCCGCGACGCCCGCGCCGTCGTTGCCTCCGCTCAAAACTGGAGCCAAGAAAACCGGAGCCAAGAAAACGGTTAAAAAAAAGCCGACCAAGAAATCTGGAGCCAGGAAAACCGGAGCCAGGAAAACGGTTAAAAAAAAGCCGACCAAGAAATCTGGAGCCAGGAAAACCGTAGCCAGGAAAACCGTAGCCAGGAAATCCGTAGCCAGGAAACCCGGTGATTAAATTATTACGCAGGAAAACTGACGCGGGCTCGACTAAGCACCACATGTCGACATTTGATCATCTATCCGAACTGCGTCGGCGCATAATTATTTCGATTATCGCCATCGTCGTAGCGGCAATTTTTTGTTTCTGGCAATCGCCGAGAATTATTGAGTTTTTTCTTGGTTATTACCGTGATGCCACCAACGGCACTCGCAATAGTTTCATTTTTACGGGCCCACTCGACGCATTCGCCACTCGTCTAAAAGTTGCCACCTACGGTGGAATTGTCCTTGCTCTGCCGGTATGGCTATGGCAGCTGTGGCGATTTATTACGCCGGGATTAAACCCGCGCGAAAAGCGCTACGCGGTCCCGTTTTTGGTCGCTTCATTGATTTTATTTGCCATCGGAGCCGCAGTGGCACTCTTGACCTTGCCGGAGGCACTCCAGTTTCTCCTAAATATTGGTGGAGAACAACAACAACCACTGTTAACCGCCGATAAATACATCGGGTTGGTGGCGATAATGTTGCTGGCTTTCGGCTTGTCTTTTGAATTCCCAGTAGTCCTCGTCGCCTTACTTATGGCTCGAGTGATAACCACGGCCCAGCTTCGAGGTTACCGACGCTGGGCGCTCGTGCTGGTATTTGTATTCGCAGCAATCATCACTCCTAGCCAAGATCCGTACTCATTATTCTTAATGGCACTGCCTATGTACGCCTTCTACGAGATAAGTATTGTTATCGGTCGAGTGATGAAACGATGAGTCCGACAAAAGCTTACCAACCGCCCCGCCCTCGACGCGAAAAAGTAATAGCTATCAGTTGCGTGATCGGAATTTTATTAAGTACCGCAATCCTGATTTGGTTTCTTCGTCCTCAGCCTGATGCTGGCCCTAATTTCAATCCAATCGACTCGCCTTCAGTTCCGATAATCACCGCTACTAGCAGTCCGGAGATTATTCCGCCGGTTACTGGGGGATGACCTTACGACCCGACTTTGTCGCGGGTTTAGATTTCGCGCTTGACGATTTCCAAGTCCGCGCTCTAGACGCTCTAGACGCTGGTCGTTCGGTATTGGTCGCCGCGCCCACGGGATCCGGTAAGACAATCATTGGTGAATACGCCGTCGCCCGAGCCTTAAGCAGAGGCGGGAAATGCTTTTACACCACACCGATAAAAGCACTGTCTAATCAGAAGTTTGCTGACCTTCGCGAAAAATACGGAAACGAAAAAGTTGGCCTACTCACGGGCGATAACTCAATAAATGGTTCAGCGGCGGTAGTGGTGATGACGACTGAAGTATTGCGCAACATGATCTACGCCGATTCGGCCGCATTAAGAGGGCTCGAAGCAGTCGTTCTTGACGAAGTTCATTACTTACAAGATCGACACCGCGGCTCGGTCTGGGAAGAAGTGATGGTGCATCTTCCTCTAGAAGTGGACCTAGTTTGTCTTTCGGCCACTGTTTCCAATGCGGAAGAGTTCGCCGAATGGATTGAGACCGTACGCGGTTCAACTACCGTAATAATTGAAGAGAAGCGGCCGGTCGATTTGCGCCATCGCTATCTCGTCGCCGAACGGGGCGTCGACGGCTTGATCATGCTTCCCACTTTCGTCGACGACAAAACTTCTACTGTTCCCAATCCTGACGCGCTGCGACTCGATCGACGGTCGGGGAGAGGGCCGCGCGGAATGCCCCGACCAGCTCGTCGCCTCGCACCACCACGGCGGCCAGAAATGCTCGAACGCCTTGAACAGGAAGATTTGCTACCAGCAATCGTATTTATTTTCAGTCGAGCCGGATGCGATGATGCGGTCCGACAATGCGTGGCGGCGCAACTCTCGTATACGACTTCCGACGAACGGAAAGAAATTGATGCGTTAATAGAAAAACATACCGAAGGATTGAGTGACGATGACCTCATGGTGTTGGGCTTTGGCCCGTGGCGAGCCGGGCTAGAAGCGGGCATCGCGGCCCACCATGCTGGATTAGTTCCACCGTTCAAAGAAGCCGTAGAGGAAGGATTTACCCGCGGTCTGATCAAAGTAGTTTTTGCTACCGAAACTCTTGCCTTAGGGATCAATATGCCCGCACGAACTGTGGCGATCGAGAAATTGACGAAATTCACTGGCGATCACCACGAGTTTTTGACCCCTGGTGAATACACTCAGCTAACCGGTAGGGCCGGAAGGCGCGGATTGGATGCAGTTGGCTACGCCGTCGTTCTCTGGAGTCCGTGGACATCTTTTGAACAAGTGGCTGGGCTCGCGTCGAGAAGAACCGACGCGTTGAGGTCTTCTTTTCGATCGACTTACAACATGACGGTTAATTTAATAAATCGATATTCACCTGAGCACAGCAAGAATTTGCTTAACCTATCGTTTGCCCAGTTTCATGCTGACCGCGAAATAGTGACGATTGAACGACAGTTGACTCGTCGCCGCAAGTCGTCAATTTCCGCCACCGAGCGGGCCGTCAGCTCGTACGGAGATTTAGACGAATACCGGTCTTTACTTCAAGCAAAAAAAACAGAAAAAATTAATAATCGCAAGACTAAATCTGGTGCCGAAACTCGCTCGGTGCTCGGACACCTAGCGCCGGGTGACATCGTCTGGATGGGAGGTCGGGGCGGAGACGTTTTGGTGCTGTCGCAGCAGACTAAACGTAATTCAACGGCGTTGTTCGTAATGTTGTCGTCGGGACGGACAGCCCGATTGCGAGCAGGCGACTTCAGAGACCACCCTGAAACAATCGGCCACATCGCATTGTCGACTCCTTACGCACCCCGTAACCAGACTTTTCAGAAACACGCGCTAAAAGAACTGCGAAAATTTTCCGCGTCAAATAAACAAATTAGGACGCACAAGACTCAACAAGATCTCGCCTCCGCTATACGAAATCATCCAGTAGCTCAAGATGTCGACCTGAAGGAATTAATGAAAGCGGCCGATGAACGAGATCGACTGAATGATGAAATCATTCGCCTTGAGCGGCGCGTATTAAGCCGATCAGATTCTCTTGCCCAGCAATTCGAACGAGTACGTTCACTTCTTGACCGCTGGGATTATGTATCCGGTTGGAGCCTAGAACCCCGCGGGCAAATTTTGGCTCGGCTCTATAGCGAGAGCGATCTTTTGTTGGCCGAGTCGATAGCCCGAGGCGATTTAGACGGTCTGAATGCTCCCGAACTGGCTGCTCTTATCTCATGTTTTACTTACGAATCTCGCAGTCGTGATGACGACTCCTTCAGTTACCCCGACTGGCCTACTAAAAAACTTGGGCAACGGATTGCCAATGTTGAAAAAACTGCTCAAGAAATCTTGGCGGCCGAATTAAGCGGAGGTTTACCTAAAAGTCGACTTCCGGATTCAGGATTTGTGGGGCTGATGTACGACTGGGTTTCGGGACGAGACCTATTCGAAGTGTTATCGGAAAGTGACCTCGCGGGTGGCGACTTTGTTCGGTGTGCCAAACAATGTATAGATGTACTGCGGCAGTGTTCATTAGTGGCCCCAATAGCTCAAACTCAAGCGGCGGCCACCGAAGCCGCTGATATTGCTCAACGAGGAGTGGTCTCGGCTCTAGGGGCAGTGTCGAGTTGAAACCTTTTGATCGGAGTTGGCCGCGCGAAAATAGACCTCCCGAGTTGGAACCAATATTGGTTATCGGAGATGACGCCGAACTCGGACGCGCAGTAACGCGAGCCCCCGGTGGTATCTACCTATTCCAGCCCGATCGCAGTTCGGATCTCGCTCGTAACTTAGGAATTAGATCAACGGTAGGAGAAAATAAATCCAGTAGCGCTGATTCGAAGGCCTTGAGCATGGATGCGCTCTTAATTAGTGACGATACGTCGCCAACTAAGAACCTGACCGCGGTCAACATGATTATCTCGGGAACCGCCCCCGACCGGTTGCGGTGGTGGAGTCGAAGTAGACCAGTAACCGTAACGATTGACGGTAAGGAAATCTATGCTGGTCACGCGGCTGGTGTTGCGATTGCCACGGGACAATTTATGCGAGGACTAGACCTATTCCCGCGCGGTCATCCGGGCGACGGAAAGATAGAAGTGCAGATTATTCACATCAGGCGGAGCCAGCGGAGAAAGTTGCGCACTCGACTGGCAGCCGGTACTCACGTTCCTCACCCAGAGATTTTGGAGCGATCGGGGCGAGAGGTGGTGGTCGCTTGGGCCCAACCGAACCGACAGGAGATCGACGGTCAAACCCGCAAATCGGCGGCGATTGTGGCGATAAATGTTTGGCCGGAAGCCTATTGGATCGTGGCTGGAAGCTAAACGGCTATCCGCATTTCTCTTGGAATCTCTCGGTACCATCAGAGCCTGACCCGATTGCAGAATTCCCGATTGCCGGATTCCCGATTGCGGAATTCCCGATTGCGGAATTCCCGATTGTAAGGATTAAGGACATTGATGCATTACGTAAATGAGGAGTTCTCTGACGAGGAACAGGCGATACTCCGACCCTATTTCACGAATTTGAACGGACCGGTATTCGCTCTGGTTAATCTCCCCGAGGTCGTAAAGGGCGCATTGTTCGCTCGGTACTCACGAACTCCTAAAAGTTTGCGGAGACTATTCCTCGACGAGTTTGTAGGCGATCTTGATTTAACTGGCGATCTCACCGTTGACGCCAGTGTCGGCTTGAAGCGAGCCGAAGATTTGTACGACAAAGTTTTTCTCGAATACGGCGATGATTCGGTTGCTCAACTTGGTGGGGTTCACTTGGCCTGCGAACAGGCTTCCAACATTCTCACCAAAATTCTTGAGTGGGGCCGGCTTATGGCTTATCTAGAACAATCCACTCGGTATATCGCTTACGACTCGCGCTTCGGTGGTTTATACCGGTACGTTCGACCACCGAGTGTGCTTAAGTCTCCTCTCGGTGCCCGCTATGTAGCTGACATTGATTCTTTATTCGACGATTACGCAGCTTGTCTACCCTTGTTGGTCGACTGGGCTCGCGAACGCTTTCCCAAGAGTCCGGAAGACTCGGATTTTATTTACAAACAGTCGATAAAAGCCAAGGCTTATGATCTGGCACGGGGAATACTCCCAGCGGCAACGGTTTCTAATGTTGGTATCTACGCAACCGGGCAAGCCTTTGAGAGTCTGCTGCTAAGAATGCGAGCCCACGTCTTGCCGGAAGCTCGTAGCTACGCCGACATGATTCTTACTGAACTGCGCAAAGCTATTCCGTCATTTCTTTCACGCGTCGATATGCCTGATCGCGGCATTGCTTGGTCGGCTTACCTAGCTGAACAAAATCGAGCCACCGAAGAAATAGTGACGCGGCTCTTTCCTGAGGAACCCGTGGTTCAGCAAGACGCGGTAACCATGACCGACTTCGATCCCGAAGGTGAAGACAAAGTTCTTGCCGCGGTATGTTTTTCCCATCTCGACCTTCCCGATGCGACCATACGAGAGCGAGTTGCGCAACTCGGAACCGATGAGCGAGTTTCGTTACTCAAGGCTTACGTCGGCGATCGACTAAATAGACGGCATCGACCCGGACGGGCGTTTGAAAGAACCGATTATCGATTTGATGTGGTTTGTGATTACGGTGCATTTCGCGATCTTCAGCGCCATCGCATGCTCACCATTGAGTGGCAAAAACTTTCACCTCGCCACGGCTACGACCGACCCGATGCGCTGGTTGATGCCGGTGTAGCCGAAATATTTGACAGAGCAATGGAACGGTCAGCCGATCTTTACGACGATTTGTCAGAATGGTTTCCGGTGGAAGCCCCGTACGCGGTATCGCTGGCCTACCGCATCCGATTCGCGATGCAGATGAACGCTCGCGAAGCAATGCATTTACTGGAATTACGAACATCGCCGCAAGGTCACCGTTCGTATCGGGTGATTGCTCAACAGATGCACCGGTTGATAGGGGAGCATGCGGGGCATCGGGCGCTAGCTGCGGCCATGAAATTTGTTGATCACGAAACTTATGATCTCGAACGCCTAGGGTCCGAACGTACCGCGGAAGCCCGTCGGCTAGACCCTCAAGCGAAATCGCAGTCGTGAACCGCAATTCTTCGATGCAGCAATTGTCCGTGGGTGCGAATTAGTATCCACCGGCAAGCAACCAAAATCCACTGAGGGTCAACCCTAATCATGAAAGGAAAGCAGTTGTCCGACGAAATTCTCAACCAACCAGATGAGGTCGAAACAGATCCTGACGGCCTAGATGTCGACGCTGATGTAGATGTCGACGCTGATGTAGATGTCGACGACGATCTGGATGTTGGTGTGCTCGAAATTGACGAGGCGCTACCGATCGTCACGGATGATGAAGTTGAGGCAGTAGCTGACACCGCCCTAAAAGTTCGTCCGGCGGCGGCAAAACGCGCCAGCGAAGAAGTTGTCGACATGGCCGAAGAATCGGATCCCGACGATGTCGAGACACCACTCGACGCGATCCTCGCGGAACGCACTGCTCGAACCAAATTAGAAGACGAAGAAGCCGAGGTTGAAGATGACGAAATTGTTATTGATGACCGTACTGATGAATCCGAACGAATAATCCCTAAACAGCCAGGAGAGTTTCATTGCTCAGCCTGTTTTCTGCTTCTGCCTCGCAGCCAGTTGGCCGACGAAAACCGGCTTTTATGTAGGGACTGTGTCTGAGTAGACATTTTCTACTTCGCGCTGCGGTCGCTATCGCGGCCGGCGCACTAAGTGCTACGGCTTTTTTACCAATCGACGCGGGCTGGATAAGTCTCATTGTATTAATTCCGCTGTTTTGGGCTTGGCGCGACTTAAAGCCGTTGCCAGCAGGAGTCATCGGATTTTTATACGGAGCAGGTTTTCTCGCGGTATTGATGTTCGGCCTGCACTATCTGGGATTTCTTGCTTATCTTTCTCTGGTTTTAATCGGAGCGCTTTACTACGCCGCAATAGCAGTGATAGTGGCGGGGCTGGCACAAAGAGGGATAAGCAACCCCTTACTTACTGCGGCGGTTTGGGTTATCAGCGAAGGACTGCGCGCTCGCTGGCCTCTAGGTGGCCTTGCGTGGGGTGAAATCGGCGGTTCGCTAAATCAGTTAGCAGTGGCTCGCTCAACTGCGAGTTGGGGTGGGGTAGCGCTGGTTTCGTTTCTTGTTGTCGCGCTGAACGGATTTCTTTTTTCTCTCTATCTATCTAGAAAAAATCAACGAAACACTCTGCTCGCGGTGACGGGGGTTGGGACAATCCTCGTATTGGTGTTGGCCGGTTTTGTTGCTCGATTCGAACCCACTCCGACTGGTCGCATCCACTATGCCCTGATCCAAGGATTCGATAAATCTGATGCCGAGCTGGCGTCCACTGCGGTCGGTCCACGCGAAACTGAAGACCACTTCGAACTCGCTCGACGGCTAAAAGGGGATTTCGATTTGATTGTGTTTCCCGAATCCGCTCTTTATGACGACCCCGAGGCGAATCCCGCTCTTCGGGCCCAAGTTACGGAATTGGCCGCTCTTCACAATTCGGTGGTGCTAGTGAATGCTCGGCACTACCAGCCCGACGGAAAGCTTTACAACGTCAATTTTGCCTACAACTCGGCCGGAAAGTTGATCGGTAAATACGCCAAACAGCACTTAGTTCCGTTCGGTGAATATGTTCCTTGGCGCAGCGCACTTTCGTTCATTGGTCCGCTCCGGCAAATCCCCTACGATTTTTCGCCGGGTCGCGGTCGACAGATGTTTAAAGTAAATGGTCATAGTGTGGCCGGTGTTATCTGCTACGAATCGGCCTACCCTCAGCTCGTAGGAGATTTCGTGCGTGACGGAGCCGAAGCAATTGTGGTTTCCACCAGCGACCGGTCGTATCGGCGTTCCAACATCGCGCCCGCTCACTTTGCTCAAGCGCAAATGCGAGCGGCCGAAAATGCCCGACCTGTACTGCAGGCGTCGATTTCTGGAGTTACCGGAGTGATCGATAAAGCCGGTCGGGTGAAAAATCAAACTGAGCTTTTTGAAAATTCAGTCCTTACGGGATATATAAATACCTATAAAGGTCAAACCCCCTTTCTTCGGTGGGGTAATTGGCTCCTTGTTTTAGCCGCAATAGGCTTGCTCGCGGCGGTAGTCCTAGCTTGGCGTCCGCGCGCTAAAGATATTCGTAAAGATCAGGTAGACTCAGAGCGTGAACGATAGCCCTAAAACCGAAAATAACGACGATCAAGGTCGCGATGCGCTAGAACAAGTGCTTGCGCAATCAAAAGAACTTTTGGTTTATGCTCCTATTGGACTCGTGCTTTATCTGAAAGACACGGCGCCGTCCTTTCTTAAATTATTTGCGGCTCGAGGTCGGACCGAAGTAGGCCAGCGGGGTAAATCGGTGGGGGAACAGCTCGATTCGGCGCGTTCATTAGGCACTAATTTGGCGCTGCCGTCGATCGAAAGCCTAAAAACCTTAACCAATAGTTTGGGTAAAATTCGTCAAGCAGCCGAAAACGCCGTGAGTGCGCTGCAATTGTTAGCGGGCCGAGATTCCGATTCGCCTGATTTAAAATCGCCTGAACCAGAAGCGCCGGACTCAAAAACGCCTGACTCAAAACTGGCTGACTCAAAACTGGCTAAATCGAAACTGGCTAAGGCTTCGAAGGCGAAGTTATCTGTGGCCACACCGTCGGATTCCGAGAGCGAACAATTGCTTATTCCGGATTACGACGGGCTCTCCGCCTCGCAAATAATCGCGCTACTGGATGGCTTGACTCCGGCCGACCGAGCCGCGATTGCGAAATACGAATCCGAGAATCGTCATCGAGTGAAAATCCTCGATCAGATCGATCACCTAGACGGCGCAAACTAAGGAAAGCGTGGAAGGCTGGCGTCCGGCCGTCGAAATCGACCAACCCCGAATAGTCGAAATGGCTCGGGCGTTCCGAGTCGAATTGAGCCCACTGCGAGGGGGCGACCTGTGGGGCCGCAAAGAGGCCGATTCGGAGCCGTTAGAGCCGGTCGTAGCGGCTTGGACCGACAATTCTGCGGTCACCGTCCTGCTCGGAACCTACGACGACCTCGTGGTGGGTTACGGCGTGTTGGAGATCGAAGATCTCTCCGATGGTGGCCGGCTGGGATTGATCAAGGAGCTGTTTGTTGATGAACTCAGTCGGGCGGTTGGCGTAGGGGAAAGTTTGCTCGAAGGATTGATCGAGGTGGCTGCTGATCAGGGCTGTTTAGGAGTTGATGTTTTAGCCTTGCCGGGTCATCGAGAAACTAAAAACTTCTTTGAAGGTCAGAACTTTCAGGCTCGATCGATAGTTATGCACCGATCCCTAATTGATTAACCCTAATTGATTAACCCTAATTGATTAACTGGGACGATTATAAACATTACCTTAAATTGATATGCCGAGAAGCCTCGTTATGTAAAGTAGAGACGAAATGAACATTAGGCTCCTCCCCTCAACTTTTGCTGCGGCGGAGTCTAGAGTGACCCAATGCCAACGCTGCCCGCCGTCGGTCGTAATCCTCAAGTCATTCTTGATGATCTAGAACAGCGCAAAGAGCTCGATGTGCGGTGGCGAGAAGGTCGAGCGTTCTCCCTCGCCTACTTCGCCGGCCCCGAGGTTGCGGACCTAGCCGAGAAGGCTTATCGACGCTTCGGTGGCGATAACGCACTCAATCCCGGCGCATTTCCGAGTCTCAAAGCGCTCAATAATGATGTTATCGATACGGTTCGAGATTGGGTGGCGGGCGAACCTGACGCAGCCGGTTTCCTTACCAGTGGGGGCACCGAGAGCCTTCTGATGGCGGTTAAGGCCGCTAGAGACCGTGGGCGCGCCGAACGCGGGGTGGTTAAACCCAACGTAGTTCTCCCTACTTCAGCTCATGCGGCTTTTGAAAAAGCTGCCCATTATTTCGGATTAGAGAACCGTCGTATTGCCGTGCGGGACGATTGGCGGGCCGATGTAGAAGCAATGGCGGCCGCGGTCGACGACAACACCGTTCTCATAGTTGGTTCAGCTCCTCAATACCCACAAGGAGTGATCGACGACATCGCGGGCATCGCGGCCGTAGCGGCCGAGCGCGACATCAACTGTCACGTTGATGCCTGCATGGGCGGAGTTGTTCTCGCCTACCTCGAGCGACTGGGCGAACCGATACCGCCTTGGAACCTCGCGGTGCCCGGCGTCAGTTCAATCTCAGTTGATCTGCATAAATTCGGTTACACCGCAAAAGGGGCCTCGGCGATTATCTACGCCAATAAGTCGCTGCGGTCCTACCAATCTTTTGTTACTGATAATTGGTTGGGCGGATTTTATGGCTCGTCGGGAGTTTTGGGCACTAAGTCGGCCGGTCCACTGGCCGCGGCTTGGGCCGTTATGCAGCATCTCGGTGATGACGGCTACCTGCGGGTTACCGCCGCCGCCAGGGCTGCTACCAAAGAATTAGCCAACGGTCTGGCCAACATTCCTGATTTGGTCCTAAGAGCCGAACCACAAACCATGTTGATCGCCTTCGGGGCGAGCGACCCCGACTCGCTCGACGTATTCGCAGTAGCCGACCAGTTGTGGTCTCGGGGTTGGTACGTCGATCGTCAGACTCCCCCCGACTCGCTGCATTGTACTGTCAATGCCGTCCACCACGACAAAATAGAACCGTTTCTCACCGACTTACGCGCGGCAATAAAAACGGTTAAAGAAAATTCGCAGCGGGGCGATGTCGGAACTTACGGCGCGGTGGAATAACGCGCACTCTTTAATCAGGAACGATCTTCAAGTGGCGGACACGAACAAAACACATTGCGGTCACCGTGGACATTGTCGAGCCGCCCTACTGGTGGCCAATACTTATCACCTTCTCGCCCCGTCGGGAACGCCGCGAGCGAGCGGCTATAGGGCCGGTCCCAAATGTCGCCCGCCACTTCGGCGGCCACATGGGGAGCTCTTCGCAGCGGACTCTCGTCGACCGTCCACTCCCCTTTCTCCACTCGGGTTATTTCCGTTCGAATCGAAATCATTGCGTCACAAAAACGATCCAGTTCGGCCCGTGATTCGGATTCGGTTGGTTCCACCATTAGGGTTCCCGCCACCGGCCACGACATCGTGGGCGCATGGAAGCCGTAATCGATAAGGCGCTTGGCCACATCTTCCGCGGTTACTCCCGACGCCGCAGTTAGGGATCGTAGATCCAACACGCACTCGTGCGCTACTCGACCGTTGTTGCCGCGGTAAAGAACCGGGAAAGAACTTTCTAATCGTTCGGCGATGTAGTTAGCGCTGAGAATTGCCACTCGGGTTGCTCGCTGCAATCCCGTACCGCCCATCAGCGCGATGTAAGCCCAAGAAATCGGCAGGATACCCGCCGAACCCCACGGCGCGGCGGCCACCGGACCGATTCCAGTACTGGGTCCCGCTTCGGGTCGTAAGGGGTGATTAGGCAAAAACGGAGCCAAGTGTTTACGCACTGCTACCGGACCAACGCCGGGCCCCCCTCCCCCGTGCGGAATGCAAAAAGTTTTGTGTAAATTAAGATGCGAAACATCGGCACCAAATTCACCGGGCTTAGCTAAGCCGACCAACGCATTGAGATTGGCGCCGTCTAGGTAGACCTGACCGCCATGACTATGCACTACTTCACAGATGTCGCGTATCTGCTCTTCAAAAACGCCGTGGGTTGATGGATAAGTAACCATAAGTGCGGCTAAGCGATCGGAATATTCAGTCACGCGCTTTTTCAAGTCGTCAGTATCAACGTTGCCATGATCATCGCACGCGATCACCACTACCGTCATTCCCGCCATGATTGCGCTAGCGGCATTAGTTCCGTGCGCTGATTCAGGAATTAAACAGACAGTGCGTTCGGGTTGGCTTTTGCTGCGGTGATACGCGCGAATAGCCAAGAGCCCGGCGAGCTCACCTTGCGATCCTGCGTTGGGTTGCAAAGAAACTGCGTCGTAACCAGTTACGGCACAAAGCCAATTCTCAAGATCGGCAAATAACCGCAAGTAGCCCCCCACCTGCTCAATCGGCGCAAAAGGATGAATATCAGCAAAACCCGGCCAAGTCATCGGAATCATTTCTGCGGTGGCGTTGAGTTTCATCGTGCACGAGCCGAGAGGAATCATGGTGCGATCGAGCGCGAGGTCGCGATCCGAAAGTCGGCGTAAGTAACGCAACATCTCGGTTTCCGACCGATAGCTCGAAAATACCGGGTGCGTAAGTATCTCTGATTCTCGTTTCAACTCCGGTGGAATCGAACTCGAAGCGATCTTGTCGATTTTGTCAATACCATCAGGTTTGACGCCAAATATCTCCCATAGATCGACAATAACGCCGCGGTCGGTAGTCTCGTCGAACGAGATTCCGATCAAGTCGTTATCGATATAGCGCAGGTTGTAACCCCGCTTGGCCGCCGCGGCAACCATTTTTTTGGCATTGCCAACTCGCACCTGAATCGAATCAAAAAAAGTATCACTAATAATCTCGTATTTATCTTTTAATCCGATTGCGAGAATGATCGTTAAGCGATTCACGCGGCTTGCTATCGTGCGTAGTCCTTCCGCCCCGTGATATACGCCGTACATGCCGGCCACTACCGCCAACAAAACTTGGGCGGTACAAATATTGCTTGTGGCTTTTTCGCGACGGATATGCTGCTCGCGAGTTTGCAGCGCGAGCCGCAGAGCGGGACGGCCCGCGTCGTCAAGCGAAACTCCGACGAGGCGACCCGGAAGATTTCGTTTGTATTCGTCGCGAGTCGCCAAGAAGCCGGCGTGAGGTCCGCCAAAGCCAAGCGGAACACCAAAGCGTTGTGAACTTCCGACGACTACATCAGCCCCCTGTTCACCGGGGGACTTAAGTAAAACCAGCGCTAACAAATCGCTGGCCATAACCACCAGAGTTTTTTGCTCGTGAGCTTTAGCGATCAAAGCCGAGCGGTCCCGAACTCGCCCGCTAGTTCCGGGTTCTTGTAACAAAATTCCGAATACCCCCGCAGTCGGCAATTCGGTTTCCGCGTCACCAACTATTACTTCGATATCAAGTGGTTCGGCGCGCGTTCGGATAACCGCAATGGTCTGAGGATGAGTATCACTGTCGATAAAAAAAGATCCGCCTTCCCCCACTCGGGCTAGGAGCGTCATCGCTTCGGCCGCGGCGGTTGCTTCGTCAAGCAGTGACGCATTAGCGAGATCGCAACCAGTTAAATCGGCGACCATCGTTTGGAAGTTGAGCAGTGCCTCTAGTCGGCCTTGGGAGATTTCGGGTTGATAGGGCGTGTACGCGGTGTACCAAGCAGGACTTTCGATCAAATTGCGCAGTATCACTGGTGGCGTGATTGTTCCGTAATAGCCCAATCCGATAAGCGAGGTGGCCACCACATTTTCGTTGGCCATTTCCTGCAACGCGCTCAGCACCGCGACCTCGCTGCGCGGTTCTGGAAGGTTCAGCTGTTCGTCGAGTAGGCCCGGCGGTACCGCTTGTCTGCTTAAATCCTCTAGCGATTCAGATTTCAACGTCGCGACCATGGACGCGATATCGGTTGGATCGGGGCCAATGTGACGACCGATAAAGCGATCGTTTGAATCGGTTGCGACCAAACTGTCGGGATCAAAATTTGTGGTCATTTGCTGCCTGGGGTAAAGCCTGCGGTAAAGCCTGAGGTAAAATCTGAGACGAAAAAGGGTGGTTTAGTGACAACGGCAGTAATACGCCGGTCGCGAATAACGATATCCACTTCACTCCCCACTTCTGTATCCGGTGGTAAAAATGCTAAGGCAATTCCACCGTTAAGCATGGGAGAAAAATTACCGCTAGTTACCTCTCCGATAGCGGCACCGTCTCTCTCGACTGGGCAGCCGTGGCGAGGAATCTGGCGACCTTCCACTCTCAGGCCTTGCAATCGTCGGCTCAATCCCTGTTTCTGTTCGGCTAAATAGGCTGTGCGGCCTCGAAACTCCCCTTTGTCGGGGCGTACTACCCAGCTCAAACCGGCCTGAGCCGAAGTAATACCCGCGCCCAGCTCGTATCCGTGCAGGGGTAAACCGGCCTCTAAGCGAAGAGTGTCGCGAGCACCCAATCCCGCGGGAGTCACGCCGGCGGCAAGCAGCCCTTCCCAGATTTGGGCTGCTAGCGCCAACGGAATATGCAGTTCAATCCCGTCTTCACCGGTGTAACCCGTGCCCGCGGCGACAACCGTATGGTCGCGTACCGGAAATGAAGAAACAGTAAATTTTTCCGGGTAGTTGGCTCCGAGTTCATCGGCTAAAAATTTAGAAAAATAGTCGCGAGCAAGCGGTCCTTGCACCGCCAACATCACCCGTTGATCGGTGTTGTCTTCAATCAAGCAATCCCCAATTTCTTGAAGAGCGGCTTCTTGAAGAGCGGCGGTGAGTCGTTGAGTATTGGAAGCGTTCGGCATAACCAGAAATTCGTCTTCGCTTACCCACCAGATAATCACGTCATCAATCACATGGGCATCGTCGGGATCGAGTAGATGGGTGTACTGCGCTCGCCCGGGACTAATGCGATCGAGATCGTTAGTGAAGGCCCATTGCAAGACCGATTTGGCGGTTGACCCCGCCACTCGCAGTGAACCGAGATGCGAAACATCGAATACCACCGCATCACTGCGGCAAGAACGATGCTCTTCTAATACGCCTGAGTATTGGATTGGCATTTCCCAACCACCGAATTCGACCATGCGAGCATTTAACGCTCGGTGTTGAGAATCAAGCGGGCTAAAGCGAGGCGAATTAGATTCCATCGTCGCCGAGCCTACGCGCTCAGTCGCCGAACTTTTGGGTTGATCGGTTAAAGACTGGTCGACTGTGACGCCGGTTGACTGACCGGCTTGCTGACTGGCTGGTCAACTCGGTTGCCGATGACTCTGATCTGAGCATCGACCTCTCCCACCATCGGTCCGAGAGGAACGATGTTGAGAACGCTCTGACCGTTACGTACGAGATCGATGAGTTCGTCACCGTCGCGAACCAAGACCGATTTCTTGCCCGCCACCACAATCGTGGCTGATTCCCAGTCACTTCCGTGGAGCTCGCGTAAATTTTCAATCGCTTGTTTCGCATCGGCCAGAGTTACTCCGGACTCGCGTAAACCTTTTACTACCCGAAGTCGGACAAGATCTCGATACGAATAAGTCCGCTGGGTCCCGCTGCCGCGCGCCGAGGCGAGCGATGGTTTCACTAGATCAATATGGTCCCAGTGATCAAGCTTGCGGTAAGTAATGCCGACGATCGCACACGCTTCTTTGCCGCCGTAACCGATCTCGTCGGGGGTAACGCCGTCAAAGGAAGTTTGGATAACTCGTCGGGTCATAATCACTCAATTCTCTTGGGTGGACTCCGTAACCAGATTGGTACGAGGCTTACATCGGAGTAGTTACAGCCCTGTAATGCTACTGGGCGCCAAAGCTGTCGTCAAGAGCTCGAATTGCCCCGTTCGGCGTTATTTACTCGCCGAAAAAATCTTCGGGCTTCACTTGGTCAAGGAATTCACGGAATTCAGTAATTTGAGTTTCCGCGTCATCTTGATCAAAAAGTACTCCCGCGGTTTCGAGGATCTCGTCTTCCGCGAAAATTGGAACACTCCCAGGATAACGAGCCGCTAAAGCGAAAGCATCCGACGGCCGAGACGGGATGCGTTGAGTAACGCCGTCCTTAACGATCTCGATTTCTGCGTAATAAGTTCCGTCGTGAAGTTCGGTTATGAATACTTGTTTGAGAGTGGCCCCCAATTCGTCGAGGATCGACTTAAGGAGATCATGAGTCATGGGTCGAGGAGTCTCCATGCCTTGGAGTGCGTAGACGATGGCCGTGGCTTCGGGTGGACCGATAAATATCGGTAGATAGCGAGAGCCGGATTCTTCCCGCAAAAGCACGATCGGCTGATTAGTCGGAACTTCTACTCTTACCCCCACCAAAGACATCTCAATCACTGCTGCCACCTCTCTCGCGCACTCTAGCAAGACCTGTTCGAGTTGCCTTCACTGAGTCAGGATCCCGTCAGCTCGTCCCGCAGCGCTCGACGGAGCATTTCGGTACGGAGACTACGGCTCAACCGAGCCAATTCTTCTAACTCTTCATCGAGTCGATTTTGCGATTCCGGATTGCGCTGTCGTAAATAAGGTCGCAACACTTGGGCAAAAAGTGCTCCTTCGCGATCGGCGAAGTGTCGATACATCTTTAAATGGCGAGCTTCTATTCCGCGTTGGTAAAAACTGGTCGACAGAGTTGCTACTACCAACGCTTCACTACCAAACACGCCGCGCTCGCCCGTTCCCGACAGCGGAGAAATCAGTCCGTACTCTATGAGCTCATCTAACTGTTCATCAGTCATCCCGACTGCCGCGATGAATTCAGCTCGACTAAATCCTTCAACCGGATGACTGTCGTCGTGAACTAAATCACCAATTTTTTCCTCGGCATCACCTTCGTCCGGTACTACCACTTCTTCGGGCGAAATAGGCAAACCAGAAAAAATCTCAAGCCGGATTTCAGTTTCCGTAGCCGCGGCCGGAGAAGCGACCTCGGTAGGAATGAATACCGGATCGACCGGATCCTCGACCGTTTCGGATGTTCCGTTTACGGCTGACGATTCATTAAGCGCGGTTCCGTTTTCTAAACGCTCCTTGATCACTCGTAGCGGGAGAAAATGATCGCGTTGTTGCTCTAAGATCCAACGCAGTTTTTCTAGATCATCATCAGAAAACTTTCGGTATCCCGACGGCGTTCGTTCGGGCATTAGCAGCCCTTGACCCTCTAAAAAACGTATCTTTGAAATAGTTATATCGGGGAATTCGCTACGGAGTGATTCAAGAACATCGCCAATAGAAAGGTGCCCATCGGAATCAACCAGATTCATACTTTGCGGCCGCGCATAAATGTAAACACAAACCGACCGACCTGTATCTCATTCGATTCAGCCAAAGCTTCGTCTTGCACGCGTTCGTGGTCAATGTAAGTGCCATTAAGCGAGTCGCAATCTCGGATTCGATAGTCGTCACCCGTTCGCTCAACCACCGCGTGCTCGCGGGAAACGGTTACGTCGTCAAGAAATATGTCGGATTCTGGGCTCCGGCCGAGAGTAGTGACGGCCGCCGCCAGCGAAAACGAACTGCCGGCATTGGGCCCTCGTCGGGCCACCAAAATGGCGCCGGTGGGGTCAATCGAAGCCACGGTCTCTTGATGCTCGTTGGCAGCAGAGCCCGAGTCGTCAAATAGCGGAATTGAAACAGTGGTTTTATCGGCCGCAGTCAGGCTCGCCCCGCATGCTGAGCAAAACCGCGCGTCGGGCTCGTTTTGGTGATTGCACTTACGACACTCCATCTACGAAGGGTACCGGTGCTCAGGCGTTACGGCAACGACCATACGGGAGCGACTCTACGACCCACCTTCGGCAAAGGCGCGATAGGCCGAGGCGTCCATTAGTGCATCAAGTTCGGCGGGATCGCTCATCTCGACTTCGCAGATCCAGCCCGCTGCGTACGGCGCCTGGTTGAGTTGCTCCGGCGTTTCGGCCAGGCTCTCGTTGACGGTTGCGACCGTGCCGGATACGGGGCTAAAGACATCAGATACCGCTTTAGTCGACTCGACTTCTGCACAACTAGCGCTAGCACGAATCGTACTTCCGACATTAGGCATCTCTACATAGACAACATCGCCTAATGCATCTTGGGCAAAATCGGTAATTCCGATCCGAGCCCGCGTTCCGTCGACACTCACCCATTCGTGTTCTTCGCTGTAAAGAAGATTATCGGGGTATTCCATCGTCACTCGCTTTCTTTCGACTACCAAGAAAATTGATAGAGGGATTGCGCTTTTTATTTTGTCGACCCAAGATCAGAGCCTTTCGTGCTCGAGGTAAGTATTCAAAAAGTGATAGGTAGGAAAAACCTAGTCCACCCAGAATGGTGATTGCGGTTAAAACGATAAAAGTGTTCTGAGCAAGGCCCGCGCTCAACAAATCGATAATCACAAATCCAGGAAGAGCCAGCATTACCCCGAACGCCCCTGCTTTGCCCGACCATTGCACATCGATCCGTGCGGCTCCCGCGGCCGCCAGACTGAGAGTGGCCAAGCTGACGGCAACTTCACGAACCAAAATAGCCACACCTATCCAAATTGGAACGGTTCCGTAGATCACTAACGCCAGAGTTGCCGTGATCAACATGATTCGATCCGCTACCGGATCGAGCACCTTGCCGATTTCGCTAGCCTGATCGAAACGGCGAGCGATCCAGCCGTCGATCCAATCAGTAGCACCTAGGAAGCAGAGCAAAACACCCGCCCAACCGAGACTGTTGTCGACAAACAAAAGCCACAAGAAGACCGGAACACACAGCAAACGCGCGATGCTTATCAAGTTGGGAAGAGTAAACAGCCCGTTGTCTTTTCGGCAATCGTCAGTTTCAACCAAGACTGGTCCGATCCAAACTGTCGCCCTTCATCGATGGATTGATCCAGTTCCGTCGCGTAGCGATGGCACTGCTCTCCCTGTACGGGCGGCGATCATCTCCGCACAAATAGCTATCGCGGTTTCTTCGGGAGTGCGCGCCCCTAGATCGATACCGATCGGAGCCATGATGCGCGCCAAACCCGCGTCGTCAACGCCGGCTTCGCGCAAGCGGACAACTCTGCGTTCGTGGGTGCTACGACTTCCCATAGCCCCTATATAGCCCACTTCAGTATTTAGCGCATTAGCGATGGCCGGCACATCGAATTTCACGTCGTGGGTCAAAACGCAAATGGCGTCGCGTTTGGTTAGCGGAGGAGTAACGGTTTCTAAATATCTCTGCGGCCAATCGCAAACTACTTTGTCGGCCATTGGAAATCGAGCTTCAGTGGCAAAAACCGCACGGGCGTCACAAACCGTAACCTGATAGCCCAGCAATTTTCCCGCTTGGGTTAGCGCCGCGGTGAAGTCGACCGCTCCAAAAATTATCAATCGAGGCCGCGCCACTAACGCTTCGATAAAAATTTCGACGGTTTCTTGATTGGCTTCACCGTGAATTCCGTAATGACGAGAAGTAGTAACTCCTGCTTCTAGATTTGCTTGCGCATCTCGAGCTACTACTCGCTCAAGATCGGGATCGCCTAAGACCGGCAAAAAGTCGCCGTTTAGATCGACTAGCAGGCTGGTTCCTATTTCCGGACCATTTTCGAGACTAGAAATTACCGTTGCTATCGCAACCGGTTCTCTAGCAAGAACGGCAGCAATAACCGACTCGTACTTGCTGCCGTCATTAGGCTCGACAATGTCGAGAAAAATGCTCAGAGTCCCGCCACAAGTAAGGCCAACCGCAAACGCTTCGTCGTCGGAATAACCGAAACTGACAACGCCGGGCGCCCGCTCACCCGCCAAAAGCAACTGGGCTTCGGCTACTACCGCTCCTTCTACGCAGCCACCCGATACTGAGCCGACGACTTCTCCGTCTTCTACTACTGCCATCGTCGCGCCCGGGTCACGCGGGCCCGAACCCTTGAGGTCAACAACACGCGCCACTACTGTTCGTTTACCGGCTTTCGACCAACGAGCGAGATCCTCAGCTACTTCTTTCATCACGGAAACCTTACGACCGTCCGATTGCTGCGACTACTTCGTCGAGAGCATTGAGAGAATTCCCCGCTAAAAAATCGTCAACATAGGGAAGCGCCGCCGCCATACCCCCGGCCAGAGGTGCGTAACTTTCGGTAGCTTTTAGCGGGTTTACCCACACAATCCGATGGGTTACTCGCTGCAAGTTTGTTAGCGCAGTCGTTAGCATCTCGGCGTCGCCCCGGTCCCAGCCGTCAGAGAGAATCACGACTACTGCACCTCGTGCCATTCCTCGCAGACCCCAAACCTTATTGAAAGTTTGCAAACACTCCCCCAGTCGCGTGCCTCCAGAAAAATCGTGCATTTGTGCGACCGCGCGCCTAAGGGCGGTCGATGGATCACGCCCCGACAGTTCGCGCGTGATTCGGGTTAATCGAGTACCGAGACTGAACGCTTCGACTTCGCCCCCGCCTGCCACCCCGGCGTAGAGCAGACGAAGCAGTGGCTCGGAATAAGGACTCATTGAACCGCTGATGTCGCAAAGAATAATCACGCGCCGAGGTTTAAACCTTCTTTGTTGACGACACCATTTGATTACATCACCCGAAGTTCGCCACGCTTTGCGCACAGTAGCCCGCATGTCTATTTGACCCCTGGCGGCACCCCGTAGTCGCCGCGACCGCCGGCGAGCATTGTGCTGGCCGAAATCTTGGATCAACTGGCTGACTTGTTGCATCTCGGCGCTAGTTAGGTCGGAGAAATCCCGATCGCGCAGCGTTTCGACCGCACTCCACCGAATCGAAAGCAAAGGATGGTCGGATGTGGTTTTGTCGGCGGCGGTAAATTCGACTCCTTGATTATCAAAACCCAAAACAATTTCCATAATCTGTGCTGGAGCGATATCCGATTCGCTGAACTGGCTCGCCTGCAACCAGTCAGTCCAGAATTCAAAAAATACTTGATCGTAAATATCAATATCTTCATGTTTGTTGATGAGAGTGCTGCGACCGACCCAGTAGCAATTGGCGAAACCGGCCTGCATTAAACCTTGCGCGAAAGTTATAACCGACGCGGTGTCAACATTTACTCCACCAACACGCAGCGCGGCGGCAAAAGCGACCAGCGCCTGATCTATTTCCTGGCTTTTGTCACTCGACCGGTTCGCGTGGTCAAGGTTCGTGTGGTCAAGGAGCGGCTCGACCGAACTAATGATGGGATTGAAATCCTTAGCGCGCGGCACTCCGCTCCCTTGCTTCGGCGAGCAATCCGTCGAAACCCTCGGCCATAACCATCTCGTTGTCCTCGCGATATTTCAACACCGCCCCTGCCGTCGCCGCCGCGGCCTCCGGATCGAGTTGCGACACGCCTAACGCGGCCAACGCTTTAGCCCAGTCGATAGTTTCGGCTACGCCCGGGGGCTTAGCCAGATTGCGGGTACGCAATACTTGCGCGGCCGCCGCTACTTGTTGAGCCAATTGTTCGTTCACTTCGGGAGCGCGCAACCGCACAATCGCGGTCTCTCGAGCTAGATCGGGGTGATCAATCCAGTGGTAAAGGCAGCGTCGTTTGAGCGCGTCGTGCAAATCGCGAGTGCGGTTCGATGTGAGGACTACCACTGGAGGTGTTGTAGCCTGCACGGTTCCGATCTCCGGAATAGTGACGCTGAAATCTGCCAATATTTCTAGAAGAAACGCCTCGAACTCGTCGTCGGCTCGGTCTATCTCGTCGACTAATAGAACTGGGGGTATCGCACTTTTGTGATCGATAGCTTTAAGTAAGGGTCGACGCACTAGAAATTTTTCTGAATAAAGATCGTCAATACTCTGAGCTTCAGCGGCGGTTTCGTTAACTCGAGCTTGCAGGAGTTGTCGAGCGTAGTCCCACTCGTAAAGAGCTTGTTCGGAAGTGATTCCTTCGTAGCACGCGAGCCGAATCAAATCGCCACCTGTCCAACGAGAAATTACTTTCGCCACCTCGGTCTTGCCCACGCCCGCTTCTCCTTCGAGCAATAAGGGGCGAGACAAAGTGAGGGCGAGAAAAATGACGGTAGCCAATCCCCGATCGGCTAAATACCCGTACTCCGCTAGCGTTGTGGCGACTTCGTCTACCGATTTAGGCGCGAGATCGGGGTGCATCCCTAAATACTAACTGCCAATTCGCTATGAGCATAAACCGGTATTAGTTAGTGCCAAAGTTACGATCGAGTCAATCGGGCGGAAGCGTCGCTTGCCGGAGAAACTCTTGCGCCTCCTTAAGGTCGACCGAACGGGTCAACGGCGGCATCGTGGCTAAAAGCACCGATCGATAACCTGCTACCGCTAAGCGACGATCAAGCACTGCGACTACCCCGCGATCTTCGTGTGAACGAATTAGCCGGCCGGTACCTTGAGCCAGAATTAACGCCGTAGCCGGAAGATCTATTTCTCGAAAACCATCGCCGCCAGTGGCAATTACTGCTTCGCGTCGAGCTTGTTCTAACGGATCGTCGGGTCGCGAAAAGGGCAAGCGGTCGACAACCACTAACACACATGCGGGACCGGGGATATCAAGACCTTGCCAAAAAGCTCGGGTTGCCACTAAACACGAAGTTTCGTCAGTAACGAATTGTTCAATCAATAACGCAGTCGAGTCTTCCCCTTGGGTCAAAATTGCGTGTTCGGTACGCGCTTTTAATACTTCCGAAAAAGCTCGCACGTTGCGCCACGATGTGCACAACACCAGAGTTCTTCCTCCGGCTGCCTCAACTAGGGCGCAAAGCTCATCCGCGGCGGCGGCGTCCCACTCAGCGTCACGAATATCGGGTAAATGTTTGGCCACATAGAGCATCCCTTGCTGGGCTAAATCAAAGGGTGATTCAATACGCATGGCTTCATAACCCAAATCGGGAATCACTTCGTTTTCTTTGCTTAGCGTAAATCCATCTTCGTCTTCGGGTTCGTATTCGGGTTCGATCTCAGATAAATCCATGATCTCAGGATTAGGGATCTCAGGATCGACGATATTGGCACCGGCGATATTGGCACCAATCGCGCCACGCGCTAAGGCTCGTTCCCCCACTGCTCGAGCTGGCGCCTCGGGGTTTAATCCGAGTTGGCGCGCCAACGGTTCGAATCGCATCCCCGGTCCAAGAGTGGCCGACACCATCACTACTGGCACTTCCGAAAAAAGCAGTGGAGCTAAGCGACTCCCTATCGAAATGGGAGCCAAGCGCAAAGTGGGACGATTCCCACTTTCAACCCACACCACTTCGCCGGCACTAGGTGTTTGCACGCGCCGCAGAGCATCGAGTCGACTGCCGGCCAATTTAATCGCTTGGGCCGATAGCGCACTGCGGTTGGCGTCGACTCCCGCACTGGCTAAAGCGATTGCTTCGGCCGCACTCACCAACACCTCGGCTAATTTGTCCGGAATCGGATCGATGCGACCGTCGAGACCTTCCAGAACATTCTCTAATCGACCGGCGGCGGATATCAAAGTGTCGGTATGACGAGCGGGAGCCTGGGCGCGTTTAAGTCGCCCGCCGAGTTGGCGCAGTCCACCGGGAGTTACATCGGCACCGAGAGCATTGGTAGCAATTTGGCTAAACGCGTGGGCTTCATCGATAACTAATAAATCGTGTTCGGGCAACACTCGCCCGCCGGTGGCGAGATGGGCGGCGTAGAGCGCGTGGTTAACCACAACGATGTTTGCCAACTCAGCGCGTGAACGAGCCAGCTCCGCAAAACAGTCAACCCCTTGAGCACAGCGTTTAGCGCCGGGACATTCGCTGGGTCCACAAGTTAACGCCCGCCACGATGCCGGTGCGACCGAATCGGTCAGATCGCCAATATCGCCAGTGTCGGTAGTTTCGGCAAAATTTTGGAGTTTTATTAAATCATCAGCAAAAGTAGGACCCGGTCGTTCGTCAAATAAAGCCTCTTCGGTATTAGTGCCGTCGAGTCGGGCGAGGCACAAATAATTAGATCGGCCTTTTAGTAAGGCACTAGTTACTCGTTTTCCGGAAAATTCCCGTAGGAGCGGAATGTCGTTACGCCACAATTGGTCTTGAAGAGTAAGCGTGGCAGTAGTAATAACCGCGCGCACTCCCGACGCCACGATGGCTGCGAGGTAAGCCAAACTTTTACCCGAGCCGGTAGGCGCTTCGGCCAATAGGTGATGACCGCTATCAATGGAATCAGCAATGGCCGCCGCGAGTTGATGCTGACCCACTCGGTCGTCGCCACCGAGACCAGCCACGGTTCGGTCGAGCACCGAGAGCGCCTCATCAACTTTGTTCTTAGCCATTGTTTGAGCGTACGCGAGTTTTTAGGTATCGCTGATTGGATCGAACTAGCGGGAGAGGATTCGCCTGACGAGGTGCGTCTCCATAGCGGAGGGATACCGACCAAGCGCTTATAGAAAAAATGGCTAGTCGTGGATCGTTCCGTCGGGCATTTCTGCGCCCTTCAGGTTTGCGCCGCTCAGGTTTGCGAAAGTCATGTCTGCGCTCTGGCACCTGACCGGGCGAGTGCCGTAGCAGTTACCCCGCATACCAAGAATCTCCGAAGAACCCACCGCTGTTCCGAACAGGAACAGGACGAGGACCCCGACGATTGCTAACTTGGCTGAGGTTGCTACTCCACTCCAGCAAACTTTCAGTTTGCCCATTGCGTCACCATAACCCTTCGATCAAGTGTCCCGACAGGGGTAGACATAACGGACATAACTATGCCCTCGCTATCGGTGGCGCGCTCCTGATTCCCGAGGGACGGCGGATCGCCAAATTGATGGGCGAACCCGACCATGACCCCGCTGAGGTTCGGACCCGTGCACGTCGAAGATTTCTCGTGGCGCGCGTCGACCTGTTGATCCTCGTCCTCGCGGTTGGTGTGATGGTGTTTCGCCCCGGCGCCTGACTCGGACCGGCGGCGCGACCGTGGCGCGTAACATTGACCCCGTGACCGACAAGTCCCTGTGCCGGAAGCAATACCCCGCTACCGCCATGCGGTTCGACGCCCAGCCTCGGCTCCCGTACCTTCCCGCTCTCGATGGGTTGCGTGCGGCCGCGGTCGTAGCGGTCCTGCTGTACCACGGCGGGGTCGGCTGGCTCCCCGGCGGCTACCTGGGCGTCGACATGTTCTTCGTGCTCTCGGGCTTCCTCATCACGGCTCTGCTGCTCTCCGAGTGGCAGGAACGCGGTGGAATCGCCCTCGGAGCGTTCTGGGCCCGTCGGGCCCGACGGCTGCTCCCCGCTGTACTGCTGGTGCTGCTTGCCGTCGGCGCGTACGCTGCATTCCTCGCACCCGCCCATGAGCTGGCCTCGATACGAGGCGACTCGCTCGCGACACTCTTCTACGGGGTGAATTGGCACTTCATAGCGAGCGACCAGGGCTACTTCGACCAGTTCGCGACGCCGTCGCCGTTACGTCACGCGTGGTCGCTCGCGATCGAGGAGCAGTTCTACTTCGTGTGGCCACTCGTCGTGCTGGGGTGGCTCCGTCTGCGTCGCGGTCGCACGGCCGGGTTCGGGTGGCTCTGCATAGTGCTGGCCCTCGGTTCGGCGGCACTCATGACCCTGCTCGTGCAGGGTGCGGCGGACGTATCGCGCGCCTACTACGGGACCGACACCCGCGCCCAGGCCGTCCTCGTAGGAGCCGCGCTCGCCGTCGTATGGCACCGCCACCCTGCCTCGATAGCAGCCCGGCCTCGGTGGCTAGTCGCAACCCTAGGCGGTGTTGGCGCGCTGGTGACCGCATGGCTCTGGACGTCGGTGCCCGACACGGCCCGGTGGATGTACCACGGCGGGTTTCTGCTCGCGGCCTTAGCGACCGCGGCCGTGCTCGCCGTGGTCGCGCGGCCGGACCCCGGGCGCGCCGCACGCGTCCTGATGTTCGCGCCAGTGCGCTGGATCGGGACGATCTCCTACGGCCTGTACCTCTGGCACTGGCCCGTCTACGTCGCGCTCACGCCGACGCGCACCGGCCTCGACGGCAACGCGCTACTCGGATTTCGCCTCGCCGTCACCACGGCGCTCGCCGCCGCGTCGTACTACGCGGTCGAGCAGCCGATCCGACGCGGCATCCTGCACTCGTGGCGTCGCCTAGCGGTGGTTCCGGCGGTCGCCGGCGTGGTGGCGGTGCTGATGATTGCGACCTCCGGCAACCAGCCCTTAGCCGCACCCGCCGAGCCTGCACGGCCGCCAGTACCCACATCCTCCCCGACCTCCCCGGTTGCCACACCGGCGGATCGCCGCGTGCTGGTAGTCGGTGACTCGGTCGCATTGACGCTGGCCGAAGGTCTGCGCCCCGCCGGAGCCCGGAGCGGGTTCGTCATACGCAACGATGGTACCCTCGGATGCGGCATCAGCCACGGCGGCCGCATATGGTATTACGGACGTCCGTCGCCGATCGGCCCCGAGTGCGCCCAGGGGACCGAACGCTGGGCCCGTGCGGTCGCCGAGTTCGACCCCGGCGTCGTCGTCGTGCTCGTCGGGGCCACCGACGCGTACGACCGTGAGATCGACGGCCGTTGGCTGACCTTCGGGTCGCCCGAGCACGACGCCCTGCTCGTCGGCGAGCTCCGCACCGCAATCGATGTGCTCGGATCCAGAGGTGCCCGCGTTGTTCTGCTGACCGTCCCGTACTACGAGCATCGTTACGCGGTGAACACGCCTAAGGACCTCGATCGATCGGTCTTCTCCACGGCTCGAGTCGACCACTTTAACCGGGTGCTCCGGCGGGTGGCCGCGGCCGACCCTCGGGTCACGGTGATCGACCTCAACCGGTTCCTCAGCCCCGACGGAGAAATCAGTGAGACCATCGACGGCATCGTGGTGCAGGGCGACGGGGTGCACTTCACGCCCGAAGGCGGCGTCTACGTCGGCGACTGGCTCGTGCCCCAACTGACCCGGCTCGAGCGGGTGCCCATCGCCGAGCCTTAAATGGTCGGGCTGGCGGGACTCGAACCCGCGACCTTCGGTCCCCCAGACCGACGCGCTAACCAAGCTGCGCCACAGCCCGCTTCGTTCCGCAATTGCGGAAAATGAAAGCGATTCATGATGATACCGGAGACGTACCGGTAATTTTCAAAGTTGATTGACGACCCATTCGACCCCTTGTAAGAAGCGGTAGCCAAGATACAGAGCGGCTAAACCCAGCAATAACTTGAAGTGCCACGGTATTGGGTCTAATTCCGTCGCGACGGCTTTTTCGCGGCCTTGGTTCTCAACTACTCGCCCACAGCGAGGGCAGCCTCCTTCGGTAGTAATGCTGCTGGGAGTGAGAAAGCGATTACAACTTTCACACCAAGGCACTTAAATGACCTCAAGAATTACGGCGACGAATCCGTAACTTCATCGGAGTCGGACCCAATTGGAAACCTTCGCGAATACGCCGCTCCAGATAGCGCACATAGGTATCGGGGAGATCGTGCGAGGCAAATACGGTGAAGGTCGGCGGGTCGATCGCGCCCTGGGTCGCGTAAAGAATACGAGGGTGACGACGTCCGATGCTGGGCGGTGGATGATGAGCTTGGGCGTCTTGCATTAACCGGTTTAACTCGGCAGTAGGAATTCGGCGGTGGTAAGCATCTTGCGCAGCCCGCAGCGCGGGTAAAAGTGAATTAAAATTTTTACCGGTAAGCGCCGAAATCTTAAGCACCGGCGCGTACCCTAGAAACGAAAGTCGGTCGGCCACATCGGTGAGCACCTGCACTCGCTCTTCGGCATCGATCACCAAATCCCATTTATTCAGAACTACTACCACCGCAGTACCCGATAAATCGAGTCGCTCGGCTAAGCGTTGGTCCTGATGAGTAACTCCTTCGCTGGCGTCGATAACTAAAAGAGCCGAGTTGGCTTTATCTACTGCTTCTAGCGCTCGCAGCGTGCTGTAATACTCGGTCGCTTCTTCAATCCGTACCGAGCGCCGCATCCCCGCGGTATCGATGAATTTAAGTAAGCCGTCAGGAGTTTCGATAACGGTATCGAGTGAATCGCGCGTGGTTCCGGGTGCATCATCGACCACGGCTCGTTCGTCGCCAATAATTCGGTTAAACAATGTCGACTTACCTACATTGGGACGCCCTGCTATAGCAACCGAAAAGATTTCGTCGGTCGGTTCATCGGGCTCAACTAGTGGAGGCATGGCTGCCACGACCGCATCAAGGAGTTCGCCCGTGCCGCGGCCATGGTTAGCCGAAATGGGAAATGGATCACCGAGCCCAAGGCTAAGAAAACCCCACGCATCAATTTCACGATTGCCGCCGTCGACTTTATTGGCCGCGAGAAGAACTGGCTTCCCTGCTCGCCGCAGAATTCGAGCTACGGCAGCGTCCTCATCAGTGGCCCCGACGGTAACATCAACAACGCAAATGAGGATGTCGGCTTCATCAATAGCTCGTTCAGTCTGGGCCGTGACTTGACGAACCAAATCTTTCGTTTCGCCGGTAGCCGCGCTGGGCGCCACCCATCCACCCGTATCAACAATCAAGAATTCTCGGCCGCCCCAATCGGACGGTAAAATTTTACGGTCACGCGTGACACCAGGATTTTCTTCCACGATAGCGGTGCGCCGACCGACTATTCGATTAACCAAAGTCGACTTTCCTACATTCGGGCGACCGACAATAGCCACAGTGGGTTTATTCATGACCGTAAAGCCTCTACTAGCGCGGCGCCATCATTTTCAATTACTTCTACGGCGAGGGGAAGGTCGGCCGGAGCGGTGCCATCAAGAAATTGACCATTAGAAAGGGCAACATCGGAAAGTAGATAACGGTCAGTAGCCGGTTGATCGGCTAGGGCGTGCGAGATATCTGCTCCCGTCAGCAAGCCGGTTACCGCAATATTTCCACCAAAAAAGCGATTAACAACTGGAACTATTCGCACAGCTTTGCCGGCAACATCGGTAAAAGCGTTTACCATCGGTTCTAGAACTTTTTTACCATATTCACTAGTAATGATGGCAATCGAATCACCGGCACTTGAGGTTGCTTGGGTAACTATTGAACGCGGGCTGCGGTATCCAGTTGCCGGAGCACCATCGACCGAAGCAAAAAATCCAGTACGCACCGGGATACCCAGAATGCTCGGTACGGTACTTTTCTGCAGCGCGCCATCAATCTCGATCTTAAATGACGCCGCCATGCCGATTCCGTTTTCGTGTTGATCTAAATTGCCGTAAGCCGCGAGAGCGGGAAACGGGCGGTCGGCCAAGATGTAGAACTCGTCGCTCGCATAAACCATTGAGTTCCCTAACACCGACATAAATCTTTGCGCCCAGCGTTCGACGCAGTCGATAACCGTGCCCGCGTCAGACAAACTGTGCTCTCGCAGCTGCTCTTCTTTGTTGTGGCCGCTTATCCCGACGGGAACGACACCGACGCTGGCTAATTGCGGGTATTCATCAAATACTCCTAACAGGGTTTCGTCAAGTATCTCCCCGTCGTTAAGACCCGGACAAACCACAATTTGTCCGTGCACAGTTATTCCGGCGGCAAGTAGTGCCCGCAACCATCGCAAACTTGTGGCGCCACGAGAATTGCGTAGTAGCTGTGAGCGCACGTCCGGGTTGGTTGCGTGAATGCTCACATATAACGGATCGAGTCGTTCGGTCACCACCCGTTCCAAATCGGCTTCGGTGAACCGAGTGAGAGTAGTGAAGTTGCCGTACAAAAAAGATAAACGGTAATCGTCGTCTTTGACCGAAAGACTTCGCCTCATCCCCGGAGGGAGTTGATAGATAAAACAAAACGGGCAATGATTATCACAAGTCTGCACTTGATCGAAGACTGGGCTAGAGAGAACTAGTCCTAACGGTTCCCCTACATTTTTATTTACTACCAGCGATCGTTCCAGCCCGCCGCGGCGGATATCAAGGTCGATTAAATCGCCATCGACCTCGCTCTGGTATTCGATGACATCTCGAACGGGGGCACCGTTTACCCCAAGGATCTCATCGCCGGGGTAAAGACCGGCTCGCTCGGCCGGTGACGATGGCGCGACTGAAACAATTACTGCTGCCACCATGAGCCCAAGTCTATGGGATAAAGAGAAGAGATCTAATATAGGACAGTGGCAACGAACGCTGGGGTAGAAAAAGTCTTACTCGCAGACCCGCGCGGTTTTTGCGCGGGAGTAGAGATGGCGATTAAAGCACTGGTATGGATGGTGCGGATATTCGATTCACCCGTCTACTGCTACCACGAAATCGTGCATAACCGCCACGTGGTTGACCGATTTCGTGAGCTTGGTGTCGTATTCGTTGATTCTATTAATGATGTTCCGCCCAACGCCCCGCTCATGCTTTCGGCTCACGGCAGCGCACCCGAAATTGTTGCTGCTGCACAAAGCAAAAACCGTTTCGTAGTCAACGCGGTTTGCCCATTGGTTACTAAAGTCCATCATGAAGCTCGGGTTCGATCGGCTAAGGGCTACACGATTATTTATGTCGGTCATGCCGGTCACGATGAATCGGTCGGTACTCTCGCGGTCGCTCCGGAAGCCATTCATCTGGTGGAAAAAGTTGAGGATATCGACTTAGCGGCCGAGGCGGTTATCGATCCCACGAAAGTCGCCTTGCTGGCTCAGACCACACTGGCTGAGCACGAGTGGGAAGCCGTTGCCGCTAAAGCGCGCGAAAAATTTCCGGAACTCTGGACGGCATCACGCAATGATCTTTGCTTTGCTACCACCAACCGACAAGCCGCCTTACGCGAGATCGCCCGTCGAGCCGACACGGTCGTAGTTATCGGCAGCGCTAATTCTTCGAACACCCTGGCTTTAGCCAAAGTGGCTCAAGAATGCGGTTGTCAACATGTGCTACGAATCGACGAACCCGAAGAACTCGATCTCGCCGATTTAAGCTCGGCTCGCATAGTCGGAGTAACCGCCGGTGCCAGCGCCCCCGAAGATTTAGTACAGGCAGTGATCGATCGTCTTGCTCCCGCCCAAGGTGTCGAACCGGTATTCGTTACCGAAGAGGACGAATATTTCCCCCCTCCGCCCGAGCTGCGGGCCTTGATGGCTGAACTGCAGGAGTTAGAAAGTTCGAATTCAGAAAAAAACACCTCAGAAAAAAACATCGGGAGTGATTGGCCAACCCTGCTCGACGATCGTTCAGTTACCGCCGACGCCGCGCTTAAATCTCAGCCTTCCGGTTAGAGGCGTCAATACCATTCGCACGACCTTCGGCTTCATTTAAACAATCTTGCAACGCCACAGTTAACTCTTGCGTCAGCTTCTCCAGATCGGACCGACGAATGACTCCTAGGTTGACGGGAGGAAATATCGGTGAACCTACGACTACCACAACTTTTGGAAACCGAATGAATTTAGCGCCGGCCGGCTTGACGCGATCGGTTCCACCAATTCCAATTGGTACTAATGGAGTTCCTAATTTGAGCGCGAGATACGCGCAACCATCGCTCAAATCCGAAACCTCTGGGCCAGTGCGGCGAGTGCCTTCGGGGAAAATACCCAGCACTTCGCCTTCTTCGATTGCGGTTCTAGATGAACGAATAGCGCCCCGATCGGTACCGACTCGATCAACCGGAATCGCTCCCAATGCCCGAAAAACTTTATTACCCAGTCGGCTAGAAAAAATTTCGTCCTTAGCTAAAAACCTGACCGGTTTGCGAGTCAATGCCGCCACTGCGGCAATATCAACAGTAGAACGGTGCGTAGGGGCCAAGATGATCCCTACATCTTTGGGTATTTGATCACGGCCAACGATTTCCATACGGTAAAGCAGGTAAGCCAGTGGGACCAATACCGCTCGCCAAATTCGATAGAAAATCATCTTTACTTTCGTCCTCGGTATTCATTCAGGATCTCCGCAACTACCTCGTCGACATTGCGATCGCTGGTGTCAATAACTAACGCGTCGGCCGCCTGGGCCAGCGGAGATGCCGAACGAGTGGAATCAAGTTCGTCGCGCCGCGCCAAGTCTTGGGCTACCGACTCTACGGCAACCGCGCGGGCGGCGGCGGCTTCATCACCTTGGCGCCTACGCGCTCTTTCGCCATGGCGCGCGGTAAGAAAAATTTTAAGAGTGGCATTAGGGAAAACTACCGTGCCTATATCACGCCCTTCCACGATTCCCCCACCGCGCTCCTCTACCCATTCGCGCTGTCGCTGCACTAGTGCTACTCGAACTGGAGGCAACGCCGCGACTTTGGAAACCGCCGCGGTGACTTCAGGGCCTCGAATTTCAGCAGAGATATCGCGTTTGCCTAGACAAACACCGCTATCGAAATTGAGATCCATATCAAGAGCAATAAGCGCGCACTGATCGGGATCATCAAGAATTGCCTTTTCTTCTAAAGCCACCAGTGCCACCGCACGGTACATTGCTCCAGTATCAAGAACTTCAAGATTCAGTTCTCTTGCTAACGCCCTGGCGACTGTCGATTTTCCTGAGCCGGCGGGACCGTCAATGGCTATCACTCTGATCGTCTTGTCGGATTTATTCATCACAACAAATCACTATCTAGTTTTCCGCCGTTAATTTTTGCAGGTCTACTGAAAAATTCGGATAGGAAACATCGGCCGCCGACCAACCGCTAATCGCGGTTTCTCCCTCAATGGCGTTAGCGGCGACCGCCAGCGCCAAAGCCAACCGGTGGTCGCCGCGACTTTCCACTTCACCCGATTTAGGCTTTCCTCCATAGACCGACAATTGATCACCGGTCGATTCGAGATTGATTCCGAGTTTGCTTAGTTCTCCTATCAGGGTCGCAATGCGATCACTTTCCTTTACCCTCAATTCACCAACATTAAGAAACTCGGTATCACCATCGGAGAATGCTGCTGCTACTGCCAGTACGGGAATTTCGTCGATCATTCCCTCGGATGCAACGATTGTCGTTCCTCGCAGCGCGCTGGCCGATACTCGAATCGTCCCTACTGGTTCGCCTAAATGCATGTCGTTCTCTTCGATTTCGATTTGTCCGCCCATCGCGCGCAAGTGCTCAATAAAAAGAGTTCTTAACGGGTTGAGCCCTACGCCAGTGATTGTAATTTGAGAACCGGGAGTAATAAGAGCAGCAACTATTAGAAATGCGGCCGAAGAAATATCGCCGGGAACACAAAGATTAAAAGGACTGACTACTCCGGCGCGGATACGGGTCGTCGTCGCGTCGACTCGCTCGACCGGCAGGCCCAGAGCGTCGAGCAACCGCTCAGTATGATCGCGGCTCGGACTAGGTTCGCTAACCGTCGTGGTCCCTTCGGCTTGAAGCCCCGCGAATAAACACGCGCTTTTTACTTGACCACTAGCCACCGCAATTTGAACTGCGGTTCCGACGAGCGGACTCCCGTCGATTTTGAGCGGGGCACGATTATCGTCTTCGGCACCAGAAATTTGTGCGCCGAGTAATCTGAGCGGGTCGATCACTCGAGCCATAGGTCGTTGGCGCAACGAGTCGTCTCCGTCGAGAACACTGCGAAACTTTCTTCCGGCTAACAGTCCGGCCATCATGCGCATGGTCGAACCAGAATTACCGCAGTCAAGCGCGGCCGAGGGCGCTACCAATGCATCGAGTCCCTTCCCGCTCACTTTGACCTTGGCGTGGCCAACATCGGTTACGCTCACGCCTAAACCGCCTAGAACGACGCGAGTCTGTTCAACATCTTGACCAGTGGCCAGATTCTCAATCAGAGATTCGCCGTCGGCACAGGCCGCCAAGATTAAGGCCCGATGACTTATGCCTTTGTCGCCCGGCAACTCCAGGTGTCCGCGCAGTGGATTAATTCCCGAAACTCGAAGAGTGTCGGCCGCGAGACTAATGGTCACGACAATCCGGAGTGAGTGATTTTGTAGCCGGCCGCTACTAGCTCTCTTTCGAGCACCTCGCCGTCAGCGGCGGAAACGACGAGACTCAACACTCCCCCGCCCCCTTCGGTCGAGTGAGCTATCTGAAGATCGACAATGTTCACGTTGAGACTTCCCGCCAGCGCGGTGATCTCGGCCAACACACCCGGACGATCGGGAATAGGGACTTGTAGTTCGATCATCTCGTCTTGGCCAGAACCAACCGGCAACAAGTCTCGCCGTGCCGTACGGGCGCGCTCAAGCAGTTCGAGTAATCCGTCCTGATCTCCTTCATCAATCAAATTTCTAACGCGAGCAATACCTAGTGAGTAGTCGTCAAGCGCGTCAATGATTGCATCGCGATTAGCCACGCAGATATCTGTCCAGATCGTCGGATGGCTCGAAGCAATTCGAGTCATGTCGCGAAATCCTCCGGCGGCCAATCTCAATAAAACCGACTGGTCGTCGTTATTAGCAGTGGCCACATCCATAAGCGTTGACGCGGCTAATTGCGGAAGATGGCTTACCATCGCGACTAACGCATCGTGTTCAGCTGGGCCCGCAATCACGACTTCAGCATTAAGCGAGCTAACCAAATCTTTGACTTCCGCCAATGCGCTCGCATCGGTTGAGTCGGTCGGAGTAAGAACCCAAGTTGCGCCGCGGAATAATTGTGGATCGATTCCGTTGAGCCCGTCGCGCTCTGACCCGGCCATAGGATGCCCCCCGACGAAGCGCCCGACTGAATCAGGACGGGCAGCACTAACGAAATCGATAATCGACATTTTTACTGAGCCGACGTCAGTAACGGTGACGAGGCTTGATTCGAGCACCTCAACCACTAAAGAAGCCACTAGGCCTACCGGAACCGCAACCAAAACCAGATCAACACGCGCCGCCAGATCTGCTACTGATGATGCGGCTTCATCGATCGCGCCTAACATTCGCGCTTCTTTGAGACGGTCGGGATCAGAGTCGAAACCAACGACACTGACCCCTACTTCGCGTAATGCGCAGCCGACCGAACCCCCGATTAGTCCAACGCCGATTATGCCAACCGATTTCACGCGGGTAGATCGTCTCGTAGAGCCCGAGCGCCATCGAGGTAAACATGGTGCAAATCAGACAATTCACGGTCGCTGTAGCAATGGAGGAGTACCCGAACCACGAATTTCATTCCGTGATCAACCGATAGCTCGCGAGCACAAATTAGCGGTACGTCGCCCAGCCCGATAGCTCGAGCACCCGCGGCCGGAAATTCAGCAGTGAGGTCGTCGGTGGCAGTAAAAATAACGCTGACCAAATCGTCGTGATCAAGCTCGTTACGGGAAATTATTTCCGAAACCAAACGCTGAGTCTGAACATCTATTTCAGCCTTGGTATTTTCTTTACAGGTAATGGCTCCGCGGAGCGCGCGCAGTCTCACGCTCTCAATCGTAGCGCCTGCATCATCGGCTTGACGCTGAATTGTCACCGATCCCGCCCGCACCGGCTTCATACAGGGAGCGAACTTCTTCGGCATCGAGTGGGCGCCATTGGCCCGACTGCAACCGCTCGTCCCTCAACGGTCCGATACGAGTTCGGATAAGTCGAGTCAAATTGATTCCGGCAGCCAAGGCCATGCGACGAATTTGACGATTTCGACCTTCATGAATAGCTATTTCGAGAACACCTTTACCGTCAATCGAAGTAAGCAATCGAACGCGAGCGGGAGCGGTTAGGCCATCGTCTAAATCAATACCGTTTCTCAGTTGCGTGAGAACCGATTCGCTTACCGTGCCTTCGATTTCGAGAATGTAGGTTTTCCAAACTCCGTGCCGAGGGTGAGTTAAAAGCTCGGTCAATTGCCCATCGTTGGTGACAATAAGCAGTCCTTCGGTATCAATGTCCAGTCGACCAACCGGAAACAATCTTGGTTCGGACGGGATCAGGTCGATAACTGTTGGCCGACCATGAGTATCGACCGCGGTCGTCACCACGCCGGGCGGTTTATACAGCAATAAATAAACACGATCAGGAATCGTCGGAACGGGCACATCATCGACCGAAAGCGAATCGGTTAGCGCATTAGCCCGGTCACCCAATACCACTAGGTTGCCGTTGCAACGCACCCGCCCTTCGGCTATGAGATTGTCGCATTTACGCCGCGACCCGTACCCCGCGCGTGCAAGTAACTTCTGAATTCGTACTCGATCTAAATCTTCTTCGGATTCGTAGTCTGGTTCATTATCTGGTTCATTATCTGGTTCACTATTCGGTTCAAGCGATTGGGACTGATCAGAGGAATCACTCACTGCTCTTCGGCCGGCTCATCTGGCGATGACACCAAATCTCCGGGCATACGCAGACTGCTTTCTAGCACTTCAACTATTTCGGCCGGAGGAACAAAATCGCCTAAGGGTGGTAAATCACTTAACTGATTGAGACCGAGATGTTCTAAAAACATTTCCGTGGTGCTGTAAAGAATCGCTAGACCAGGACCAGGGTCATGGCCGACTTCGGTGACATAGCCACGCGCGACAAGAGTTTGGAGTGTGGCCTCAACGTTCACTCCACGAATTGCGGAAATTTGTCCTCTAGTTAGAGGCTGCTTGTAAGCAACAATTGCAAGAGTTTCGAGGGCAGCACCCGACAGGCGCACGTGTTGGGCTTCCAGCACAAACCGTTCAACGTAGGCCGCCATAGCGGGATCAGTTTGGAAACGATACCCACCGGCAACGCGCGCGAGGATGAACCCTCTTTGATCATTTCGATATTCATCAGCTAATTGTTCACACAATTCTTCTATTCGAACGCTCGAAATCTCAACGAGCTGCGCGAGCACATTGGGTTCAACTGGCTCAGTAGCGGCCATCAATACTGCTTCAATCGCTTGGCGCACTTCGGAAACCACTCCGGTTTCAGTTGCGATGCCCTCTCTTTTCGTTCCGGACTGATAACTCGTCACGAAATTTTCGGTCGGCCAAGGATAATCAGATGAATTCGTAATCAACTTAACTCCCAATCTGCCATGCTGGTTGAATCAAGATTAGATACATCGACATCGGTCCTCATCACCGAGATAAGCCCAAAAGTGCCAATTTGATCAATGTCAATAAGTCCTTGCTTAAAGAGTTCGAGTACCGCAAGAAAACGCACAATCGCGTCAATACGAGTAGGTGCATCGGCAGCCAACTCTCTAAACGAAATAGATCCGCTCTCCGGTATTCGTTCAAGTAATAATTCCGACGCCTCCGCCACACTCACTCGAACCGGAGCGATATGAAAAGTATCAACTATCTCGGTGGGCTTTGGAGCAAGGGCTCGCAATGCTGCATCGCGTAATCGAGCCGGTCGTACGCGCTCAAGCGGATCGGGAACGAGTGAACGATATGGTTCTTCGGGACCAGCTTGGCGAGAGACGCTGCGAGCCGCAGTTGTCAGCATTATGGCCAAGGTCCGGGCGGCGTCCTGAAATGTTTTGCATTCCAAGAGTCGAGCGAGGAGGAGGTCGCGTGTCTCAAATCGCAGCAATTCTTCGTCAATATCAGGATCGGATTCACTGGGCAATAGTCGACGGGTTTTAAGTTCAACCAGAGTTGCCGCAATAAGTAAAAATTCAGTGCTCACCTCTAAATCGGTTGAGTCCATGCGTTCGAGCTCGACTAAGTAGGCGTCGACAATACTGAGCAGCGAGACCTCCCAGAGGTCAACCTCCTGCTTCAGTATGAGGCGCAATAAAAGGTCGAAGGGACCTTCATAGATGTCGGTTCGGACCTCGTAGGCCATACGGTGAGAGTACCGGAAGTATCAGCGCCATGGGTGCCAACCGCTAACACCGGCGTCAACCGACGTAGCGTAGAACTATGGCTCGAGTATTTAGTGGAGTTCAGCCCAGTGGGGATCTCCACCTCGGTAACTATCTAGGCGCTCTACGCCAGTGGGTGAACGATCAGGATTCACACGAGGCGGTCTTTTGCGTTGTTGACCTTCACGCGATGACCTCTCCTTACGATCCCGAAGATCTCGCGATGCGAACCAGCAAAACCGCGGCTCTGTTGATTGCTATCGGGTTAGACCCGAATCGCTGCACGCTATTTGTGCAAAGTCATGTTTCGGCTCATACCGAGATGGCTTGGATTCTTAACTGCACGGCGACTTTCGGCGAACTTAACCGAATGACTCAATTTAAAGATAAGGGTCAGACCGGCAGTTCAGTGTCGGTCGGATTATTCACCTATCCGATATTGATGGCGGCCGACATTTTGGCCTACGACACCGATCGAGTACCGGTGGGAGACGATCAGCGTCAGCACCTTGAGTTGGCTCGCGACATAGCTTTGAGATTCAACCACCGTTTTGGCGAAACTTTAACGGTTCCGGAAGCGGCTATTGGCTCACTGGGCGCTCGCATTATGGACCTACAGGACCCCCGCGCCAAAATGTCGAAATCTAATCCGTCATCGCAAGGGACCATTGGGTTGCTCGACGATCCTAAAGTCATCCGTAAACGTATTCGCCAGGCAATTACCGACTCCGACGGCCAAGTCGAGTTTGATCAAGAAAATAAACCTGGTTTAGCCAACCTTCTCACTTTGTTGGCTACCACTACCGACCGATCTATTGATGATGTGGTTAGTGAACATCAAACGAGTGGATACGGAGCGATTAAAGATGCGGTCGCCGACGCCGTCATTTCGTATCTGGAACCAATCCAGACGCGCTACCAAGATTTAGCCGCCGACGCCAAGGGGTTGACCGCGCAACTAAGCCAAGGCGCCGAACGGGCTCGAGAAATTTCGACTCCAGTATTAGACCGAACTCGCGACCGGGTCGGTCTTCTGCCTCGGTAAGCCGTTTAGTCGTCGTCTGCTTCTTTTAGTATTTTCGCGACATTTTCGGGTATCACGCTCAGCGTACGGGGGGCAGAATCCGTTATTGACCCGTGATGGCTACGCGACCATTCAATTGCCGCCGGACTGCCGTTAGCCGCCGCTATCAATGTCGCGCCCGTAGATCCGTGGCGCAGATAAGAACTGATTCTCGGACCAAAACTGTCAGGCGAAGTCCCGAACGGTCGCGTTAACGCCCGCAACAGAGTGGCGCAAACCCTACCCCCGACTCCGATTCTTGAAGGAAGCTTCCCGATATCGTGCATCAGCGCCACTTCGATCCAGTCGTCGGAATCAATATTCAACTGTTCCATCTGCGTCGCGACTCGTCGAGCGACACCCACCGCGTGCCGCTGATCGTGATTGACGAGCTGAGACCACAGTTCGTATTCATCGCGATGAAGATGGCTCTGTACCCAAAGTTGATCATCGCTTGAAATCGGCTTATTCGAAAGGGCACCAAAAAATCTCTTTACTAAATGATAAGAGTGTTTGATCATCAACCGACTCGCGATCGGGGATGAGCCGCGTTATATACCGTGCGTAACCGTTCGGGAGAAACTTTGGTATAGATCTGAGTGGTCGAAACACTGGCGTGTCCCAAAAGTTCCTGTACTACCCGGATGTCAGCCCCATGATCGAGCAAATGAGTGGCGTACGAATGTCGCAACACGTGCGGATAGATTTTCGCCGGCAATCCCGACCGTTTCACTGCTAATCGAACAATCCCCCAACATCCTTGACGAGTGAGCCGCCCACCGTGCAAGTTAAGAAAAACCGCATCTCGATCACCCCTAGAACCAACTATGTAGGGGCGTCCGTTAGTCAAATAATCGCCGATAGCGTTTTGCGCCAAACTCCCTATTGGGACTACTCGCTCCTTGGCGCCTTTTCCGAAAACTCGCACTAGGCCCGCGTCGAGATCTATATCCGCCCGATTAAGGCCGACTAACTCAGAGATTCGACAGCCCGATCCGTAGAGAGTTTCTAAAATAGCGCGATCGCGCATTTCGCGCGGGCTATTGCCGAGAGTGGATCCGAGAAGTGTAGTCACATCGCTTTCGGTCAATGCTTTAGGAATACCCGCAGGAACACGGGGTGCTTGCACTTCGTCAGTGGGATCGTTGACGGCCAAACCTTCGTCAACACAAAAGCGATGAAGCGATCGAGCCGCTACTAAAGCGCGGGCTACGGTGGCGGGCGCCGGCGGACGACCCTCTTCACTCAACCGATTAATCCGGAAGGCAAGGTATTCGTTGACCAGGTTTGCGTCGATGGATCCGATATCGCTCACCCCGCGTTGAGAAAGAAAATCGAAATAAGCCGCCAAATCGCGTCGATAAGCCGTCAAAGTATTAGGACGCAGACCTCGTTCAACCGCTAGGTACGACTCGTGTTCACTGATGGCTTCGGAAATCGATATTTTTTTCATACCGGACGCTTCGTCGTGATTAGCGAAGCACGGATCACGGTCGGCTGATACCGACCCCTTGGACAATCATGCGGTAACGGTTTCAATAGGTAGTCGTGGCGCGCGACCTTCGGCTCGATCGGAAGCAGCCTTTACGAAAGCGGAGAACAAGGGGTGCGGTCGATCGGGCCGGCTTTTAAACTCGGGGTGAGCTTGGGTTGCTACGAAAAACGGGTGCAGGCTTACGGGCAACTCAACGAATTCGACTAACCGACCGTCGGGGGACGTTCCTGAACAAATCAGTCCCATCTCTTCCAAACGGGGCCGATAGCGGTTGTTCACTTCGTAGCGATGCCGGTGGCGTTCGTAAATAACTTCCTCGCCGTAAGCATTGCCGACAATGGTTCCGGGCTCTAAACGCGCGGGATAAAGGCCCAATCGCATAGTGCCGCCCATATCGATCACATCGCGCTGTTCGTCCATGAGATCGATGACGGGGTGAGGGGTGTGAGGATCGAACTCGCTCGAATTAGCGCCCGTCAGATCACACGCATTGCGAGCAAATTCAATTACTGCGCACTGCATACCTAGACAAAGACCGAGGAAGGGGATGCTGTTCTCGCGGGCATAACCGGCAGCAGCAATTTTTCCTTCTATACCGCGAAATCCGAATCCGCCCGGCACCACGATGCCGTCCAATTCGTTTAACCGTCCTTCGGCTAACAATCCTTCGGCGTCGTCAGACGCAATCCAGTCAATATCGACTCGCGCTCCGCAGTCGTAACCACCATGACGCAGAGCTTCGGCTACCGACAAGTAAGCGTCGGGAAGATTTACGTACTTGCCAACCAGACCGATGCGCACCGGGCGTTGGGCTCCTCGCACTCGATCCACCAATGATCGCCACTCGGTTAAGTCGGCCTCGGTGTCTTCTATACAAAGCATTCGACATACATAGTCGTCGAGTCCTTCGTCGTGCAGAACCAGTGGAATTTCGTACAAGTTGTCGGCATCGATAGCGGAAACTATGCCTTCTTCGGGGACATCGCACAGCCGCGAGATTTTTTCTTTTAGACGAATAGGTATAGGTCGGTCCGATCGACACACAATTACATCGGGCTGAATACCACGGCTACGTAATTCGGTTACTGAATGTTGAGTCGGTTTTGTCTTTTGCTCACCGGACGGGCCGATAAACGGAACGAGAGTTACGTGAATATAAAAAACATTGTCGCGCCCGACATCCTTGCGGAACTGTCGGATCGCCTCAAGGAACGGCAAGATTTCGATGTCTCCTACCGTTCCGCCGACTTCAGTAATAATGACATCGACATCGTCTTCGGCTAACCGAAGAATACGGTCTTTTATCTCATCGGTGATATGCGGGATCACCTGCACTGTTTGTCCGAGGTACGCGCCTCGGCGTTCCTTGGCCAGAACTTCTTGGTAGATAGACCCAGTGGTGGCATTGGATTTTTTAGAAAGTGGTACATCGACGAAACGCTCGTAGTGACCAAGATCGAGATCAGTTTCGCCCCCATCGTCGGTTACAAAAACCTCACCGTGTTGAAACGGATTCATAGTTCCCGGATCGACATTTATATAAGGATCGAGTTTTTGTAGCGTTACTCGGATGCCTCGACTTTTAAGTAAACGGCCGAGCGAAGAAGCGGTGAGACCTTTACCGAGACTTGACGCAACGCCGCCGGTTACAAAGATATGTTTGGCCACGGGAAACTAGGTTACCACCTTGGGTTCCCGATCTCGGGTTTCACTGACAACGCTCGCCCGGCAACTGCTCAGGCAACTGCTCCGGCCACTGCTCAGGATGTCGCCTGATCGGTAGGATCGATAGGATCGGCAGGATCGGATTGTCGCGGCAAACGGCCCAGCCGATCGAATGCCCGCAACGGAGGAATGCGTTCAATAATCTTGCTGAACGAAATCACTTCCGCGGCAACATTTGCCACCAACAGAACGATCAACGCGGTAGTTCGGCTCACCTCACCCCGACCGAGAACCACCCCTAGTCCCAGCACTGCGCCCACTACATTGGCGCCCGCGTCGCCCAGCATCAACTTTTCTCGGACATCAGCGGGAAATAGCCCAAAAGCTGCCCCCATGGCGGGAGCAATGGCTACTCCTACTGCTCCGTCGCCGAGCACCAACGCCAATGGTATGTAGGCCACGAGAGCAAACTTCAGAGTTCGACCCGGTGCTCGATCGAGCAGATTTCCCAAGTTGGCCGCGAGGGCGATCAGTACCGCATCAATGAGCAGCCGCCGTCCGGTGATAAAGCCGGGATTGGCTACCAGAAGCACCGCAATCCCTGCTCCACCAAAGAGTTTCAGAAAACCGGTCGTAATGTCGCCGTGAAACAAACGCGCGATATGGCCACGAAATCCGGTCGCCGAACTGTCGCCGAGGATGTCATCAAGAAAGCCAAGGAGGCCGAATCCGAATACTGCAAAGAGCACCGAGCTGCGTTCAATGTTCAAATCGGTCACATCACCAATCCCTAACGCACCCAATACGACTCGACCCGCCTCCACCACCAACACGGTGAGAACGATGAGAATGCCGCCGCTGGTAGGCACTAACCGTCCCGCGAGATTTCGACGCTGGAGGGCGGGGTGAGCCAGCATCGAGGCGGCACCCATCCGAAGCAACTGAGCCGTTACCGCACCCACGATTAAAGCCAAGACGACGCTCACGCCTGATTCCGATCAATGATGTTGGCTGGCGATGACTTCTGAGGAGGATTAATACGAGGCGAAATGTGGAATATTTTTAATCCCATAACGTAGACGCCACCGCATAAGGCGACCACAACGACCAAGATTGTCGCGGTAACTAAACGTTCCTGTTCACCAATCATCCGGAAAATTCCGCCCGCCACCAGAGCCAGCGGGATCGCCAAAACTAGCGTTGGCAACAATGAGCGCGGAATTAACGGGTCGCCAGTTTGACGGCGCAGACCCAACCACAAGACAACACTTCCGAACAAATAGGCAACTGAAAATCCTAATCCGAGAAAAATTACCACTGCGGTTCCGGTATAGAACAAACCTCCCACCGTCATGACAACAAGTCCGATTAGCGCCGAGGCGATTGAGACCAGCGCCGGAGTGCGGCTGTTGCCGAGTGAGTAATAAGAACGAGCAAAAAGTAAGAACGCTCCGTAGGTGTAAATACCGATAGCCAACGAGGCTAAACCGGCGGCGAGCAGAGTAACTCCGTTAGCACGGGTGGCCGCACCGAACGCGGCTACTTCCATTATCGGCCGAGCCAGAACAATAAGGAAAGCTCCCACCGGAATAAGAAATACCGCACTGGCGTCAAGTGCCCATTGCAGAGTTTGGGCGAAATGGCGGCGGTCGGAAGCCTGTCGAGCGAGGTCGGGAAGAATGGCAGCTTGAATCGGTGCACCAAATATCGCGTAAGGAGCAAGAAAGAAAACCCACGCGGTTTGGTAAGCCACGGTTCCGCCTTCCACTGAGTTGCCTATAACTACTGCTCCAATCAGTAGTAAGCCAATCATCGAATGTTGCAAAATTGCCCAACCGGATAAACCGAGCGCGCGGCGAACCGCGGGATCGCCAATACCCCATCGCGGCACCAAGCTAAAGCCCAACCGCCGGAGCGCAACGAGGGGGATGACCATAAATAATACGACTCCGAAAGTGGAGCCCAACGCCAAGATCAAGCGTTCGCCGACAGTAAGAACTAGGCCCGGGTTCGGACCCGCTACTAAATGGAATGCGATCATGGCGCCAACAATCCCGATCGTTAATCCGATGGGAGCAAGCGCAGTAGCGGTTAAACGGCGCTTGGCGTAAAGAACCGCTATCGCCACTGCTGCTACCGCGTAAAAAATAATTTGCGGAATCATAAACCGCAATAAAAAAGTTGAGAGTTCTATTTGCTGGTTAGCTACCCGCTGAGGAGTGACGTCGCTAGCTAGAAGTTGGGCTATGCGAGGAGCAAAAATCACGCCGATTACCGCGATGACTCCCAGCACCACCAAAGCCACCCCGAGTATGCGCCCCGCTACCCGTTCGGCATCTTTGGGATCGCGGTGGTCGAGATGTTCAACCAGAGTCGGTACCAAAACCGCAGAAAGAGCGCCGGCCGCAACTAGTTCAAAAATTATGTTGGAAACTGCGTTTGACGATTGAAAAGTATTACCAAGATAAGTAGTACCAAGAACGGCCGCTACAACGATTACTCGCACGAAACCGATTGATCGGGAAACGACTGTAGCGATCCCCATACGCGACGCTGCTCTTGCTACTGAAGGATCACCCGCCACGAATATCCGCTCGATACCAACTCATAATCGCCACCATCCGGGCAACAAGCGTTCACCGTTTTCACCAGTGCCTAGATGGCTCACCACGCCATTTTCAAGATCGGCTAGAGCCAAAACTACCGCTAGCGCACCTAAATCGGTCTCTCCGTTATTAACGGTAGCCACAGTATTTTTAAGTTCTAAGTTATTGAGTACTGCCGTAATTGAACTTTCTCGCCCTATTCCGTTCGCAGCATCGGTAAATATTTCGACCACAGTAAGAAAAATTTTATTAGTAACCGCGGCGGTTGCGATCATTTTTACCGTATTTGGCCGATTAGGCACCACCGCGAGCACTAATCGAGTAGTGGCTCCGCCCAGTTCCGCGGGTTTATTCGCCCCGCCTTCTGGGCTCGACAAGGAAACGAATCCCGCATCGACGAATTTAGCTAAAATATCTACTCCAGAAAGCGGTTGTCCGGCAGTCAGGCGAGCGATCAGGGCCGAGTTGGCCGCCATCTGCATTTCCGCTTTTTTGCCAATATTTTCGATGCCGAGAATTCCGCTTATCGACGACCGTTCCTTATCGGTTGATAATTTCCATGAGTTTTCTAACCACACCACGATTGTCGAATTGGCTCCACTCGTCAGAAAATTCTTAGAAATTCGAGTAACCGCATCCTCGTTAGCGCCACGCGTGGCCAATACGATTATTTTCCTATTAAGAAGTCGATCGGTTACGGCAAATGGGGTCGCAGCCTGAAGACCAGAATTGGCGGCCGCCAACTCCTGGCTAAGCATTTCATTAGCGCCGCGCTGAGCGTCGGCGTTGGCGCCAATGGTGTCAATGCGTCGTTGCAATCCGTTGACTGTGGGTTGACCAAGAACTCCATAGCCCATAACAACACCGATAGCTAAGGCGAGAAATACCGCCACTACCGAAACTAAATAAAAACGAAAATTAATCATTTATCGTTACGTCTCCCTAACTACTAAACCAGAACTACTAAATCAGAACTACCAAACCAGAACTACCAAACTAGAACTACCAAACTAGCCAAATGCCGAAAACCATAGGTCGCGCAATGTGAGCCCAAATCCATCAATTACCGTTTGCAGAGGGCGAGATACTGCAATCATCACTCCTATGACCACTAACGCCGCTCCGATGAGGAGTAACCAGTCGCGCCGACGCGGCGCACCCTCATAAAGCTGATTAACCCCTTTAGCGTCAACCAACATCGGGCCTAATCGCAGCCGAGTAAGAAATGTGGAAGCCATACCTTTACGACCCTTGTCGAGAAATTCAACCATGGTGGCGTGGGTGCCCACGGCCACAATTAGCGTGGCTCCGGCTTCGTAAGCCAACAGCATTGCCACATCTTCACTAGTCCCATCGATCACAAACTCCTCGTACTCCACGCCCCATTCCTGCAGCTGGTCGCGACCGGGAGCACGACCGTCCACATGAATATGATGAACGAGATCATTGGCTGAACTCAGGGTCGATTCTGACACTGAATCGAAATCACCAATAATGATTTCTGGCGTAAGCCCGTTTTCTAATAACGCGTCGGCCCCGCCATCGACACCGATTAGAACTGGCCGATATTGACGGATGTAAGGCCGTAAAGCTTTGATATCGGACTGATAATCATAACCTCGTACGACTACGAGCGCGTGGCGTCCTTCGATCGACGTTTTGAGTGGCGGCAACTTAATTGGGGCGAAAGCAATGTCGCTCTCTTGTTGAACATATCTGAGGGTATTTTCGGCAAACAATTCGAGTTCGGTACCAATGTTCGCCCGCGCTAAATCCATCGCCGCGACAACTTCGCTCATAGTTAAGTTATGCGCAGTTACTTCCAGACGGTCACCAACCCAAAGGTTGTCGTCGCGTATCTCAACTACTGCGCCTTCGGGAATAGCGGCAAATGCGTCGGGACCAGCTTGGTCGATCAAAGTTATTCCCGCCTCAATAAGTTGTTGAGGTCCACTGTTGGGGTAACGCCCAGTGATAAAAGCGGCCGAATTTACGACCGCGATTACTTGAGCCCGGATTAAACCTTCGGCGGCGATCCGATCAAGATCAGGATGATCAATAATCGCAACATCTCCTGGGTTTAGTGTCTTGATCAAATCTTTAGTGCGGCGACCAAGGCGCGCCGGTCCCGCGTTCAAAGCCGAGACGGAATCAGCACGACGAAAAAAACTCACGAGTGGGCTTTCCGCGGGGATCGACTACTGGTCGCATTGGCCAATAACTCGTCGGCTAGCGCGCGTGCATTTTCGGTATCAAGACCACCCATCATGCGCGCTAATTCGGTACGTCGGTCATCACCGCTTACCGGAACCACCTTGGCCACTGTGCGACGATTCTGCTCAGCCTTGCCGACCACCACTTGCGTATCGGCTTGGGCTGCTACTTGCGCCAAGTGGGTGACACATAAAACTTGATGCCGAGTTCCGAGTTCGGCCAATAATCGTCCCACCGCGGTTCCAACTTCGCCGCCAATACCCGCGTCGACTTCATCAAAAACCAAAGTGGCGGGTGCCTCAGAAAGCACGAGTCGTAAAGCCAGCATCACTCGTGACATTTCACCTCCCGAAGCAGCTCGAGCCAGCGGCCGTAATTCCTCGCCGGGATTAGCGGCCAAAAGAAAGGTGACTTCGTCGACACCCTCGCCCGATAGTGCCGTTGCTTCCAGGGCTACTTCAAGGCGGGCTTTAGGAAGAGCAAGGTCGGCGAAATGACTTACTACCGCTTTAGCCAGAACCGGTGACGCCATCCGACGCGCCTCCGAAAGATCGCGAGCAGCTCCATCGATACGCGACTGTGCCGCGGCTCGGCTTTCTTCTAGCAATGCGGCTTTAACTTCGTATCCTTCGAGTTCGGCGAGACGAGCTCGAGTCTCTTCGGCAAAAGCAAGAACATCGACAAGAGTTTCTCCGTATTTACGGGTGAACTCTCGCAGCAACCGCCGACGACTCCTTACCGCTTCTATACGCTCCGGATCGTCGACAACCCGTTCCATGGTATTGCGAATTTCATTAACTATGTCGGCTATTTCTGCTTCTACATTTCGCAGGCGGCTTTCAATCTCGGCAAACGGATCTCGACCGTTGAGGACTCCAACCGCTTCCCCGATTGCGTCACGACCGCGTGTGCTAATAGCTTCGTAAGCTACTTCCAGAGCTTCGCGTAGCGCGGTGGAGTCAGAGAGAAGCGCTTCTTCGGCTTCAAGAGCTACATCTTCTCCCGGATGTTCAATTGCCGCGCCGTCAATTTCGTCAACTTGGAACGACAACAGATCGATTTCGCGGGCGCGGGCTCTAGCGTCACCACCGAAAGACTCAAGATCTTTTTCTATTTGTCCTTGCTCCAGTCTCGCTTCTCTCAATCGCGTTAGGGGATCTTGAGCCGGCGGGCCAATGAAACGATCCAGTGACCGTCGTTGAGCCGGACCCTGAAGTAGAGCCTGATGAGCATGTTGTCCGTGTAGATCGACCAGCGTCGCTCCAACTGTTGCCAATTGAGTAACGGTCGCCAAACTTCCGTCGATGTATGCCCGTGAGCGGCCTTCAGCCGAGACTACCCGTACTAGCAGCAATTCGTTTCCGACTGAATCTTCAAAACGACCCTCAACGCGTGCTTCGTCGGCTCCGGAACGTACTAAGCCCGCGTCGGCTCGGCCACCTAGCAACAAATCAACCGCTTCTACCAACAAAGTTTTTCCCGCACCGGTTTCACCAGTTATTGCGGTAAGCCCGGGACCAAGCAAAAGAGTCAAATCGTCAACAATTCCTAGGTTGGTGACGTGGAGTTCTCGCAGCATTATTAACGGTCAGCCAATCCAAATTTTGCTTTTAGTATTTGATGAAAGTCACGCGATTCGAGAGTAATAAGTCGAGCCGATTTACTAGACCCAGTACACGTCACCGTGTCGCCGGGTACTAAGCGCCCGATCTGACGACCGTCAGTGGTGAGCACGACATTGCGGTTATCAGTTACGACACAGCCAACCAACTCGGCGGAGTCAAGAACTAACGAGCGACCAAAAAGCATGTGGGGCGACACTGGAGTAACCAAAATACACTGATGGAACGGAGAGACGATCGGGCCACCCACTGAAAACGAATAAGCGGTCGAGCCGGTAGAGGTAGCAATAATAACTCCATCAGCCGCGTAAGTAGTGAAAAACTTGCCATTGATCGAAATTTCTAAGTGGACGAGACGACCCGGTGCTTCTTTTTCTAGTACCGCTTCATTGAGCGCCCACCAAGTACCGCCCGCAGGACCGTCGGAGACGACTTTGACTTCCAAAATCATGCGTTCTTCGATAGCAAAGTCTCCGACGACCAGTCGAGTGAGCGCGGCGTCAAGATTTTCTGGCTCCACTTCAGCGAGATAGCCCAGCCGGCCAAAATTTACCCCGAGCACGGGCAATTGATCGGCAAAACCGAGGTCTACCGCGTGGAGCAGGGTTCCATCACCACCGAGCGAAACCACTACATCGACCGATTGCGGAAAATCAGCATCGGCAATGGCGTAATCACTTAATGCCCCGATAACCACATCACTATTAGGGATCTTTACTTCAATTCCGCGTTCACCAAGCCAAGTCGCAGCCGTCACCGCCAGCGCTTGCGCGTCGGCGCGAGTGCGGCTTGGAATCAAACCGACGCGTTGCACCTTCGTAGTCATACGGCCACTACCTCATCAAGATAATTCGGTTCAATCGGTTGACCGCCGCGATCGATATGAACCAAAAATTCACGATTCCCGTCTGCGCCGGTTAGCGGCGAGGCGATTGCTTCAGTAACCGGAAGTTGCTCACGGTCAAGACCCGCACATACTCGCTGCAACACTCCGAGGTGAACGGTGGGGTCGCGCACGATTCCGCCGCTACCGACCAAAGATCGTCCGGCTTCGAACTGAGGCTTTACTAAAATAACCAAATGCGCTTCCTCGGTCGTACAACGGGCCAATGCCGGAGCAACGGTAAGAATAGAGATGAACGATAGGTCGGCCACCGCAAGTTTTACTCTTCCGTCAGGGCTATCAGAGACCAATTCGCGGGGTTCTAGGTGACGCACATTGGTTCGTTCTCGAAGAGTTACCCGTTTATCGTTGCGTAAGCGCCAATCTATCTGACCGCGCCCAACATCCACCGCAGTAACGTGAGCCGCGCCGTTTTGCAACAGGCAATCAGTGAATCCGCCCGTTGATACCCCAGCATCAAGGGCAAAAACACCACTGACGGGTACTGAAAAAATCTCGAGCGCGGCGGCCAGTTTGTCGCCACCACGCGAGACAAAACGAGGAGCGAGACCAGTAAGCGCAAGCGATTCATTTGCGTCCACGCGCCGAGCATTCGACAATGCCGGAGCGCCACCGACCACAACCCGCTGTTCGGAGATAGCGGCCTGAGCCTGAGAACGAGTCGCGCAAATACCGCGTCGCACTAACTCAACATCAAGACGACGACGCATTAGCTGCTTCCTGAGCAGGACCGAATTGCTGGACCTAAATAAATCATTGACTAATAGCGTAGGTGGCGTTCGCTAGGACTTCTGGGCCGCCCAGGCCAACAGTTGTGGGGTTAGCGAAGACAGATCCTCACCGACCCAGCGAGGTGCAGGGTCGGGGATAGTTTCTCCTCCGGGCTGGGCGATGCGAGTGGTAACGCCCGACAAAACCAGCGCAAAATCTATGCCCAACGCGTGGGCAAAAGCGCCGTCGGTGCTCGGACGATCCCCTACCATCACCGCATAGTCCCCTAGGCGCGTTCGAGTTAACGCCACCGTCGGCGGCTCCGGTTTTCCCGCCACTTCCGGTTCGCACCCACTGGCTACTGCCACTGCCGCTACTAGCGCACCCGCGCCGGGAACTACGCCGCCGGGGACGGGATAGGTCGGATCACGGTTAGTGGCAATGAAACGAGATCCGGCACGAATGGCATCGGCAGCCACCGCTACGCTCGTGAAATCGAAATCAGGATCAAATCCCACTACTACAAAGTCAATTTTATTTCTTTTGCTGGAATCAATCGACTCGCTCGGCTTAACCAACTCGGCACCAGTGGCGGCAATAGCTTCGCGTAATCCTGGTCCGCCTAAGACTAAAACTCGCGTATTCGTCGCGGAGGCTGATTCAAAATTCAACATCGTCACCGCGGCCGACGCGCTAGTAATCAGATCTGTTGGCTGAGCCGAAATGCCCATAGCAACCAATTTGGCGCAAATAGTTACTGGGGTCGCGTACGAGTTATTAGATTGAAAAAGAACCGTGAACCCCGCGGCCCGTAACTCGGCTAAAGCCGCGGCGGAACCCGCTACCGGCTCGTCGCCCCGCCACACCACTCCATCGAGATCGCAAACCAAAGTGAGTGATTTTGATTCCGTCGTCACGCCTTAACCGTATGCGAGAATCTAAAGTCAACCCACTACGGAGGTCTAACCCATGCCCGAACTCGTCCCGTTTCGAGGGTTGCGCTACGCCGAATCCACAAATCTCAATAAAGTAGTCGCCCCTCCTTACGACGTAATCCTTGACAATGAAAGAGACGATCTCGAAAAGCAAAGCCTTCACAATGCGGTTCGATTAATTCTTCCCCGCGCTGCAGGCTCGGCCGACGCTTACGAAAATGCGAAAATCCTCATTAACGCGTGGACTGCATCGGGAGTTCTCGTAACCGACGAAGCTCCCGCTTTCTACGCCTATTCAATGACGACCGAACGAGGTCACCAGACTCTCGGAGTAATCGGTGCGTTGGGAGTCGATGCTCCCGCCGGCGAAATTCTTCCTCACGAGTGCACTCTTCCTAAAGCGCGCAGTGATCGCTTGGCTCTATTGCAAGCAACTCGGGCGAACCTAGACCCCATCTGGGGACTTTCTATGACTTCCGGTTTAACCGATTGCTTAGCCACCGTTCCGCTACCGTATTCGGTCGTAGTTGATGGCGTGCGGCACGAAATGGGAGTAATCGCCGACTCGGCTCAAGTGGCCGACATTGCCAAACTCGTTGCCGCTAATCCCATTGTTTTGGCTGATGGTCATCACCGTTACGAAACCGCGCGTAATTATTACCGTGAAATTTCGGATACTCCCGATTTGGCGGTGGGCGCTAACTTCATAATGGCTTTGATAGTTGAACTTTCTGAATCGGTACTTGATGTTGAACCGATCCATCGTCTTGCTACCGGAGTCCCCCGCGGTTTGCGAGATCGCCTCCGGACGGTGGGAGAAATTGTCGCTATCGGAACCAACGATCCCGCGGCTATCGCGCAAGTAACGGTGGAAATGGAAAGTCGTAACGGCATCGGGCTAATAGACGCCGAAGGTGGAGCCGTATTCGTTCCGAACGAAGAAGCCGTAACGACCGCGCGCGTATTCGATCCAATCGAGTTACAAAATGTCGATTCGGTACGCTTTGATCGCATCGTGCGACCTTTACTTGGAACCGACGAGTTGACGTATCGTGCTGATGCCCAAAGCGTAGCGACGGCCACGCGCAAAAAAGAATTTGATGTGGCAATTTTGTTGCGACCGGTTAGCGTGGGCGAAATCGACGATATAGCTAGAGCTCAGTTGCTTATGCCGGAAAAGACGACATACTTCGCGCCGAAACCGAGAACCGGAATGGTATTTAGAAATTTAGACGCGTAGAACCGAACTACTCCACCGTCCAGGTGCCACCCGAAGACAACAACTTCGCCAAGTCGCCCGGCCCGCGCGTCTCGGTGGCGACTGCCAATTGCATCGAAACTTCATCTTCGTAAGTTGGTCTATCGACAGATCGAAATACGCCAATCGGTGTGGGCATAGTGGGACCGCTAGCCAACCGCGAGAGCGCAAATGCCAAAGATGGATCGGAACGAGTTTCGTCGTGCACAATCAGTTTTTCTATTCCAACATCAGCCACTTCAACGATCTCGCATTCGCCGAAAGCGCTTAGCGTTACGCCGTACTGTTGATCAGCACCAAAACGAATCGGCTCGTTATGTTTGAGGTCGATAAGCATGTCGGCCCGGCTATCTTTAGCAGTAATCGCTTCAAACGCAGCGTCGTTAAACACATTGCAATTTTGGTAGATCTCAACAAATGCCGATCCTTTGTGCTCGTAAGCGCGCCGTATCGTATCCATCATGTGCGCTCGGTCCATGTCATGAGTTCGCGCCACAAACGAGGCTTCCGCTCCCAGAGTTAGCGAGATCGGGTTAAACGGAGTGTCGAGCGAACCAAACGGCGATGATTTAGTTACCTTGCCGGTTTCGCTAGTGGGTGAAAACTGCCCTTTAGTCAAACCGTAGATCTGATTATTAAACATTAAAATTTTCAGGTTTACATTACGACGCAGAGAGTGAATCAGGTGATTACCACCGATAGAAAGGGAATCGCCATCACCGGTAACGACCCATACATCGAGGTCAGGTCGGGCAACGGCTACACCAGTAGCCACGGCGGGCGCGCGACCGTGAATGCTGTGGATTCCGTAAGTTTCCATATAGTACGGGAACCGAGCTGCGCAACCAATGCCAGAAACGAATACCTGGTTACGAGTAGCTAAGCCAAGCTCAACAAATAGCAATTGAACCGCAGTGAGAATTGAATAATCGCCACAACCAGGACACCAACGCACTTCTTGGTCGGTCTGGTAATCCTTGCGAGTTAGCGTTACCGGTTCAGTCACGATATTTCTCGTCCTTCCAAAATATCTACAATGGCGTCTTCAATCTCCGTTGCGCGGAACGGTATCCCTTGCACCTTAGAAATAGTCTGGGCGTCAACCAAATATTCTGCCCGCACGAGGCGCGAGAGTTGTCCCATATTCATCTCGGGGATCAAGCAGTGGGGGTATTTAGCCACCACTTCGCCCAAGTTGGACGGGAAAGGATTCACATGGACCAAGTGAGCGTGCGCCACCGAAAGACCGCGGTCGCGCGCCTGGCGTACGGCCTGTTGAGCAACACCCCAAGTACTTCCCCAACCCAATACGAGTAAGTCGGCCGCGTCCGGATCGTCAACTTCAACGAGGGGAATATCTTTAGCAATTCCGGCAATTTTGTCGGCTCGCAGTTTCGTCATCAAAGCGTGATTTTCTGGTTCGTAATTAATATTTCCGGAGCCGTCTTGTTTTTCGAGACCACCGATACGGTGTTCTAATCCTTCAGTGCCCGGAATAGCCCACGGTCGAGCCAAGGTTTCGGGGTCCCGCAAGAACGGCCAAAACTCGTCGCCATGATTAGGTTCAGTAGCAAACGGAACCGAGATATCGGGCAAAGTCGCGACATCGGGCAGTAACCATGGCTCGGCTCCATTAGCGAGGAAACCGTCCGTGAGCAAGAACACGGGAGTGCGATATTTAAGGGCAATGCGCGCCGCCTCTATGGTTGCTTCAAAACAGTGACTCGGTGATTTTGCCGCCACAATCGGCATTGGCGCTTCGCCGTGTCGGCCGTACATCACCAGCATTAAATCGGATTGTTCAGTTTTAGTGGGTAACCCGGTGGATGGTCCGCCCCGCTGAACATCGATAATCAACATCGGCAATTCCGTGCTAACCGCCAAACCTAGTGTTTCCGCCATGAGATCAACTCCGGGGCCGCTAGTGGCAGTTACCGCGAGTTGGCCTGCGAACGCTGCTCCTACTACTGCACCTACTGCGGCAATTTCGTCTTCGGCTTGGATGGTACGAACGCCAAAGTTTTTTAGTGATGAAAGTTCGTGAAGGATATCTGATGCCGGGGTAATGGGGTAAGACGCGTAGAACAAAGGCAACTTGGCACACTGCGCGGCCGCGACCAAGCCGTAAGCGGTAGCAACATTGCCAGAAATATTTCGATAGACGCCGGGCTCTAACCGCGCCGGAGCAATGGCGTACGGATGATCAAAAAGTTCCGCGGTTTCGCCAAAGTTAAAACCGGCCCGAAACGCAGCAATATTAGCGGCTAGAACTTTTTCTTGGCCGGCGAATTTTTTCTTTATCCAATCAATTGTCGGTTCAACCGGACGGGTGTACATCCACGAGACCAATCCCAGAGCAAAGATATTTTTTGCTCGCTGGGCGTCGCGAGGTTTAACTCCTAATTCTTTGGTGGCTTCGAGGGTAATCGATGTCATTGGTATTTGGATTACCCGATAGGCCGCTAGCGCGTCACCGTCGAGCGGGCTGCCTACGTAACCTGCCTTGGCAAGATTGCGTTCCTCAAAAGCATCTTCGTTCACGATCAGGGTGCCACCAGGAACCAACTCGCCTAAATTGGCTTTAAGCGCAGCCGGATTCATGGCTACTAAAACTCCGGGGCGATCGCCAGGAGTCAAAGTTTCGTAAGAAGAAATCTGAACTTGAAATGACGAAACCCCGGCAATGGTCCCGGCGGGGGCGCGAATTTCGGCGGGAAAATTAGGCAGAGTGGCGAGATCGTTACCAAAAATCGCACTGGCGTCGGTAAAACGATTGCCAGTAAGTTGCATTCCGTCGCCTGAATCGCCCGCGAAGCGAATAACTACTTCATCAATAACTTCGGGCTTTAATTTTTCGTCAATTGTCACGAAATACGCCTTTTTTATATTTCTCTTAATCAAATCTTAGAGGCACCAGCCCACGATATTAGGATTGGAGCTCACAAGAGTGGTTCTAGCGCCGCCTCCACTCTCCGCAACGCCGCGGTCCGCCGACGGTGGTCTCCAGCTTTGCTTATAGACGAGGCTTCAATCTCTACCCGCGCCGAGGTGGTGCCAACCGCGGTGCGAAAAAACCTTCGCCGCACGATTCCGACGACCACCAGAGAATCGCCCTCCTCAACATCGCCAATCCATTTCGCCGGTTCCCATATCGCCACTGGGGCCGAGGTGGCTTGGTCGGCTGACCCCGGAACCCTTAACGCCAAGGTGGCTAACTGGCTACCCGACGGTAGGTTACGGATTTCTGCGGGACCCGAAGCCGTGCCCCGCAAGACAACCAGATTGACCCCCGCCTCGTTCTCGGCTTTAGTGCTGGATTTTCCGGAACTGGATTTTCCGGAACTGGATTTTACTGAATCTGACATAGTTTCTCCCTTCTTCGTGAATTCAAGTTTTCGTGAATTCAAGTTTTCGGGGAAGACTGCTCGGAGAGTTTTTTTTACATTAACGCCGAGGTGAGACAAATTTATCGAAGATTGGCCAACCGGTTATCAACATCGCTAAAGGATTTATCAAAACGCTTAATCCTTCTGAACCGCGCCCGGGCATTGGCGTTATTCCCCCCTCGCTCTTCGAGGTCGGCCAGAGCGTACCAAAGTCGCAAATGATAAATCTTGGGTTTGCGGACTGTCGCACTTTTACGTTCTAGCAAAGCAATCGCTTCATCAAAACGTCCCTGATCGCCCAACGCCCCCGCAGCAACAATGCGACCCTCGTACATAATTTCGGGCGTGGTCGGATTAGCCAGCAATTCTTCCCACAAAACATCTACTCGCCGCCATCGTCGCTGGGCTCGAGCGCAATCCATTAATACGGGGTGTTGTTCGACCGAATTAGTAATTTCAAAAAATGCTTTGAGCTCAGCCGTCGCCGCTCGATAGTTTCCTAATCGATATTGTCCTAGGCCCAGCAGCTCACGTACCGCGGCAACTTGAGGAAGCGCTACTCGTAGTGGTCGCAATCGTCGTACCGCCTCGCGATCGCGATCGTTAGCGTAAGCATCGGCCGCGGCTTCTAGTTCGTTTAAGAAATATGGACCTCGGCGGCCGGCCGATTCTAAAATTTGTTCGCTAACTTCCGGAAGTGGTCGGCGCTTGCGTCGACGCGCGGGAGCAATCGCCGCGGACGCCCGTTTGGGTTTATCGGCTCCTTGACGTTCGCCGCGAGTGCGCAGGACGGGGCGATCGGGTTCGGGTCGCGCGCGGCGCGGCTTATCGCCTTGACGCTCATACTCAGGATCTTTAGGAGGACCGTGAGGACCAAATCCGCCGGTACGCCCACCTAGTTTTCTGGCGCGACCGGCACGCTCACGATCACTCATCTCGACATTGTAGAGGCTTGACATTGTAGAGGTGCCTCATCCGTGACGCGACAACGCCAGCGACAAAATGTCGCTGGCGTGTCTTTACAAATAAGCCCGGCGGCGTCCTACTCTCCCGGAGGGTCTACCCTCAAGTACCATCGGCGCTGGCGATCTTCACTGCCGTGTTCGAAATGGGAACGGGTGTTTCCTCGCCGCCATGGCCACCGGAACATCTATTTAAATTGTCAAAATATTTTAGTCGCGGTTCTTTGAAAGAACCTCAGAGCGAGCACGAGCAACGTACAAAAAGATTTCAAGCCCTCGGCCGATTAGTACCGGTCAGCTGAACACGTCACCGTGCTTACACTTCCGGCCTATCAACCTGGTCGTCTACCAGGGGCCTTACCCGGTTATACCGGTGGGAGATCTAATCTCGAGGAAGGCTTCGCGCTTAGATGCTTTCAGCGCTTATCCTTTCCGCAGGTCGCTAACCAGCCGTGCCCTTGGCAGGACAACTGGCGCACGAGAGCTGCGTCCGTCCCGGTCCTCTCGTACTAGGGACAGCACCTCACAAATCTCCAACGCCCACAGAGGATAGGGACCGAACTGTCTCGCGACGTTCTAAACCCAGCTCGCGTACCGCTTTAATGGGCGAACAGCCCAACCCTTGGGAGATGCTTCCCCCCCAGGATGCGACGAGCCGACATCGAGGTGCCAAACCTTGCCGTCGATGTGAACTCTTGGGCAAGATAAGCCTGTTATCCCCGGGGTACCTTTTATCCGTTAATCGACTGCGCTTCCACATGCCACAGCCGGGTCACTAAGCCCTGCTTTCGCATCTGCTCGACTTGTAGGTCTCGCAGTTAAGCTCCCTTGTGCCTTTGCACTCGCCGCCTGATGACCAACCAGGCTGAGGGAACCTTTGGGCGCCTCCGTTACTCTTTAGGAGGCGACCGCCCCAGTCAAACTACCCACCTGGCGCTGTCCCCGACCCGGATTCACGGGCCTGGGTTAGATCTCCACTACGTAAAGGGTGGTATTTCAAGGTTGTCTCCACCGAGGCTGACGCCCCAGCTTCCACGACTCCCACCTATCCTACACAGCACGTACCGAAGATCAACAACAGATTGTAGTAAAGGTCCACGGGGTCTTTCCGTCCTTCTGCGGGAAACGAGCATCTTTACTCGTCGTGCAATTTCGCCGAGTCTCTGGTTGAGACAGTAGCCAAGTCGTTACGCCATTCGTGCAGGTCGGAACTTACCCGACAAGGAATTTCGCTACCTTAGGACCGTTATAGTTACGGCCGCCGTTTACCGGGGCTTAGTTTCAGAGCTTTGCCTTGCGGCTAACCCCTCCACGTAACCTTCCGGCACCGGGCAGGCGTCAGAGCGTATACGTCGTCTTGCGACTTAGCACGCTCCTGTGTTTTTAGTAAACAGTCGCTTGGCCCTGGTTTCTGCGGCCTCTTCAAGCTAGGGACGCGAGGTCCTTCACCCTACGGAGGCCCCCCTTCTTCCGAAGTTACGGGGGCAATTTGCCGAGTTCCTTAACCAGAGTTCTCTCGATCGCCTTCGTATTCTC
>Ga0335396_10000131_pt1:85000-89690 | contig 89690 bp, 85 predicted proteins | sample FRY02_FD_205743 | JGI IMG/M metagenome (GOLD analysis project Ga0335396, IMG submission 205743) | Freshwater microbial communities from Lake Fryxell liftoff mats and glacier meltwater in Antarctica - FRY-02 (spades assembly) (version 2) | ecosystem: Environmental > Aquatic >...
CGGATCGCCGAGCAGGGCGGTGAAATCACCGATGATTAAAACTGCGGTATGACCAAGATCTTGAAATTGGCGCAACTTGCGCAGAACGACTGCGAGACCTAAATGCACATCGGCCGCAGTGGGATCGACTCCTAATTTGATTCGCAGTGGGCGTCCTAGTTCTAGCTTGCTGACTAAATCTTCGTTACGAACGACGGCTTCCGCACCAGAAGTGAGGATTCGGATTTGTTCCGAAATGTCGACCATAAGAAGAACGCTACCCTTTCGACGATATTTTAGGAGGGTGTTTAGAAATCCATACCGCGAGTTGTGAATGTTCTTCGTGGGCTTGAACAAGCTGAACCGCCAATGGGCCCGGCCCCGCACCACCCGGACTAAGTCGATTGTTCACCGCCGCGCCAGCAGCAAAGAGTTTGACTGCTTCGGGTCCGAGATCGGGTGTCGTGGCTACTAACTCTTTTAGTTCGACTCCACTTTCGCGGGCTTCACGCACTAGGGCGCCCACGCGCGCGTGAGCGTCACGAAACGGCACCCCCGCTTTAACTAAGTACTCAGCTAAATCAGTAACTGAATTTTCGGGCGTATCGGCGGCGGCGCGCATGTTCGCGCTATTAAAACTTGAGGCCGCGAGTAGTCCGGCTAGAGCGGACAAACTCAAGTTGAGAGTGTCAAAGGCGTCGAAGATGGGTTCCTTGTCTTCTTGAAGATCGCGATTGTAAGCAAGTGGTAATCCTTTGAGCGTGGCTAAAAATCCGGTCAGGTTTCCAATAAGTCGGCCGGACTTACCGCGCGCCAATTCGGCGATATCAGGATTTTTCTTATGCGGCAACATAGAAGACCCCGTACTGTGGGATTCCGCGAGATCGATGAAACCGAACTCGGCACTGGCCCACAGCACTATTTCCTCACCGATACGAGACAGGTGAACTTGTTCTAACGCGGCGGTGAATAAACCTTCCGCGACAAAATCGCGATCGGATACCGCATCTAGTGAGTTCTCGAACGAGCGAGCGAACCCCAGCTTTTCTGCGCTCTGCGCCGGATCGATTGGCAAGCTCGACCCGGCCAACGCTCCCGCTCCGAGCGGTGAAACATCGGCTCGATCGAGAGCGTCGCGCCAGCGGTCGGCGTCGCGCGCTAACGCCCAGAAGTGCGCCAACAAATGGTGCGCCAGCAGCACCGGTTGGGCGCGCTGCAGGTGGGTGTAACCCGGAAGATAGACATCAGTACCGGCGGCCTCGGCTTGATTCAGCAATACCGATTGTAAATTATGAGTTGCAGTAACGACCTCGCCCACGGCATCGCGAAACCACAGTCGTAGGTCGGTCGCCACTTGATCGTTGCGACTGCGGCCGGTATGAATTTTGGCCCCCGTGGCCCCCGCTATCTCGGTTACTCGACGCTCGATGGCGGTATGTACGTCTTCATCGGAATCAACTACTACGAAGGTTCCGGCTTCGATTTCTTGACCGGTTTTTGCTAGCGCGGTCAATATTTCGGCTACTTCGTCGGCGGTCAGGATGCCGGTGGCTCCCAACATCTCTACATGGGCGCGCGAGCCAACAAGATCGTATTCGGCTAAACGACTATCGATCGCCAAACTTGCGGTGAATTCCATCAATTCCGCGCTGGGGTCATCGGCAAAACGACCGTGCCAAAGTGATTTGCCCGAATTGTCGGCCATCAGACTGGTGGTCCTTGGGTACGGGCCACCGTTTCGAGACCAAGTCCCCACAGGCGAACAAATCCGGCCGCGTCTTCATGACGGAAACTGTCGGTGGCGTCGTAAGTAGCGAGACCGTGGTCATAAAGACCGGTTTCAGATCGGCGGCCAGTCACCCAACAGCGCCCCGGTTCAAGGCGCAGACGTACTTCGCCGGTAACCGCGGTTTGCGAGGTTTCAATGAACGAATCGAGAGCGGCGCGCAGTGGCGAAAACCACAAACCGTCATAAACCAATTCCGCGTAACGCAATTCGAGTCGAGCTTTTTCTCTCATTAGATCACGCTCTAGGGTTATCGATTCAAGATCGGCGTGAGCCATTATTAGTGCTAGCGACCCTGGACATTCGTAAACCTCTCGGCTTTTGATGCCGACCCGGCGGTTTTCGACCATATCAAGTCGACCCCAGCCGTACGAACCTACTCGGCTGCTAACCGCGTTAATGAGATCAACCAGTTCCATTTTTTGGCCATCGATGCTTATCGGCTTTCCGCCTTCGAACGCGATTGTAAGCTCCCATGGTTCGGTAGGCGCGTGAGCGGGATCGGCAGTCAGCGCGTAGGGCTCCTGTGGTGGCGCAACCCATGGATCTTCTATAACTCCACATTCGATTGCTCGACCCCAAAGATTTTCGTCGATGGAATACGGATTATCTTTGCGAACCGAGATTGGTATTTTGTGCTGGATCGCGTAATCAATAGATTCTTCTCGGGTGAAGCCCCAAACTCGAACCGGTGCTAGCACTTCAAGATCAGGAGCAAGGGCGCGCGACGAAACTTCAAATCGCACCTGATCGTTACCTTTGCCCGTACAACCGTGCGCGACTGAATCGGCATTGAACTGACGGGCTGCTGCCACCAGATGCTTAACGATTACCGGTCGGCTTAGTGCGGAAACTAACGGATACTTGCCTTCGTAGAGCGCGTTGGCTTTAAGCGCAGGAAGACAATAATCATCAGCAAACTCCGCACGGGCATCAATCACTACCGCCTCTATCGCCCCTGCGGCTAGCGCGCGTTGACGGATAATCTCCCAGTCGTCGTCGGCGCTTTGGCCTACGTCGACTGCCAACGCCACCACTTCGGCACCCCACTCCTCGGTAATCCATTTGACTGCCACTGAAGTATCGAGGCCACCGGAATAGGCCAACACCACGCGGGATACATCACTCATTAGAAATTCTCCTTAATTGCCATCGGAAATTTTGCCTTGCCACCAGCACTCATTACGAAAGACCGGCCAGATCGGACAGTTGTTCAGCGACCAGTTTCCCTCCTCTTGGTTCGGAACAAACCAAAATGAGAGTGTCGTCACCCGCTACTGTTCCCAGCACTCCTTCCAGACCAGCGCGATCGAGAGCCGATCCGATTACGTGCGCCGAGCCGGGCGGAGTGCGCAGAACCACGATATTGGCACTCACCGCCACTTCGACCACAAAGTCACCTAGTACTCGGCGAAGATGATCAACGGGTGCCGCTCGCTCCTTGGAGTGTTCGGGAATTGCGTACGCCATCGCTCCACCCGGAATGCGAATTTTTACTGCTCCCATTTCTTCGAGGTCGCGACTTACCGTCACTTGGGTAGCGCTAACTCCGTTAGTTGCCAAAAGTTCAACTAATTGAGCTTGGCTAGAAATCGCTTGTTCTTCCAATAAGCGAGCGATGCGATGATGACGTTGCGGCTTACCTAGCGCGGTCATTGCTTTTTCTCCTTTTTACTAATTGCTCCTAGCAAAAAAGCGATTATTGCGCGCGTCGCGTGCATGCGGTTGATTGCCTGTTGCCAAACCAAAGATTGCGGGCCGTCGATTACTTCGGCAGTAACTTCTACGCCCCGATGGGCCGGAAGACAGTGTAAAAATACCGCTTCGGGCCCGGCGGCGGCTAGTAATGCTGCGTTTATTTGGTAACCAGAGAAAGCGGATTGACGCGCCGCGGCTTCCGATTCTTGTCCCATCGACGTCCAGACATCGGCATAGATCGCATCGACTCCGGCTACCGCTTCGTAGGGATCGGAGATCAAGTCGACCGTTCCGCCTAAGTTGCGCGTACGAGCAACCACCTCACTCTCAAGTTCATAACCAACGGGCGAAGAAATTACGACTTCTAAACCCGTCAAAGCGGCAGCACACACCAACGACGTAACCACGTTATTGCCATCGCCGATAAAAGCGAGTTTACGACCTTCCAGTTCACCCCAATGCTCATGCAGAGTAAGTAAGTCGGCCACGGCTTGGCACGGATGGGCGCGATCCGACAAGAGATTTACAATCGGAACGGTTGAGTTTTCGGCCATGATTTCAAGATCGTGATGATTATTTACGCGCGCTCCAATCAAAGCGCAGTAGCCCGCCAGCATTTTTGCAATATCGGAGGCCGACTCGCGTACCCCTAGCCCCACCTCTTCGCCGCGCAAAGAAATCGGATGGCCACCCAAAGTCACTACTGCCATTTCGGTAGAGACGCGCGTTCGAGTACTGGGTTTTTGAAACAACAAAGCTGCCCCTTGTCCTCCCAGACAGTTGGGGACTTCCTTAGGCTTCAACTTCCAGCGCTGGGCTGTCGCTAATACGAAGGCCAGCTCGACTGGGTCGAAATCATCCACCTCTAAGAAATGTTTCACGGGCGCGGGCTTACTCACGGCGGGATTACTCATGGCGAAATTCCATTTTCGGCTAATAGACGAACGGTATTAATCGACTCACCTAATATCTCTACTGCTTCAGTACATTCGTCTTCGCTTACGAGCAGCGGCGGCGCTAACCGCAAGGCCGACTTGGTGACCGCATTTACTATCAGTCCGTTTTCGAGACATTTCGTCGCTACCGTAGCGGCGTCGACGTCGGGATCAAGTTCTACCGCCAACAGCAGACCCCGCCCGCGTACGCCGGTAACACCGGGCAGGGCGGTTAAAGCTTCGGCCAGCAATAACCCTGAGCGCGCGGCCAAAGTAGGCACATCGAGGTCGT
>Ga0335396_10000135_pt1 | contig 89408 bp, 77 predicted proteins | sample FRY02_FD_205743 | JGI IMG/M metagenome (GOLD analysis project Ga0335396, IMG submission 205743) | Freshwater microbial communities from Lake Fryxell liftoff mats and glacier meltwater in Antarctica - FRY-02 (spades assembly) (version 2) | ecosystem: Environmental > Aquatic > Freshwater > Ice >...
GCGGGCGAGACAGGGAAACCAGTCAAACCACGCAAACAAGGCCGGATATAAGTGTGCAGCCGACTTCTTCACAAAACTTGGCAAATTGTGCTTGCTAGCCGGGAGGCATCCATATAAGACCCCATGACAAACGACCAGATCCTTGCCGAGATCAGAGAAGCCAACCTCACCTATATGATGCTGGCGCAGAACCTGATTCGCTCGGACCGAGCCGAAGCGCTTTTCCGCCTGGGCATGTCCGAGGAGTCGGCCGATCTGATCGCCGCGCTGTCACCGGCACAGATCCTCAAGATCGCGTCGGGCAACATGCTGCTGTGCCGCTTCCGCGTCGATGACGACATCGTGTGGAGCCTGCTGACCAACCACACCACCAGCAAAGTGAACAACGATGCGACCAGCCGGCTGCACGCCAACATCCTGATGTCGGGGCGCTTCGCGGAGAGCTTGTAAGGCATCGCCTTACACCTGCCTCACCCAGACACCTGACGAGAGAAGCACCATGGCCAGCAAAAGCGTCCTGAACGAATCGATTGAAATCAACCGCGCGATCGCCCTGATAAATCTGGGCGCGCGGCTGCAGGTGCTCGAGAGCGAGACCAGCCTCTCGTACGAGCGGCTGCTGCGTCTATATAAAGAAGTCGCCGGCCGCTCCCCGTCCAAGGGGCAGCTGCCGTTCTCGACCGACTGGTTCCTGACCTGGCAGCCCAATATCCACGCCTCGCTGTTCCTCAACACCTACGAATACCTGTGCAAGGTGAGCGCGCTGGACGATATCGATGCGGTGATGAAGGCCTACAAGCTGTATAGCGAGCAGATCGCCTGCTGCGATGTCGAGCCGCTGCTGTCGATCACCCGCGCCTGGCGCCTGGTCAAGTTCGTCAACAACCAGATGCTGACGATGACCCCCTGCTCGCGTTGTGGTGGCCACTTCGTCACCGAGCCGTACGAGAACAAGCGCCACTTCATCTGCGGGCTGTGCGAGCCACCGGCGCGCGCCGGCAAAAGTGCGGCGACCGGTGGAATTTTGCTTCACTGAATGCGTACCGCTTGTGTGCGCAAGCCGGGTCAATCCGGCATAAAGGGGCCCATTCGGGGCCCTTTTCGACTTTTGGGGTGTCGACAATTTCATAGAATGGGCCATCACAACCGTGCCGATGTCGATCTGTCGGCGATGCCCTTCGCACCTACCCCGCACACATGTTAGTAATCATCGGCTATGTCGTCGCCATGGGGTGCATCTTTGGGGTGTACATTTTCCACGGCGGCAACATCCAGGTCATCTTGACCGCGCTGCCGTTCGAATTGGTCACCATCCTGGGTGCGGCCATGGGCGCATTCGTGGTCAACAACCAGCGCAAGGTGCTCAAGGCCACGATTGCGCTGATCCCACAGGCGCTCAAGAGCTCGAAATACACCAAGGACCGTTACCTGGAGCTGATGGCGCTGCTCTACGACATCCTGCAAAAAGCCCGCAAGGAAGGGCTGATGGCGATCGAGAAGGACGTCGACAACCCGCACGAGTCGGAGATCTTCAACAAATACCCGACCGTGGGTAGCGACCACCACGTGGTCGAGTTCATGACCGACTACCTGCGCATGATGGTCTCCGGCAACCTCAATGCCCATGAGATCGAGTCGCTGATGGACAGCGAGATCGACACCCACCACCAGGAGGCGCATGCGCCGATCGCAGCCATTGCGCGGCTGGCCGGAGGCCTGCCGGCCTTCGGCATCGTGGCCGCGGTGCTGGGCGTGATCAATACAATGGGCTCGGTCGGACAACCCCCGGCGGTGCTGGGCGGTATGATCGCATCGGCGCTGGTCGGCACCTTCTTGGGCATCTTGCTGGCGTATGCGGTCGTTGAACCGCTGGGCGGCCTGCTGGAGCAGAAGTCCGAAGATGCGGCCAAGGAACTGCAGTGCATCAAGACCACGCTGCTGGCCAGCATGCAGGGCTACAACCCCTCCACCGCCATCGAGTTCGGCCGCAAGGTCCTGTTCTCGAGCGAACGACCGAGTTTTACCGAACTCGAAGCCCATGTTCGCGGCAAGAAATAAGCACGCCGCCGACCCGTAAGAGCCATGGCTACCGACGCCAAGAAACTCCAGCCGATCATCATCAAGAGGATCAAGAAAGGCCGCCATGCGGTGCATGGCGGCGCTTGGAAGATCGCCTACGCCGACTTCGTGACCGCCATGATGGCGTTCTTTTTGCTGATGTGGCTGCTCGGCTCCACCAGCGAAGGCGACAAGAAGGGCCTGTCGGATTATTTTTCCGCGCCACTGAAGGTGTCCATGATGGGCGGCTCCGGTGCCGGCGCCAGCAACAGCGTGATCCAGGGGGGCGGCGCCGACCTGACCAAGACCGTCGGCCAGAACGCAAAGGGCGAACCGAACGACCCGATTGCACGCAAGGCTGCATCCGATGCCGCGCGCGCGGAGCTGGCCAAACAGGACAATCGCAAACTCACGCTGTTGCGCGACAAGATCAGTTCGCTGATCGCCAACAGTCCCAAGCTGGCCGAGTTCAAGGCGCAGATCCGGCTCGAGATCACGCCCGATGGCCTGCAGATCCAGATCGTCGACGACCAGAGCCGTCCGATGTTCGATGTCGGCAGTGCCTTGGTCAAGGTCTACATGCGCGACATCCTGCGCGAGATCGGCAGTGCGCTCAACGGCGTCGAGAACAAGATCAGCCTGGACGGCCACACCGACGCCAGCCCCTACGGCAGCGGAGAGCGCGGCTACAGCAACTGGGAGTTGTCGTCGGACCGCGCCAACGCATCGCGCCGCGAACTGGTTGCCGCCGGCATGCCCGATGACAAGCTGGCGCGGGTCACCGGCATGGCGTCGAGCAATCTGCTCGAGCCGAAAACCCCGCTGAGCCCGGTGAATCGGCGCATCAGCATCCTGGTCATGACACGAGAAGCAGAAGAACGCCTGCTGGGCCGCGCCCGGACACCTGCCGAGGCGCAGGCCGAGGCGCCCGCGCCGGTTGCCAGTGCCTCGGTACGCCAATGATCGCGCCGCTTGCGCGCTATGGTCATAATCAAGAAAGTGAATAACGGAGCTTTCTTCCATGGCAAATGAGCTGCGATTCCTGGTTGTCGACGATTTCTCGACCATGCGGCGGATCGTGTGCAACCTGCTCAAGGAAAGTGGCTTCACGGAGATGGAGGAGGCCGAAGACGGCAAATCGGCGCTGATCAAGTTGCGCAGCAGCAACTTCGACTTCGTCGTATGCGACATCAACATGCCCAACGTCAACGGGCTTCAGTTGCTGGCCGAGGTCAAGAAGGACCCCACGCTCAAACACATTCCAATCCTGATGGTGACCGCAGAGGCGCGCAAGGAGGACATCCTGCTGGCCGCGCAACTCGGCGCCGCGGGTTATGTGGTCAAGCCCTTCACCAAGACCATCCTTGAGGACAAGGTGATCTACATCCTCAAGAAGCTGGGCCTGCAACAGTAGGCTGGTTCGCGTCGCGCGCCCCGGCGCCGCGCACGCAGAAGAGACAACCATCACAGGATCCTGGGCCGCACGACTGCGACCCAAGGTGAAGTGGCGGGTCATCTGCCGCTTTTTCAGGCTTTAGTTTGCGCGCCTGCTGATGACAATCGTGAGGAACCCTCACTTCCCCACGCCATGGAATCGAACAGCCAGGACCGGAGCCTTCCGGCGACCGAGCGCAAGCTCCAGAAGGCCATCGACGATGGTCAGGTTACCCGTTCGCGTGACCTGGGCCATCTCGCGGTACTGGGTGTGGGCGCGATGATGATGGTGGCACTGGCGCCGACCCTGTTCGAACGACTGCAGTTGCACATGGTCCGCCAAATGTCTTTCGACGCGACCACGATGCGCTCGCCCGGCGCCATGCTCGACCGGCTTCAGGACATGGCGGTATGGGGCACCATCGCGGCCGGCACGTTTGCCAGCGTCATCATCGTCGCCGTCATGCTCAGCAATATCGCCGTGGGCGGCTGGGTCAATTCGTCCAAGCCGCTGGTGCCCGACATCAGCCGCATCAATCCGCTCAAAGGTTTCGGGCGCCTGTTTACCAAGGACAAGCTCGCCGATGTCGGCAAGATCCTGGTGATCGTGATCGTGTTGTCAATCATCGGCGTGGTCTACCTGAGCATGACGATACAGCCGGTGGCCTCGTTGATCATGCAACCGTCCGTTGCCGCACTGAAGTACACGGCCGACTGGCTCATGACGGGCGTGAGCCTGATGCTGGTGCTGATGCTCGTCGTGGCCGCCATCGACGTGCCGCTGCAAAAATTCCTGCACAAGTCGCGGCTCAAGATGTCGCACCAGGAGTTCAAGCAGGAACACAAGGAGTCCGACGGCAACCCGCACGTGAAGGGTCGCCAGCGCCAGCGTCAGCGCGAGTTGTCGCAAAGCAGCAGCGTCTCGGCCGTGCCCAAGGCCGACTTCATCGTCATGAACCCGACCCACTTCGCGGTGGCCATTCGCTACGACGAGAAAACCATGGCCGCGCCCCAGGTCATCTCCAAGGGCGCCGACCTGCTGGCGATGCGCATACGTGATCTTGCGCGCAGCCACTGCATTCCGGTGCTGCAGTCGCCAATGCTGGCACGCGCCCTGTACGCCAACGCCGAGATCGGTCAGGACATTCCTTCGAGCCTGTACACCGCAGTGGCGCAGGTGCTGGCCTACGTATACCGGCTCAAGGCCGCGCTGCGCGGCGAGGCGCCAATGCCAGGCGATCCGCCCGAACCCGACGTTCCGGTTGAACTTGACCCGCATTCGCGCACAGCGCAAAGGTCACCATGAACCCGATGATCAAGAACCTGCAGGCGCTGCTGGGCCCCTACGCCAACTTTGTCAAGGGCGCGGCCGCACCGACCCTGGTGATCGCCGTGCTGGCCATGATGGTGCTGCCGCTCCCGCCGGGCTTGCTCGACGTGTTCTTCACGATCAACATCGCGGTCGCGCTGATGGTCATGATGGTCGCGGCCTACATGTTGCGCCCGCTCGACTTCGCCGCGTTCCCGGCCGTGCTGCTGCTGACCACGCTGATGCGCCTGTCACTCAACGTGGCCTCGACCCGCGTCGTGTTGATGGAAGGTCATACCGGCCCGGGCGCTGCGGGCGCGGTGATCGAGGCGTTCGGCCACTTCCTGATCGGCGGCAATTTCGCGGTTGGCCTGATCGTGTTCCTGATTCTGGTGGTGATCAACTTCGTCGTCATCACGAAGGGCGCGGAGCGTATCGCCGAGGTGTCTGCACGGTTTGCGCTCGACGCCATGCCCGGCAAGCAGATGGCGGTGGACGCCGACCTCAACGCCGGCACTATCGACGAGAAGGAAGCCAAGCGCCGGCGCGCCGAAGTCTCGGAAGAGGCCGATTTCTACGGCTCGATGGACGGTGCATCGAAGTTCGTGCGCGGCGACGCGGTCGCCGGCATCTTGATCCTGCTGATCAATATTCTGGGCGGCTTCACGATCGGCGTCTTGCAGCACGGCCTGAGCGCCTCGCAGGCCGCCGACACCTATATCCTGCTGGCCGTCGGTGACGCGTTGGTGGCGCAGATTCCAGGCCTGCTGATCTCGGTCGCTGCGGCGATGGTGGTCTCGCGCGTGGGCAAGGAACACGACCTGGGTCGCCAGATCGTGGGTCAGATGTTCGTGTCGCCAAAGGTGGTGGGCATCGCCGCCGGCATCCTGGGCGTGCTGGGCATCATCCCCGGCATGCCACACCTGGTGTTTCTGTCCGTGGGCGCAGTGCTGGCCTACATCTCATGGGTGCTGGCGCACAAGGTGGCACCACCCGAACCGGAGCTGGCGAGCGAAGCGGCGCCAGTCAATGATGGCGAGGCCAGTTGGGATGATCTGCAGCCGGTCGATCAGCTGGGGCTGGAGTTGGGCTACCGGCTGATCGCGCTGGTCGACAAATCGCGCCAGGGCGATCTGCTCAACCGCATCAAGGGCGTGCGCAAGAAGTTTGCCCAGGAGGTGGGCTTCCTGCCACCAGCCGTGCATGTGCGCGATAACCTCGAACTCAAACCCAGTGGCTATCGCATCACGCTACGGGGCGTGATTGTGGGCGACGGCGAAGCCTTCCCCGGCATGTTCCTGGCCATCAATCCGGGCGGTATCACGACGCCGCTGATCGGCACCGCCACCACCGACCCGGCGTTCGGACTGCCGGCGCACTGGATCGACGAGCGCCAGAAGGAAGCGGCGCAAATGGCCGGGTTTACGGTTGTTGATTCCGAGACCGTGATGGCCACACATTTGTCACACTTGATGCAGGTGCAGGCCTCGCGTTTGCTCAGCCGCACCGAGACCCAGCAACTGGTCGACCATGTCGCCAAGCTGGCTCCCAAACTGATCGAGGAAGTTGTCCCCAAAATGGTGTCCATCGCCGTGTTCCAGAAGGTCCTGCAGCTGCTGCTCGACGAGTCGGTGCACATCCGCGACATCCGCACCATCGTCGAGTCGCTGGCCGAACACGCAGTCAATACCACCGACCCGGCAGAACTGGCCAAGAAGATCCGGATCGCTCTGTCGCCGGCCATCGTGCAGCAGATCTACGGCCATTCGCGCGAACTCCAGGTGATCGCCATCGACCCACCGCTTGAACGCCTGCTGGTGCAGGCCCTGGGTGGCACGGCCGGCCCGGCGCTAGACCCCGGCGTGGCCGACATGTTCTCCCGCCATGCCGCCGAAGTGGCGCTCAAGCAGGAAGAAAGCGGCATACCCGCATGTCTGCTGGTGCCCGACCCGATCCGCAGCGCGATCGCACGCCTGGTGCGCCGCGTCGCACCGCGCCTGCAAGTGCTGGCGCATAGCGAAATTCCCGAGACCCACACGATCCGAATCGGACCTATCCTGCGAGGTGCAGCACCATGAACATCCAACGATTTACCGGCGCCACATCACGCGAGGCCCTGGCCAAGGCCCGCCACGCTTTCGGCGAGGGCACCTTGATCCTGTCCAACCGCCAGACCGCGCTGGGCGTCGAGGTGATGGCCACCGCCGAAGACAGCGTGTCGACGCTGGAGGTACGCGCCAGCGCCCCGGCCGCACAGCGACCAGCGCCCGTCGCCGCAGCTGCACCGACGCGAGCCCCTGTGCCGGAACCTGTGGCTATGGCCCGCGCACTGCCGGAATCGCACCAGCAGGTGGCGCAGGACACGGCGCAGATGACGATGAGCACCTTGTCGTTCCAGGACTACGTGCGCGAACGCATGGTGCGCCGGCGCCAGACCGAAACCCCGGTGGACGCGCAAGAACTGGGTCTGCGTCCGGTGCAGCCAGCGGCTGAACCGACACCTGCGCCGCGCGCTCGCACCCGCAGCGTCACATCGACCGTGCAGCGGCCTGTGCCATCGTCGACGCCGTCCATGGGCGTCGGGCCCAGCGTCGGCGCGCGCAGCATCGCCGATGAATTGCAATCCATGCGCGACCTGATCGAGGACCGCTTCAACACCTTCGCCTGGCTTGGCCAGACGCGCCAGAATCCGATCCAGTCCAACCTGATGCTCAAGCTGGTGCGCGCCGGTTACTCCCCGACGCTGACCCGCGCCATCCTCGAACGCATGCCCGAATCGCTGGGCGCTGCGGAATCCATGCAGTGGATGATGGAGGCGATTCGCCGCAACATCCATACCGACGACGGCCAGCCGGCGCTGTACCAGGAAGGCGGCGTCTATGCCCTGGTGGGCGCGACCGGTGTGGGCAAGACCACCACGGCAGCCAAGCTGGCCGGACTCTGCGCCGAGGCCAACGGGGCATCGAGCGTCGGACTCATCACACTTGACACACACCGTGTGGGCGCGCACGCGCAACTGCGCGAACACGCTCGCGGCCTGGGTCTGGTTGCGCACCTGGCCCATGACCGGGCAGCCCTGCAAGATCTTCTCGGCCTGTTTTCTGCCAAGAAGATGGTACTGATCGATACCACCGGATTGGCGCCACGCGACCCGCGCAAGAACGATTCGCTCGACGTACTGGCGCTGCCCGGCGTGCGCCGGCTGCTGGTGCTCAATGCCGGCGCGCAGGGCGACACGCTGGACGAGGTGGTGGGCGCCTTCAAGTCCGGCGAAGCCCAGCCGACGGTTTTGTCCAAGATCGATGAGGCGGTCAAGCTCGGCCCGGCCCTGGACGTGGCGATTCGCCACCAGCTGGTGCTGCGCGGTGTGGCCAACGGCCAGAAGGTGCCGCAGGACTGGGACGACGCAGACGCCGGCGAACTGGTGCGCCAGTCGATGCGCACGAGTTCGCCGTCTGCATTCGATCCGCGCGCCGCCGACCTGGGTTTCCTGTTCATCGCACCCGAACAACACAGCAGCGGCGCCTCCCACGCCCGCGCCTGATGCATAGAGCCACCCCAGCCGCCCAGAAACACGCAATTTCAGGAATCCGACTTGCGCTACCATGAGCCCACATCCAGTTTCCGGCCTGCTCCGGCAGTGCCGACCGGGGAGTTATTGATGTATACCGCCAAGGGCCAGCTTGACCGCAACGCCCTGATCCGACAGTACCAACCGCTGGTGCGCAAGCTGGCGCACCACATGATGGCGAAGTTGCCCGCCAGCGTGCAGGTGGACGATCTGATCCAGGTCGGGTTGATCGGCCTGTCGGAGGCGCTGACACGTTACGAAGCCACCCAGGGTGTGCAGTTCGAGACCTTTGCGACCCAGCGTATCCGCGGCGCCATGCTCGACGAGCTGCGCCAGAACGACTGGATGTCGCGCAGCTCGCGCAAGAGCCAGAAAGACATCGAACAGGCGCTGCGCAGGCTCGAACATCGACTTGGCCGCAGTCCGCTTGAATCTGAAATCGCCCAGGAACTGGGCATGACCCTGACCGACTACCAGACCCTGCTGGGCAAGGTGCGTGGCACGCAGTTGGTGTACCTGGAAGACATGTCGCGGGGTTCGGATAACGATGAAGGATTTCTCGACCACCACGACGTGGCCGACGATGCGGGTGACCCGATGGAGGCGCTGCGCGACCAGCGGCTGCGCGAATCACTGGTCGCCGCAATCAAAAACCTGCCCGAACGCGAGCAGTTCGTCATGAGCATGTACTACGAGCAGGACATGAACCTCAAAGAGATTGCCGCCGTGTTGGGCGTCACCGAATCACGGGTCTGTCAGTTGCACAGCCAGTCGATCGCGCGCTTGCGTGCCAAGATGCGAGCGCACTGACAGCCAACTTCCGACAAAGTGTTGGTGCCAGAGCAAAAATTGCTGCGCTTGTTTCTTGGTCTGGCACACAAGGTGGACAGCCAACTTCCGACAAAGTGTTGGTGCCAGAGCAAAAATTGCTACGCTTGTTTCTTGGTCTGGCACACAAGGTGGACAGCCAACTTCCGACAAAGTGTTGGTGCCAGAGCAAAAATTGCTACGCTTGTTTCTTGGTCTGGCACACAAGGTTTCAGAAGGTACGGAACGCGCTAGTCTTGCCGGCGCCGCTGCGCGCGTAGCGCGCGAGTGCGCCAGAATAAGTGTCGGCCCGGATCTGCGGCACCAGCGACTGCAATGATTGCTCGACCGCCGCAGAGCGGCGCAGCAGGGCTTCGCGCTGCATGGCGATGTCGCGCGCCACGCGTATCAGCCGGTCACGCACGGCTTCGGCCATGGTGGAGAGCCCGTCGACACTCCGCAAAACCAACGCCAATGCATGCGCGCTGTCATGAAGATCCCGCGTGGCCGCATGCACCAGTTCGGGAAACCCTTGCACCAGCGCCTGGCCGGTTGCAGCAACACTGCGCTCGGCTTCGGCGAGCGCCTCCTGAATATCGGGATGCAAGGTAATAAGAGGCATGGCGGCTTTCCGTAGGGGACTCAACAGACGGTGCCGCCTGCGGTCAGGAGGTGGTGCGCTTGAACATTTCGCGCGCGTTGGCGAGCATTTTGTCGGCGATCGCACCGGCATTGACGGTATAGGAGTTGTCGGCAATGGCCAGTTTCATCGCCTTGACCTTCTCGACGTCGACTTCGGGTTCGGTCGCAGAGGTCTTCTCCAGACCACGTGCCAGCCCAGACACCGTCACCGATGCGCTGGGCGCGTTGCGTTCGCTACGTGCAGCATTGGCCACTTCCGCGCCGGTTTTGGCGGCAGCGGGCTGGTTATTGGACGTGATGTTGACGGATGCGTCGTTTGGCTGGCCGATTTTCATGATATTCCCCACGGCTGTGAAAGACTCAGCATCGTACGATAGCTATCGGCCGGGGACGGGAAAACTTGAGCCATACCTGCACACAAAACACGGATTCACAGGTTGACTTCTACTGTGCGCATGTCCAGCACTATGCCGGACACCACGCGTCCATTGTCAACCCGGACACGTGCCATTTCACCCACAATTCCTGCCGACAGGGCCTGGCCACCCGAAGTCACGCTGAAACCGGGGCCCTTGGCGATGATTCGGACCATCGATCCGGCCTGAAAGACCTGGGACGGCTTGACCATGCCGTGGCGCAAGACCTGCCCAGTGCGCAGTGCACGGGTGGCGGTCTGCCCGACCCACATCTCCGGATCGACCAGCACGGATTGGTTTTCGTGCGCCCAATCCACCTCGGCCATGACCGCGTCGTCGAACGCCAGCGTGGCGCTGGAGGGTACGTCGGAGCGCATCACCCAGGTCTGGCCAAAAGCCTGCACCTGCACCGGCAAAAACACATTCCAGCGCGACGGCCCGTCAATGCAACGCAGACCGATGCGGCTCTTGCCCCAAAGCCGGGTGCCGGTGGGCATGTAGGGCTCAACCTGGGCACAGGGCGCCAGCGACAGCCGACTGTCCAGCGCCCCCACCTGAACCACCATGCGCAGCGGCGCGGCGCCTGTCGGACGCGTATTGGCCACGGCTTTCTCAAGCCAGACCTGGCTTTCCTGGGCAATCCGCGCAGCCTGATCCTGGGCCATGGCCGGCATCGACACGGAGACGAACAAAGCCAGGCACAGGCGCGCGCCGCACGACTGCAGGCCTGCACGCATCCGGAACAGGCTCAGCAAGCGGTTGGCAAGGCGGATTTTGGGCATGCGACAACTTTAGAACGCCCCGGACGCAGGCAAACCGCCCAAGTGCAGGGGGAAACCCCGCTTATTCCAGCCATCGCCGCGCTCAAGCTTTTCCATAATCGTTTCACGCCCAGGCCTTGACTCCCTGCCGTGGCGCCCGAATCGATGAAGAGAGGTGATGTGCCATGTTTTCCCAACTGACCGCCGGACTGGACTTCCAGGCCACCGCACTGAGCCTGCGCTCGGAGCGCCAGCGCGTCATTGCCAGCAACATTGCCAACTCCGACACCCCCGGTTATGCCGCCCGCGACATCAATTTCAAGGAAGCCATGGCAGCCGCCACCGGCCACGGCAGCCCCAGCATCCCGATGTCCGGCAGCGCTGCTCGCCATGCGGGACATATCCCGATCCCCGGCAATGCAGGTTCGTCCAACGCCGGCCCGGCCCGCCTGGGCTACACCGTTCAGACCCAGCCGTCCATGGACAACAACTCGGTTGACCTGGACCGCGAACGCGCCAATTTTGTCGACAACGCCGTGCGCTATGAAGCCACCCTGCGATTCATCAACGGCTATTCCAAGACGATCTTGAGCGCGATCCAGGGTCAGTAAGCAAAAAAGACCAGGAGGCACACGATGTCCATGTTTTCCATCTTTGGCGTATCGGGCAGTGCGGTCAGCGCGCAGTCGCAACGCCTGAACGTGGTGGCCAGCAACCTGGCCAACGCCGACGCCGTGGCCGGCCCGGACGGCCAGGCCTACAAGGCCCGGCAAGTGGTGTTCCAGACCGTCCCCATGGGCAGCGACAGTTCCGCCGGCGTGAAGATTCGCCAAGTGGTCGAGAGCGAAGCCCCGATGCACAAGGTGCACAACCCGACCCACCCGATGGCCGATGACCAGGGTTATGTCACGCAGTCGAACGTCAACACGATAGAGGAGATGGTCAACATGATCTCGGCCTCGCGCGCCTATCAGAACAACGTCGAAGTCATGAACACGGCCAAATCCCTGCTGCTCAAAACGCTGCAGATGGGTCAGTAAAGCTTATCAAGGACGCCACCATGGCCATTACCTCCGCCTCCGCCGTTGCCTCGGGCACGACCGCAGCCAGCACAACAGCCGCATCGAGCGCCAACCAGGCCGGGTCGGAAGACCGCTTCCTCAAGTTGCTGGTTGCCCAACTGGCCAACCAGGATCCGATGAATCCGATGGACAACGCCCAGATGACGTCGCAGATGGCGCAAATCTCCACTGTCTCGAGCATCGAAAAGACCAATGCGTCGCTGGCCGGCCTGGCGGCGCAACTAGCGTCGATGCAGACCTTGCAGGCCGGCGCACTGGTAGGCCGCGATGTACTGGTCGCAGGCAACCGGCTGGCCATTCAGGATGGTAAGGCCTCTGGTGCGGTCGACCTCGATCTGCCCGCCGACAAGGTCGTCGTCGACATCATGAGTGCCGGCGGCCAGGTGCTGGAGTCGTTCAACCTGGGCGCATTGCCCGCCGGCCGCAGTCCTTTCGAATGGGACGCGAAAGCGCACACCCATGCCGAAGGCCTGACCTACCGCGTGACCGCCACCAAGGGCGCGACGGTTGTGACCCATCGCACGATGGTGCAGGACGGCGTGGTGGCGATCGGATCGGACAACGGCGCCATGCAGATCCAGTTGCGCAACCTGGGCAATGTCGGCTACGACAAGGTCAGGACAATTTTCTAGTACGTCGCAACGCCAGCCAGAGTTGCACCGCAGTTTCCCTACGACTTCACAGGACCTTCACCATGTCATTCCAAACCGGACTCTCTGGCCTGAACGCTGCCAGCCGCAATCTTGATGTGATCGGCAACAACATCGCCAATGCCAACACCGTCGGCGCCAAAGTGGCTCGGGCCGAGTTCTCGGAGATCGTCGCTGCCTCGACGCTTGCTGCCAACGGCCGCTCCGAAGGCATCGGTGTCGAGGTCGCCGCCGTGTCACAACAATTCACGCAAGGCGCCGTCAGTCTCACCGGCAGCGCCCAGGACATCGCGATCAACGGCGCCGGCTTTTTCCGCGTGACCTTGCCCGACGGATCGGCCGCCTACACCCGTGCCGGTGAATTCAAGCTCGACACGGCCGGCAACATCGTCACGAACGCCGGGGCCAAGCTCATGGGCTATCCCACCTCGGTCGCCGGCGCGGCCACCAGCAGCACGCTGCAACCGATGCAGTTACCGACTTCCTCGCCGATCCCGGCGCGGGCCACCACGGCCATCGCGGCCGAGTTCAACCTGAACGCCGCCGCGCCGATCTGGAACGTCGCGGTGCCCAACGTCGCGTTGACCACCTTTGGCACCTCGCTGACCACCTACGACTCGCAAGGCTCGGCCATCCCGGCCTCGGTCTACATGCGCAAGACGGCGAACGACACCTGGCAGGTCTTCACCGATCCGACGAACGACGCGAGCGCCACCGGGTCGCTGGCCGCAACACTGACCTTCGACGTCAACGGCCAACTGACAAGCAGCGTGCCGGCCACCCCTACCATCAGCATCACGTCGCCCAACCCGACCATCGGCGTGATCACCCCGACACTCGATTTTTCGAAGGCGACCCAGTACGCCACCGCCTTCACCGTGACCGACCTGACCCAGGACGGCTACGCGCCCGGTGACTTCGTGGCCATGAGCATTGGCGAAAACGGCGTGATCTCGGCGCGTTATTCGAACGGCCAGACCCAGGCCGCCGGTCAAATCGCTTTGGCCGACTTCCGCAACGTGCAAGGCCTGCGCCCGACCGCCAACGGCAACTGGGTCGAGACCGTGGCGTCCGGCCAGCCCATCGTGGGCGGACCGGGCTCCGGAAAATTCGGCGCCCTGCGCTCCGGCGCACTGGAAGAATCCAATATCGACCTGACGGCCGAACTGGTGAACATGATGACGGCGCAACGCACTTACCAGGCCAATGCGCAGACCATCAAGACCCAGGATCAGGTCCTGTCGACCTTGACCCAGCTGCGCTGAACCCGTTCGCTGGATTTCCGCCACACACTGACCAGGGCACACCATGGATCGACTCATCTACACCGCAATGACCGGCGCCAACGCGGCCGCACACCGGCAGACCGTGTTGTCCAACAACCTGGCCAATGTGTCGACCAACGGCTTTCGCGCCGAACTCTCGGCCTATCGGGCCGTGCCGCTGCGCGGCGACGGCGCAACCACCCGGGTGGTTGCCCTCGAAGCCACCTCCGGCCATTCGGACCTGCCCGGCCCATCGCAGACCACCGGCCGCGCGCTCGACGTGCGGGCCACCGGCAATGCCTGGTTTGCGATACAGGGCCTGGACGGCACCGAGGCCTATACCCGCGGCGGGTCGATGCAGATCGGTCCCGATGGCACGCTGCAGAACAACAACGGCCTGCCGGTTCTGTCCGACGGCAGCGCGCCCCTGGTGGCGCCCGCTGGTGCCGAGATCTCGATTGCACCCAACGGCGACATCAGCGCCAAAACCAGCGGTCAGCCCAGCACCGTGGTAGGCCGGCTCAAGATGGCCACGCCAACCCTCGACGATCCACTCAAACGCAGCGATGACGGCCTGTTCCGCACCGCCACCACCGACCCTCTTCCCGCCGACCCGCTGGCGCGCCTGCAGAGCGGCGCTCTGGAGGGCTCGAACGTCAGCCCGATCGAGACCATGGTCGGCATGATCCAGACCGCGCGCCAGTTCGAAGTGCAGATGCGACTGGTGCAAACCGCTGAATCCAATGACCGCTCCGCCGGTCAGTTGCTCAGCCTGCAAGGCTGAGCCTTCGCCCTGACAAAAGGACCCCTCTCATGATCAACTCCCTGTGGATCTCCAAGACCGGCATGGAAGCCCAGCAGACCCAACTGGACGTCATCGCGCACAACCTGGCCAACGTCTCGACTACCGGCTACAAGCGCGCCACCGCGGTGTTCGAAGACCTGATGTACCAGAACCTGCGCCAGGTCGGCTCGAACACCTCCGACCAGACCCAGTTGCCCACCGGCCTGCACCTGGGCCTGGGCGTGCGCACGGTCGCCACCAGCCGCTCGTTTGCACAGGGCACGATCCAGCAGACATCCAACAACCTGGACGTCGCGATCCAGGGTAATGGCTTCTTCCAGGTCACGCTGCCCGACGGCTCGACCAACTACACCCGCGACGGCTCCTTCCAGGTCGACAACCAGGGCCGCCTGGTCACCGCCAGCGGCCTGCCCGTGGCCAACGGCGTGACGGTTCCGGCCAATGCCAAGAACGTGTCGATCGCCACCGACGGAACCGTCACCGCGACGATTCCCGGCTCCACCGCGCCGCAGCAGATCGGCAACATCATCCTGGCCACCTTCATCAATCCGCCCGGCCTGGAGCCGCAGGGTCAGAACCTGTTCGCCGAGAGTCCGGCGTCCGGCCAGCCGAACACCGGCACCCCCGGTGCCAATGGCATCGGCACGGTCACGCAGGGCTTCCTGGAAACCTCCAATGTCAACGTGGTGCAGGAACTGATCACGATGATCCAGACCCAGCGCGCCTACGAGATGAATTCGAAGGCGATCCAGACGTCAGACCAGATGCTGCAAAAGCTCGGCCAGCTGTGATGCCACTGCTCTCCTCTCTCCGAACCACACTGGGCGCCTTGCCGATTGCCCTGCTGGTCAGCGGCTGCGACGCGCTGCCCAAGACCGAGCGGGTCGACTTCACCCAGCCGCCCTCACCCATGATCACGGCACCGGCCAAGGCCCGCCCGGTCAACGGCAGCCTGTACCACGCCGCAAGTTACCGTCCTCCGTTCGAAGATCGGCGTGCGCGCATGATCGGCGACGTGGTGACGATCCTGATCGTCGAAAACGTCACCGCCAGCCAGAAATCCTCATCGTCGGCCAACCGCAGCTCGTCGATGGATGCCGGCGTTTCGGCATTTCCGTTCGCAAAGGCCACGTCACTGGGCAAGTTGTCGCTCAACTCGTCAACCAACAACGACTTCGCGGGCGCCGGCGCTACCGAAAGCGCAAACCGGTTCTCGGGCTCGATCACCACCACCGTTGTCGACGTGTTGCCCAACGGCCACCTGGTGGTCACCGGCGAGAAGCAGATCGGCGTTAACCAGAACGTCGATGTGCTGCGCTTCTCCGGCACTGTCGACCCGCTGGCGATTCAGGCCGGCGGCCTGGTCAGTTCGACCAGCGTGGCCAACGCCCGTATCGAGTCGCGCGGGCGTGGCGCACAAAACGAGGCGCAAACGGTCGGCTGGATTGCGCGTTTCTTCATGGCTCTTCTGCCGTTCTGAGGGCTTGACCATGCGAACACCCATCCTTTCCCATATGCGTCGCTGGACCCGTCTGGCGGTGCTGTTGCTTGGCTTCGCCGGCCTGACCGCACCGACCTTGGCCGCGCGCATCAAGGAAGTGGCGGCAGTCGAGGGCGTGCGCACCAACCAGCTGACGGGCTTTGGTCTGGTCGTGGGGCTGGACGGCACTGGCGACCAGACGACCCAGATGCCTTACACCTCGCAAGGACTGAGCAACTACCTGCAGCAGATGGGCATCTCCCTGTCGGCCGAAGGTGCCTCGCAATTGCAGCTCAAGAACGTGGCCGCGGTGCTGGTGACGGCACAGTTGCCGGCCTTCGCACGGCCAGGCCAGGCGATCGACGTGAATGTGTCCTCGATGGGCAACTCCAAGTCACTCAAGGGCGGCATGCTGATCAGCACCGCCTTGCGCGGAGTCGACGGCGAGGTCTACGCGCTGGCTCAGGGCAATCTGATCGTCGGTGGCGCTGGTGCTTCCAGCGGCGGCAGCAAGGTGCAGATCAACCATCTCAGCGCCGGGCGCATACCCGGTGGTGGCCAGGTCGAACGCTCCGTGCCAACCCCGCTGCTCGAAGGCGACACGATCGCGCTGGGACTGACATCGTCCGACTTCCAGACCGCACGCCGGGTCGCCGAGTCGATCAACCGCCGCTTCGGCCAGGGTTATGCCCGCGCACTGGACGGGCGCACGGTAGAGGTCCGCGCGCCGGTCGATCCAAACGCACGGGTCAGCTTCATCGCCGAGATGGAAGAACTTCAGCTGGAGAATTCGATTCCGTCGGCCAAGGTGGTGATCAACGCGCGCACCGGCTCGATCGTGCTCAACCAGGCGGTGACGCTGGGGCCGTGTGCCATTGCCCATGGCAACCTGTCAATCACGATCAGTTCGACCCCGGTGATCAGCCAACCCAATCCGCTGTCGGCCGGCCAGACTGTAGTGGCGCAGAAATCCAACATTCAGATCACGCAGGAACCCGGCATCCTGATGCAGATCCCGGCCTCGCCGCAACTGGCCGACGTGGTGCGCGCACTCAACATGCTGGGCGCTACACCCCAGGACCTGCTGGCCATCCTGCAGGCGATCAAGGCCGCCGGCGCGCTGAACGCCGAACTGGAGGTGATATGAACGCCCCCCGTCTGTACGGTCTCACTTCGTGTAGACCGTCCGACCCCCCCACTGGGGGGCGGGCCGGCCGCTTCGGAGCGGCCGTGCGCGGCGGCCTCTGGCCTGCTCTGCGGTCGCTTGACCTTTCTTGGGCTACGGTGGCGCCTTGCGCAATGGGAAACTGATATGGCTATTGGCAACATGTCTGCCGTCAACTCGAACGCGCTGGCGGCAGACGGCCGCTCGCTCGATGCACTCAAGCTGCAGGCCGGCCAGAACAGCAAGGGGGCGATCAAGGAGGCGGCCAAGCAATTCGAATCGCTGTTCATGCGCGAACTGATCAAAAGCATGCGCGAGGCGACGATGAAGTCGGGACTGTTCGACAGCGCCGGCGGCGACCTGAGCGCCGACCTGCTGGACCAGCAACTGGCGGTGCAGATGTCGGGCATGCCTGGTGGCCTGTCCGAGCAGATTGCACGCCAGTTGTCGCAACGTATCAACGGCACCGATGGCGCGGTCGCACCGACGCCGCAGGCGCAACCTGTTGCGGCGGCGGCGCCTCTGCGCACCAGCGCCAGCCAGGGCGAATTCGTGCAGCAGCACACCGCGGCGGCGCAACGCGTCGAGCAGGCCAGCGGCATCCCGTCGGCATTCATGATCGGCCAGGCCGGCCACGAGACCGGCTGGGGTCGCAGTGAAATCAACATGGCCGACGGCGCGCCGTCACACAACCTGTTCGGCATCAAGGCCACTGGCGGCTGGACCGGCATGGTGGCCGAGATCACCACCACCGAATACATCAATGGCGCGGCGCAAAAGGTGGTCGCCAAGTTCCGCGCCTACGACTCATACGAGGACTCGATGCGCGACTACGCGCGCTTGATCACGCAAAGCCCGCGTTACGCCCAGGCCAGCCAGCAGACTGATTCGGCGCACGCCTATGCCACCGGTCTGCAAAAGGCCGGTTATGCGACCGACCCGAACTACGCATCCAAGCTCAGCCGGGCGATCAACAGCACGCTGCAGCTGCAACGTGCCCAGTCGACATGAGTGGCACCGGCATGACGCAAGCACTGCCGTGCGGCCTGCCGGCCTGATCGACACACAGCCATGTCCGGCCTCCTGAACATTGGAAAAACCGCACTGCTGGCAAACCAGCAGGTGTTACGCACGACCGGCAACAACATTGCCAACGTCAACACCACTGGCTATTCGCGTCAGAACGTGCAGCTCAACAGCCTCGAAGGGCTGTATTCGGGCTCTGGCTACTACGGCCGCGGGGTCGAGGCGGCAACGGTATTGCGCAGCCACAGCGACATGCTGACGCGCCAGGTGGCGCTCACAGGCTCGATCGCGGCATCCGACGCCAAGCGCCTGGAGCAGCTGCAGAAACTAGAGGACCTGTTCCAGGGTGGCAAGACCGGGTTGGGTGCGGCGATCAACGACATGCTCAACGCGTTCTCGGATGTGGCCAACGCGCCGACCGACCTGACCGCGCGCACCGTCGTGCTGGCGCGCACGGACGAGACCACCGCGCGTTTTCGTGCCATCAGCCAGGATCTGGACAATCTGCGCGCTAGCCTGCAACTCGAGCTCAAGGCCAATGTGCAGACGGTCAACCAGCTGGCATCAAAAATTGCCGATTCCAACCGCGAGATCCGCAATCAGCAAGGCAGCGGCCATACGCCCAACGACTTGCTGGACCAGCGCGACGAGCTGATCCGCCAACTCAATACGCTGGTGCAGACCTCCAGCATTCGGGCCGAAGACGGCTCCATCAACATCTTCGTAGCCGCCAGCCAGCCGCTGGTGCTGGGTACCACAGCGTCGACGCTGACACTGACACCCGACGCATTCGGCGACCCGTACAAGGCCAAGCTGACGATGGAGCGCAACGGCCTGACCGTGGTGCTCGACGAAGCCAGTCTGGGCGGCGGCGGTCTGGCCGGCCAGCTGCGCTTTCAGAACAACGACTTGGCCGACGCCGTCAACATGCTCGGGCGCATGGCGCTGGCGCTGGGCACAACCCTCAACCAGCAACACAGCCTGGGACTGGACCTGAACGGCGCGCCGGCCGGCAACCTGCTGACACTGGGCCCGATTCCCGACGGCCTGCCCGCGCTGGTCAATACCGGCAGCGCCAGCATCCAGGTCTCGGTGCAGACCACACCCACCAGCGGCGCGACCCAGCTCGCCGCATCGGATTACGAAGTGCTGTTCACCGGCGCCGCCGCCGGCACCGTGCGCCGCGTGTCTGACGGACAGGTCACCAGCTTCAGCGCGGTGCCAGTCCAGATCGACGGCTTGTCATTGCAGGTCAGCGGCACGGCGGCCGCCGGTGACCGTTTCATGATCACACCCTACCGCAAGGTCGCCGCAGGAATGGACGTGGCGTTTGCGACACCCCGCGCGCTGGCGGTTGCCAGTCCGATCGCGCCCAGCGCCGGCGTGGCAAACCAGGGCTCATTGACCTTACAGACGCTGATTCCGACACAGGCCAATGCCAATCTGACGCAAACCGTGACCTTGACGTTCACCGGCGCCGGCAGCTTCGATGTGCTGGGCATCGGCACCGGCAATCCGACCGGCGTCCCCTACGTACCGGGTCAACCCATCAGTTACAACGGCTGGGCGCTGACACTCAAGGGCACGCCACAAATTGGCGACACCTACAAGGTCCAGGCCAATGCCTATCCGTCAATCGACGCAGGCAATGCCCATGCCATGCTGGCGATTCGCGATATCGCCATGTTCGATGGCGCGGCCACCACCGATGGCTATGCCGGCCTGATGGCCGAAATTGGTGTGCGCGTGCAAAGCGCGGGGTTTGCCAGTGCGGTGTCGACGTCGATCGCGTCCAACGCGACGGCCGATCAGGCCTCGCTTGCTGGCGTGAACCTGGACGAGGAGGCGGCCCGCATGCTGCAGTTCCAGCAGGCCTACCAGGCGTCGGCCAAGATCATGCAGGTGTCGCAGACGCTGTTCGACACGCTGCTGCAGAACCTGGCGCGTTGATGCCAGCTGACCGGAAGTAGAAACATATGCGCATAGGAACTGCCAACGTTTACGACACCGCGCTGGACCAGCTGTACAAGCGCCAGAGCGACATGCTGACGCAGCAAGAACAACTGAGTTCGGGCCTGCGTGTGAACCGCGCCAGCGACGACCCGATTGCGGCGGCCAAGGCCGAACGTGTTCTGGTACGGCTCAGCCGCATCGAGACCGACCAGCGCGCGCTGGAGACGCAGCGCTCGGCGCTGTCGTCGGCCGAGGCCGGACTTGGCGAGGCGCTGGGACGCATGCAGGACTTGCGCGAGCTGGTGATTGCGGCGGGCAACGCCGGCTACAGCCCGGCCGACCGCACAACGCTGGCCAAGCAGATCAACAACCTGCGCGACCAGATCTTTGCTATCGCCAACCGCACCGACAGCAGCGGCGTGCCGCTTTTCGGCGGGCTGGGCAGCGCAGGCGCGCCTTTTGCCGACATTCCGGCCGGCGTCCAGTTCCAGGGTGCTCCGGGTCAGCGTGCCGCCACCACCACTGCATTGCCAGGCGCGATGAACGGCCAGGCGATCTGGATGGACGTACCCAGCGGAAATCGCACCTTCGAAGTCTCGCTGGGCGCAGCCAATACCGGGGGCGTCTGGACCAACACCGGCACCGTGATCTCGCCCGCCCTGCTGACCGGCGACAACTACCGCATCGACTTCACGGTAGCGGCCGGCGTGACGACCTACGACGTGGTCAACACGACCACGGCCGTCCCCGTGCTCAGCGCCCAGCCCTATACGAGTGGCGCGCCGATCCAGTTCGACGGCCTGTCGGTGCTGCCACAAGGCGCGCCCACCAGCGGCGACACGGTCGCCATCGCGCCGAGTACGCCGCTGAACCTGTTCAACCTGCTCGACAAAACGGTCAACAACATCGACAGTGCGTCCAGCGACAACCGGCTGTCGCAGGCGATCGCCTTGTCGCTGGCGCAGATCGACACCGGTATGGAACGGCTGCAGGCCGCACGCGGCCAGGCCGGTGACTGGCTGAACCGGGCCGACAGCATCACCGACGCGCAATCCGCGCGCTCGCTGGCGCTGGAGTCGGATCGCTCGCGCGCCGTCGACGCCGACATGGCCAAGGCAATTTCCAACTTCACAACAGCGCAGACGGGCTACCAGGCTGCGTTACAGTCCTACGCACAGATTCAACGTTTATCGCTCTTCAATTACATCAATTGACATGGCCCCCTCGTCATTGGGACAACTGATCCTGGGCTACCAGCTGATCTGGAACAAGTCGCGCAGGCCGGCTGCCATGCAGCTGTTCATGTCGCCGCTGGACGACGAACCGGTGGAGGTGGCGCACTTTCTGCGCACGCTGCAACAGACCTGGACCGGCCAAAGTCCGATCCTGGTTCTCACGCCGCTCAGCGCCGATTTGCTCGCCGGATCGTTGGAGCACGACACACCCGACGGCCCCTGGCTCTGTGTGCAGCAAGACCTGCTCTTTGATGCCGGCATGATCGAACAGCTGCGCCAGGCCCATAGCCGTGGCGTGCAGCTGCTGTGGCGTGGCGCGCCAGGCGAGCGGCCCGACGCGGCGATCGCGCCGCTATTTGCCCGCATCATCATTTCCCTGACTCCGGGTGAGACACTGGCCGGCGCCCATGTGTCGCTGACCCAGAGCAGCGGCACACCAAGCGCCACCAATCCGGTGCTGCCCGGCCAGATCGTCGAGGCGGTTCCCAGCCGCCTGATGGCCAACCATTGCCTGGACCAGAGCGCGGCCTGGGGTATCGCCGGTTGGCCAAGCGACGATGTTTTGCTCTCGCACCAGCACCAACCCGTGCAACCCAGCCATCACGCCATCGTGCAGATGCTGCGCGAGATCGACAAAGACGTGGCGCTCGACCTGCTCGAACACACGCTGGCCGAGGAGCCGTTGCTGGCCTACCGTTTCCTGCGCTATACCAATTCGGCCGCAGTAGGCCTGCGCAACGAGATCGAGTCCTTGCGCCACGGGCTGATGCTGCTGGGCCTGAGCCGCTTCAAGCAGTGGCTGATGGAGCAAATGCCACTGGCCACCAACGAACCCGATATGGAACCGGTACGCACCGGCATCGTGATGCGCGCCCACCTGATGGAGCATCTGCTCGATGCCGGCGACGAAGACACGCTGCGCCGTGAGGTGTTCCTGACCGGCATGTTGTCGCAGATCGACGGGCTGCTGGGCGAGCCCTTGCGCGACGCGATGCGCCGCCTGCCGCTGTCCGAGCGCGTGAATGGCGCGATCCTGAGCCGCAGCGGCCCCTACGCCCCGTTCCTGGAACTGGCCAGCGCGCTCGAGTATCCGCACATGGTCAACGTGGCGGGCCTGTGCGAGACACATGAACTGCACCTGGACGATGTCAACCGCACGATGTTGCGGGTGATGGCGCAACTGCAGCATTAGCGGGGTCCGGCGTCCCGGCGCGTGGTGATGCCCCCGCAGGCGCCTTGGCAGTGCCGCCGGTGCAGGTATCAAACCTGCGCGGCAGGCTCCGACAGCGTCGCGCAATGCGCCCCACCGCCGACCCAGTTGGCCTGTGTCGCATCGATGAAGCGCACCGTGCGTCCGGGAAATGCGGCTTCGTAAATGCGCCGCACCTGCTGCTGGCGCCCGGGTGGCGTGCCATGCGCAACATAGTCGGGCAGCAGTACCAGGTCGTTGGCCAGCACATGGTTGAGGTAGCTGCTGGTGGCGACCTGGATCACGGTATCGCCTTCACGCCGGCCCTCACGGGCGGGGAACTGCGCGGCGCTCCATTGCTCGGAGTAGGCCGTATCAGCCTCGGCCGACAACACCACCGGGCGCTCGATCATGCGTGGCAGCGGCACCTTGATCACACGAAGCGGCCGGCCTGCGGCATCACTGCTGTTGACCAGGATGTCGTAATTCGCGCGCATGCGGGCATCGTTGATCCGCGCCACCGGGTGGGCGGCGGCTTCGGCCTCGTCGACCCAGGCCAGCAACACGGTGCGGGCATCGGCAAAACGCACGAACTCGTCGGTATGCCCGCCGGTTCCCCAGCCAACATACGCGCCGGTGATCGTACCCCGGTGCAAGGTGTCGTGGGCCAGCCCGCGGGGCAACCAGATAACCTTGCGGATACCGGGCAGGCGCAGCATCTCGCGCTCCATGGCGGCCCGGCCCATGCCCCGGTTGCGGCTGCTCCAGAGTTCGGTATTGGCGATCAGCAGGCCCTGGCCGTTGACCTCGACGCCGCCGCCTTCGATCGCCAGTGCCGACTGGAACGTCGCCAGGCCCAGGGCATCGCCCAGGCGGCGATCGAGCGAGCCGGTATCCATGCCGTCGGCGCGGGAACACGATTCCGGCCGGGGTTGACGACCTCTGAAGGTACGGCGGCACCAGTTGGACCAGCCGTAATAGGTCCAGCGGAAGTCGACAACAAACGGCTGCCGCGCGCCATCGACACCGAACACCACCGCATCGCGCACGAAGAACGGCGCCCGTGCATCGTGGACGAAACGCAGCTTGTTCGCGTCCAGTGCACGGCTGCGCAAGACTTCCCGGGCATGACCCTCGGCTTCGGCATCGCGCACCAGCATGCGTATCGGCACATGCGGCCACAAGGCTTCGGCCAGGTCGGCGGTGAAGGCCGCATGGCCGGCGTCGTAGCCCAGCCAGATGGCCGCAACCGGATCGAAGTCGGCCGTGATACGCGCGCCCGCGGCGATTTTTCCGAGGCCCGTCTGTGCCCGCGCTGGAATGAAAGCCGCCAGAGCGCCGGCCAGCGCTGCGCCCAGCAAGGCACGACGGCGGGAAAAAGAATGAATCACAGAACGGTGCATTGCCGCAGTATCCCCGCACGCGGGATGCGGCGCTGACAACAAGAACGCTAGTTCTTCCCGCCCGCGTAGGCGAGGAACTTCTCCGGGCTGATGCGCAGCGCGGCGCCGGTCGGGCAGGCACGCACACAGGCCGGACCGGATTTCAAGTCTTTGCACATGTCGCACTTCACGGCCTTCTTGACCTGGCTGCCCTTGTCCTTGCCGGCAACGGCAACCTTGGGGGCGCTGGCACCGGGTTCGCGGCCCACACCGGTCAACAGCCAGGCCCACAGGCTGTTGATGCCGCGCTTCTCGGCCAGCGGCGCCATCTGGATCACACCATACGGGCAGTTCTTCTCGCAGTTGCCGCAACCGATGCAGGCGTCCGAGATATAGACCTCGCCGCCGGGCGAGCGGTGGATCGCATCGGGCGGGCAGTCCTTCATGCAATGCGGGTGCTCGCAGTGCCGGCATGAGGTCGGCACATGCAGGTTGTCGAAGGTCGGGCCGGCCTCGCGGTCGAGCCGCGAAGTGCCGGAATGGGTGTCGGCGCAGGCCTTCTCGCAGAGGTTGCAGCGTATGCACAGCGACTCGTCAATCAGCAGCACGTCGGTCGCCTCGCCCACCCCTTGCTGCAGCAGGAAGGAGATCAGGTTGCCCGACTTTTCGTTCGACGCCATGGCCTCGTTCGCCTGCAAGCGCGCCATGTACTGGTCATCGAGGTCGGCGCGCATGGAGGTGTTGGATGCCAGCACTTCGGTGACGTTGCTCGTCAGCAGCACGATGGCCTCAGTGGGCACCGCTGCACGTACCGTGGCCGAGCGCGGCGCGTCGCGCATCAGCGCCATCTCGCCAATGTAATTGCCGGCCGACACATATGACAACACCACGTCGCGACCGCCAAGGGCACGCGACACCATGACCGAGCCCTTGCGAATCAGGTACAGGCCGTCCGCCTTGTCGCCTTCATTGAACAAAGCCTCGCCGTTCTTGAAACGGCGGATCTGCGCGCCTTCGACCAGTCGGTTGAGCTGCTCCTCGCTGACATCGGCGGCGACGTATTTGCGCACGGCGCGGCGCAACGCGACCTGATCGAGCTCGCGCCGAACCGCATCGACCGAGGCGAGCACGCGCAGCATGGTGCGGCTGGGCGTCTCGAGCAGGATGCTGGCGTTGGCCGCACGCACCTTGGCCGAGCGCCGACGTCCGGAAATCAGCCCCATCTCGCCGAAGAAATTGCCGGCCTCCAACATGATGGCCTTGGCCTCCGGATCGGCGTCCGAGCCTTTGACCCGCACCGTACCCCGCACGATGCTGAAGAAGGAGTTCGAATAGTCGTTGCGCCGGAAGATCACCTCGCCATCCTTGGGCAGGCGGATCTCGCTCTCGAGCATCAGTTCGCGTAGTTGCAAGGGACTGAGACTTTGCAGCCAAGGCATGCTGGACCCCACCATGGCCAATACACCCTCGACATTGCTCAGCTCCGGGTAGGCCTTCAAAACGGCGGCAAAACGCTTTTCGAGCAGCGGCTGATCGGCCGGAATCACGACCCGGCCACAGATCGACTCGACCGCCTCGTAACCCTGGTTCATCGCCTGCTTGATCAGCGGATAACCGCCCAGCGCGCCAACCACATACAGGCCTGGCACCGACGATTGGTAGGTCGGCGAGAGTTCGGGCAGGGCGGTCGGATCCTTGCTACCGAACCGGATGCCGAAGCCCTCGACCAGCTTACGCGGCGGTATCGCGCCCAGGCGGCCGATGATGCGATGGCAATCGATGATCTCCTCGCCCTGCGGGGTGTTGAGCACGACTTGCAGGCTGGGTTTGGACGCCTTGCCTTTCTGGCGCTTGGACAGGTCGGCGACCTGCACCATCATGGTGGCGTTGACATTGGTCTGCTGCGCCGGATTCGCCTTGGCCAGTGCATCGAGGTGGTCGATGCTGGTGCTGTAGCGGCAGGCCAGCAGGTTTTCGCGGATCGCGGCCTGGATCGCGCTGAGGTTGCCTTCCTTGCAGCGACTGAACTCGGCATTGCGGTTGAGCAGGATGACCCGGTTGTCGTTCTCAGCCAGTGCCAACGCATTCTCGATCGCCGCGTCGCCGGCGCCCACGACGATGATGGTCTCGCCGCCATAGGCGCGCGGATCATCTAACTGGTACTGCACATTGGGCAGGTTTTCACCCTTGACGCCCAGTGCGCGCAGATTGCCCTGCACGCCGATACCCAGCACGATCTGCTCGGCAGCGATCAGCTCGCCGGTCTCCAGCGTGATCCAGAAGGCGCCCTTCTCGCCTTCGATGGCGACCACGCGGGAGTTGTTCTGGATCAGCGTGCCACAGGCGACGATCTCGTCATCGAACCGGTTCAGGATGCCCTCGCGCGTGCCGGCCTCGAAATTCAGCGGGCTGCGCAGATCCAGAAAGCCGGGCTCGGCCATCACGTGCTTGCCCTTCTGGTACTTGTAGATCGTGTCCGACAAGTGCGGCTGGGCCTCGAGCAGGATATGCGAAATACCCAGCTTTGCCGCATGTGCGGCCGCTGACAGACCGGCCGGACCGGATCCGATGATGGCAACCGTGAAACGCTCTGTCATGCCTGCCCCTTGTCAGCGGTTTGCCAGCGGAGTGGCCACCAGCGGCCGGAAGCTGCGCAGCCGCGCCTGGAACTGCACCGGCTGGTAGGCCTCGTCGTGGCGCAACACATCGCGGATCGACGCCAGGCCCTTGTTCAACTGCGCGCCCGACTTCAGGTCACCGAGCTTGTGCAAGGTGTTGACGACACTGCCCAGCGCCATCACCGCCTGCTCGGCGCCTGCGTAGTCCGGGAAGGCGCCGGCCAGGCCGTCATCGACCAGGGCCAGCGCCATGCCGCGCAGCTGTTCGCGACTCAAACCGCGTGCCGAGATGGCCTGCGCCGCCTCATCCGACAAGGCCTTGAGTGCCAGGCCTCGCTGGCGCATGTCGCCCTTGCCAGCGATAGCCTCGTTGAGCTCGACCACAGCGCGGGTGTACCGGCTGGCCAGCGGCGCATCGACCTGGGCCAGAATCAGGCGCAGCATCAACATGGCCGAATTATTGAGCCGCACCAGCCCCGGGGCGATGCTCTTGCCAAATGCGGTAAGGGGTTTCCAGCGCGTGTCGGCCATCGGATGGTGACAGGCGTGGCAGTCAAAAAGGGTCAGCTCCGGGAAAGCCCCATCGCGTCCGCGCACCGGGTCGAGCAGGATCTCGACCTGAGTGCTGACCGCCATGGCCTGGCCGATCGCCCAGATCTGCACACCGTCGAAATTTCCCTTGCGCCGGATGTAGTCGGCGTCGACCTTGAAATGGGCCGGCTGCAGGTTGGTGAAGGTGTCCATCTCGAAACTCATGCGCGGATGACCGGCTGCCATGACGCGGTGGCTGACGTACTTCTCCGATGACCCGAAGTGGCAGGACAAGCACAACTTCGCGCGCGCCAGCGGTTGGTCCACCGGGTACAAGCCGTTGCGGATATTGCCCAGGTGCGTGGCGTCTAGTGCGGTATGCGAGGCGATCCAACGCTGCGCCGGACCATGGCAGCCTTCGCAACTGATGCCGTCCGCCACCGAATGCGCCGGCGCCGGGCGGGCCGCGATCGGCGCCGGGTTGTGCGCATGGCAGTCGACACATTCACGCGAAAGGTGGGCCGGCTGCGCCAGTCCCAGCTTGGCCGCAATGCTGCGCGACACGGCGTTGGTCAGCAGTGCGTAAGCACGGGCATGTTTGTCCAGCCGCGACCAGACCACATATTCGTTCTGCAGCACCGGCGAGCCATCCCAGCCGGCAATGGAGCCATGGCACAGCGAACTGGCACAGGTCACCACCCCCAGCGTCTGGTCGCGCGACTGGTCGGGCAGTGTCTGCGCCATGACCAGACTGCTGCACAGCGCCAGCGCCGACATCACGATGCGAATCAGGCGGAAACCGTAGGACATCGTCATGGCTTGGCCTTCGGTAGCGGGGCCGCGGCTGCGGCGTTCGCCGGCGCGGCGCCGCGCAAGGGCGGCAGGCCAACGTTCGAATACGACGTGCCCGGGGTGTCGGTCACGGTCCAGACCGTGCCGTCCTGGCGCAAGTACAACTTCTGCATCTCGGGAAGCGTGAGCGGCCTGGAACCAATTCGGCCAAACACCGCAATCTGTCCTCCGGTTTCGTCCACCGCCCGATCGCGGTCCAGACCTTTGGACAAGGATAGCGCGGGTGAGCGGGTCTCGCGCCAGGCAATCACCTGCGGCTTGGGCGCCGGCGAAAAACCGTAGAACTTGGGCTGGGTGTCGGGAGCCGTCAGCTGCACCACCTTGAGTCCGCCCACGCCGTCGGCCACGTAGGCAAACAAGGACGCATTGGTCGACCCCACGACAACGTCCTGGGCGTCGATCAGGCTGGTCGCCGGTGTCGGGCCCTGCTGCAAACGGGTCTCTATGCGGGGCTGGGTCGGACGCTCCACATCGACCACGACCAGGCCTTCGGCGCCGGCCGCCACATAGGCAAAGGTACGGGCCACATACACCTTGCGCGCGTCGCGCAGCGGCACGACCGCACCGGCCACCCGCTGCGGATTGCGCGGCGACGTGACATCAATCACCTCGAGTCCGTCGGCGGTGGTGACCCACAGGTAGCGGAACTGCAGGGCGCTGGCGCGTGCGTCGCGCAAGGGGATGGTGGCGACCCAGCGCGGCTTGAGCGGATCGTCGACGTCGACCACGGTCAGTCCGACCTGGGTCGTGATGTACAGGTAGTGACCACCCACGGTGACGTGGCGCGCGCCGTCGAGCACGCCTTTTTGCGCGCCCTCGCCGTTCCAGGTGGCCGCGCGCTTGAGGAAGTTGTTGCGCGGCTCGCCGTCGGCCAGTGTGTCGACGTTGACGACGATCAAGCCCTCGCGGCTGTCGGTGATGAAGGCGTAGTGGTAGATCGGGTGGAACGCCTGCTCCTCGTTCGTCACCCGCATCAGGTCGCCCTGGTTGCGCGTCGGTGCAATTGGCTGGTTGGTCGGCAAGGCGACGCAGGTCGCGTTGCCCGATCCGACATGGGTGTCGTGTCCCAGCGGCGAGAACGGCGCCGTGATGATCGGCTGTGAGATGCCCTTGTTCGCGATGCTGGCCACATCGTAGACGCGCATGCCGCCGGCACCTTCGGCGACAAACAGATACTCACCGCGGATCTGCACGCACTGGGCCGCGCCGCGGGTGGTGTGGGAATGCGATATCTGCAGGCGCGACTTCGCATTCAGGTGTTGCTGGTACCAGTCCGGATAGGCGTAGCGGTGCAGATAACTGCCCACCACCGCTTGCGGCTCCTCCCATTCAGTCACCTGCACCGCCTCGATGTCCTTCGCGCCGCCGAGCCAGGCCTTGAAACCGACGAAGTTCACAAAGTTGGTGCCTTGCAGCAACAGCTGTGCCATGGTCGCGTTGTTGTCGTTGGCCTTGTTGAGGTGGCAATCCGAGCAGGTCTTGGTCTCGGTCTTGCGCTCGGTATGCGGATAATGCGGCGCGAAGGCCTGCGACGAAAATCCACTGGAGGCGATCGGCGGCTGCTGGATGTAGATGCGTTCCCGGTTGCCGTTGGTCGACGACAGCACCAGCGCCGAACTCGAACGCACCGGCGTGATCTTGCTGCCCTTGACCGAGCCCGAGCGTCCGAGCTGGAACATGTCGTCGCGCGCCACCTGCGGGTTATAGCTGGCGTAGTTGCGCGTCTCGCCGCCCTCGTAGTGCAGCCGATCAGTCTTGGCATTGGCCTGGATCGGCAGATGACAACCGGCGCAGCTGGTGGTCCACGACAGGTGGCAGGTGTAACACGCGACCTTGTCGTCGTCGTGCGCATAACTCTGACCGCTGCCGGCCGAGCCCCAGGTGCCGTCCTGCCCGGCCTTGCCCGCGAGCATCAGCTTGGCGCGTGCCGCCTTCTCGTTGTATTTCGGGTTGCCTGCCGTCACCGAGTCCTTGACCAGCGACATCTCCCATTCGAGTTTCGGATCCACCGCCGAGCGCTGGTAGAGCTTGTCGCCACGCCACTCGAAGCGGCGCCGCCCGTCCTGCGTGCGCAGCAGTTGCATGTCCATGCCGCCGGGTTTGGCCGCGGGCCCGGAGGTGAACAGGCTCGGATACTTCTTGGTGCTTCCGTGGCAGTCCTTGCAGTCGATCTCGATCGCTGCGGCCACCTCGCCGTAGATATGGCCATTGCCATGCGAGTCCTGCGCAAAATGGCAATCGACACATTGCATGCCCACGTCCAGGTGCGCGGAGGTCAGGTGCACAGCCTTCTTGAACTTATCCGGATCGTCGTCCGACACCGCCTGATTGTTCTTGTCCACCAGCGTTCCCTTGCGGTCACGCTTGAAGATCTTGCGGAAATTCCAGCCGTGTCCGTGGTAATCGGCGAATTGCCCGTCCTTGAGCTGCGGATTGAGTTCGGAGACCTTCTTCGAGAACTCCAGGTCGCCCCACAAGCCCCGCGTCGCCGCCTCTTCCGGATTACGGTCCAGGATCTTGCGCGCCTCGGCCGGAGTCGGGTATTTCTGCTTCTTCGGCCACATGAACGGCGCGTCGGACTCGTAGTCCCACATCGTCGTGCCGTAGAACGAATTGACGAATATGTTGGGCTGGTGCATGTGGCACACCATGCACTGCGAGGACGGGATCGCGCGTGTGAACTGGTGACTGATCGGGTGGCCGGAGCGATCTTTCGGAATGCTCGGGTCGGTCGTCACCGACTTGCCTTCATTTCCATATTTTGCATAGGGCCCGGAATGCAGCGGGTCGCGGTCATTCGCATAAGGCGTGTGGCAGGCTGTGCAACCCGATGAGCGGTAGTCGCCCGGCTGTTCATTGGTACCCAGGAACCACAGATGCGGATCGTTGAGCCGAGTCTTGGTGATGTTGATCATCGGCACCGCAATGCGGCTGCCGGTACCCGGCCCGCGGTTGGACTGGCGGATATCGGGCCGGCCCGGTTCATCGAGCCGCTGGATCAGGCCGGTGAGGTTGGGCAGTCCGATCTCGGGGAAGATCGAGTTGATGACCTTGCCGCCGCGCTCGAACACCCGGAACACATCGGCCGGCGGCACCGTCTCCCAGGCCGGCAATGGCGCCAGACTGTCCAGGATGCCCATGGCCCGCATATGCTTGTCGACCGGCAGCGGGTTCTTGATCGTCGCCGGCTCGCTGAGCGCGGTATAGGACTCGCCCAGTATGTAGCGCTTGTACGGCAGGATGCCGTTGTTATAGGCTGCTCCGCCCCAAAACATCGCGCTGGTTGCCATCAGGCTGCGCTCGCTGGCCTGCACGATCGGCAGGTGGCAGGCACCGCAGGACTCGCGCGCCACGCGCAGGTCGCCCGGGTTCATGAAACGGATGAACTGCGGGCTCTCACGGTTGAGCGAGGTGAAGCTGCCTTTGGGGTTGGACGAGGCCGGATAACCCCAGGCGGCCGCATTGCGTGGCAGCACATGGGCCTTCTCCATCGCCGCGACGAATCCCTTGTCCTGCCGCGCGGACTTGTCCGGACGCTGCACCGACGCATCCCCGCCATGGCAATCGGTGCAGCCCAGCACAACTCCCGGGTTCGCATGCATGCTGCGGTGGTCGGGTGGCGCCGCTCCCGGACCGGAGCCCGGCGGCTGGTAACTGTGACAACCCTCGCAGCCAACCGACTTGGCCAGCGCCTGGGCCTGGGTCTGTCGTGCCGGGGCCGGCGGCGCGCTGGGGCCGGCGGCGACAGGGCTCTTGGACGGGCCGGACTCCGAGTGCGCATCGACGGGCACCAGGAGCCAGAACCCGAGCGCGCACACCAGGGCCAGCATGGCCAGCATCAGCGAGCGCATGCGGTTCGGGTGTCGTATCAAGTCAGTCATGTCAGAACGTCAGCAACAGGTTGGCAAGCACCGAATACGGGCGCTTGCTGGAATCAAACAGCTGCCGATACCCATCCCCGGGTTGCAACCATGCCATGGAAAAATTGAGAACCACGTTCTGCGACATGAAGGGGCGGTATTGCAGCGCCAGCGACATGTCCATGCCGATATCGCGCGAGATGTTGCCCTGGTGGCGCAGCACTTCCAGCGCGCTGGTGTCGGCGAACGACAACCAGTTCAGGTTGCCGATCAGGCGCAATTGCGGCGTCAGGTCCAGGTCGGCCCCGATACCGATCAGGTTCAAGCCCGGATTGACGAAGTTCGACTGCCCCTGCTCCTTGGTGGTCCGCAGCGAGCCCAGTACGCCGTTGCGCCCCGACAGGCTCAGCCCGCCGCCACCGATCAGTGGAATCGACTGGCGGATCCAGTAGCTGGTATCGGCGCCGGCGATCTGCGGGTTCTCGAAGATCGCGTCGAAGCCGGTCGCACGCCCGTCAAACGGGTTGCGATCGCCACTGGCAAACAGCGCCGTGCCGCGCACGCGGAACCAGTCGAAGTCGCGCGACAACTCGGCGGCGGCGAATCCGGCGCGAATGCTCTGGCTGCGTTGCGCGATCGGGTCATAGGTGGCGTTGCCCAGCGCCAGGTAGCCTGACGAGGTCAGGTTCCAGCGACCGAAATGGCCGTCTCCATTGAGGCCGAGATAGGCCACGTCGTAATTGCGCTTGCGCCCGTCGCCGATCACCGCCGGGCGGATCAGAAAGCCGTTGCGGTCGTAATACGGACCCTGGTTGCCTTCGCGATTGATGTTGTAGAGCACCGTGCCCTGCACGGTATGGCCTAGCACCGGCCAGTCCTGAAGGTAGGCATTGGCCATCAGCGTGTAGTCAGAACGCCAGCGCGTGAACGCGTCGTTCAGACCCGAATTGGTGTCCTTTTCGAGACGCTGAAAATACACCAGGTTGTACTGCCAGCGGTTGTTGTCGCGGGTGCCGAACAGGCGCACTGCGAACGGCGTGTCGTTGAACACGAAGCCGCGAAAGTCGGAAATGATCGGCTGGATACCCACGCGCAGCGAGTCGAAGTCGTACTGGTCCGACACATTGCGCAGGTGCTTGTCGACAAACGCTTCCTGGATGCCGAAGTGCCCGTCGGAGCGCGTCGCGCCACGCTGCGGATCGATGCGCAAGGCGCGCAGGTCGCGCACCCGTGCATGGTTGCCATTGAAGGCGCCGACAAACTTGAACTCGTAGTCCGGCGGCTTGAACGTGGTGTTGCCCTTCACGATCGACGCGCTCAGGATCAGCGTCTGGGCCAGCACCGTCTGGTTCTGGCCGGCAATCACATTGTTGGTGCCGGGTTTGAGCGCCAACTGTGCGCCGGTCGGAATCGGCACCCCGCGCAATTCGACCAGGGTGTCGGAGATCACGCCCAGGTTCAGGAACCAGTCAGGGCCCCAGTCCTTGAACGCCTCATAGGGTCGGTCGCCCTTGATGGTGTTGGTGTTGTACGGATCCCACCAGCGCTCCTTGCCGGCCAGGCTTTCCATGATGCGCCAGCGATCGGGCACCGACAGGGTGACGCGCGGATCGGCCCGCGTCGGCGCCGGCACCTGGCTCGGATCGATCGGCGCCAGCGGATAGGTCAGCGGCTCGGTCTGCGGGCGGCGCAACTCGACGGCATCATCCTGCGCCGGTGGCTTGAGGCCCTGCGCCCAGGCGCCGCAGGCCGTGGCACCTGCCAACAAGGCCACGCCCAGTGGTAACAGACGGCGCCAATGCACGGACGGGGTCATAGTCCGGTACATACGTTCTGCGCGTCGCTGTCGTTGAATGGCGTAACCGGGCACTGCACATAGCGCAGCCGACCAACCGACAGGGGAATGGCATCGGCGCGCAGGGCTGGCGGCGCATTGCCGATGCCGGTGCCCAGCAGCTTGCCGGCATTGGCCAGGCCCAGGAACGCGATCATGTCATCCTGATCAGTGCCGTCACCGGAGACGCCGATGCCGCCCACCAATTGCGGCACACCGGCAACGATGCGGTAGATCGGCATGCCGCCGGAGAAAATTTGCAAGCCGTTGGTCAGGCGGCTAAGGCCGGTGCAGCCAACACCGAGATCGCCAAACGCTGCAGCCACGATGGCATTGAGGCTCAGATCGAGCTGCATGCCGTTGCTGAACGGACTCCACTGGGCGTAGGGCTTGGACAAGGGTCCGTTGGCACTGCCGATGATGCCGTCCGGGAAAAACGGCCGCGACAGGTTGCCGATGGACTTGGTGCTCAGCGCAGTGCCGTTGGACAGGCTGAAGTTATTGCCCATGAAGCTGCGCAAGGCATTCACGTACGGGCCCATGGCCGATGTGGCCATCGGGATGGGCGACGTTGCAGTCGGCAGCGCGAGCAGTTCGGCACCGGCCAGCGGATTCGACAGGAACGCGGCGCTGCGCGCCTTTTGCAGCGCCACGTCGGTGCCGAATATCGGCGCGTCCGGCGCCCGCACCAGGCCGAGCACCGCGCCATTGGTATCCACCACCGTGATCGTCACCTGCGCCGCCTGGCCCAGTGGACGCCGGATCTGCGCACGTGCACGGCTGGCCAGTGCCAACGCGGAACTCAGGATCTGTTGCGACTCCTGCGCCGTGAGGCCGCCATCCGTCGCGGCGCGCACCGGGTAACGGTTGTTGTCGCTGGCGTCCACCAGCACATAGCCACCAAGCGCGGCAAATGGGCCGGTGTCGCGGCGTATGCCGGAACCGGGCACACCGTAGGCGGTGCCGGCGCGGATCGCGGCAACCGGTTGATAGCCGCCCACCGCCACCAGGCTGCCGGGCAGGCCGGCGAGCGAGGTGACGGTCGCTCCGGTCTGCACGGCGTCGACGAATCGCGCCGAGCGTCCGTCCAGCGTGATGCGATTGGCGCGGATATCGACCGGTGCCTCGAAGCCCAGACTGCCGGCGACGGCCAGGGTTTCATCCTCATCCACATCGATATTCGTAATGTCCAGGTCCAGGCCGTACACCGTGTCGGCGATCACGCCGATGCCCCCGACGAGGCGGCCGTTTTTGTACAAGGGCAATCCACCCGGATCGGCGGACAGACCCAGCGGCGATCGCTTGGGGCCCATCGCCGCGTCACCGGCGGCCACCGAACTGTCGCGGCGCATCAAATCGGAGCACGAGAGCTGGGAAAACTGCACGCCAAACAGCGGACCCGCCGGCTGGTTGAGTTCCGACGGATTGAAGTGCTCCTGGATGATCTGGCTGGCCGTACGCGAGGTGAAGGCATTGCCGGCACTCGACAGGTAGGCCCCGGTCAGCGCCTTGCTGATCGCAGCGGCCCCGCTGGGTAGCACCGCCACCTGCTCCAGGCCACCGACGACGCCCCGGCCACCATCGATGCGAAAGGTGCCGGTGGCGCCGTTCATGGCATACACGGCCAACACGTTGCCGACCCGGTCGGTCACGGCCACAGTGGCTCTCTGGCCACGGGCCTGGGCCGCTGTCACCGCCTGCGCGATGATTTGTTCCACGTCCTGCACCGTCAGCACATCCTGTGCGCAATCGGTCCCGCAATCATTCGAAAAGCTGGCGCTCGGGGCGATCCCGCTGCCACTGCTGTCGCCGCCGCCACCGCCGCAGGCCGTCAGCGCCCACGCGAAGGCCAGCAGCCAGGCGCTGCGCCAGCCGCGCATCCCGACCTGCCCACTCATGGACGCGCCCCGGCTTTCAATGCCGCCTGCTGAAACGCCGGATGTTCCTTGCGCGGATGGAAGCCATGGCAACTGTCGCACTGGCTGACCACTTTTTCCTTGTCGGGCTTGGCGCCGGCGTGGCAGGTGCGGCAGGACTGGAGGTCGGGGATCAGCACGTCCGCGGACACCTTGGAGGTTTGCGCACTGTGGCAGGTGACGCATTCGGCATTCTTGTGCTGCGCATGCGAGAACAGCGACTTGGGCAACCAGTGTGCGGTCGACACGACCGCCGGCACCTGCCAGCGCACCGGCGCCTTGAGCGCGGCCTGGTCGGGCTGCACCGCATGACAGGTGGTGCACACGCCGTTGGTCTTGGCAAACATGTGCTGGAACGTGTTGCGGCTTTGCTGTTCGACCCAGCGTCCGGCCGAGGTCGACTGGTAGGCCGGCGCACTGGCCGTGGGACGTTGCAGCAGGGAATTGAAGGTGGTCAGGGGCACCGGGTAACGGTCTACCGCCAGGCTGGCGTAGATCTCGCGCACCGCCACCTCGACCACGTCGGGACTGGCGTGCGGCACCTCGCGTTCGGGTGCCTGCGGGTCGACCGACAGGCGGTGGCAGGACTGGCAGTTCTTGGCCATCGTGACCGGTTCGAAGCGTGCACCCGCGGCATCGGGCGTGTGGCAATTCGCACATTCGAGCACGACCCGCCCGCCGCTGGCCGCCGGCCCGGTCGGGCTCTTGATGCCGGCCTTGGCCAGATGGATGTCATGCGGAAACACCAGGCCGGAGTCCTCGCGCAACTGCGGCGTCTGGCGCACGCGCAACACCGTCTTGGCGTCATCACGCTGGCGCACGGACAGCCGGAACTCCGGGTGCTCGCGCGCGAAGTCGGACACATTGGCCTGCGTCGTCAGCGGCGCGTAGGTACGGATATTGCCGTGGCACTGCGCACATCCGACGGTGTCGGTGGTGCGCATGCCGGCCTGTCCCTGGTGCTCCTTGTGGCAGGTGGCACAGCGTTGTGCGGTGATGGTGTTGTGTGCCACCGTGGGGTCGCTGACATGGTCGCCGACATTCTTGTGGCATTCGGTACAGCTGGCATCGGTCACGCGCTCGAAGGGCTTGTCGTGGCAGGCGCGGCAGTCCTGGGCAATACCCTGGTGCGCCGAAGAGATGCTGCCCGGGTTCCAGAAGGTGTCGAGTCGCTTGCCATGCGCGCCGATCCAGCGCTGCAACTGCACCTGCATGCGCGCCGCATCGGTGGCAGGCATCTGCGCCGCCTTGACGGCAGCATCCGGTGTCGCCGCAGTCGCAGCCGGCTGGAACGCATGCCAGACCGGCCAGGCACCACACAAAACCAGCACCACCAGACTCAGTACCCAGGCCATCGCGCGGCGCGACAACCAACCCGGCACCACCCCCACTTTCATGTCGGCGGTCTTTGCGGTGCCCTTGCCCGACACAGCTGCGCGCAACGCATAGGAAAGGGTCAGCCTTGGATCCGGTCTATCCGGCCCGTCCTCGATTTCCTCGACGATGAAGTCGTACGGGCCGATCGTGATTTTCTGCCCCACCACCAGGCGCACATTGGTCTGGGACCGCTGGTCGATCGCTACCGGGCCGGTAGCCTCCAGATACAATGCTCCGTCCTCGGCGCGACGGATCAACGCATGCTCGAGCCGGACGCGGGGGTCGGGCAGGAAGATCTTGCACGCCGCCGCCCGGCCCAGGCTGAGAGTTTCGCCCGACACGGCCCGACCCACCCGCGCACCGACCTGGGTATCGTCCGGATGCATCGTCTCGACCAGTTTGCAGCGAATCATGTCCTGGTCACCAGTAAATGAACACCGAGACGATATGGCTTGCCAGTGCAAACAGCAAGGCGAACGACAAAGGCACGTGAATCAGCAGCCAAAGGCGAAGACGCGAAAGCGAACGCAATTCGGCGCGGATCTTCTCGACCGCAGTGCGCCGGCTCAGCATCAGGCTGTAGACCTCCCGCCCCTGGCGCGCCTGCTCGTCCTTGAGCTTGCGGTTGATCTGCTGCATGCGCTCGACTGCGCGGTTGGTCGGGCAACGCCGCGACAGTGTCTTGAACGCGTGCTGGAACACGCTGCCATGCAGGCGTGTCTTTTGGGCCGCGGCCTGCACCAGGCTGTTGAATTCATCGGGCATTTGCAAGGCCAGCCGCGCCGCCTGCTGGTCGACTTCCTGGATCTGCAGCATCAGCGTGGGGATGTCGTCCTCACCCATGTTGGCGGTCATGCGCTCGGGTTCGCCCAGAAACACGAACACCCCGTAAATGCCGCTGATCACCACCAGCAGCATCAGCAGGTAGGCCAGCGTGTGCAGGTTCATGCCGATCTCGAAACCGGTGTGCAGCGTCGCCACCACCACGAGCGCCAGGCCGAGGTAGACATGGGCCGACAGCCAGCCCTGGGTCATTGACATCGACGCGTGGTAACGCCGCTTGCGCACGCCCAGCCACAGCAGCCAGACAATGGTGAGTGCGGCCACGGTGCCCAGCGCGTAGCCCATCAGCGTGCCGCCATAACCGAGACCGCCGGGGGTCTGGAAATGGGTGTGCCGATGCCAGATGTATGCGCCAATCGCCACGACGCACAGAAACACCGCCAGCTTCAGATAGCGGTAGCTTTTGTACTCGAGAAAACTACGGTGTCGCATCCCTCGTGGATCCCTCCAAGCAACGCATTCCCGACGGGGGCACTGCGATACACGCCAACAGACTGACGACCGGATGGGTCTGCCTCGGACACGACAACGTCAGGTGCGCTGTCGAAATTCATTGTAGGGTGGGCCCGCGCAAACACCAGCTTTTCGACCCGGGCATGACCTACCGGTGTTGCAATCGTGCACCGGCGCACAGGGCGCAGGGCCAGCTGCACGACCCGTTGCGCGCGGCGCGACGGCGCGGCCCTCCGGTGCCGCTGCGTCAGCCGCCTGGCGCGCTACCGAAGCGGACCGCGGCAGGCTACAGTAGCGGCTGCCGACCGACAAGTTACCCGCCTTCCATCGATCCCGCCCCTGCATGCACGCCACCGAAATCACCGCCTTGCTGGCGTTTTGCACCGCAATGAGCTTCTCGCCCGGCCCCAACACCATGTTGTCGACGGCGATGGCCGCCAACCACGGCTTGCGCCGCACCCTGCGCTTCTGCCTGGCAGTACCCATCGGCTGGACGTTGCTGATGTTGACCTGCGGCCTGGGCGTCGGGGCCATCGTGCTCGGAGTGCCGGCCTTGCGCTGGGCAGTCAAGCTGATTGGCGTTGCCTACATGGTGTGGCTGGCCTGGCGCCTGAGTCAGGCCGCGCGGCTGGCCATCGTCGACAGGCATAAGTTGGAGATCAGTTTCTGGGGCGGCGTCAGCCTGCAGTTCGTCAACATCAAAGCCTGGATGCTGGCTCTGACGCTGACCGCCGGCTGGGTCGTCAATGCCGCGGGCGCGCCAGCGCCCAATCCGGGCCAACGCCTGGCCATCATCTGCGGCGTGATGGCGCTCTTCGCGTTCACCAGCAACTTCACCTATGCCGTGATGGGCTCGATGCTGCGTCAATGGCTGTCGCAGGGCCAGCGCCTGTTGTGGTTCAACCGCGCCATGGCGCTGGTACTGCTGGCCACCGCAGCGTGGATGGTGTCGGTATGAGGGATGAACGCCGTGGCCTGTGGCTTGGACTGCTCGGAGTCGTGCTGTTCGCCGCCACCTTGCCCATGACAAAAATGGCCACGGGCCCGGCACAGGCGCCCCTGCTCTCACCGGTTTTCGTGACCTTCGGACGCGCCGCCGTGGCCGGCATCCTGTCGCTCGCCTACCTGCTGCTGACCCGCGGCGTGCGGCCACAGGGGCGCCGCCAATGGGGCGCCCTGGCGCTGACAGCCTGCGGCGTCGTGGTGGGGTTCCCGCTGTTCATGGCCCTGGCATTGCGCCATGTCGAGGCGATCCATGCGTCGGTGGTGATCGGCATCCTGCCTTTGGCCACCGCGGTGGTGGCCTCGTTGTGGTTGCGCCAGCGGCCCAGCGCCGGATTCTGGATCTGCGCCCTTGCCGGCTCGGCCCTGGTAGCGGGTTTCGTACTGCTGCGCAGCGAGAGCGGCGCCGGCAACACCCAATGGGCCGACCTGCTGCTGGTGCTGGCCGTGCTCAGCGCGGCCATCGGTTATGTCGGAGGGGGGCGGCTGACCTTGCAGTTGGGCGCCGAACGGGTGATCTGCTGGGTGCTGGTGATCAGCCTGCCGATCACGCTACCGGTCATGCTGATGAGCTGGCCCTCTGCCCCGGTGCCAACAAGCGCCTGGCTGGGTTTTGCCTATGTGGCAGTGATCTCGATGTGGATCGGATTTTTCGCCTGGTACCGCGGCCTGGCACTGGGCGGTACGGTACGGGTCAGCCAGGTGCAACTGGTGCAGCCTTTTCTGACCATGGTGTTTTCGGTGCCGCTGCTGGGCGAGTCGCTTGACGTCATGACGGTCGGATTCGCATTGGCCGTGATTGCCACCGTCTTCATCGGCAAGAAAATGCCGGTGTCTGCCGCCAACGTGCAGGCGCCATTCGCCCCGGCCATCACCACGGAGAAGGAAACGCCATGAAAACCTCCATCGCCCAGGCGCTGGGACAGATCCCCGGCGCGCCGACGGCCTTGTACCCCGACGGCGCGCCGTCGGTCGTGACGCTGGCCAATGGCAACATGACTTTGAAGGTGTTCCAGCCCTCGGTCAACCCGCAGGGGCGAGACATTCAGCAACCCCACACCCAGGACGAGTTGTACCTGGTGTACGGCGGCAGCGCCGAGATCGTGATCCGGGGCGAGCGGTTTTCCGCGTGCGTCGGCGACGCTTTTTTCGTGCCAGCTGGCGCCATCCACTGCTTCGAGAAATTTTCGAGCGATTTTGTGACCTGGGTCGTGTTCTACGGCCCCCAAGGAGGAGAAAACCCATGAGCCCACCGACCGCAACCGCAAGCGGCAAGACCCCCTGGACACTGGCGCGACGCGCCGAGCGCATGAACCCGTCGGTGATCCGCGAGATTCTCAAGGTCACCGAGAAACCCGGCATCATCAGTTTTGCCGGAGGCCTGCCCTCGCCCAAGACCTTTCCGGTCGCCGAGTTCGTCGCGGCCTGCACCAACGTGCTGCGCGATGACGCGCATGCCGCGCTGCAATACGCGTCCAGCGAAGGCTACGCGCCGCTGCGCGAAATGGTCGCGCACAACCTGCCCTGGGACGTCAACCCCGATCAGGTGCTGATCACCACCGGATCGCAGCAAGGCCTGGATCTGCTGGCCAAGGTGCTGATCGACTCTGGCAGCCGGGTGCTGGTCGAGACACCGACCTATCTCGGTGCATTGCAGGCCTTCACGCCGATGGAGCCCGCCATCGTCAGCGTTGACAGCGACGATCAGGGCTTGCAGATCGCCGACCTGGAGGCAAAATACGCCGCCGGCAGCGCCCCGCGATTCCTGTACGTGTTGCCGAATTTTCAGAACCCGACCGGGCGCACGATGGGCGAAGACCGGCGCCAGGCACTGGTGCAAAGTGCCGCCGCACTCGGTTTGCCGATCGTCGAGGACAACCCCTATGGCGACCTGTGGTTCGACCAGCCACCGGCATTGCCGTTGACGGCGCGCAACCCCGAGGGCTGCATCTATCTGGGTTCGTTCTCCAAGGTGCTGGCCCCAGGCCTGCGCCTGGGCTTTCTGGTGGCGCCCGCGGCGGTGTATCCCAAGCTGCTGCAGGCCAAACAGGCGGCCGATCTGCACAGCCCCGGCCTCAACCAGCGCATGGTCGTCGATGTCATGAAGGACGGTTTCCTCGATCGCCACGTGCCCACGATCCGCGCCTTGTACAAGTCTCAACGGGACGCGATGCTGTCGGCGCTGGCGCGCGAAATGCCCAACACCGACGAGACCGATCCCGACAACCGGGTGACCTGGAACACACCTGAGGGCGGCATGTTCCTGTGGCTGCGCCTGCCACGCGGAATGGATGCGGTCGAATTACTGCCCAGGGCCGTGGACAAGGGTGTGGCCTTCGTTCCGGGCGTGCCGTTTTTCGCCGACCAGCCCGATCCGCGTTGCCTGCGGCTGTCCTTCGTAACCGCCAGTGTGGCCGAGATCGATCGCGGCATTGCGGCGCTGGCGATGGCCGTTCGCGAAAGCCTGCCGGTGCCGGCCTGAACACGACCACCCACAGGGGGCACGACGCCATGCAAGAACGCGCTTTTCAGCAGGTGGACGTGTTCACCGCCACGCCCTACTTCGGCAACCCGGTCGCGGTCGTGCTCCAGGGCGACGGACTCGACGATGCCACCATGCAGCGTTTCGCGCACTGGACGAATTTGTCGGAGACCACCTTCATGCTGGCTCCGACCGACCTGCAAGCCGATTACCGGCTGCGCATCTTCACCCCCGGCGGTGAATTGCAGTTTGCCGGCCACCCGACCCTGGGTAGCTGTCACGCCTGGCTGGCAGCCGGTGGCAAACCGAAATCCGAAGCGCACGTGGTGCAGCAATGTGGCGTCGGCCTGGTCAGAATCCAGCGCGACGGTGCGCTGCTGGCATTCGGCGCACCGCCTCTGCAACGCAGCGCGGTTGGCGCCGAACTGCTGGATGCAGTGACCACGGCACTGGGCTTGAAGTCGGAGCAGATCGTGGCGGCCCAGTTGCTGGACAACGGCACGCACTGGCTCGGACTGCTGATCGACAACGCCGATAGCGTGGCGCGGCTGCAACCCGATTTCGCCCGGCTCAAGGCCACCGGACACAAGGTCGGTGTGGCGGCGACTTGCGTCGGCAAGCCGGCACACGAAGACGACCACGCCGATCTGCTGGTGCGTGGCTTCGCACCCAACATGGGAATCGACGAAGATCCGGTCACCGGCAGCCTGAACGCCAGCCTGGCCCAATGGCTGATCGCCGACGGCCATATGGCCGCCTCGTATGTGGCCGCCCAGGGCGCGGCGCTGGGGCGCAACGGACGCGTGATCATCCGCACCGATGCCACTGGCCAGACCTGGGTCGGCGGTCAGGCCGTCACCTGCATCGAGGGCCAGGTCCGGCTTTGAGCTTCGGTCCCGCGCGCCAGCGGAGTTGCTTGTCCACCACCCTACCCGCCGTTACCAGGATCTGACGTGATACTGCCTACGCTTTCGGAAATCGAGGCCGCCGCGCAAGTGGTTTACCGCGCCATGCCGGCCACACCCCAATACCGATGGGCACTGGCCAGCCGGCGGCTGGGGACCGACTGCTGGTTCAAGCACGAGAACCACAGCCCGGTGGGCGCGTTCAAGATCCGTGGCGGTCTGACCTATTTCGATGCCTTGCGCAATCGCGGCGCCCTGCCCCGTGCCGTGATCAGCGCCACGCGGGGCAACCACGGACAAAGCGTCGCCTGGTCGGCGCGCGCGCACGGCGTGCCTTGCACGATCGTCGTGCCGTATGGCAACTCGGTGGAGAAAAACGACGCCATGCGCGCGCTCGGCGCCGAACTGATTGAACACGGTGACGATTTCCAGGCCAGCCGCGAACATGCGCAGGCCCTTGCACAACATCACGGCGCGCTGATGGTGCCGAGCTTCGGCGCCGACCTGGTGCGGGGCGTGGCCACCGCCTGGCTGGAATTTTTCCGCACTGTGCCGGCCATGGACGTGGCCTATGTACCGATCGGGCTGGGCTCGGGCATCTGCGCCGCCATCGCCGCCAAACAGGCACTGGGCCACACGGCGCGCATCGTGGGTGTGGTCAGCAGCCACGCCACCACATATGCCGATTCGCTGGCCGCGCGCCGCGTGGTCGCAGCCCCGGTGTCGACCGTGCTGGCCGACGGCATGGCCTGCCGGCTGGCAGAACAGGAGGCACTGGACATCTTGCTGCAACATGTCGACCACGTGGTGCAGGTCGACGACAACGCCGTAGCCGATGCCATGCGCGCGATCTTCACGGATACGCACAACGTCGCCGAAGGTGCCGGCGCTGCGGCTTTCGCGGCCGCCTTGCAGGAACGCGACCGCAACCAGGGCCAGATCGTGGGCACCGTGTTGTCGGGTGGCAATGTGGACAGCGCGGTGTTCGCGCATGTGCTGTCCGGTGCGTCGGCCCCATGAAATACCTGCAGGCCTATCCGCCGCTGCTGCAGGAGCAGGCCCGCGTGCTGATCGACAGCGGCGGTTTGCCGGCCCATGTGCAGCGCAAGTACCCGGATGCCCATACGGCGCGTACCGACAAGGCCTTGTACGACTATGTCGTGGCGCTGAAAAGCGAGTACCTGCGCAGCGCCGAACCCTTGTCCAAGGTGCTGTACGACAACAAGCTGCAGGTGGTCGCCCACGCACTCGGAACCCATACCGCCGTGTCAAGGGTGCAAGGCGGCAAGCTCAAGGCCAAACGCGAGATCCGCATTGCCGCCCTGTTCCGTCACCTGCCGGCACCGTTCCTGCGCATGATCACGGTGCATGAACTGGCCCATCTGAAGGAGAAGGGGCACGACAAGGCCTTCTACCAGTTGTGTACCTACATGGAGCCCGACTACCACCAGATCGAGTTCGATCTGCGCATGGTGCTGACCCATATCGACACGATAGGCCCGCTTGAGGGCGCCGCCAGTTGAAAGTACGGCCCGTGGCAACCGAGATCGCCCCCGCCGCAAAACCGCTGGCGCGCCCGGTGCGCTGGCTGTTGTGGCTGGCGGGCACGATCGCGCTCGGCCTGGGACTGGTCGGCGTGGTGCTGCCCGGCCTGCCCACCACGCCATTCGTGTTGCTGGCAGCCGCCTGTTATGCCCGCGCCTCGCCACGGCTGCACCAGCGCATGCGGGAGAACGCCTGGATTGGTCCGATGCTGCGCGACTGGGAGACCGACCGCAGCCTGACTCGCCGGGTCAAGACCATCGCACTGGCGTCGATGGCCGTCATGGTGGCGGCCTCGATCTGGACCTTGCGCATGCATCCCGCGCTGCAAGTGCTGCTGCTCGCCGGCGGCGCGCTGGGCATCTGGGTCGTTGGCTGGCGCATACCGACGCGCGATGGACGGGTCCGAACGGACGCAGGCGAGGCTGCGCCGGACACGGACCGGCGCTGACACCACGCCGGCAGCGGCAGGCGAGCACGATTCGGGACGCGCCTACGGAGCGCGCACGATCGGCAGCCCCGGCAGAGCCGGTGGCCACACAGTGTTACCGGAAACCCGGGGCGCAATCCCTCGGGTGCACCGGTAGCCGGGATAATCGGTGCTCACCTTTCCCGCTTCACTGATTTCACCAGGCGCGCCCCGCGTCGCCGGGTCTGCCGCCATGTCCGCTTTCCGTCGCCTCCAATCCCCTGCTGCCTCGTTCACCTGCCGGTCGGCGCTCGTCTCGATCCTGACCGCTGGCGCCGCTCTGGCGCAGGCGCAGGAACCGGCCGGGCCCGCTGACGGTTGGAAGGCTTGCAGCGGCCAGACCGACAGCCAGGCCCGGCTCGCGTGTTTCGACCGATGGGCCGGTGCCCAGCCCCCCGTGGCGCCCCCTGCCCCAACCCCTTCGGCACCGGCCCAGCCAGCCTGGGCCAGCGCCAACCCGCCTGCTGTGGTGCAGGTCGGCGACCGGCTGGCGCAAGGCGAGAGCAGCGCACCGGACACGACTGATGAGCGCGACTGCGCCGACCCGCGGACCACGCAGATGTCGCGCTTCTGGGAACTCGAGCCCGCATCCGACTGCGGCACCTACGGCATCCGCGGCTATCGGCCACTGAGCCTGTCGTGGATTGGCTCGGACAGTGTCAATACCGCTCCGAGTTCGCCCAGCGCCGGCCATAGCGCCACAACACCGGTGGACTACAGCACCTCGGAAACCCGGATCCAGCTCTCGGTGCGCACCAAGATCGCGCGCGGACTGCTGACCGATGGGCACTCGCCCCAGCGCGACTCGCTGTGGTTCGGTTACACGCAGCAGTCGTATTGGCAACTGTTCAACGGCAGCATCTCACGGCCATTTCGCAGCACCGACCATGAGCCCGAACTGATCTAAATTCTTCCGCTGGACGCACCGCTGAACCATGGCCGGCGCCTGCGTTATGGCGGTCTGGCAATCAACCACCAGTCCAACGGGCAAACCCTGCCGCTGTCGCGCAGCTGGAATCGCATCATCCTGATGGCCGGCATGGAAAAAGACGACCGGTTCAGGCTCACCGGCAGGATCTGGGCCCGGGTGCCCGAGCGCGCCGACCAGGACGACAACCCCGACATCTCCGACCATATCGGGCGCGCCGAAGTCGCGGCATTCTGGAACGTCAACAAGACCCACTCGCTGGGCGTGACGCTGCGCCACTCCTTGCGCAGCAAGGCGCGTGGTTCGGTTCGACTGGAGTGGATGCAGGCGATCGGCCAGAAACGAGCCGACGGTGAACCCAGCGGCTTGCGCTTTCATACCCAGCTGTTCAGCGGATATGGCGACTCGCTGCTGGACTACAACCGGCGGCGTACGGTTCTCAGCGTGGGCTTGAGTCTGGTGGATTTCTAGACGATTCATCCAGAGATCGCAGCCTCGGCGCGTCCGAATTCGCGGGGGTTGCGGTCATGATGTCAACGTTGATCGTTCCTGGAAGGAACCATGATGCACAGCAATCAGGTACCGCCTGCGACTTGCCGCTGCAACAGGCGAATCGTGGCGTCGCCCAGTGCGGTGCCGCCACGCACCAGGTCGAAAATGACATCGAAGTGGTTGCACCCGGATACTTCAAACACCTGCGGCGGTGTGCCTGGGACAGCACCGATGGCCTGCGCAAACGCCTGGCTCTGCACCTTGAACGCCTCCGTCTCGATCTCCCCCCAGCACACCAGCGCAGGTGGAAAACCTGTCAGGTCGAACCGGATAGTGCTCACATGCGCCGCGGTCTCGGGCGTCAGCGCCAGCGCCTCGTTGATCGACGTCCCCATCAGGGGCGTGAGTTCATAGACCCCCGACACCAGCACCGCAGCAGCGGGCAAGCCGACTGGCAGATCGGCATCGCCCGGCCATCCGCGCAAACAGCACATGGCTGCCAGATGGGCGCCGGCCGAGTTGCCGGCCACGACGATGCGCCCAGCATCGAAACCGAGTTCATCCGCCTGCGCATGCAAGCTGCGCAGCGCGTTGCGGCATTCGACCACCATCTGCGCCAGCGTCGCGTGTGGCGCCAGCGTGTAGTCGAGCGCGGCAAACGCTGCGCCTGCGGCGATGCAATCCTGGGCAGCAAAAAGCGATTCGCTTTTCGACAATTCCTGCCAGTAGCCGCCATGGATGAACACCAGCAGCGGCGGCAAGACCGACACGTCCAGGCGGTCGGCGGGTGGCAGGAACAGGTTCAGCGTGTTGGACGCCACCGGGCCATAAGCCAGGCCGCGCGGGGCTGCAAGCGTGCGCAAGGCCGCGGCGCTGCGCGTCACGTATTCCTGTACGAACGGGGCGTAGTCGCCGCCGATGCAGGAACTGGGCGAATACGCGCGCTCACGCTCGGCCAGCGGCAGATCGGCACCGAACGCGGCCGGGTCAAAGCTCATAACTCGGTGCGCACACGCCACAACTCGGGGAACAACACCACGTCGAGCATCTTGCGCAGGTAGCTCACGCCGCCCGTGCCGCCCGTGCCGCGCTTGAAGCCGATGATGCGCTCGACCGTGGTGACATGGCGAAAGCGCCAGTGGCGGAACGCGTCTTCCAGATCGACCAGTTTCTCGGCCAGTTGGTACAGCTCCCAATGGGCCGACGGGTCGCGGTACACCACCGACCAGGCCTGCGTGACGGCATCGTCTGCCACATACGGCTGCGTCCAGTCCCGCTCCAGATGGCTGGCGGGCACCACAATGCCGCGCCGCGCCATCAGTCGCAGTGCCTCGTCATACAGGGACGGTGCCTCATAAGCGGCCTGCACCATGGCCAGGCGCTCGGGGTGATGTGCATGCGGCTTGAGCATGGCCGCATTTTTGTTGCCGAGCGAGAACTCGATGCAGCGGTACTGGAAACTCTGGAACCCGCTGGACTGCCCGAGCGAAGGCCGCATGGCGGTGTATTCTGGCGGCGTCATCGTCGCCAGCACATCCCAGGCGTGTACCAGCTGCTCCATGATGCGCGAGACCCGTGCGAGCATCTTGAACGCGCTGGATAACTCGTCATTGGCCACGCCGCGCACCGCCGCACCAAGCTCGTGCAGCATCAGCTTCATCCACAGTTCGCTGGTCTGGTGCTGCACGATGAACAGCATCTCGTCGTGCGCGCTCGACAGCGGCTTTTGTGCGCTCAATATCTGGTCGAGCTGCAGATAGTCGCTATAACTCATGGAGCGGCTGAAATCGAGCTGGGCCTTTTCGTCCTGGACGATCTGCGCGGTCGAGGCGTCGGATGCGGAAGAATCGGATGTCATGTCTACTCCAGAACGGTGGCCATGGCGCGTGCCACATGGTCAACATTGTGGGTGGTCAGCCCCGAAATGCACAGCCGCCCCGAACGTATCAGGTAGACCGCGTGGTCGTCGCGCAAACGGTTCACCTGCGCTTCGCTCATCCCGGTGTAGCTGAACATGCCGCGTTGCGCCAGCAGATAGTCGAAGTTGCGCCGGCCCTGAAAGATCGCGTTCAACGCGCCATGGAGTTGTTCGCGCATGGCGCGGATGCGCTGGCGCATATCGGCGGTCTCGGCCGACCACTGGGCATACAGCGCCGGATCCTGCAGCACCCGCTCAATTACGCGAGCGCCATGGGTCGGCGGCGTCGAATAGCTAGCGCGTACCGTGGCCTTGAGCTGGCCCAGCACCGCATCGGCGGTTTTCCGGTCAGCGCATACGACGCTCAGTCCGCCGCAGCGCTCGCCGTACATCGAGAAGTTTTTCGAAAACGAGTTGGCTACCAGGAACGTGATGCCGGCATCGGCCAATGCGCGCAAGGCAGACGCATCTTCGGCCAGGCCATCGCCGAAGCCCTGGTAGGCGATGTCCACAAACGGAATCAGCGCGCGCTCGCGCAGCACCGGGATCAGCGCCTGCCACTGCTCGGCCGACAGATCCACGCCGGTGGGGTTGTGGCAGCAGGCGTGCAGCAGCACCACGCTGTGTTTCGGCAGGTCGGCCAACTGGGCCAGCATGGCGTCAAAACGCAGACCACCGCTGACCGGGTCGTAATACGGATAGGTGGCGACCTTCAGACCGGCACCCTGAAAAATCGCATGGTGGTTCTCCCAGGTCGGGTCGCTGACCCAGACGCCCGACTGCGGGTAATACCGGTGCAGGAATTCCGCGCCAATGCGCAGCGCGCCCGAACCACCGAGGGTCTGCAAGGTCGCCACGCGAGCGCCGGTCACGGCATCGTGATCAGCACCGAGCAGCAGCTTTTGCACCGCGCTGCGATAGCCGGCCAGCCCCTCCATCGGCAGATAGGGACGCGCGCCGATCTGCTGCGCGAGTGCCGACTCGGCACTGCGCACCGACGGCAACACCGGCAGCCGACCTTCGTTGTCGAAGTAGATCCCGATGCTCAGGCTGACCTTGTCCGGACGCGCGTCCGCCTGGAATGTCTCCATCAACGTCAGGATAGGGTCTCCGCCATAGGGCGGGACTTGGGAAAATAGCGGCTGGGCAACGGCGGACATGGCATTTCCTGTTTCGATGAATCAACCCGTAATCTTCGCCAGTTCAATGCCAGCTTCCAATAATTTTGTTTCAGGTGAATAATTCATCCGATATATTCCTATTTTGAGAACAATTCATGCAAATCGAGCTGGATACGATCGACCAACAGCTGCTTTCTTCCCTGCAGCGCAATGCGCGGCTGACCACGAGCGAGCTGGCGCAGGCCACCGGCCTGTCGCAGTCGCCATGCTGGCGACGCGTGCGCCGCTTGGAGGAGGCCGGGCTGATCGACGGTTACCACGCGCGGCTGAACCGGCGCAAGCTCGGTTACGGTGTGGTCGCCTTTGTCAGCATCACCATCGACCACCAGACCGACGCGCGCAACGCCGAGTTCGTCGCCGCCGTCCAGGCCATCCCCGAGGTGGTGATGTTCCATGCCGTGACCGGCACCGCCGACTTCCTGTTGATGGTGGTCGCCCGTGACCTGGACACCTATTCCACCGTGCTCCAACGAAAGCTGCACCGACTGCCCGGCGCCCAGCAAGTTCAGACCAGCTTGTCGTTGCAGGAATTCAAGGCATTCGACACCTTGCCGGTTCCGGGCGCAGCCCCGACTGAAGCCCACGACGCCATGTGAGCACGAACGGGTCAGTGCCAGCTGCGTCACTGGCGCGACTGCCCGCACGCACCGCCTTGCGCACAATCCGGCCATGGGAACCCTTTATCTCGTACGCCATGGACAGGCATCGTTCGGCGCGGACAACTACGACCAGCTCAGTGACCTGGGACTGCGCCAGAGCGAACGCCTGGGCGCCTATCTGGCCCGCAAAGGTGTGCAGTTCGAAGCCGCGTTTTGCGGCAGCCTGCAACGCCAGCGCCAGACGCTGGACGGTATTTGCCGAGGCGCGGCGATGTCGCCACCGGTCACCGAATGGCCAGGCCTGAACGAATACGACAGCGCGGCGGTGATCGCGAGCATCTATCCGCACGCACTGGAAAAGCCGGATACGCCCGAAAAATACCGGCACCATTTCCGCCTGCTGCGCGATGGTCTGACCCAATGGATGAACGGCGTCGTCAGCCCGCGCGGCATGCCCGACTATGCCGGCTTTGTTGCCGGCGTCTGGCAGGCACTCGAGCAGGTTCGCAAACACCATAGCGGCAATGTGCTGATGGTCTCCAGTGGCGGGCCGATCGCCACCGCGGTTGGCCAGGTGCTGGGCACATCGCCGGAGACCACGATCGAATTGAACATGCGCATCCGCAACAGCGCGGTAACCGAATTCGCGTTCAACCCGAAACGCCACATGTTGCTGACCTACAACACCCTGCCGCATCTGGACGACGCGCAATACGAGGACTGGGTCACTTACGCCTGAAGCGCCGCGGCGCCGATTTATCAGCTGCGCAGCGGCAAGGCAACGCCCACAGCCATGAAGACACCACCGCATGCCTGGTTGAAGCGACGTCCGACGCGCGCCAGCCAGGGGCTGATGCGGTAGGCCATGCTGGCGATAAACAGCTCGATGGCGATTTCAATGACGGCGAAAGTGCCCGCCATGACAACAAACTGAAGCCAGAGACTGCGCGCCGGGTCGATGAACTGCGGCAGGAACGCCGCGAAAAACAGGATGCCCTTGGGGTTGGTCAGTGCCGACAAGGCCCCTTGCCGGAACAAGGACGCGCCCGAACGGGTCGTCCGGCCGGTGGCGTCCTCCAGACCCAGCGGTGGCGAACGCCAGACCTGGATTCCCAGCCAGATCAGATACAGGCCGCCCACCCACTTCATCACCGTCAGCCAGACCAGCGAGGTCTGGAGCAGCGCGCCAATACCGAACATCGACAGGCCGACGATGATGACAAACCCGGTGGCCCCGCCAAAAATCGTATAGAGCGTCTTGCGCCGGCCATGCATGGCGCCGTGCGTGAGCGCCAGCAGCCCGTTGGGACCGGGCGACAGCGACAAGCCGGTGGCGGCCAGGAAATAAATAAGCCAAGTGTCAAAGTCCATGGCGTCGATGGTGCCGACCGAAACGACACCGGTCAAGCGGGCAGATAAGCCCAGGGTGCCATGGACGATGCTCCTTACATTGACTTCCATCAAGGGTCCGTCGCCTGCAACTCCCACAATGGTGACGACAACTCCAGGAGATGGCCATGACCCAAGACAAGCCCGACGTGAACTTTCAGGCACTCGACAGCTGCCATCGGCAGACACTGGAGCACCTGGACCAACTCCAGGAACTCGCGGCCCAACTTGGTGCCGGCACACTGGCGACCAAGGCGCCAACCCGGGCCGGCGAGATCGACCGCTTCTTCAGCGGCACCTCGCGCGCGCACCACGCAGAAGAAGAGAAGACCGTGTTCCCGCCCCTGCTTGCCAGCGGAGACGACGCGCTGGTGCACGCGGTACAGACCCTGCAACAGGACCATGGCTGGATCGAACGCAACTGGGACGCGCTGGGGCCGCAACTGCGCGCCATCGCCAGAGGCGAAAGCTGGCCCGATCCGGGTGAGTTCCAGCATGGCGTGGAGGTGTTCGTCGCCTTGTGCCGGGACCATATAGCGTTGGAGGAGACGCTGATCTATCCGCAGGCCAAGGCGCGCTGGGCCAGCATCGTCGCGGCGCGCCAGCCCCGCGCATCCTTGTAAGCCTGGCCCGACGCGGGCGCCGGGCCGTGCGTGGTGGCCAAGGGGACTGCGCGTAACATCGGCGCAACCACTCGCCCCGACTGCCGCGGCGCCAACGCATGACAAGCCCAGCCACTGCATCCACACCGTCCGGACCCCTTTCGGGTCGCGTCGCGCTAATCACCGGTGCCAATACCGGCATCGGCCTGGTCACCGCGCGCGAACTGGCACGCCAGGGTGTCCACCTGTTCATCACCTGCCGCGACCTGGCGACGGCACGCAAGGCACTGGACGATATCCGCGCGGTCAGCGGCAATACGCAGGTCGAGGCCTTGACGCTGGACCTGGGCGACTTCGCATCCGTGCACTCATGTGCCCAGACCTTCCTGGCGCGTGACTTGCCCCTGCACCTGCTGGTCAACAATGCCGGCCTGGCGGGAGCCGGCGGCATCACGGCATCGGGCTTCGAACTGGCGTTCGGCGTCAACCACATGGGGCATTTCCTGTTGACGCAATTGCTGCTTGCGCGCATCCAGGCATCGGCACCCGCACGTATCGTCAGCGTGGCCAGCCGGGCGCATTACCGCGCCACCGGGCTGGACTGGGATGCGTTGCGCCAGCCCACGCAAAGCCGTACCGCGATCACCGAATACAACAACTCCAAGCTGGCCAACGTGCTGTTCAGCGCCGAACTCGGGCGCCGACTCGCCGGCTCTGGCGTCGCGACCTATGCCTTGCATCCGGGTGTGGTGGCGTCCGACGTCTGGCGCGCCGTGCCCTGGCCGATCCGGCCGCTGATGAAGCTGGGCATGATCTCGACCGAACAAGGCGCCGTCACCACGCTGCATTGCGCCACCGCGCCGCAACTGGCGGGTGAGTCGGGCCTGTATTACGACAAATGCCAGGCACGTACGCCCAGTGCAATGGGGCGCGACGCGGCACTGGCGCAGGAATTGTGGCGGCGCAGCCTTTTGTGGACGGACATCGATGACGCAAGATGATTCCGACGCGCCGGGCGCGCCAGAAAAACCGGGGAGTCAACCGGACCAGAGCGCACCCTCGGCTCCGGCGGCCGCGCCGCAACCCCGCAACCCGCTGCATGGCGTCACACTGGAGCAGATGGTGACGGCCCTGGCCGAAGCCTATGGCTGGCCCGGCCTGGCAGCGCGCATTCCGGTGCGTTGCTTCAGCCACGACCCCAGTGTCGGCTCGAGTCTGAAGTTCTTGCGCAAGACACCATGGGCACGCGAAAAGGTCGAAGGTCTCTACCTGTTCATGTTGCGCGAGAAACGTCGGCAAGAAAGCGGGCAAGGACAGCCAGCGCGCAGGCACACGCTCTGAGCCGGCGCCGGCGCCGGCGCGCAGGCAATCTACTCACCTTACTGTGTCATTTGTTCGTGCTGCCTGGCAGCGGAGGCAAAGATGTTTGGCGCCACCATGTTGATCGGCCACCATGCCGGCATCTTGGTACTTGGCGGGGCGGATCACGGCCTCCCTTGCGCCACTCGCGCAGTAGCCTTGTTCTTGAGGCTGTCGGCAACTGCGGCAGCTTGCTCGACGTGGGTGGCGTTTGGCTGCGTGACCCAGTCGATCTGCTGCACTGACTCGGATCTGTGTGGTGCGCAGCTTCAGCCACTTGAAGCCCAAGTCGTTGCGACAGCAATGACCGGATCGAGGACATTCGACGGGGCTTTGCCGCTATGGGGCAACCGGTCGGGCCTGAGCAGTTTTCTCTGCGCACCGACGATCTCAAGGCGTACGGGGCGGCGATCCGCGCTGGCTTGGGTATCGGGTTTGTGGCGGCCTATCTGCTGCGGGAAGACGCCGATGTGGTCCAGATCCTGCCCGACTTGGGCATCCCACCGGTGCCAGCGTAGCTGGTGGTGCACCGCGAAATAGCCCCAGTCGCCGCATTCGCACGGTGTACGATTTGCGGGCGCGCGAACCGTCGCTGTTGTCATGAGCCACCAGCTACACGCCAGTACGAATCGGGGTTTTCCAGGGCCGGCGCCATGACTTCGATATGCGTCCACGGTAGGCGGCCACCCCGGTCCTGCTGCTCCAGAATCGACTGGCTCAGAGCGTGAGAGGCAATCGATTGGGCGCCCCGGCCCGCAGGGCAAGACCCCGCAACTGGCTGTGGCCCGAAGCGCCAGGGGCTAGTTTGGGGGTCTTGCGTGGGCTCAAGCGATTGCCTCTCACGCTCTCAGTCTAGGAGACTGTCGGGCAAACCCGCCTGCTTTACCGTGGCGAATCGAATAATTTGATTGTGAGAAAACCGCCATTGGCAGGCCGGCTCGGCGATGCGGCCTGTGTAGCGGCAAGACAGTAGAGCGCGGCTCGCTTTGCAGCGTTTGGTTGATCGCCCACAGCCTCTTCAGGTAAAATATTATCTATTCAATTATTCTTATAAACCATTGATTTAATTAAATTAAGTTACCATATTATTTATTCACAAAATAATTCTCAATGGCTACAGCTTCCTTCAGTCCCACCATCATCCAGACCTTGCATCGACAGGGTGGGGTGGCGTCAGCGGCGGAACTTCAAGCAGTGCTGGGCGTAAGCCAGCCTACGGTTTCGCGGGCGCTGGCGCTGCTGATTCGATCGGGACAGGTGCACAAGGTCGGGGCAGCGCGGTCACAGCGCTATGTGTTGCCGCGTACCGTGGTGGACGTCGGCCGCAAACTGCCGGTAATGCGGATTGACGGGCGGGGCCAGCCGACCCCGTTTGGGCGATTGACGCCGTTGGAAGGCGGCGCGGTGTGGCTGGATGAAGAAGACGGATTGAGCAAGCGGTTTGACGGCCTGCCCTGGTTTCTGGACGACATGCGGCCCCAGGGCTTCATGGGGCGAGCTTTTGCGCAAGCGCACCCCACGCTGCAACTCGGGGCCGACCCACGCTATTGGAGCGACGATGATGTGTTGCGAGCGTTGGCTCTGTTTGGCGACGACTTGCCGGGCAACCTGGTAGTGGGCGAAGCAGCGTTTGCCCGCTTACACGTGTTGCCCGAACAGTCGTCGCGCACCGCATCCCCCGCCGACTATCCGCATCTGGCCGACCTCGCCATGCAGGGCACACGTGGCGGCTCCTCTGCCGGTGGCGAGCAGCCCAAGTTTTGCACCATTTCGAGCGGGCGGCACGTGCTGGTCAAGTTTTCGCCTGCAGGCGACTCGGCCACCGACCAACGCACGCGCGACTTGCTGGTGTGCGAACACCTGGCTTTGCAAACGCTGGGGCGGGCCGACACCCCGGCAGCCCGCACGCAGTTGTTCATGGCGGCGGGCCGGGTGTTTTTAGAGTCGGAGCGGTTTGACCGCACGCCTTTGGGTCCAGACAACCAACGGGGCCTGGGGCGCATCGGCATGGTGTCGTTGCAGGTGTATGACGCGGAGTACGTCGGCGCCATGGACAACTGGGGCGCAACGGCAGACCGAATGCAAGCGAGAGGCCTGTTGACTGCCGGAGACGCCCGTCACTTGCGTTTGTTGGAGGCCTACGGTGCCTTGATTGCCAACACCGATCGGCACTACGGGAACATCTCGCTGCTGCTGGACAACGACGACTGGAAGTTGTCTCCCACGTATGACATGCTGCCCATGCTCTACGCCCCGGTTGGCGGTGAGCTGGTGGCGCGGGACTTTGCCGCGCAGTTTCCCCAACCGACGGCGGCGACCTTGCCCGAGTGGGAGCGTGCACGGACACTGGCACGGCTTTTTTGGCAAAGCGTGGCGGGAGACGAAAGGGTGTCTGCGGCCTTTCGCGCGATAGCGGCGGAGAATTTTCGCAATCTGGGTGTCAATGGTGCTTGCAGCTAGCAGGTGCACTGCTGGATTCGGACCCGCGTCGCTGGCAAGAACTGGAAAAGGCACATGTCGTATCACCCGTCCAGGAACGCGGCACGTCATCGCCGTTGACACCTGTTGGTACCTGACAGAGCAAATAATGACCGCCCAAGAATTCAACTCCCGCCATGCGCCGGCCTGGCATGCCGCGTGGCAGTCCCTGAGCGGCAGACAGGGCGACGAAGCACTGCTGCAGACCCTGGTGGCGCGCTACAGCGAACCGCACCGGCACTATCACACGCTGGCGCATCTGGACGCCTGCCTGCGCCATCTGCCCGAGCTGCGCGGGCTTGCGACGCATCCGGATGAAGTCGCGCTGGCCTTGTGGTTTCACGACGCGATTTATGACATCGGCGCCGCCGACAACGAACACCGCAGCGCCGACTGGGCGGTACGGGCACTGTTGTCGGCGTCGGTCGAGGCGGCGTTGGCGCAGCGCGTGTTTGCGCTGATCATGGTCACGCGGCACGAGGTGGCGCCCGTCACTGCCGACGAACAGGTCCTGCTGGATGTGGACCTGGCCATCCTGGGCGCGCGCGCCGAAGTGTTCGACGGGTATGAAGACCAGGTGCGGGCCGAATACCACGCCGTGTCCGAGCCCTTGTTTCGCGCCAATCGGCGCCGCATCCTGCAAGGTTTTCTGGCGCGCGAGCGGATCTACCACACGGCCGTGTTCCATGGGCTTTTTGAGGCACAGGCACGGCGCAACCTGGCGCGCTCGATCGCTGCGCTGCAAGACTGAGTAACGCGCCGCATCGGCGTGCGTTACGGAGCCGGTCGCTCGACCAGCGTGGACAACGGCAGGCGCGACAGTTCCGCCAGCAGCAGCGCGAGTTGGGTTGCGGCGGACGCCACCAGCGCACGCCCCTTGTCGGCCGTGGCCGCCGCAGCGTTTCCGGCCGCCCCCTGTGGGTTGTAATCCTGCATCTGCCAGGCCAACCGGGCACTTCTGCCATTACCCAGGATCGGAAAGTCGCGTGCGCGCTGTTGAGATGTGGACGCGAAGTCCCGGGCCTGGCCCATGTCGACCTGCGCGGGCCGGATGGCCAGCATCATCGAGGTCTCCATATCGCCAGCGTGTACGCCGAAGCGCCGCTCGTCGGGACTGAAGGGCGCCATCGCCTCATCGGCCAGCGGCAAGTCGTACCAGTTGCTGTGATAGACGATCAGGTCATGGCGGGCGCGCAGATCGCGTCCGACGATATCCATCAGAGCGACCTGCCCGCCATGGGCGTTGAACAGCAGCAGCTTGCGTACACCGGTAGCGGCGACACAATCGCCGATTTCGGTCCAGACCCGGATCAGGGTTTCCGCCCCCAGCGTCAAAGTGCCGGGAAAACGTGCGTGCTCGTTGCTCTTGCCGATTTTCTGGGTCGGCAACACCAGGACCGGAAGCTCCGCCAGCAACAACGGCAATGCGGCGCCGACAACGGCGTCGACCAAGTCACTGTCGACTGACAGCGCCAGATGCGGGCCATGTTGTTCGGTCGCACCCAGCGGCAAGACCGCGACGACCTCGCCGATGTCCGGCGCCTGGGTCAAGCCGGAGAAGTCACGGGTCGTCAGGTCGGCCCAATAGCGGGAAGGCAATCGCATGCCGCGATCTTAGCCGCAGGGCGTGCAGCTACTGTGCGCAACGCCGCAGGGTATGCGCCAATGGAGCACAAACAGCCCGTGGCGCCAGGCGCCACGGCTTCGCGTGCCGGTCTTCAGGACGACGCGCTGAGCGTCGCGTCGAGTTCCTTGCACGATGGCGCACACACCGTTTGCGACTTGCCGGCCACCTTGCGGGTGCCCATCAGCGAGCGCGGGCGATGTTTGCCACACATGAAGCAGGACATGGTCGCGCCGCCAAACGACGCCGCCGCCGCAAACGGCGAGCCAGAGACCTTGGACTTGTAACGCAGGCCATTGGCCTTGACGGCGGTTTTTGCCTCAGCTTTGGCCATGGGTCGGGCTTTCTATGGAATTCGTTGGAAGATGGGTCATGGATGCGTGGTCAAGTTGAGCGGGAACATGGCAGGCGCAACTAGGAGGGAGAATGTTCGAGTCCGGTCTTGTTTGATCGAATGGAACACAGTCACCGTCCTTTCGCGCCATCAAAGACAGGGGACCGACCTGGACCGGAAAAGCCGCAGCAACATCACCGTAAAACCGGTTCTCCGCCGGCCCAGCGCATCTCCCCTGACACCCCTATAGTTTATCGGCTAATGGCCCGCCGCCAATAAAACACGGCACAAGACCCTGATGTTGACGTCAAAGGGCTACGCGGTGGCCCGTCACGGCGCCCGTATCTGCCCGCATCGTGATGGCGCGACCGACGCGCGGATCAGACCCCGTGCGCCGGATGGGCCTGACGCAAGGCCTGCTCGAGATCGTCGATCAAATCCTGCACATCCTCGATGCCGACCGACAAGCGCAACAGGTCCGGCGGCACCGGGGAACCCGCGCCCTCCACACTGGCGCGGTGCTCGATCAGACTCTCCGTGCCCCCCAGCGACGTGGCGCGTTTCCAAAGACCGACCTGGGCCGCCGTGGCGATGGCAGCAGCCTCGCCGCCGCGGGTGCGGATCGACAACATGCCGCCAAATCCACCCAGCATCTGGCGCGCAGCAATGGCATGACCTTGTGCCCCCGGCAGACCCGGGTACAACACCTCGGACACCATCGGGTGATCATGGAAATGCTCGGCCAGACGCTGCGCCGACGCGCTGGCGGCGCGCACGCGCAAAAACAGGGTTCGCATGCCGCGCATCAGCATCCAGGCCTCGAACGATCCCAGGGTGCCGCCCAGCTGCGCCCGAATCGAGCGGATACGTTGCCACAAGGCACTGTTTTCACGGGTGACCAACACACCGGCAATCAGATCGGAGTGGCCGTTCAGATATTTGGTCGCCGCATGCATGACGATGTCGGCGCCCAAGTCGAGCGGGCGCGTCAGCACCGGAGTGGCCACGGTCGAATCAACGGCCAACACGGCGCCCGCCGCGTGGGCGATATCGGCGGTGGCGGCGATATCGGTGATGGTCCACATCGGGTTGGCCGGGGTCTCGATCCACACCAGCCGGGTCGAACCCGGCACGATGGCGGCCTGCACCGCCTTCGGGTCGGTCATGTCGACCAGTTCGACCTTCAGCCCCCAGTGGGTCGCGAAGTTCAGCAACCAGTTGCGCAGCGACCAGTACATCACCTTGGGCGCCAGCACATGGTCACCCGGCGCCAGTGCCTGGAATACCGCGGTGGCGGCCGCCATACCGGAGGCGAACAACATGCTGTCGGCACCGTTCTCCAGCTGCGTGATCACGGCCTGTGCCTGGTCGAAGGCCGGGTTGTCGGCACGGGCATAGACCCGGCCGGATCGGTACTGGTTGTCTTCGTCACGCAGATAAGTCGACGAGACATGAATAGGCAGCGTGATGGCGCGGGTCTTGTCGTCGATCCAGCCCAGGCCTTGGGCGGCGATGGTTTCGGGTTTGGCGGTTTGGTTGTTCATGTGCTTGTCGATGGTGAATGCCGGGTTATACCTGCCTCGGTGGCAACGCAACGGTCGGTGTCCATGCCGCCTCAGCCGGTGTCAGCCGCCAGTGCCCGGTGCTGCCGCTGGCGTGCGACGAGCGCGCGCCTGGGGGTGACAGGCTTCGACGCCCCGGCGGGCCAAACGGCGCGCAGACTCTGCGGCCGTGCGCGCGCGCCACTGTGCTGGTAATCCGACAACAAGGCCTCACGGGACGCGGCTGCGTCCAGGCCGCACACGCCATGCAGGTAATCGAATATTCGATCGACAAGTTCCTCAGGCGTGATGCCGCTGGTCTGGCCGCCTTGCGCCCACAACCACGCGCTGAAGTCCCAGAAAGCGGCAAACGGCGAGTGCTCTTCCGGCGACGGTGCCAGGTCGGCCGAAGCACGCTGCGCGACCGGCACATGGCCGCCGGTGCCCAGCAACAGCACCAAGCTGCGCCGGAAACGCCCGGAGTTGGCCACCAGATCCCAGTACCGGGCCAGCCGTATAAACGCCTCCACCTGTTGCGCCGATACCGACGCGGTCTGGCGCACCGTATACGGCGGCAAGCTGTCATAGACCATGGCGTGCGACGTGCTCAAGCCCCCGATCGGCGTGCCGCGCAGGCGCTTGAGCACACCGAGCTGGATCTCATGCGGACCCAGCGCATGCAGGCGATCGAAACCCCGGGCAAAACTGGGCAGGTCTTCGCCGGGCAGACCGAAGATCAGATCGGCATGCAGGTGCGCCTGCGCATGCGCCACCAGCCAGCGCAGATTGGCCTCGGTGCGGTCGTTGTCCTGGCGCCGGGAAATCACCTGTTGCACCGCCGGATTGAAGCTCTGGATGCCGATCTCAAACTGCAACACACCGGCCGGGAACTGCGCAATCATCTGCCGCAGCCGCTCGGGCAGATGGTCGGGAATCACCTCGAAATGCACGAACAGACCGCCCGGGCCCGCCCGCTCCAGGCGTTCGAGGAAGAACTGCAGGATGCGCACTGACGCGTCGATTTTCAGATTGAAAGTGCGGTCGACAAACTTGAAGGTGCGCGCACCACGTGTGAACAGGGCGTCGAGCTCGGCCAGCAGGCGATCCGCATCGAAGGCCCAGGCGGTCTTGTCCAGCGAACTCAGGCAGAACGCGCATTTGAACGGGCAACCCCGCGAAGCCTCGACATACAGCACCCGGTGCGCCAGGTCGGCGTCGCTGTATTCCTGGTACGGCAGCACGAGTGTGTTCAGCTCCGGCTGCTCGCCGGCGATGACCTTCATCAGCGGTTGCGGCCCATGCAGCAGCGCCTGGCACAACTTCGGGAAACTGACGTCGCCCCAGCCGGTGATCACATGCTCGGCCAGGCCCACGATCTCCTGCTGCTCCCACTCGTGACTGACCTCCGGGCCGCCGAGCACGAACTTGAGCTGCGGACGCTGCTCACGCAGCAGGCGCAGCACGGCAGCGGTCTGCGTCACGTTCCAGATGTAAACACCAAAGCCGATGACCTGGCGCTGGCCTGCGAGCGGTGGGCCGAGCAGGTCCAGCAGCGCCTGCACGATCTGGGCCGGATCGCGCGAAATGGTGAACTCTCGCAACACCGTCACGTCGCGCAGCGTACCCATATTGGCCAGCAGATAGCGCAAGCCGAGCGACGCATGGATATAGCGCGCATTAAGCGTGCACAGGACCACCGATGGCGGCGTGGCAGGAGCGAAGGACATACCGGTATTATTGGCCCTCATGACGCAGGAACTGTTTCGCACCGACGCCTACCTGACCGAATGTGCGGCCACGGTCACCGCCATCGGGCCCCAGGGCATCGTGCTCGACCGCACTGTTTTCTATCCGATGGGGGGCGGCCAGGCTGGAGATGCCGGCGTTTTGCGCATCACCAGTGGCACGCTGGCCGGGCGCGAACTCGCCATCTGCGACACACGCAAGGGCAAGGACGCCGAAGGCCGGTTCACGAGCGACATCTGCCATGTGCCGGCCACCACGGGCGACGCCGGGGCGCCATTGCCGGCGGTCGGCGACACGGTGGCGGCCTGCATAGCCTGGCAGCGACGCCATCGGCTGATGCGGTTTCACACCACCACCCACCTGCTGTGCCACCTGGTGCCGCAACTGGTCAATGGCTGCTCGATCACCGCCGACTACGCCCGGCTGGACTTCAACATGACCGAGCCGCTGGACAAGGAAGCCCTCACGGCGGCCCTTGCGCTGCTGGTGGCCGCGGGCCACCCGGTGACCATCGGTGCCATCAGCGATGCCGAACTCGACGCCAACCCGGCACTGGTCAAAAGCATGAGCGTGCAGCCACCGCGCGGCAGCGGCAGCATCCGTACGGTGCGTATCGGCCACGACACACTGATCGACCTGCAACCCTGCGGCGGCACGCATGTGGCGAATACGGCCGAGATCGGCGCCGTCACTGTGACAAAAATCGAGAAGAAGAGCGCCACCACGCGCCGGGTCGTGCTCGGATTCGCTGCATGACCCGGCGCGGCGCACGCGCCACGCCTGCAGCCGCCCGGCGCTGACCATGCATCGTTCTAGCGCTGGGCCGGCGATAATCGGCAAAGGCGTGACCTGCACGCCTGTCCGCATGGTCTGCCAGCGGAACTTTGTCCCCAGTCATCGCTCCGACAAGTCTTCATAACCCGCCCATCGCCCATCGCCCATGCGTCGCCTGCTCGCTGCCCTGATCCTATTCGCCATCGGCCTGTTCCCGCTGGCAGCGTCCGCCCAACTGAGCAGCAGTCCGAGTGCGGTGGTGACCACCGAGCAGGTGCGTGCCGAGTTGCTGGCGCATGCGCCCGATGGCGCCGGGCCGGGCAGGACGGTCTGGGTCGGCTTGCAGATCCGGCACAAGCCCGAGTGGCATACCTACTGGAAGAACCCAGGCGATTCCGGCCTGCCGACACAGTTGCAGTGGACCCTGCCGGCCGGCGTCAGCGCGGGCGAGATCCGCTGGCCGCTGCCGGAATTGATCCGCATCGGCACGCTGGCCAACTACGGCTACGAGGGAACCGTGCTGTTGCCGGTGCAGCTGACCATCGGCCCCGAGTTCAAGCCCGGCCTGTTGTCCGATTCGATCGACGTGCAACTGAATGCGGCCTGGCTGGTCTGCAAGACCGAATGCATTCCCGAAGAAGGCCGGTTCGCGCTGAAGATCCCTGCACGCAGTTCGACCGCGGGCCATGGCGCAGCGTTTGACGCGGCCTGGCGCAGTGCGCCGACCGATCTGGCGCCCGGCGGTGCCGGCACGCTGAAGGTCGATGGCCGGTCGCTGGCACTGTCGGTGCCGGGCCTGCCGACCGCTTGGCAGGGCCGCAAGCTGTCGTTTTTTCCGGAAATACCCGAGGTCATCGATACCGCGGCCGACTGGCAGCAGGCCTGGGAGGGCGCGACCTGGACCGCGCGCGTACCCCTGTCGCCGCAACGCAGCAACAGTCCAACCGCGATGCCGCTGGTGCTGGCGCTGGACGGGCAAGGCCGGCGCATCGAGTTGCCGGTCAGCGGCAGCTGGCCCCAGGGTGGCGCGGCCGCACCGGAGTCGACCGCGTTGCGGGACGCGCTGGGCGCACGGCCGGGCACTGGCGCCTTCTCCTTTGGCGCGCCCGCTGCATCGATCGGTTTCTGGGCCGCATTGCTGGGCGCCTTGATCGGCGGCCTGATTCTGAACCTGATGCCCTGTGTGCTGCCGGTGCTGGCGATCAAGGTGCTGGGTTTTGCGCGTCACGCCGACGACCGGAACGCGCACCGCATCAACGGACTCGCCTACACCGCCGGCGTGCTGCTCAGCTTCATGGCGCTGGGCCTGCTGATGTTGTCGCTGCGCAGTGCCGGCGAAAGCCTGGGCTGGGGCTTCCAGTTGCAGAACCCGGCCGTGGTCGCCACGCTGGCGCTGTTGTTCACGCTGATCGGCCTGAACCTGGCCGGCGTGTTCCATTTCTCGCAGATCGTGCCCTCGAGCCTGGCGGGATTTCAGCCACGCCATCCAGTGGTCGACGCCTTCTTCACCGGCGTGCTCGCCGTGGCCATCGCGTCGCCCTGCACCGCCCCCTTCATGGGCGCGTCGCTGGGTCTGGCCGTGGCACTGCCGCCGCTGCAGGCGCTGGCGGTGTTCGCCATGCTCGGCCTGGGTTTGGCGTTGCCGTATCTGGCGGCGAGCTTCATCCCCGCGGTTGCACGCGCCTTGCCGCGCCCCGGCGAATGGATGGACACGCTGAAGAAGTTCATGGCGTTCCCGATGTTTGCCACCGTGGCCTGGCTGGTGTGGGTACTGGGGCAACAAAGCGGCATCGATGGCGCCGGCGCGCTGCTCGTCTTGCTGGTGGCGGTGGCCTTCGTGGCCTGGGCGCTGGCGCTGGCCGGGCGAGCCCGCCTGATTGCGGGCGGCGTGTCGCTGGCGCTGTTGCTGGCACTGGGCTGGGGCGTCGGGCCGGCCGTGACCACGCCGGCACTGGCTGCACAACGCACGGGCGATGGCCTCTGGCAGGCCTGGGCGCCCGGCAAGGTCGAACAGATCCTGGCCACCGGACAACCGGTGTTCGTCGATTTCACCGCCGCCTGGTGTGTCACCTGTCAGTACAACAAGCAAACCACCCTCAGCGACCCACGGGTGCTGGCCGACATCGCCGAGCGCAAGGTCAAGCTGCTGCGGGCCGACTGGACCCGACGCGACCCGGCCATCACGGCTGCGCTGCAACAACTCGGCCGCAACGGCGTACCGGTGTACGTGCTGTACCAGGCTGGCCGGGCGCCACTGGTGATGTCCGAGATCCTCAGTGTGAAGGATGTGCGCGCCGCACTGGCGCGTCTGTAGTCGGACCGGTTGCTTGCGGGCGGGGGGCCGCGTTATAGTGGTCTGCATACGCCAGTAACACTGGCAGCAGGGAGACGCCATGACACATGGAAATGACGCACACGAGCAGCCTACGGCCGCCTTGGACGATGCGATATCGGCCACGGACTTTGTCGCGACGGTGATCGATGTGACCGCGCTGGAGCCGCGCGACAGGCAGGGCCTGCACTGGTGGTCGGAGTCCGCTGACGGTCGCTGCAGCGAAGACGCAGCTTTGTTTGCAGCCTCGCAGCCGGCACCTCTGAGCGTGGTCTGAAGCGTCGGCCGGTGTCGCCGTCCGGCTGATGGCGGGCGGGTCAAGCTGCGACAATAGCCGGATGACCCAGAACAGCCAAAACACGCCTTTCGCCCCCCTGCAGAACACCACTTTCCTGCGCGCCTGCATGCGCCAGGCGACCGATTACACACCGGTCTGGCTGATGCGCCAAGCCGGGCGTTATCTGCCCGAATACCGCGCCACCCGTGCCCGCGCCGGCAGCTTCATGGGCCTGGCCACGAATACCGACTACGCCACCGAAGTCACACTGCAACCACTGGAGCGATACCCGCTGGACGCGGCCATCCTGTTCAGCGACATCCTCACCGTGCCCGATGCGATGGGCCTGGGCCTGAGCTTTGCGTTGGGCGAAGGTCCCCGGTTCGCACATCCGGTACGTGACGAGGCGGCGGTCGCAGCGCTGCAGGTACCCGACATGGACAAGTTGCGTTATGTGTTCGACGCCGTCACGTCGATCCGCCATGCGCTGGCCGGCCGGGTGCCGTTGATCGGCTTCTCCGGCAGCCCCTGGACACTGGCCTGCTACATGGTCGAAGGCGCCGGTTCGAGCGACTATCGGCTGGTCAAGACCATGATGTACGCGCGCCCGGACCTGATGCACCGGATCCTGGCCATCAACGCCGATGCAGTCGCCATCTACCTGAACGCGCAGATCGAGGCCGGCGCCCAGGCGGTGATGATCTTCGACAGCTGGGGTGGCGTGCTGGCCGATGGCGCGTTCCAGGAATTCAGCCTGGCCTATACGGCCCGGGTGCTGGCGCAGCTCAAACGCAGCCATGCCGGTGCGGTGATTCCGCGCATCGTTTTCACCAAGGGCGGTGGCTTGTGGCTGCCCGAGATGGGTCGGCTTGGCTGCGAGGTGCTGGGACTGGACTGGACCGTCAACCTGCAGCAGGCACGGGCCCAGGTGGGCGGCGTGGCCGGCGGCCCCGGCAAGGCCTTGCAGGGCAATATCGACCCGAACGTGCTGTTTGCCAACGCCGCACAAATCCAGGCCGAGGTGGCGAAGGTTCTGGCCAGTTTCGGGCCGCCCCACCAGGCCCCCGCAAACGACCCGGACCAGGTCGGTCCGACCCACATTTTCAACCTCGGGCACGGCATCAGCCAGCACACGCCTCCTGAAAACGTAGCAACACTTGTCGAAGCGGTGCACGCTGCCTCGCGACAGGCGCGCAAGTGACCGGTCGGCCGCGCCGGCCTACCACAGGTGTACCGAACCAGGTTGGTGAACCCTGACTTATTCACAAAAATATTGCTGCACTGCGCAAACCCGTGCCAACCCGATTGCACTTTGCTACAAAAGCAATAGCTCGGCTAAGTTGTTGATTTATATGAATATTGGTTCTTTGCTTTTTTGACGGGCAATCCAGCCAAAGCCTTTGTTTTCAAGGCCTGGGCGCGAACGCCGCATGGATATCAACAAAGTTATCCACAGAAAAACTGGATGGCCTCCAAAGACCTTATGGATCAAGCACTTAAGCCACACTTCACAAGTTCACTTCAACAAACACCCCCAAACGACCCCGGACCATGGCGCACCTGATTCCGGTTCTGATCCAGACCCCGGCCCATAGCCGGATCGGTACCGCACTGACGTATCAAAGTGAGCAGCCACTGGCTGCGGGCACTCTGGTGCGTGTGCCGTTGGGAAAACGCGAGACGCTGGGTGTGGTGTGGGACGGGGACGCCGACGACGCGTTCGCGGAAGCCGGCAAGTTGCGTGCCATCAGCGCCGCACTGGACGAATTGCCGGTGCTGTCGGCACATTGGCGTCGACTGGTCGGATTTGCCGCGGCTTATTACCAGCGCGCCGTCGGCGAGGTCGCACTGGCCGCTCTGCCGCCCCCGCTGCGCGACCTCAGCGCCCAGCAGTTGCAGCGCCGTCTGCGCAAGATCACGCCACCGGCGTCGCCGGCAGCCGGCACTGGCGGCGCGAACGGCCCGCCGCTGAGCACCGAGCAGCAGGCCGTGATGGCGCAGATCCGGCAGTCGGACGGCTGTTTTCTGCTGTTTGGTGCCACCGGCAGCGGCAAGACCGAGGTCTACCTGCAGTGTGTGCAGGAATTGCTGGCGCGCGATCCCGAGGCCCAGGCCCTGGTGATGGTGCCCGAGATCAACCTCACACCCCAGCTGCAAAGTCGCTTCCAAGAGCGCTTCGGCCCGCTGTACGGAGAGGGTTCCGTGGTGTCGCTGCACAGCGGCATGACCCATCCACAACGTCTGCGCAGCTGGCTGGCGGCGCACCTGGGCACCGCGCGCATCGTGCTCGGCACGCGCATGGCGGTGTTCGCTTCCATGCCCACGCTGGCCTTGATCGTGGTCGACGAGGAGCACGACCCGAGCTACAAGCAGCAAGAAGGCGCGCGGTATTCCGCACGCGATCTGGCGGTCTACCGTGGACATCTGGAGGGCACCAAGGTGATTCTGGGCTCGGCCACACCATCGCTGGAGAGCTGGCACCACAGCCGGCCCGCCGCCGAGGGTGGGCGCTACAAACGGCTGGAGATGCCGAGCCGTATCGGCGAGCAGGCCCGGCTGCCATTGGTGCGTCGGGTCGACATGAACCACCAACCCCGGCGGGCCGTGATCGCCCCGCCCCTGCTCGAGGCGATTCGCCAGCGCATTGCGGCCGGCGAACAAAGCCTGGTGTTCCTGAACCGGCGCGGTTATGCACCGGTGCTGCAATGCAGCGCCTGCGACTGGCGCAGTGCCTGCCCGCATTGCAGCGCGTTTCGCGTGTTCCACAAGATCGACCGCAGCCTGCGTTGCCACCACTGCGGCTTTGCCGAGCCGGTACCGCGCGGCTGTCCGGAATGTGGCAACCAGGACATCTCGCCGGTGGGACGCGGTACCGAGCGGCTGCAAGAGCATCTGGTGGAGTTGCTGGCCGACATGCGCCGGCCCGGCTCGCAGACGCCGGAGAATCCCGACGGCACGCCGGTGCACGTGGCGCGCATCGACGCCGACAGCACACGCCATACCGGCAGCCTGCAAACCCAGCTGGCCCAGGTGCATGCCGGCGAGGTCGACGTGCTGGTGGGCACACAGATGGTGGCCAAGGGCCATGATTTCCGGCGCATCACGCTGGTGGCGGCCGTCAATCCGGACAACGCGCTGTTCTCCAGCGACTTTCGCGCACCCGAGCGACTGTTCAGCCTGTTGATGCAGGCGGCGGGGCGCGCGGGGCGCGACGCCACAATCAGTGGTCAGAGCGAAATGTGGATCCAGACCTTTCAGCCCCAGCACCCGCTGTTCGAGGCGCTCAAGCGCCACGACTATCCGGCCTTCGCTAGCGGCCAGTTGCAGGATCGCGAAAACGCGACATTGCCGCCGTTCTCGTTCCAGGCCTTGCTGCGCGCCGAGGCACGCACCCAGGAGGTGGCGCAGGGTTTCCTGACCAGCGCAAGTGCCGCAGCCAGCGAACAGCTGGCCGACCTGCCCGGATTCGACCGGATCAGCCTGTACCCGGCGGTGCCAATGGTGGTGCAGCGGGTGGCCAATGTCGAGCGCGCCCAGATGCTGGTGGAGAGCCCGTCACGCATGGCTCTGCAACATTTCCTGCTGGCCTGGCACGAGATCCTGCACACCACGCGCCAGAGCGACGCGGGGCGCGGCCTGCTGCGTTGGGCGGTGGATGTGGATCCGCTGGCGATCTGACCCGTATTCGGGTCAGATCTGCGCTGGAGCGCCCTGGCCGCATTCGCGCACGAAGGCATCGAAGGCCGCGATCGGCAACGGGCGGCTGATCAGATACCCCTGGCAGAACGCGCATCCGTATTCCGCCAGGAAATCGCGCTGGCCCTGTCGCTCGACGCCTTCGGCAATCACCAACAGGCCCAGGTTCTGCCCCAATGCGATCACCGTGCGTGCAATCGCCGCATCGTTCGGGTCAGAAAGTACCTCGCGCACGAAGGACTGGTCGATCTTGAGCTGATCGAGCGGCAGGCGGCGCAGATAACTGAGCGACGAATAGCCGGTGCCGAAATCGTCCAGTGAAAATCCAACGCCCAGCGCCTTGAGCTGCACCATCTTGTTGATGATGCTTTCCTGATCGGAGACAAACATGCTCTCGGTGATCTCGAGCTTGAGCTGCGTCGGCGCGGCGCCATGCGAGGCCAGCGCACGCCGGACCTTGTCGACAAAATCAGCCTGGCGGAACTGGTGCACGCTGACATTGATGGCCAGCGTCAACTCGGCGTACCCAGGCATATCCGACCATCGGGCCAATTGCGCGCAGGCGGTTTGCAGCACCCATTCGCCGAGGTCGACGATCAGACCGGACTGCTCGGCCATCGGGATGAACTCGGCCGGCGACACCGGCCCGCGCTCCGGGTGGGACCAGCGCAACAAGGCCTCGGCGCCAATCACCCGGTTGCCGGGTCCGACCTGGGGCTGGAAATGCAGCGAGAACGCGTCAAGCAACAAACCCTGGCGCATGTCGGCTTCCATGGCCACGCGCGCCTCCACCGCCGCCTGCATGGCCGGATCGAAGAAACGTACCGTATTGCGCCCCGCGGCCTTGGCCTGGTACATGGCCACGTCGGCCCGCTTGAGGATTTCGTCGCCTGACAAGGGCTCGAAACCGAATGGCGCGACACCGATGCTGCAACCGCTGCGGTGAACCCGTCCGTCGACATCGAAAGGCGCATGCAGCTTGGCCAGCACCTTGTCCGCCACCGCGCGGGCCGTGGCGACCACCTCGCCCGGTATGGCGCCTGCGTCATCGATCAACACCACAAACTCGTCCCCGCCCAGACGCGCCACCGTGTCGCTGTCGCGCACGCAGGCGACCAGACGCAGCGCCGCCTGCTTGAGCAGCAGGTCACCCTTGTCGTGTCCCCAGGTGTCGTTGAGCGCCTTGAAATTGTCCAGGTCTATCAGCAGCAAGGCGCCATGGCGGCGTTTGCGCCCGCTGCGCGACAGAGCCTGCTTCAGCCGGTCCTGCAACAGTCGTCGGTTGGGCAAGTCGGTCAGCGGGTCGTAGAACGCCAATCGCCGGATCTCGCTCTTGGCGCTCTTGCTGCCGGTGATGTCGCGCGTCATCACGACAAATCGCGGCTCGGCGTCCGCCGTCTCCTTGCGCGCCACCGACAACTCGAACCAACGCGTCCCGTCGGCCAGCACCAGCGCATATTCCTCGCCCTGCGAAAAGCCATCGGCCTGGGCACAACGCAGCGCCTCCATGGTCACTTCCGCAGCCGTCTGGGGTAGTACGTCGAACACCGTGCGACCGATCAGCATGTCGGCGGGCAGCGGCAATACGCTGCTGGCCGGTGCGTGGCAGCCGTGGTAGACCCCGTCCAGGCCGATCTCGAAGATCGGATCGGGTATGGCCTCGACCACCGAGCGCAGTTGGTGGCGGGCGGCCAGCAACTCGATGTCGCCATCGCGCAGGTGGGCCCGCAGGGCCGCCCGCAGGCGCCGCTGCGCGACCAGGTGGTGGGCCAGCAGGGCCAGCACCATACTGGCCAGCAGCACCGCGCCGGCCATCAGCGTCAGCGCCGGCAGATCCACCCACCCTTGCGCCGGAGCCAGGTCCAGGCTCCAGGCGCCGTTGGCCACCTCCAGGCTGCGCCGGATCGGCTCGCGCAGCGGGTCGGCGGTGGAGGCCACAATCACCTGGATGCCGCCGGTCTCGGGATGCAGTCGCCACAACCGGTAGTCGTAACCGCGCTCACGCACCTCGTCGAGCCGGGCCCCACCGAGCAGGTCCACCAGCCGGACCGTCACATTGGTAAAACCCCAGAACTGCGGCTTGCCGTCAGCATCGTGCAGAAACACCGGCAGGTGGCTGACGACGCCCAGGCCTCCTTGCGCCAGTTGCAAGGGTCCTGCCAGGGTCAATCGCCCCGTGTCGCGCGCGAAAATCGCCTCGCGTTGCTGGGCCGGGTCGCTCAGCTGATCAAACCCGATCAGGCTCTCGTTGCCTTTGCGCGGCGCGACATGCTGTACCACCCCCTTGGGCGACAACGCGACCACCAGCAATCGATCGTCGCTGCGCAGCAGCTCACTGGCGGAAACTTCGAAATGCTTGACCACCCCTTCGCCCTGGTGCACCAGCGCGGCCAAGGCGTAGTTGATCGCCAGCATGCGATCGACGCTGCGCTTGAGGACCTGGGTGCGGTCCTCGGACAGGTGGGAAACGGCGTCGCGCTGCGCGCCCAAAAGGCTGGCCTGGATTCTGGCCATGCCGGTGGCTCCGATACTCAGCGCCAGCACCAGTACCAGCGCTGCGACGGTCCACGCCGGCCAGGTGGCCCGTTCCACGGCTGGCTGTGATGCGCGTGGGGAGACCGACTTCATGGCTTGTGTGTCAGTGTGGCGTGACCAGCAAGGCCACGGCGGCAGAAAACGTGAGGAAGGCGGCTGCCGTCGACACCAGGATGATGCGGGCAATGCGCCCGTTGTTGGCGCCAAAACGTTCGGCCAGCAACGACACGTTGCTGGCACTGGGCAAGGCCGCCACCAGCACGATGACGGTCAGCGCAAAGCGATCGAGTGGTACGCCCAGCTGGATCGCACCGACGCCCACCAGCAACACCAGCAGCGGATGCACGACCAATTTGATCACCGCCACCGGCACATAGTCGCGCAGCAGCGGCGGATGTGCGCCGTCGACTGGGGTCAGCATCTGCGAACGGGCCAGCACCGCGCCAATCGTGAACAGGGCCACCGGCGAGGCGGCATCGGCCAGCAGTCCCACTGTCTGGTCCATCGGTCCCGGCAAGCGCCATTCGAGATACGAGGCCAAGGCCCCCAGCAGGATGGACCAGGGCATGGGATTGACCAGTACACCGCGCAAGGCATTGCGCCCGGCAGTGGCGAAACCGTGCACGCCTGCGCCGTCGAGCCGCGACAAGGCCACACACAGGGAGGACGTCACCAGCATGTCGACCATGATGGTTGCAATCGCCGGACCCGCCGCCTGGGCCCCGAGCAAGGCCACGAGCAACGGCACACCCATGAACCCGGTATTGGGGAACGCCGCCACCAGCGCGCCGAACGCCGCGTCATTCCAGCCGATGCGCCGGTTCATGCTGACAGTGACGACAAAGCCCACCAGCACCAGGCCACACAGCATGTAGGTGACAACCACGCCAGGATCGAGCATCTGCCCCAGCGGCGTGGTCGAACCGAACCGGTACAACAAGCACGGCAGTGCGAAATACAGCACGAAGCTGTTCAGGCCCGGAATCGAATCGAGCCGCAACAACCCCCGGCGCGCGGCCACATAACCGGCCAGTACCAGTGCAAAAAATGGAAATGTGACAAGCAGAACATGTAACACCTTGTGATTGTCGCCCAGGCGCAGCCCCCGCAAGGCGTCGGTATGATCGGTCGCTACCCCGCTTTTCGATTCGTCTGCCTGCCCTGCATGTCTGCTGCCTCCTTTGCCCCCTCCGGTCTGAATACCGCCCAACAAGAAGCTGTCAACTACCTGCATGGGCCCTGCCTTGTGCTGGCCGGCGCCGGTTCCGGCAAGACACGCGTGATCACGCACAAGATCGCGCGACTGATACAGACCGGCATGGCGCCCAAGCGCATCGCCGCCATCACCTTCACCAACAAGGCGGCGACCGAGATGCGCGAGCGCGCCAAGTCGCTGGTGGGCCATGCGGCACGGGAGCTGGTGATCTGCACCTTCCATGCGCTGGGCGTGCGCATGATGCGACAGGACGGGCAGGTGCTGGGCCTCAAGCCACAGTTCTCGATCCTGGACAGCGATGACGTCACCGGCATCATGAAGGACTGTGGCGGCAGCACCGACACCGCAACCGCCCGGCAGTGGCAATGGGCGATCAGCCGCTGGAAGAACATGGGGCTGAACGCCGCGCAAGCCGAAGCCCAGGCGGTGGACGACAACGAGCGCATCACGGCACGCATCATGGCGCGCTACGAAGAGCGGCTGACCGCCTATCAGAGCGTGGATTTCGACGACCTGATCGGCCTGCCGCTCAAGCTGTTACAGGAACACCCCGAGGTGCGCCAGAAATGGCAGGCAGCACTGGGCCATGTGCTGGTCGACGAATACCAGGACACCAATGCGACCCAGTACACCGTGCTCAAGCTGATGGTCGGCGGGCCGGAGCGAAAGGATGCCCGTTTCACCGCCGTGGGCGACGACGACCAGTCGATCTACGGCTGGCGCGGCGCCACCCTGGACAACCTGCGCCAACTACCCATTGATTTTCCGGCGCTCAAGGTGATCAAGCTCGAGCAGAACTACCGCTCGACATCGGCCATTCTGCGGGCGGCCAACAACGTGATCGGCCCCAACCCCAAACTGTTCCCGAAGAACCTGTGGAGCGACCTGGGTGAGGGCGAACCGGTGCGCGTCGTCGCCGCCGATCATGAGGAACATGAGGCCGAACGGGCAGTGGCGCGCATCCAGAGCCTGCGTGCCGGCACCACGACCACCAGCACCGGGCATCCGCTGACCCTGGAGTTGCGCGACTTCGCGGTGCTGTACCGCGCCAACTACCAGGCCCGGGTGTTTGAGCAGGCCTTGCGCAAGGCGCAAATTCCGTACAAGGTCTCCGGTGGCCAGAGTTTCTTCGACCGCTCCGAGATCAAGGACTTGTGCGCCTGGTTTCGCCTATGGGTCAACAACAACGATGACCCGGCGTTTCTGCGCGCCGTGACCACGCCCAAACGCGGCATCGGCCATCAGACACTGGGGCAGCTCGGCGAGTACGCGTCCAAATACAAGCTCAGCCTGTTTGCGGCCCTGTTCAGCTCCAGCCTGGGCAGCCTGTTGCCGGCGCGTGCCGTCGGCAGCCTGCATGAGTTTGGCCGCTATGTGAACGACCTGGAGTTCCGGGCGCGCCACACGCTCGGCTTTGAGGCCGCGCGCAGCTTCCTGACCGACTGGCTGACCGAGATCGGCTACGAGAAGCACCTGTACGACGGCGAAGACAGCGAAAAGCTCGCTGCTGCGCGCTGGACCAACGTGATGGAGTTCTGCGACTGGATGGCCGCGCGCTGCGGCGGCCAGATCGACGACAGTGCCGGCGTGACCTCGACCAACGAGGTCAAGAACCTGCTCGAAGTGGCACAGACGATATCGCTGTTGTCAACCATCAGCGAGCGTGACACCGACCAGAACGTGGTGACGCTGTCGACCTTGCATGCGGCCAAGGGACTGGAGTGGCCGCACGTGATGCTGGTTGGCGTGACCGAAGGCCTGTTGCCGTTCAAGCTCGGCGACGAGGACAATCCGAGCGGGCGCGCCGACGGCCCGATGAGCGAGAGCATGGTGGAGCGGCTGCAGGAAGAACGCCGCCTGATGTATGTCGGCATCACCCGCGCCCAACGCAGCCTGGCCGTGAGCTGGACACGCCGACGCAAGAAGGGCCGCGAGATGATCGCAGCGCAGCCGAGCCGATTCATCGCCGAGATGGCGCTGGACGCGAACACGGCCCGGGAGGATCCGCGCGCGAAACTCAAGGCCTTGCGCGCGGAGTTCGCACTCAAGGCGGAACGGGCGGCGGCGGCCAGTGCGGCGACGCCGCGCTGACGCGGCAGGCGGTTCAAGTCGCGTCGTCCGGGGCCGGATCGCATTCGAAAAACACATCGCCGTCACCCGAACGCTCGGCCCGGCCCACCGCATCGATGAAGCGCGTGAGCTCGCGCATTTCGGCGAGATCGCCCAGGGTCTTGAACAGCGCCAACACTTCTTCCCAGTCCTGGCGCTGGACGGACCATTGCGCGCGGAAATCCTGCGCCATCTGCGCGATCGCTTGCGCGCGCGGCCGACCAGCAGCACATGTTCGCCCGCCAGCGCCGCCAATAACAGCAGGCGCACCGGCATATCGCGCTCGAGCAGGTTGCGGTCCAGATCCTCCACCGTATCGCGTAGCAATTGAGTGTCCATGCCCCATTTTGCGGCCATTCCCGCACACGGTTGCAGCGCAGCAGTGTGCGGAACAGGGCTGCGCACAAGCGTTTGATCGAGCGCAAACCGCCAGCGCACGGCGGCTATGATGCCCCGAACGGTTCCGAACCGGCGCCCATCAGGAGACATGGACCCATGAAAAAACTCGTCGCACGGACCCTCATGGGTCTGCTGCTCATCTTGCTGCTGACCGCCGCCGCCCTGGCCTGGTACGTGAACAGCAAACAACCGCAGCGAAGCGGCCAGGTGACATTGACCGGTCTGCAGGCGCCCGTCAGCGTGCGTTTCGACGAACGCGGTGTGCCGCATATCGAGGCCGGCAATGAGGCAGACCTGTACCGCGCGCTCGGTTATGTGCATGCGCAGGACCGGCTGTTCCAGATGGAGATGGTGCGGCGGCTCGCGCGCGGCGAACTCGCCGAAATCCTCGGTCCCAAACTGGTCGACGTGGATCGGCTGTTCCGCACGCTCGGCATTCGCGTGCATGCCGACGCGGTGGTGGCCAAAATCGACAAGACAACACCCGCCTACCGGGCAATCGAGGCCTACCTGGACGGCGTCAACCAGTACCAGGCCAGCCATCCGGCGCCGATCGAGTTCGACATCCTGGGCATCCCCAAACGACCGTTCACGCCAGAGGACTCCTGGTCGGTCACCGGCTACCTGGCCTACAGCTTTGCGTCGGCCTTCCGTACCGAACCGGTGATGACCGCAATCCGCGACAAGCTGGGCGCCGGCTACCTCACGGTGTTCGACCTGGGCAGGCGACCGCCGAGCCTGGCCAGGAACGATCTGGCTTCCTCCTTGTCGAGCGCCGACTGGGCCGGCCTGAACCGGATCGCACAAGTCAGCCGCGACGTCGGTGCCGTGCCCCTGTTCGAAGGCAGCAATGCCTGGGCGATTGCGGGCAGCCGCACCGTCAGCGGCAAGCCGATGCTGGCGGGCGACCCGCATATCGGATTCTCCGCGCCAGCGGTCTGGTACGAGGCCCACTTGAAGACCCCGGACATGGAGTTGTACGGCCACTTCCAGGTGCTCGTTCCGATGGCGCTGTTGGGACACAACCGGCGCTTTGGCTGGAGCATGACGATGTTCCAGAACGACGACATCGACATGGTGGTCGAAAAGCCGAACCCGGACAATCCGAAACAGGTCTGGCACCAGGGGCGTTGGGTCGATCTGCAACGACGCAGCGAAACCATCGCGGTCAAGGGTGCCGCGCCCGTGACGCTGTCATTGCGGCGCTCGCCGCACGGCCCCATCATCACCGACGCCTATCCAGACAACTATGGCGGCACGCCAGTGGCGATGTGGTGGGCCTTTCTGGAAACGGAAAACCCGATTTTCGAGGGGGCCTACGATCTCAATCGGGCTGACACGCTGGACAAGGCGCGCCAGGCCGCCAGCAAGATCCATGCGCCCGGTCTGAACGTGGTGTGGGCTAACGCCAACGGCGACATCGGATGGTGGGCGGCGGCCAAGTTGCCGATCCGGCCCAACGGCGTGAACCCGACCTTCATGCTCGACGGCACGAAATCCGAGGCCGAGAAGCGGGGCTTTCACCCGTTCGCAGACAACCCACAGGAGGAAAACCCGCCACGCGGTTTTGTCGTGTCAGCCAACCACCAGCCGGATCCGGCCAGTGGCATCGCGATACCGGGCTACTACCACCCCACAGATCGGGCGCAACGCCTGTTCGATTTGATCCAGGACAAAGGCCGCAAGAGCGACGTGGCGCAAAGCATGGCCATGCAGCGGGACGTGCGCACCGGGTACAGCCAGCGGGTGCTGACCCCGTTATTGCCGCTGCTGCGCGACATGGTCACCGACCCGGTGGAGCGCAAGCTGCTCGAGCAACTCACGGTGTGGGACGGCAGTTATACGCGGGACAAGATAGAACCCACGGTGTTCAGTCAGCTGCTATTTGAAATGGCGCGCGCTGCCATGCAGGATGAACTCGGCCCGGTGCAGTTCAAGAATTTGCTCGGCACCCGGGTGCTTGACTTCGCGCTGCCCTTGCTGGCGGCCGATGCTGCGTCACCGTGGTGGGACGATCGGGACACCAGCGACATCGTCGAGACCCGTGACGTCACGCTGCGCAAGGCCTGGCGCGCAACCATGACGCACCTGCACGCCAGCTTCGGCACGGACCCGGCGCGCTGGTCCTGGGGCCAGACCCATACATTGACGCACAACCATCCGCTGGGCAAACAAGAGCCGCTGGACAAGTTGTTCAGCGTTGGACCGTTCGGCGTGCCCGGCGGGCGCGAAATTCCCAACGCCCTCGGCACCAGCATCGGGCCCGGGCCTTGGGCGGTGACCTATGGCCCGTCGACCCGGCGTGTGATCGATTTCTCCGACAGCACGCAAGCGCTGGGCATCAATCCGCTGGGGCAAAGCGGCTTTGTGTTCGACACCCACTACCGCGACCAGTCACTGGCCTATGTGGCCGGCGACTATGTGCGGCAGTGGCTGGCGGAGGCTGATGTGGCAGCAAATACCCGCAGCACGCTGATGCTTTCGCCAAGCGGCGCGCGGACAACACGCTGACCTTGTCCCCGGCCGCCGACTTGCCTGGCTGGCCTGGCTGGCCGACTTGCCAGCTTGACGCGGGCACCTCGTGCTGAACCGGCCAGGAACGACAACAGAACGTGCGTCATCGGTCGTCGGACCCACCCTCCGTCACCGGATTTTCTGTCGCCGCGATATTAAAAAATAATAAAAGATTCATTGAATTTGACTTATTAGACAACCAATTCTATGAATTTAACGAAACTTACGAATTATTGACTAATAGAAATGGAAAACCCCAAGCCGATTGGGTGATTTCTGCGGTTCGATTGCGCCCAGAATGGACCGATCGCCACCGCCAACAGTGATCTGCTGCTGGAGGTATTCGGTCCCCGGCGCGCGACGCCGACAAGAAAAAGGAGAAAGCCTCGCGAATCCAAACCCCAACTCAACGGCGGACCCTTCCCCAACGCGGACGGGCTGACCGGCGTGAACCTGACCGCAGCCTCGTTCCAGGCCACGGCCGACTGGTTCCGTTATCCGCTGGCGCTGGCGCTGGCCGTGATCATATTTGCGGTGTCCGCGATGATCAGCTGGGCTTACTACGGTCTCAAGGGCTGGACTTATCTGTTCGGCGAAGGCCGCACGAACGAATACATCTACAAGCTGATGTTCTGCCCGTTCGTCGTCGTCGGTGCATCGGTCAGCTTCGGCGCCGTGATCGACTTCTCGGATGCAGCCATCTTCGCGATGTCGATCTTCAACATCATCGGCCTGTATTTCCTGATGCCAATCGTGCGCAAGGAATACAAAGCGTTCATGGCCAAGGTTGAGTCGGGCGAATCAAACGCTTCCATTGATCGGATAGTCCTTGCACGTTGACCACGAATCCGCTGTGAAGCAGTCTTGGGCGCGAGTCCATGTGTCTGCAGCACTGGACGACAGGCGTTGCGATCGTCGATCGCCGCGGCCGCAAGGCGCTGGTGGCTTGACTCAGCGCAAGCTAACGCTGTTTCAGCATCTCCGCTCGCCGTTTCAAGATCTCTTGCGGCCACTGGCTTTCGAGCCAGGCCAGCACATTGGCGATCTGCGCGTCGGTGAGCTTGCCGGCGAAGCCAGGCATGTCAGAAACGTAGCCTGGCGGCGCGTGGGGCGGCACCATGCCGAACTTGACGATGGCAGCCAATCCTTCTCTGGGGTGATGCCAAATTTGGCCCGTCGCGTCGTGCGGCGGCGCGGGCAGTTTGCCGTCGGGGCGGCGTGTCTGCCAGTTCGCCTGGCCTTCACGTTTGGCGCCGTGACAGGCCGCGCATTCGACCTTGTAGATGGCTTGACCTTCCAACAATGCAAAGGGATCGTGCGCGCTTCGCTCTGTGCACCCCGCAGCGCCGATCGCGATCACCGCCCCCCACACAAGTGCCAGCCGTCGGCTCTTGATCATCCCCCGCCCTTGCGATGGGGTTGTGCAAACTTGAGCGCGGCGGCTTGTCGTGCCGCCTGTTTCGCCCTCGCTTCCATCACGAGCTTGACAGCGCCAAAGACATTGACGGCCACGACCAGCAGTGCTGGCCACAGCGGCAGCTCCTGACCAGTCTTCCAGCCCCAAACCAACAAACCCGCCAGCGCCAAGCCGCCGACAAGCAGGGTCATCGAGCCGAAGCTCAGCACGCCATTTTTCGCATCCATCACTTTTGCCACCTCCAACAAACGTCCTGCTTGCGTCGCACATTATTGCGCAAGGCAGCGCGGACTCGCACCGGCAAAGCAGCAACCGGCATTGCGGGGCGGCGCGCCGGACCAATCCATTCGGCGACGGCCGCATGAATGAATACATCTACAAGCTGATGTTCTGGCTGTTCGTCGTCGTCGGCGCATCGGTCAGCTTCGGCGCCGTGATCGACTTCTCGGATGCAGCCATCTTCGCGATGTCGATCTTCAACATCATCGGCCTGTATTTCCTGATGCCAATCGTGCGCAAGGAATACAAAGCGTTCATGGCCAAGGTCGAGTCGGGCGAGTTCAAACGCTTCCATTGACCACTGGTTGGCCGCCGCCGCCGCCTCGCGTCGGACCGGGCGGATGGCAGGCCGCGCGGCGCGGCCTGCGGCGCTGCAGCCGCAATCAGCGCAGCACGAGGACCGGGATATGCGAGTGCGTCAGCACATGCTGGGTTTCGCTGCCCAGCAGCACCCGGGCCAGCCCCCGGCGGCCATGCGAGGCCATGACGATCAGGTCGCAATTGTTCTTGCGCGCGACCTCGATCACGGTGTCGGCGATGAAGTTGGATTTCTCGGTCACGGCCAGCGCCTTGACGCCGGCCGCCTCGGCCGCGGCCTTGACGCCATCGACCACGGCCTGAGACGCTTCGGCCCAGCGCTTTTCCTGCGCGGCCTTGGCCGCCCCGTCTTGGATCAACGCGCCGTCCCAGTAATCGTCAGCCTGCAAATGCACCACCTTGAGCGCGACCAGTTCCGCGCCATGCACCTTGGCCAGCGCAATCGCGTGGTCCACCGCCTTTCCGGACAACTCGGAGCCGTCGGTGGCTACCAAAATGCGTTTGTACATGGTCAATTCCATTGTTTGTAATGATTCCATTCCCATGCTGCGTCATCGGCCGGCTCCAAAGAGCGGGTACAACGTGCATCTGTATAGCACCCCAAGGCGCCTGGTCTGCATGACGTCATCGTACGCCGAAGTGCCGAATCCGAACGCGACAGGCACCCAACTTTCTTGATCTGCATCACTTTCGGTCTGTCTCGTCGGCAGACTGGCATCACGCACCGGTTCACGTCAGCGATCACCACTGCAAAACGGCACCGGCAGCACCAAGGCGTTGGCCCAACGGGCATCAGCCCATCCACTGGCTGACGGGAACCGCCGTGTCCTGCAACTCCTGGGAGATCACGTCGACCAGCGCCGGACCGTCATGCAGCAGTGCGGCCTTGACGACTGCTTCCAGGTCGGCCGGGTTCGTCACGGTCCAGGCCTTGACGCCGAAGGCCTCGGCGACGCGGGCGTGGTTGGTGCGATTGAAGTCGACCGAAAAGTAACGTTCCTGGTAGCCGGCCTTCTGACTCGCCTTGATCCAGCCGAACACCGCATTCGAGAACACGATCATCTTGATGGGCACGTTGCGGCGCACGATGGTCTCGAGCTCTCCGCAGGTGAAGCCGAAACTACCGTCTCCCATGACGGCCACTACCGCCGAATCAGGTTGACCGATGGCGGCACCAAACGCTGCCGACATCGAGAAGCCCAGCGCGCCGTGGGCCCGATTGGTGATGAAGTGTCGCCCGGCCTGCGGTGCATTGAAATAGGCCGAAAAATACGGGCACGGCGTGCCGGGATCGGCCACGACAATGGCGCGCGCCGGCAGCAGGCGATTGAGTACGTCGACAACGCGCTCCGGCCTGATGGGCGTGCCCAGCGACGCCGCCAGTGGCGCAAAGAAGGCCTGCTTCTGCGCCCGCGCCTCCAGGGCGATGGCGCGTCCGTCTGCGGCACCAGCCGGGCGATGGCCGACGCGCTCGCGCACGGCCGCCAGCAGCATGTTCAGGCCGAACAAGGCGTCGCCGACCATGGCAACATCGGTGCGGTAGTTGGTACCGTTGGTCATCGGGTCCGCGTCAAGATGCAGGATCGGCACGTCGCGGGACGGGAACTTCCAGTGCTCGGTGGTCGTGGAGCCGGCACGGCAACCGATGAACAGCACCAGATCGGCCTGTGCCACGACCGCACGTGTGGCCAACACGCCGCCATTGGCGCCGACCACACCGGCGTTGAGCGGGTGCGTGTCGGCCAGGCTGCCCTGCCCGCTGACCGTGGTGCACACCGGCATATTGAGCTGTTTCCCGCGCTGGTGGACAGCCCCGTGCCGCTGACCAACCGCAGCGGGGTCTACAGCCGGTCGTTGGGCGAGTTCGTTGCGGCGGGGGTGCTGTTCTTTGCCAAGGACCTGCACCGCATGCAGCGCAACCAGGCCGCCGGCCGGTGGGAACAGTTCGACGTGGAAATGGCCCACGGCAAGACCATGGGCATCGTCGGTTACGGCGACATCGGCCGCTCCGCGGCGCACCTGGCCCGGGCCTTGGGCATGCGCGTCATCGCGCTGCGCCGGCGTCCCGAGCAGTCGCGGGGCGACCCGCTGGTCGACGAGGCGCTCGGCACCGACCGCCTGCTGGAACTGATGGCACGCTCCGACTATGTCGTTGTGGCCGCACCACTCACGCCCGACACCCTCGGGCTGGTCAGCGCAGAAGCGATCGCCGCTATGAAACCCTCGGGCGTGATGATCAACGTCGGACGCGGCGCGGTCATCGACGAGCCAGCCCTGATCGACGCCCTGCGCCACAAGCGCATCCGCGGCGCGGCGCTCGATGTGTTCGCCCAGGAGCCGTTGCCTGCCGGCCACCCGATGTACGGGCTGGACAACCTGCTGTTGTCGCCCCACTGTGCCGACCACACGCAGACCTGGATCGACGATGCCATGCATTTCTTCACCGCGAACCTGAAGCGGTTCCTGAGTGGCGAGCCACTGCTCAATGTCGTGGAGAAGCGACTGGGGTATTGAGTTGCGTGCTGGCGGGCCGGCGCTGCGGGTCCCGACAAGCGGCACAATGGAGGGCATCCAGGACGGCCCAGACAAGGTCTCGTACATGCAATCCAACAACCGTCCCCCTGGCCATTGGTTCGACGGCCGATCATTGACCAAACTGACAGACCCCATGACCTGGGAGCGGGGGCTGGCGCTGTATGTCAGCCAGCATGTGCTGAATATCGAGATCGTGAAAAGCGGCGCGGGGTGGATCCTGCTCGGCCTGGTGCAGGGTAGCAAGCGCGAGGCCTACGACGTGTCCATCGAGTTGGCGTTGACACCGCAGGGACAGGTGGCGCAATGGGACTCGCTGTGTGAATGCCCGGTGGGGGCGCAATGCAAGCACGGTGTGGCGCTGATGCTGAAAGCCGCACAGCAGGGGTTGCGCCTGATGAGTGGCAATGCAGCGGTTGCTGTGGCGGCGCCAAGCCTGAGCGCCGAGCAGATTGAAGCGGAGCGCCAGGCCGCGCTGGCCCGTGAACAGCAGGCCGCGCGCCTGAAAGCAGAAAGCCATTTGTTGAGCTGGTTGCGCGATCTGGACCCGACCAGCGCAGCTTCACCGCAATCAGAAGGTGTCCCCAAGACTGGCCAGGCGAGGAGTCGGTTGGAGCACTACGTCTACCTGCTGTCAGTCGTGATGGTCGGAGGCGGCAGTTCGCAGTTGTTGCTGGAAGCCGCGGTGTGCAAACGCAAGGCCAATGGGGATTGGGCCAAACCCCGGCTTGTGCGCTACGCCCCTTACCCCGGGCAGGAGGTGTATGACAACGCCAGCAACGCAGACCACGAGGTCTTGCAGCTGATCGTCTCCATGCCCAAAGGCGCCCACTCGTACTACACCTACTCCTCCGGCATCAGTTGCCGGCCGGTCGGGCGAGCCGGACAACTGGTGCTGGAGCAGGCCGCCAGCACCGGGCATCTGTATGTCAAGGAGGCGCAGGACCGCCCCGGTCCGGCGGTGTCCTGGGGCCCGGCGCGCACGCTGGAGTGGATATGGCAGGAGACCCGCACCGCCCGGTCCGACGAGCCCAACTGGCATTTGCGCGCAAAAGTGGTCGATGGGCCCGCGCACATCTGCCACAACGACCCTTTGTTGTACCTGGATGCCACCAAGGGCGAATGTGGCTTGTTGCTGGCGCCGGGCCTGTCGCCCGCCAGACTGGCGGTGTTGTTCCGCGCCCCGCCCCTCACGGCCCAGGCCATGCAGGGCCACCAGTTGGCACTGCTGCAGGCCCTGGGGACGATCCCGCCGCCGCCGGTGTTGCAGGCACTGCGCACCTTGGCGGGCATCGTGCCGCAGGCCAGACTGCATTTGCTGCCCATGCCGCCCGACGAGGTGCCCGACAAGGGTCTGATGCAAGCCACGGTGCGTTTCGATTACGCGGGTCATCGCGGCTGGTGGGAGGGTGCTGGCACTACGGTGGTGCTCGAAAACCCCCAGGAGCGGCTCTTGCTGCATCGCGATGTCGAGTCCGAGCGCCTTGCCCTCCTGCGGCTGACAAGCCTTGGTTTGTCAGCGGTCGGCGCGGGGGTTTATGGTTTTCCTGCCAACCAGTCCCAGCAGACCTGGGTGCGCTGGGCTGACGCGGACTTCGCGGTCCTGCGCGAAGCCGGGTTTCATCTCACGCTGGACGATGCCCTGCAGGGCTGGGTGACCCGCGCCGACGCGCTGCAGGTGCAGATGCTGGCCGAGGGCAGTGAAGACGCCGACGCTGAACCCGGCGCCACCTCGCCCTGGTTCGACCTGTCTCTTGGAATCGAGATCGAGGGTCGGCGGCACAACATCCTTCCTTGGCTTCCCGAGCTGATCGCCCAGGCCGGCGCGTCCGCCACCGATCCGCACACGGGCTTGCCGGATCTGCCGCCCTTCATTTACCTGCGTGCCGCCGACCGCAAGGGGTTTATCCGCCTGCCTACCGACGCACTGCGACCGTGGATGGCTGCGCTGTTGGAGCTGGTGGGAGACCGCCACTATGACTTCTCGGGCGACAGCCTGCGCTTATCTCGGCTGGATGCCTTGCGCACCGGCGCGGCGTTGGGGGAGGGCGCTGTATGGGATGGCGCTGACACATTGCGCCGCATGGTGCAGCAACTGGGTGGCGCGGCCGCGTTGCCCGAGGTGCCCGTGCCCTCCAGCGTGCAGGCCACTCTGCGCCCCTACCAACAGCAGGGCCTGGATTGGCTGCAGTTCCTGCGCGCCCATGGCCTGGCCGGCATTCTGGCCGACGACATGGGCCTGGGCAAGACGCTGCAGACCTTGGTGCACATCCAGGTGGAAAAGGATGCCGGTCGGCTGACCCGACCGGCCCTCATCATTGCCCCGGTCAGCCTGATGGGCAACTGGCAACGCGAAGCAGCGCGCTTCTGCCCGCAATTGCGCAGCCTGGTCATCCATGGGAAGGATCGCCATGGCGTCACCCATTCAATCGATCAGCATGACCTGGTGATTGCGCCCTATTCGTTGTTGCAGCGCGACCGGGAACGCTGGCTGCAGGTGCCATGGCACCTGGTGGTGCTGGATGAAGCGCAGAACATCAAGAATGCCAGCACCCATGCCGCGCAAGTGGTGGGTGAGCTGCAGACCCACCACCGTGTGTGCCTGTCGGGTACCCCGATGGAAAACCACCTGGGTGAGATCTGGAGCCTGTTCCACTTCCTGATGCCCGGTTTTTTGGGCAGCCAGAAGCGTTTTGGGGAGTTGTTTCGTGCGCCGATCGAAAAACTCGGCAATCAGGACCGCCTGGCCCAGTTGCGTTCCCGCATCACCCCCTTCATGCTGCGCCGGACGAAGGCCCTGGTGGCGGGCGAGCTACCGCCCAAGGTTGAGACGGTGATGCAGGTGGAGCTCTCGGGTGCGCAGGCCGACCTGTATGAAACCATTCGCCTGGGCATGGAAAAAACCGTACGCGAGGCCTTGGGCGCGAAAGGGCTGGCCAAGTCTCAGATCACCATACTGGATGCCCTGCTCAAGCTGCGCCAGGTCTGCTGCGATCCGCGGCTGGTGCCACTGGCAGCGGCCAAAAAAGTGAAAGTGTCGGCCAAGTTGGACCAATTGATGGAGATGCTGCCCGAGATGCTGGCCGAGGGACGCCGCATTCTGGTGTTCTCGCAGTTCACCAGCATGTTGACCCTGATCGAGGCAGAGTTGGAAAAGCGCAAGATGCGCTGGGTCAAACTGACCGGGCAAAGCCAGAAGCGCGATGCACTGATCGAACAATTCACCGGCGGCCAAGTGCCCCTGTTCCTGATCAGCCTCAAGGCGGGAGGCGTGGGCTTGAACCTGCCGCAGGCGGACACGGTGATCCACTACGACCCGTGGTGGAACCCGGCGGTCGAAAACCAGGCCACGGACCGCGCCCACCGCATTGGGCAGACCCAGAGTGTGTGGGTGCTCAAGCTCGTGGCCCAGGGCACGATTGAGGAACGCATCCTTGCTTTGCAGGAGCGCAAGGCGGCACTCGCCGACAGTGTTTACAGCGGCGCCGCCGGGCGCAAGCAACCCTTGTTTACGGAAAGTGATCTGGCGGAGTTATTGCGGCCGATGTCGCCGGGGTGATCCGAGAGTGCGCCTGGGAGTCCGCGACTGACATGGAATCGAAAGCTACTGCGCCGCCGCAGGGCCGCCGCTGTGACGCTGGGCATAGATGGTCCCCCGATGAATGCACCGGTCTACGCGCCCTGAGAAGCTGCACCACCCCAGACTCCCCATGCCCAGTCGTGATCCGCTCGGGACCGTGGCGCTCGTATTGGACTTCGACGCCGGAAGGGGCTACTACTAAGAATCTTCCGTACCAGCAGTACCCGGCAAGGCTTCCGATAGCTGTACTCGTTTTGGACGCGGTGTCGAACGAACGCCGCAGGGATTCGCGTAGCTTGCTCTCCGCAAAGCGCGCCGACGTGACTGCAGGCTGAACCGTTGTCGGCCAGCACGCGTGAACAAGGATACGAATGCAAATGGAGCGGGAAAAGAGGCTCGAACTCTCGACCTATACCTTGGCAAGGTATCGCTCTACCAACTGAGCTATTCCCGCATGTTCACCACGGCTACTGCTGTGGTGAAAAAAAACCCATCGTTGCCAATGGGCCTTCAATTTGGTGCCTGGGGCGGAATCGAAAGATCTCCGCAACGCCCCAGATTCAAGGCCGCGAGTATAGCGTCAAAAAAGTTACTGCAGAAGTTACTCCTGCGTGTGTGCGCGTAATTGCGGCCAATTGCACAGCTCCCTCTCGTCGTGCCACTTTCCATACCCCTTTTGTATGGAGAATTTTCATGGCAACCAAAACCTGCGCCGCGTGCGGCAAAACCTTCAAATCGCATCACTAAGTCCCAACCCAAACATACTACTCCCCCGAGTTCGACAGTTACGCGCGTAAGCCCCTGATTTCATTGAAACGGGGTGCCAAACGTGCCCCTACAAGAGGGTCAACTGCCGATTTGCCGTGGGTTGTTTAACTTTCAGCGCCCGCAGCGTTTCGGCATGCTCGTCGCTCATAGAAGACACGCCGGCGAGCTGCTTTATGCCGCCCAGGATGACGCGGTGATGCTGGATGCGCCGCAATGATTGCAGTGCCCGCTCGGGCGTGATGCCGGAGTTGGCGGCGCGCAGGCGCATCACCCGGTGAAGCACCAGAGCCATAAAACAGATCGATGCGTGTGCGCGGATGCGATCGGGCAATCGGTGAAACACCGGACCGATCTCCAACTCGGACTTCAACACCTTGAAGCCACGCTCGATGTCAGCGAGCGACTTGTAGCGCGCAATCACCTGCGCCGGATCCATGTCCGGCACGTTGGTCACCAGCAGGAGTTTGCCGTCCATCATCCGGGCCAATTTCAGGGCACTCTCATCCACCGCGTAGCTGAACAACTCGCCTGGCATGTCCACCTTGAGAATCTTGCCCAGCCGTGCCTCGCACACCTCATGGTAGAAACGCGCCTTGGCGCCGCTGTCAGAGAGCTTGCGTCCGCGTTTTACTTGGCCCAGGTCTTGTCCCTCGAGCTTGCCCGACCAGGCGGCGGCCATCTGTTCGAGCTCCTGCATCTTGGTCGTGCGAATCAGTCCTTGTTCCTGCGCCGTGGCGGGGTCGTGTGCCAAACACAGGCGCAAGCCATTCCAGGCCACCTCCCCAGTGACATCTTCACTTGCTGTTGAGCACTGCTGGTGCAGCGGCTCCAGCAGATCAGCAAACTCGTTGTACCTCCTGCCTGGCACAGCGAGGATGAATTCCAGAGCCCGCTTGCCAGGCAGCCTGATCGCCTGCAAAGCCTTGAGGTTGTCCAAACTCAGTAACCCCCGATCGGCCACCAGCACCAGGCGGCGGATATGGGGGAAGCGCTCCATTACTTTGGCCATGGTCGGCAGCAACGTCTTGGTCTCGGCCGTGTTGCCATCAAACACCTCGTGATAGATCGGCAGGCCCTCACTGGTTTGCACCACCCCGAGCATGAATTGGCGCGCGATCAGACCCTCCTTGGCCATGCGACAACCAACACCGAGTCCAGCGCGCATGGATTGACCGCAACCCAGATTACTGGCGCGAGTACCGCAAGTCAAATTCCGATTCCGCCGCAAGCGCCATAAGCCGTGAAAGTGAATCGAGCATCCGCCCCCCGCTTGTAAAGATGGACGAGTTGGCGGCACTTGGTGGGATTCCTGCTGGCGTGTACCGAATACGGCCTGTAACTGGGAACGGCACCACGACAAACGGCACCTGGATCGTTGAAATCACCCCGGCTTGCGATTCCTGCTCTTGTAAAGAGGACGACTGTAAAGATAGGACGTGTTGGAAGTTTTGTGGCACCGGCGGTAACGTGCAGCCCAAATGAGCTCTCAGTCATTTGATTTCGTCCTGAACGTGATTGGCCCACGGTAGGCGCGTGATCTGACGGTCTCCCGAGAGCCCATGCCCTGCCAACCACATGAGTGATCGGGACGTATGCAGTCAATCGAGGTAACAGAATCTCCGTCGGATCATTCGAAACGCATTCGCGCCGTCGAGTATGTCCGCATGTCAACGGAGCACCAACAATACTCGACAGAAAACCAGGCTGACAAAATCCGCGAGTACGCCGCCCATCGGAACATCGTGTCCTTCCGGCAAATCTGCATGAAATCAATTTCCGTCTTTGTTAACTTCGTCATCAACTGCATCGCGCACGACTGCCAGCACACTTGCCAGTTCGCCGGCGCTGCCAACTTCAATCGCCGTCCGCCCCCATCTGCCTCAACCCGCCTTGATCGCCCAGCGCAGCTTGGCAGAGCTGGCGCGCGAATTGGCGCGGCGCTCCTCGAAGGACGCGCGCATCGGGTCGGGCGCCACCCGGGCGTAAGTGCCATCGCGCTCACCGGTTTGAAAGGCCTTCTTCACCCGACGGTCCTCGCCCGAATGAAAGCTCAAGATCGCCACGCGCCCGCCCGGCTTGAGGCACTGCGGCAGTTGCGCCAGTAGCGCGTCGAGCGCGCCGAATTCGTTGTTGACCTCGATGCGCAGGGCCTGGAAGGTGCGTTGCAGTGCCTTCTTGGTCTCGGCCAGGCGCTCGTCTTCGGGCATGCTTTTCTTGAAGGTTCGCTCCAGCGTGGCGCGCACCAGATCGGCGAGCTGCACGGTGGTCTCCAGGTACTGGCCTTGCATGGCTGCGGCAAGCGGCACGGCGTAGGGCTCGTCGGCGTTTTCGGTCAATAACTCCGCCAACTGCTTTCGCGTGACCGACTGCAAGAGCGCGCTGGCCGACTGGCCCTGCGCCTGGTCCAGCCGCAGGTCCAAGGGGCCTTCGACCTTGAAACTGAAGCCGCGCGAAGGATTGTCGATCTGCATGGACGAGACGCCCAAGTCCGCCAACACGAAATCAAAACCGCCTTTGGGAACAAACTGCGCCAGCTCGGAAAAATTGCTGTGCTGTAAAACCAGCTCGGGTGGTCCAAAGCCCAGGGCCTGCAAGCGCTCACGGGTGCGCGGCAGCTCGATCGAATCCACGTCCAGCCCCACCATGTGGCCGCCTGGCAGCACGCGTGGCAGCAGCGCCCGGGTGTGGCCGCCAAAGCCCAGCGTCGTGTCGAGCCCGCATTCGCCCGGTTGCGGGTTCAAAATCGCCAGGATTTCGTCCACGCAAATCGAGCGGTGCATGCCCGCCGGCGTTTGCCCGCGCTGCATGACCTTCTCGACCTCGTCGGCATGGGCCTCGGGGTTGAGCTCTTTGTATTTTTCCTCGAACTGGCGCGGATGCGTGCCGCTGTAGCGCACGCGACGCTTGTGGGCTGGCGCATCTGGCGCAGTGGGACGAGTGGGTTCGCCGTCGGTCATGGGGCATTATCGGTGCTGCGAACGCGCCCGGACCCTGCGCTGCTGCGCCAAGGCCTGCGTGCCAACGGATAAAGAAATTCAACCGCATGAGCCCACGTATCGCACCGAAAAGCGTCCTCAAGAGTCGTGTTTTCCCTGATGTGGCGATCTGAATCCCCAAGGTTTTGCGGCCCACCGGCACAAACGACATGCAAAGCTGGGCTGCGGGCACAGCCCTACCCGTTGCGAGTCAAACTTCAGGCGGGCATCCGCCCTGCTGCTGCGAACCGGAGATAACACGTGGAAGTCGATCACCCACGTCGCGCCATGTTCGTTCTCAGCTGCCGAGCGCCCGACCAATGCTGAACAAAAATCCGTGTAAACGTTCGGTGAACACGTAGGTCGATTTTTGGGGTGGCAAGAAATTGCTGGACACTTTGCTGGTTTTCTTTATTGCTCCCCCCATGAGCGCGGTGCCAAGCCCCAGCAAAGCGAACCTTGCACAAGGGGGCAGGGATGCGTCGGCGGTATCGCAAGAATTGGTGAGCCTTACCAAGGCACAGCACATCGAGCTGGTCATGCAGGCCAATTACTGGAAGAGCCTGCACGCGCGTGCGGTGC
>Ga0335396_10000136_pt1 | contig 89201 bp, 83 predicted proteins | sample FRY02_FD_205743 | JGI IMG/M metagenome (GOLD analysis project Ga0335396, IMG submission 205743) | Freshwater microbial communities from Lake Fryxell liftoff mats and glacier meltwater in Antarctica - FRY-02 (spades assembly) (version 2) | ecosystem: Environmental > Aquatic > Freshwater > Ice >...
TAGTTTAACTTCCATAACATCGCTAATATAGAGATATTAAGGAAGTTTTTACTTCTTTTATTTTTTGCAAAATTATTATAAATCATCAAATGGGCTTTTAACGTTTTGTAGACTTTTAGTTCTTACATGTGTGTAAATTTATTCATAAGTTAATGTTTTTTTTAAGCGGCATTCATGAACCTCATTACTTCGGTTTCTGTTGTTTGCTGCATAAGCCAACTGGCGGAGAGACATCTCACAAAAAGGTGGCAAATCCTAAAAGAAGAATTGCTGGTGTAAGTTCTCGTTCCTTAGGTTGACGGAAAACACCTTAATTAATGACATTACCCTTTGGGACAAAAAAGGGGTAAACTTATTTTGTGGGAATTGGGTGAATGAAAATTTTGGTTTTTAAGGTTTTAGGCTTCAATGTAAATTTGGAAATGAAACAAAACTGACGAGGTTTATCTGCTAGCTACCTATCGAAACTTGGTAAGTTTAAATTAGACGAAAGAAATTGGGGTTTTCAATATCCGTTCAACCTCGCGTTAGGCGGCTGGCGTATGGTTTTTTCTTTTTCCGAAAAAACCAGTTCTTTTGTCCGCTTTTTCGGCGGACAAAAAACCGAAACGAAGTGGAGTACATAAGCCACCGACCAGCTAGTTAGCTGGGAACGCCCAGATTAGGGAATAAATAGTTCATTAGCTATTAGGGGATTAGTTTATTTGTTAATGGTTCATTAGTTATTAGGGAAAAGACAATAATTTTGAAGGAGAGAATGAAAGGTTAATTTGGAAGGATAGAAGCTGTGAAAAGTTTGTGGTGATTAGTCAAAGTTTATTAGTCATTAGGCGACAATTAGCAGTGGTTAGCGATAATAGTTCATTAGTCAGTAGTGAATAGTAAAAGGTAAAGTATAAACAGTTAACCTTATCTATGAAAATTATGGTGCATAAAAAAAGCCAGATTTAAAATCTAGCTTTCCTAATTGTTATTAGTTTTTGAAGTTTTAATCTTCTACTACTTCGCTATTTATGCTTGGTTGTTCTTTTATTTCTTCTTTAAAATAGTTTTTCTGATAAATTAATATCATAATTACGCCTATTGAAATGGCAGAGTCGGCGATGTTAAAAACCGGACGGAAGAAGATGTATTCTTCGCCTCCCCAAATGGGTAGCCATGCTGGAAAATTGCCTTGAAACAACGGGAAGTAAAACATATCTACCACACGACCGTGAAAAATTCGTTCGTAATTGTAAAATAAACCGTAAAAAACAGAGTCGATGATGTTTCCCAATGCACCAGCAAAAATAAATGCTACATTAAGAATTAAGCCTCGGTGATATTTGTGCTTAATTAAATAATGTAAACCGTAACCTATACCTGCCACTGCAATTATTCTGAAAATAGAAAGGGCTAGTTTACCTAGCTCGCCTCCAAATTCCATTCCAAATGCCATTCCGTTGTTTTCTGTAAAATGGATAATGGCTATATCTTTAATAAGGTAAAACTCTTGCCCTATAAACATATTGGTTTTTACCCATGTTTTTAGTGCTTGGTCTAATACTAAAATTACCAATATGGCTATTATTGGCTTATTGTAACCCTTCATTAATTTTGTTTTAGTTTGGCTTCTATGCTTAATGTTGCATGCGGAACTGCTCTTAAACGTTCTTTTTGGATTAGTTTACCGGTTTCTCTGCAAATGCCGTAAGTTTTATTTTCTATACGTACCAATGCAGCCTCTAAATTTTCTATAAACTTTTTCTGACGAGATGCGAGCTGATTTAATGACTCTTTCTCTAACGTTGCAGAACCATCTTCTAACGTTTTGTAAGTACCCGCGGTATCATCTGTGCCGTTTTTATTAGGGCTACTTAGCGAAGATGTTAAGTTTAACAACTCTTCTCTTGCACTAGTTAATTTGTCGGTTATTAATTCTTTAAACTCTAATAATTCTGAGTCGGAGTAACGGGTTTTTATGTTGGCTTTTTCCATGATGTTAATCTTTATTTATTGATAGCATTAATTCTATTTGTTCTATTTCTATTTTATTTGCCGAAATTATGCTGTCGCTCAATAGCAGAGAACTTGCTAGTATTTCGGCGCTAATATAGCTTAAATTATTTTCTACTGCTTTTGCTATTAAAACGTGGTTTTGTAGGGTAACATTTATTTTGTCTGTTACTTCAAAATTTAACTCTTTTCTTAAATTTTGGATTCGGTTTATCACTTCTCTTGCAATGCCTTCTTCTTTTAAAACCGTAGTGATGTTAATGTCTAAGGCTACTGTTAGTTTACCTAAATTGGTGACTTGCCAGCCGGGTACGTCTTCTGCAATAATCTCTACATCTTCTGGCAATATTTGGTAACCAGAAATTTCTACTTTGCCTTGTTGCTCAAATTTCTCTATTTCGTCCGAGCTGTAATTGTTAATGACATCGGCAACGGCTTTCATGTCTTTACCTAATTTTTTACCTAAGGTTTTAAAATTGGGTTTGATTTTCTTTTTAATGATGCCTGCAGTATCGTTGATAAACTCAATGTCTTTGATATTTGTTTCTGACAGTATCAGTTCTTTTACCTTTTCTACTTTTTCTTGGAAGCTACTGTCCAATACGGGTAATAATATTTTACCTAAAGGCTGGCGAACATTGATGCTTACTTTTTTACGTAAAGACAGCACTAATGATGATATATCTTGCGCCAATGCCATTCTCTCTTCTAAATCTTTGTTTACCAGCGCACCTGTAAAAGTAGGGAAGTTTGATAAATGTACAGATTCGCAATTCTCTTTGTTGGTTACCGTGTTTAAATCGTTAAATAACCTATCGGCAAAGAATGGTGCTATTGGCGACATTAATTTACTGATGGTGATTAAACAAGTATATAAAGTTTGGTATGCCGATATTTTGTCTTCGCTATAATCGCCTTTCCAAAATCTTCTACGGCTTAGTCTCACAAACCAGTTGCTTAAATGCTCATCCACAAAACTTTGGATAGACCTGGCTGCTTTTGTGGGTTCAAAATCGTTATAAAACTCGTCTACTTCTTTTGCCAAAGTGTTTAATAAAGAAATAATCCACTGGTCTATTTCTGGTCTTTGGGCTAGTTCTATTTCTGGTTCTGCGTAACTAAATTTATCTATGTTAGCATAAAGCACAAAAAAAGCATAGGTGTTGTAAAGCGTTCCAAAAAACTTTCTTCTAACTTCGTCTAAACCTTCTTCGTTAAATTTTAGGTTATCCCATGGCGATGCATTGCTAATCATATACCAGCGAGTAGCATCGGCACTGTATTTTTCTATGGTAATAAATGGATCTACAGCGTTGCCCAATCTTTTAGACATTTTATTGCCGTTTTTATCTAACACCAATCCGTTAGATATTACATTTTTAAAGGCAATTCCTTTATTGTGGTTTTTCTCGTTAACGGCTTTAATATCTTCACTGGTCTCGCTTAGCATGGTAGCAATGGCATGTAAAGTAAAAAACCATCCACGAGTTTGGTCTACACCTTCGGCAATAAAATCTGCTGGGTAAGAATTTTCAAAAGCTTCTTTATTCTCAAAAGGATAATGCCATTGTGCATAAGGCATAGCGCCACTATCAAACCAAACGTCTATTAAGTCTAGCTCGCGGTACATTTTTTTGCCTTTCGGCGATACCAATATCACATCATCTACAAACGGGCGATGTAAATCAAACTCCGTAAGACCAATAGATTGCAAATAGGTGTTTACCTTTAAGGTTTCTGTGGCAGAAAGTTTATCGCTATCTATCGCAATAATCATTTGTTCTTTTAACTCTTGTATAGCGCCAATGCAAATTTCTTCTGTGCCATCTTCTGTTCGCCATATTGGTAATGGTGTGCCCCAATATCTAGAACGAGATAAATTCCAATCCACCAAGTTTTCTAACCAATTACCAAAACGACCTGTTCCGGTACTTTCTGGTTTCCAATTAATGGTTTTATTCAGCGCAATTAGTTTCTCTTTAACGGCAGTAGTTTTAATAAACCAGCTATCTAAAGGATAGTACAAAATAGGTTTATCTGTTCGCCAGCAATGTGGGTAACTGTGTTCGTATTTCTTTACATCAAAAGCTTTATTGTCTTCTTTTAATTTAATGGCTATTAAAACATCGGTAGGTTTAAAATCTTTCTCTGCTCTTACTTCATCGCTGTAATATTCTTCTTTTACATATTTACCGGCAAAATCACTTACTTCGGCAACAAATTTACCTTGTTTGTTTACTAGCGGGGTGTCGTTTCCATTTTCGTCTTGTACTAAAACAGAAGGAATACCAGCCTCTCTAGCTACCCTAAAGTCATCGGCACCAAAAATAGAAGCCGTGTGTACAATTCCTGTACCGTCCTCTGTAGTTACAAAGTCGCCTACAATAACTCTAAAACCATTTTTTTCTAAATCTTCATTGGTAACATAAGGCATTAATTGATGATACCTCAATCCCAATAAATCGGCTCCAGTAAAGTTAGCTGTAATTTCCCAAGGGATAATTTTGTCGCCTGCTTTATAATCTTGAAAAGAAGCGTTTTTAGCATCTTCTTTAAAATATTTACCTACTAAATCTTTAGCTAAAATTACGCTAACGGGTAAAAAAGTATACTGGTTAAAAGTTTTAACCTTTACATATTGTATTTTTTCGCCAATGGCTAAAGCACAGTTAGACGGTAAAGTCCATGGTGTGGTTGTCCAAGCAATAATGGTGGTGTCTTCTGCCTCTGTTTCAAATAAAGTACTTATTAAAGGATGCACTTGATTGGATTTTAACCTAAACTGTGCCACTATAGAAGTGTCTTTAACATCTTTGTAAGTGCCCGGCTGATTCAACTCGTGAGAGCTTAAACCTGTACCCGCAGCAGGAGAATAAGGCTGTACCGTATATCCTTTATACAAAAATCCTTTTTGGTGCAATTGCTTTAAAATCCACCAAAGTGTTTCTATGTATTCGTTTTTGTAGGTAATGTATGGGTCGTTTAAATCTACCCAATAACCCATTTTTTCGGTTAAATCGTTCCAAACATCGGTATATCGCATCACCTCCTTTCGGCAGGCATCATTATAATCTTGCACCGATATTTTTTTACCAATATCTTCTTTGGTTATGCCTAAAGATTTCTCTACAGCAAGCTCAATAGGTAGCCCATGCGTATCCCAGCCGCCTTTTCTTTTAACCTGAAAGCCTTTTAGTGTTTTGTATCTGCAAAAAATATCTTTAATAGACCTTGCCATTACATGGTGAATACCAGGCATGCCATTTGCCGAAGGTGGACCTTCGTAAAAGGTGTAAGGTTTATTTGCAGGACGGTTTTGAATACTCTTCTCAAAAATTTGATTCGTTTTCCAGTCTTCTAAAACCTCTTTCCCTATTTGCGATAAATTTAATTGCTTATATTCTTTATACATTAGCTATGCTCTCTCAAATTTTAAGGATGCAAATTTACGAATTGAGATTTAAATAGTTTAGTATTATCACTTTAATTAATCCACTAATATTTTGAATCATAGGAAGTCGTTATTTAAAAAAAAATGTTGCTTTGGGCGTCCCGATAGCTATCGGGATAACACGCTCACTATAGTTTTTCTTGCTATTTGCTAAGGGGCAAGCGCAAAAAAAAGCTGCCGTTGCTATCGTTAACGCAAATAGAATACGTAAAAACGACTTTTATTAATACCCACTAATTCCAATTTTATAATCTTATTGTATGATTTTTAAATTGAAGAAATTCAAGATCAGGGCATTCTTGTTATTCACTTTTAATCTAAACCTTTAGATAACATTAGAAGATTCTTTAATTAACCTCATTTTCATTTAGATTCTACTTCTCGCTATGTAACAGTAATTTATTTGCTTCATATCTTTGTGAAATATATTTTTACTTATCTTTAAAGGAAAATTCTAATTTTTAGAGCTTTTCGTTTTTGGAACAAATATTGTATTCCTAATTTTTTTTAAAAAATATATGCTTAGGAAATCTTTACCCTTATTTAAAATTGGAGTTGTTATTTTAGCCTTAGGCTTTATACTATATTTCTTTTCAGAACTTTATGGCAAGTACGTAATGGGTTCTGGCCTGATGATTTTGGCCCTAGGCTTAATCTTTTACATTTTATACATGTTTAAAAGATACGGCGAAAAGAAAAAAGTGTCATAGGTTTGCTTAACAAACTCATGAAGTTTTATTGAAGATTTTAAGATTGGCTATTCTTTATTGTAGCACTACAATGTGTAGTTTAGTGCTTTCCAAAAAAATGAAGAAATCTGTTGTCTTATTCTTATTGCTCGTACATCACATTTGTTTTGGTCAGCAAGTTCCAATAGGGCAGTGGCGCACACATTTACCTTACCATCAAGCTTTATCAGTTTCAGAAGATGTAGAAAATATTTATTGCGCTACTTCCGGCGGGCTTTTTAGTTTATCTAAATCAAATAGCGAACTAAAAAAATGGAGTACCATAGATAATCTATCAGGGATAGATACTAAAATTTTAAGTTTCAATCAAAACACTTCGCAACTTTTTATTGCCTACCAAAACAGTAAAATAGATCTTTTGTCTAAAGAAAATATTTTTAAACTCAATGATATTTTCGCTAAACAAGGCTTAGGGAATAAAACCATTAATGCCATTACCTTTAAAAATCAGCTTGCTTATTTAAGCATGGGTTTTGGTATTGTAGTTTATGATTTAGCCCGACGGGAAGTTAAGGATACCTATTTTATTGGTGCTAATGGCACCAATACAGAAGTTTTAGCAATTGCCATCTTAGACGATGTGATTTTAGCTGTTACCAATAGTGGCATATTAGAAAACAACATCAACAATCCTCAAATAACCAATTCAAATACATGGCTTAAACATGCTAATAATCAAAATTATCCAAACGGAAATGTAACCTCTATCACTACCTTTAATGGTTTTGTTTACGGTTTGTTTACCAACGGGATTTATAAATTCAATAAAAACAATTGGCAATTAACATCCATTTTCTCGCCAAATGTGAAGGGTTTAAAAACCAGCAATGGTTTTTTGCTTACTGTAGCCGATTTTAGATTAATTACCTACAACAATCAAGAAGTTATCGTAAAAAATATTCAGAATACTAATCAATTTAATAACCTTAACGATGCACTTGCATCTAGCAACGGCGATTTATATTTGGCCGATGCTCAAAAAGGATTAATTAAAGTAGTAGGTACTAATCAGTTTATTAATATCAAACCAAACGGACCTAATACCAATGCTGTTCAAAATTTAAATGCTGTAGATGGGAAATTAATTTTATCTCCCGGAACCATTTCACAGGTTTTTTCGCCAAGCTTTAACTTTGACGGATTTGGTGTTTACGAAAATAACGAATGGAAAAGTTATGACAAGCAACTACCCAATTTTGTTGCTGTTAGAGATATTGTAAATTCTTCTTTCGATACCCAAAATCAAACATTTTATTTGAATTCTTATTTCAACGGATTAATTGAATTTAAGCCCGATAATCTTTTTAAAATTTACAATCAAAATAACAGCAGTTTACAAACAACCATTGGCGATGTTGCCAGTATTAGAACAAATGGCGTTCAAGTAGATGCGAATAAAAACGTTTGGGTTACGCAATACGGTGTGCAAAAACCGTTGTCTAAAAAAACCGCAGACGGACAGTGGACCTCTTTTTCTTTCTCTAGCGTAGTTTCATCACCTTCGGTAAATGTTACTGGGTTATTGTTAGATTTTGACGAGCGTAAATGGATGCCAATTAGAAACGACGGAATTATCATTTTTGATGGCTCTATATCAAGAAAACTAGGGTTTAATGTTAATAATGGGAATTTACCAGGTTCAAACGTAAATTGTTTAACCTTAGATAAAGATGGCGCCGTTTGGATTGGGACTAACCAAGGTGTTGCTGTTGCTTATAATCCCTCGGAAGTTTTAAGAGGTGCAAATGTAGAAATCCCAAACTTAATAGATGGTCAGTTTTTACGTCCGCTTTTAGCAACGGAAAACATCAATTGCATTGCCATGGATGGCGCTAATAGAAAATGGATAGGCACTAACAACGGCGTTTGGCTTTTTAGTACCGATGGTTCAAAGCAAATTCATTTTTTTAATCAGAACAATAGTCCTTTAATAGATAATAACATCATTTCAATAGCTATCGAAGCATCCACAGGAGAAGTTTTTATGGGAACTGCTAGCGGAATAATCTCCTACCATGGTGATGCTACCGAGCCTGTTGCTAAAATGAATAAGATTACTGTTTTCCCTAATCCTGTTCGTCCAAATTTTGAGGGTACTATTGGGATTAAAGGATTGGCAGAAAATGCAAACGTAAAAATTACAGATATCAACGGAAGTTTAGTTTTTCAGACCAATGCTTTAGGCGGACAAGCAAACTGGGATGGTAGGTTAAGAAATGGTGATAAAGCGGACACAGGTGTTTATTTAGTTTTGGTGGTGAATAAAGACGGTAGTGATACCGCTGTTTCTAAAATTCTTTTTGTTAAATAGTTATGCTGTATAAAACCAAAGGTATTGTGCTGAAAACAACAGATTATGCAGATAACAGCGTAATTGCTAAAATTTACACTTCTAAATTTGGATTACAATCTTACCTTATTAACGGTGTAAAAAAGCCAAAAGCCAAAATCAGGATGAATATGTTGCAACCGTTGCATATTTTAGATTTGGTGGTTTATCATAAGCCTCAAGGTAATATTCAGCGTATTTCAGATGCCAAATCCGACCCTGTGCTACAATCTATTCCTTATCATATTATCAAAAGTGCGATGGTGATGTTTTTGAATGAGATGATTTACAAATCTTTAAAACAACAACATGAAGATGAAATTATGTTCACCTTTATCGAAAAAAGTATAGAACTTTTAGACAAAAGCGAAAGCAATTTTGTAAATTTTCATTTGATATTCTTGATTAAACTGACTCGCTTTTTAGGTTTTTATCCAGAATTAGAACTAGAGAAAAATTATCCTTTTTTCGATTTAAAAGATGGCGTTTTTGTTCCTCATCAGCCGCCTCATATTTACTTTATAGAAGAAGAATATATTCATGCTTGGCGAAATTTATGCTTGCAATCCATAGATAATTTTTACGATTTAAAAATTGATGCCAAAACAAGAAAATACCTTTTATCTAAAATCATCGACTTTTATAAACTGCATATAGAAGATTTTGGAACTATAAAATCTAATTTGATTTTGGAGGAGGTATTGAGTTAAGAATGGGTTTTGTTATAAATTTATTTCTTTTCTGAGGCCTTTGTGGTTAAAAAGTTTCACGCAAAGTTCGTGAAGAAAAATCAGTAGCCATCCAGCTCTGTGTTCTCAGCGACCTCTGTGGTTTTAAAAAAAAAGTTTCATGCAAAGCTCGCAAAGGAAAAACCATTAGCCATTCAGCTCTGTGTTCTCAGCGACCTCTGTGGTTTAAAAAAAGTTTCACGCAAAGCTCGCAAAGAATTTACGTAAAACTCGCAAAGAAAAACACTAGCCATCCAGCTCTGTGTTCTCAGCGACCTCTGTGGTTTTAAAAAAAAGTTTCACGCAAAACTCGCAAAGAATTCACTCAAAGCTCGCAAAGGAAAAATCATTAGCCATCCAGCTCTGTGTTCTCAGCGACCTCTGTGGTTTAAAAAAAGTTTCACGCAAAGTTCGCGAAGAATTCACGCAAAACTCGCAAAGGAAAACATTAGCCATCCAGCTCTGTGTTCTCAGCGACCTCTGTGGTTTAAAAAAAGTCTCACGCAAAGCTCGCAAAGAATTTACGCAAAGCTCGCAAAGGAAAATTCATGAATCCAGCTCCGTGTTCTCCGTGGTTTGAAATCCCCATTACCTCTTCATTCCTCCCTAAAAAAAAAACCGTGTTTAATCCGCTAACAATCAAATCGGCTTATGAAGTCATACCGTCAAAATAAAACACTAAACTAGAAAATCAAGTTACAATCACTTAAATTTACAATCAATTTAAATTCAAATCATGTTGCAAGTCACAACCCTTTCTGGTCATCAAAATCCAATTTACGCGGTAAAATATCATCCTACTAAACCTTATTTTTATACAGCTGGAAATGATAAAGGAATTGTAGAATGGGATATCAATACTAACACTCACCAAAGAATATTTAATGCTATTAAAGCAACAACTTACGCTTTAGAAATCATAGAAGAACAAGATATTTTAGTGGCCGGATGTAATAATGGCGACTTACTATTAATTGATTTAAAGGAATTTAAATTGATTGAAAGCATTAAACTTGGCTCCGCAATATTTAAAATCAAGTTCTTAAAATTCAAAAATGAGTTGTTGATCAGCACAGATAAAGGTATTATGTACGTTTTGAGTTTAAATCAAAATGAAATAGTACATCAATTTACTGCTAGCAATCAAAAAATTAGATCTTTTGAAGTCAATACTGCTTTAAATAATTTAACCATTGTTTCTAACGATGGGATGATGAGTTTCTATCATTTAGATGATTACACCTTTATAAATCAATTTAAAGGACATGATATGGGAACATCAGCGTTAGCTTATGATCCATCAAACAAGTTTTTAATAACAGGAGGGAAGGACGCTAATTTGAAAGTTTGGGACTTAGAAAACATGATTTGTACTAAAGAATTTGCGGCACATTTATTCACCATCTATAAAATTATATTTCATCCTAATTTACCTTACTTTGCCACTGCAAGCAGAGATAAGTCCATCAAAATTTGGCGAAGTGATGATTTCACTTTGTTTAAAAACTTAAGCAAAGAAAAAGGATATGATGGACATCGTTTATCTGTAAATGATATGAGCTGGTCTAGCGATGGGAAAAAACTGATTTCTGTAGGTGATGATCAAATGGTGAAAGTTTGGGATTTTGATATTATCTGATTTTCCCCTTTTACTGAGTAGTCTCTGTGAATTTTTTTTTGTGAACTTCGTATTTAATCTATTAAATTCAATCTAAAAGCTTGAAATATCAATCAAAAAACAAATTCCTAAATCCTATTATTATATTTGCGCCTTTAAAAATTGTTGATTTTAAATACACCACATAAATGAATTTTGTTGAAGAATTACGCTGGAGAGGATTGTTGCATGATATTATGCCTGGCACCGAGGAAGAATTAGCTAAAGGTATGACCGCTGGTTATATTGGTTTTGATCCAACTGCAGATTCTCTTCATGTAGGTAGTTTATTACAAATTATCACCTTAATGCGTTTCCAAAAAGCTGGACATAAGCCATTTGCTTTGGTAGGTGGTGCAACAGGCATGGTGGGCGATCCATCTGGGAAGTCTCAGGAAAGAAATTTGCTATCGGAAGATATCCTAGATAAAAACTTAAAGGGTATTCAAGGTCAGTTAGAAAGGTTTTTAGATTTTAACTGTGGTGCAAACAGTGCAGAAATTGTAAACAATTACGATTGGTTTAAAAGCTTTACTTTTTTAGATTTTATTCGCGATGTAGGTAAACATATCACAGTTAACTACATGATGGCCAAAGATTCGGTAAAGAAGCGTTTAGAAAGTGAAGTGGGTATGTCTTTTACCGAGTTTTCTTACCAATTGGTACAAGGCTATGATTTTTACTATTTGTGGAAACACAAAAAATGTGTTTTACAAATGGGAGGGTCAGACCAATGGGGAAACATCGTTACCGGAACAGAATTTATAAGAAGAAAAGATGGGGGACAAGCCTTTGCTTTAACTTCACCATTAATTAAAAAAGCAGATGGCACTAAGTTTGGTAAAACCGAAGGGGGCAACATTTGGTTAGATCCTTCCAAAACTAGTCCGTACCAGTTTTACCAATTTTGGTTAAATGCCTCTGATGACGATGCTGCTAACTACATCAAAATATTTACTTTTTTTACCGAGGATTATATCAAAGAGCTTATTGCTAAACATGCAGAAGCTCCACATCAAAGATCATTACAAAAAGTATTAGCGCAAGATTTAACCATTCTAGTTCACGGCGAAAAAGCTTTGGAAACAGCTTTGAAAACCACCGATTTCCTTTTTGGAAATGGTTCTTTAGAGTTTTTAGAGTCGCTAAATTCTGAAGAGGTTTTACAGGTTTTTGAAGGAATTCCTCAGTTTACCATCAATAAAACAGAATTTGAAGCAGGTTATGATGCTTTAACTTTATTGGCAGATAAAACGGCTATTTTCCCCTCTAAAGGAGAAGCTAAAAAAATGATTGTTGGAGGGGGAGTGGCCATCAACAAAGAAAAGATTACTGATCCAGCTGCTGTTTATAAAACGACTCATTTAATCAATAATCAGTTTTTGGTAGCTCAAAAAGGGAAAAAGAACTACTACTTAATTATTGTAGAATAAAAATTCAAGAATATTATTTAGGATGGATTTAACTCTTTATTAAAGAGTTAAATCTTTTTTTTGCTTTTTAAACAGGAATAAAAATATTGACCAAAGTGCATTTTTCTGTATTGGTGTCCAGAAATCATGTTCAACAAGAGTTGATAACTGCTTATGATGTTGTTAAAAATGGCGTTTAATTTTGGAGTAATAAAGTAAACGAATAAACAATTAGCGGGATTAGTTTTATGAAAAGAAGAACTTATTCTTACCGACGTGGAAATTGATGTTCTGAAATTAATTAGAAAAGATAAAAACAGCAAAGAAATTGCCGAATTCCTATTTATACTAAAACATAGCGTAGAAACCCACCGTAAAAATATGATTAGAAAAACGGATAGCCACTCTACCGTAGATTTAATTAAATATGCTTATCAACACGTTTTAGTAAAATAATTTTAACCTTTCTCCGCATAAGTTACCAGCCACATGATGTTTTTCCATAAAACATCAACATTCTTAAACCCGTTATTTTCTAAGTTTTTAATATGCCACAAAACTGGACTATGGTAGTCATGCTGTTTTTGATGCTCCATCCACATGTCCCAATTTTCTGGAGTACTTCCTAGTTCAAAAGCGGCATTTTTCCATCTTTCTAAATGGGTTTGGTAAATTTTTTCTGTTGCACCATAAGTCTGATCAGCAAATTCAAAAATCCCACCCGGTTTCAAAATCTCATAAACTTTTCTATACAAATTAACCTTAGCTTCATCATTTACATGGTGTATAGCAATGCTAGAAACAATCAAATCAAAATAATTTGATTCAAAAGAAATCTTTTCAAAACCCTGCTCTACGTAAGTAATATTAGTATTTCCTTTAAACCTTCCTTGGCATTGTTTCAAAATTTCTGGCGATATATCTAATGCATAAATTTCGGCATCGGGGTATTTGGCCAAAATTAATGCTGTTAAATTACCAGTACCACAACCCAGGTCTAAAATTCTTTGTGGCTTAAATTCTGCTGGTAAATAACAAAATAAGTTATAAAGCATTTCATCATACCTTGGTACGCATTTGGCAATTAATTCGGTGTATTCACTACTCAGTTGGTCGTAAAAACTAGTTACAGTATGCTTCATTATATAAAATTTTCTTATTAATTATTTGTTTTGGGCGTTCCGATAGCTATCGGAATAACACGTCACAAAGTGACCCCTTTTGGGCTTTTTGCTCATACGCATGCAGGCCTTATGCTCTTGGCAGGTATCCCTGCCCGTTCCGTTCAGGCGGTCGCTTAGCCAAAGGCTTCCCTTTGGGACAATCGTTAACGCACCTATAAAATGGTTATAAAAGACAGAATTGATCTGTTCTACAAAGCAATATTGCAAAATGTATTCATCAATAAAAAAACAAATTAAGAAAAAGAGCTATTATGTTTAAAAAAAAACTTAGATTCAAAATAATATCTTTGCGCTAATGACACATAACAAGGTAACACCTTATAAAAATCTAGATACTCCTAAAAAAGAACAGGTAGCAACCATGTTCAATAATATCTCTAAAACGTACGATTTTTTAAATCACTTTTTATCCCTAGGGATAGATATAGTTTGGCGAAAAATTGCAATTAAAGAGCTACTCAACGATAAACCAAATACTATTTTAGATGTTGCAACAGGAACAGGCGATTTTGCTTTTGAGGCTTTAGAAATCCTTAAACCTAAAAAAATTATTGGTGTAGATATCTCTGAAGGGATGCTTGCCGTTGCGGATAAAAAGATTTTGGAAAGAAAAAAATCTGACGTTTTTGAAGTTAGACTAGGTGATTCTGAAAAATTATTATTCGAAGATAACGCTTTTGACGCTGTTACTGTTGCCTATGGAGTAAGAAACTTTGAAAACTTAGAACAAGGTATTGCAGATATGCTACGTGTATTGAAGCCAAATGGTAAAGCGGTTATTTTAGAATTTTCTAAACCAAAAGCGTTTCCAATAAAGCAGTTGTATAATGTGTATTTCAAGTATATAACACCTACAATTGGGAAAGTTTTCTCTAAAGATAATAGCGCTTATGCTTATTTACCAGAGTCGGTGGCGGCTTTTCCAGATGGTAAAAGTTTTACCGCTTTAATGGATAAAGTAGGTTACAAAAATACCAAATGTAGACCATTGGCGTTTGGTATCTGTTCAATTTATACGGGTACTAAATGATTAAAATAAAATCATTTCTATTTCTAATATTTACTTTTGTTGTGCACTCCACCTTTGCCCAAGGAAACTATGGTGGTGGCGTAGACAATCAAAATTTACATTTCGGATTTGGTTTTCAATACATCTCTTCAGAATATAAAATAATTAAAAATGTAAATTGGGAAGCACCCTATTTCGAAGATGGAAAACAGGTTACGCAAGGTTTAAAAAGTATCAGATCCATACAAAATCCTGGTTTTGGAATAGGGTTTGTATCTAATTTATATGTAGCTCCTAACGTAGATTTAAGATTTACACCAGTTTTTATCTTTGCAGATAGAATAATAGATTACGAGTTTAATGATGGGGCATCTTATGATAGGGCAGATACAGAATCTCCGAAAGGTTATACCAGAAGAATAGTATCATCAACCATGTTTGAGTTTCCTGTAGGTATAAAAATAAAATCTGATAGACGTAATAATTTTAGAGCCTATGTTCTTGCAGGAGGAAAATATGGGATAGATATTGCAGCTAAAAAAGTGCCAGAAGACCAAGGAGAGATTGCGATCAATAGATTAATGAAGAACAATAAAACCATTCTATCTTACGAGGCGGGAATTGGTTTTGATTTTTATTTCGAGTTTTTTAAACTTTCCCCAGAGTTTAAATTTAGTAACTCTTTAAATTCAATCTTAAAAAGGGAAGAACATCCTTACACAAGTCCAATAGACAAACTCTTTTTACGTAATTTTGTATTTAGTTTGTATTTTGAGTAATTTGTAAATCAAAAATTTAATGGAACAACAAACAGTTTTAATTACCGGTGCAACGTCTGGCATTGGGCAAGCATGTGCTTATCTATATGCAAAAGAAGGTTATAACTTGGTAATTACAGGTAGGAGAGAAGATAAATTAAATCAGCTCAAAGTAGAATTAGAAAAAGACAATACCTTAAAGGTAATTGCTTTATGTTTTGATGTCAGAGATTCGGCAGCTGTAACGGCTAATTTAAACGTTCTTCCATCAGCATTTAAAAAGATTGATATTTTGATTAATAATGCAGGTTTAAGTCAAGGTTTAGACCCTATCCAAAATGGAAGTTTAACAGATTGGGACACCATGATTGATACTAATATTAAGGGTTTATTGTATGTAACCAAAATTGTATCCAATTGGATGATTGAAAATAAAAAAGGTCATATTGTAAATATTGGTTCTATTGCAGGTAAAGAAGTTTATGCCAACGGTAATGTTTATTGTGCAACTAAACACGCTGTAGATGCACTAAATAAAGCTATGCGAATAGATTTATTGCCACATGGCATTAGAGTTACGGCTGTAAATCCTGGGGCTGTAGAAACGGAATTTTCTGTAGTAAGGTTCCATGGCGATAATGAAAAGGCAGCTAAAGTTTACCATGGATATGATCCTTTGGTAGCAAAAGACATTGCAGAAACTATTCATTTTGTAACAAGCAGAGCCGCTCATATAGACATTAACGATTTAACCATTATGCCAACTGCGCAAGCGTCTGCTGTTTATTGGAATAAGAAATAGATAAGTTTTTTGATTTAGCATAGAGCGTTAACGATTAAAGTGTATACCGGCCAAGAGCTTAAGGCCTGCAGGTGTATGAACGTAAAGCGTGTTATTCCGATAGCTATCGGAACGCATAAAAAAAATCGTCTAAAATTTAAATCTATTTTTAATAAAATCAACACGTATTAAATTATCAAAACATGTTAGAAAATACCATCAATCAAGATATTAAGACAGCCATGTTAGCTAAAGATCAAATTACGTTAAGTAGTTTAAGGGCTGTTAAAGCGGCCATATTATTAGCTAAAACAGAAAAAGGTGCTGCAACAGAAATAACCGAAGAAGTAGAAATTAAGGTTTTGCAAAGGTTAGTTAAGCAACGTAAAGAGTCGGCTGATATTTATAAGACTCAAAATAGAGAAGATTTGTATCAGATAGAAATTAATGAAATTGCGGTAATCGAAAAATATTTACCCAAACAAATGTCGCAAGAGGAGTTAAATAGTTATATAAAAGGATTAATTGAAAAACTAAATGTAACATCGGTTAAAGAAATGGGTAAAATTATGGGTATGGCAAATAAAGAATTGTCTGGCAAAGCCGATGGTAAAGCAATTTCAGAAACAATAAAGCTATTATTAGGCTAATTAAATTCTTTTAGCACAAGCTTTAATAGTAATTTAGCAACCAAATAATAAGTTTTTATACTCATTTTTAAAATAGACTATTAATTTAGCATAGATATTGAAGACACATTTTGTGATATTATATGGAGTACATTATTAAAGAAGAAGCCGGTTTTAAATATATAGAAGAAGGCGAGGGAGAGGTTTTATTACTTTTACATGGTTTAATGGGTGCTTTAAGTAATTGGGAAGGCGTAATTGAAGAGTTTAAACATAAATATAAGGTGATTATCCCGATGTTGCCTATTTACGATTTACCGTTATTAACAACAGGTGTTAAAACTTTATCTAAATATGTACACAAATTTGTTAAATTTAAAGATTACAAAAGCGTAATACTTTTAGGTAACTCTTTAGGCGGTCATGTGGGGCTTATTTATACCTTAGCACATAAAGATTTTGTAAAAGCATTGGTTTTAACTGGAAGTTCTGGACTTTATGAGAATGCTTTTGGTGGCTCTTTTCCTAAAAGAGAAAGCTACGATTTTATAAAAGAAAAAGTACAATATACTTTTTACAATCCAGAAATAGCAACAAAAGAATTGGTTGATGAAGTTTATGAAACTGTTAACGACAGACATAAAGTGATAAGGATTTTAGCAATGGCTAAATCTGCGATTAGACATAACATTGGAAAAGAATTGAATAAGATAACTATTCCTGTTTCTTTAATTTGGGGAAAAGATGATAAGATTACACCACCTCGGGTAGCAGTAGAGTTTAAAGAGCTTCTATCTGATTCTGAATTAAATTGGATAGACCATTGCGGACATGCTCCAATGATGGAACACCCAATAGAATTTAATAAAATTTTAACTAAGTTTTTGGATAAAATAAAATAGAAATGATTGCAAATGAATTAATATCATACGCAATACCCGCTTTAAAAACTTCAGATACCGTACAAAAGGTAATTGATAGAATGTTAGAGTTTAGGGTAACACACTTGCCTATTGTTAATAACGAGCAATTTTTAGGTTTACTTTCTGAGGACGATACCATAGAGGTTGAAAACTATGATACTCCGGTAGGGGCTTTAAGCCTTTCTTTAATAAATCCATACATCTTAAACACGCAGCATATTTATGATGCCATTAGAATTTTTCACGAACAAAGAATTACCGTTTTACCAGTCTTAGATCATCAACTCAATTATATTGGTTTAATCTCTATCAATTCTATGGTAGATTATATGGCAAGCTTAACTGCTGTGAGCACACCCGGAAGTATTATTGTCTTAGAAATTAACAGCAGAGATAATTCTTTAGCGCACATGGCGCAAGTGGTAGAATCTGAAAACGCTCAAATTTTAAGTTCATATACAGATAGTGCGCCAAATTCTACTAAATTAACAGTTACCCTTAAAATCAATAAAACAGAGATAAGTCAAATTGTAGCTTCATTTTTAAGGTATGATTATACTGTATTATCAACACATAATGCTACCCGTGATAATGACAGTTCATTAGATCGTTTTGATTCTTTAATGAATTATCTAAGTTTTTAAAAATATTTGAATGAGAATAGGAGTTTACGGCCGCCAATTTAATAATACCGTTATACCTTATGTACAGCAAGTTTTTGATTGTTTAGTGGAAAAAAATCTAGAAGTTTTAATCTATCAAGACTTTTACGACTTCCTTAAAGACAAACTTTTCTTGCCCAAAAAATTTGGTTCTTTTAAAACCCATCTAGATCTTAAAGAAAATATAGATGTCATGATAAGTTTAGGCGGAGATGGCACTATGTTAGATACCGTTACCTTGGTAAGAGACTCTGGTATTCCCATGATTGGAATTAATTTTGGCAGATTAGGTTTTTTAGCAAGTATTAACAAAGAAGGCATCAAAACGGCAATAGATGAATTAATACAAAAGAAATTTACCTTAGACACTAGAAGATTGTTAGAAGTTAATTCTAGCACTGGTTTGTTTGGGGATACTAATTTTGCTTTAAATGATTTTACAATATTAAAGCGAGACACATCAGCCATGATTTTAATTCATTGCTTCCTTAACGGAGAATTTTTAAACTCCTACTGGGCAGATGGTTTAATAGTAGCCACACCTACAGGTTCTACAGCGTATTCTTTAAGCTGCGGAGGTCCAATTATGTTTCCACGATCTGGTAATTTTGTACTAACTCCAATTTCTCCACATAATCTAAATGTAAGGCCAGTAATTATTTCTGATGAAAACACACTTACTTTCGAAATTGAAGGGCGTAGTTCTAAATACTTAGTGAGTTGCGACTCTAGAACAGAAGTTATAGATGCAAACTATCGCATACATGTTAAAAGAGCTAAATTTGATATAAATTTAATTAGACTTAACAATGAAAGCTACCTATCTACGTTAAGAAATAAATTATTTTGGGGTATTGATACCAGAAACTACTAAACCTTTTTAATGTCGTTAAATTTCAAAGTATTTATGCTAATCATGATTACTGCTTGCACATCTAGGGCACAAACATGGGAAATTGGCGTTACTGCTGGCGGCTTAGGCTATAATGGAGATTTAAATCAGAAAAATTTCCTTCAAATTAATCAGTTAGGATATGGCTTCAATGTCAAAAGAAATTTTGATGCTTATTGGTCTTTAAAGCTTGGCTTTTTAAAAGGTAAGGTAAGTGATGATGAATCTAAATCTAAAAGTGTTTACGAAAGGACAAGAAATTTAAGTTTTTTTACACCTATTAATGAAGGTAACATGATTTTAGAATTTAACTTTTTTGACTATGGTTTTAACGATGGACAAACAAGATTTACGCCTTTTCTTTTTACTGGTATTGCTTTAACCATGTTTAATCCTAAAACAACCTTTAATGGGAGTGAGTATGAGCTAAAATATTACAAAACTGAAGGACAAACAGATTACAATACGACCACTTACTCTATACCTTTTGGAGCAGGGGTCAAATATAATTTCGGCAATTATTTTAATATTATTGGAGAAATAGGTTACAGGAATTTAAACACAGATTTTTTAGACGATGTAAGTGGATTATATCCAACAGCAGTTCAATTGCAAGATCCAAATCCAAACAATACAGCCGCTAGAGTGGCTTTGGCCGATAGATCTATTAATAAAATAGCTAATCCTGGGAGCCAAAGAGGAGATTTTAGAAAAAAAGATAGTTATGTGTTTGTGGGTATAACCTTATCTTATACCTTTGTGAGCCAAAATTGTTATTTTTAAATTAGAATTTTCCTTAATAAAATGAGTTTTAGAGATAAGTTGAACACACATAAATTGCCCAAACATGTAGCAGTTATTATGGATGGAAATGGTAGATGGGCAAAAGAAAAAGGAAAATTAAGAGTTTTTGGTCATAAAAATGGTGTTTTGGCTGTTAGAGATACCGTAGAAGGTGCAGCTGAGTTAGGGATAGAGAATTTAACTTTATACGCTTTTTCTACCGAGAACTGGAATAGACCAAAATTAGAAGTTACTGCACTAATGGAGTTATTGGTTAGCACTATAAATAAAGAAACCAAAACATTAATGGAGAATAACGTTAGACTAAATGCCATTGGCGATTTAGACTCTTTACCAAAAAGATGTCATAAAGAATTGTTAGAAGCTATAGAAAAAACCAAAGATAACAACAGGTTAACCTTAACACTAGCGCTTTCTTACAGTTCTAGATGGGAAATAGCAAATGCTGCAAAAAAAATAGCTATAGATGTAAAAGCTGGAATTATTAATGAAGACGATATCAATGAAAAAATGTTTGAAGGCTATTTATCAACACACAACCTTCCCGACCCTGAATTAATGATTAGAACCAGTGGCGAACATAGAATAAGTAATTACCTTTTATGGCAGTTAGCCTACGCTGAGCTTTACTTTACCCCTAAATTATGGCCAGATTTTAGACGAGAAGATTTGTTTGAAGCCATTTTTAATTATCAACAAAGAGAACGCAGGTTTGGTCTAACCAGCGAGCAAGTAAGCTAAATTTTACTTTTAACAAAAATTAACAAAGAATAGAAGTAATTTAGCCCCATTAAGTAAATCAATGAAGAATTTTATACTAATTATTTTTACCATATTCCTTTCTGTACAAGGTTATGCTCAACTTAGAACTAAAACTACCGAACCCGTTAAAGCGGAAGGTTTTGATTATTCAAATCCGCAAGAATTTGTTATTGGCGGTATAGAAGTAAAAGGGGTTAAGTATTTAGATGTTTCTGTCTTGATAACCATTTCCAAACTAGCGGTAGGTGATCGTATATTAGTTCCGGGCGAAGCAACCTCTAATGCGGTTAAGAATTTATGGGCTCAAGGTTTATTTGATGATGTTTCCCTAGAAGTGAGCAAAACAAGTAACGATACCATTTATTTTGATTTGATATTGGCCGAAAGACCAAGAGTTTCTAGAGTAGTAATAAAAGGTTTAGGGAAAAGCGAAACTTCTGATATACAAGAAAAATTGAATAACCAAAAAGGTAAAATCGTTAACGAGAATCTAAAAAACGTTATCAATTCTATTATTACCAAGCATTTTGCAGAAAAAGGCTATTTAAACACAGTAGTAAAAATAGTGCCTATACAAGACACAACAGATGCTAATAGCAGAATAGTAAATATTATAGTAGATAAAAAGAGTAAAGTAAAAGTGCATGCCATCAATTTTGAGGGTAACAAAGATTTTTCTGATGCTAAGTTGAATAAGTATTTAAAGAAAACAAATCCAATGGTTTGGTATAAAGTCTTAGGCTCTGGAAAGTTTTTAAAAGATAAATACGAAGAAGATAAAGAAAGTCTAATAGCTAAAATGCGTGAAAAAGGTTATCGCGATGCTGAAATTATTAGAGATTCTGTTTATAAATTTGATGATGAATCTGTTAATATAGATATCAAACTAAACGAAGGTAAAAAGTACTTTTTTGGTAATATCACTTTTGCAGGTAACGCAAAATATCCATCTAGCGTATTACAACAAATACTAAAAATAGAGAAAGGCGAAGTTTTTAGCGAGGCAAAATTAGAGAAGACCTTAAGAAGTAGTCCTTCTAGTGATGATGTTTCCTCAGTTTATTTAAATGATGGTTACCTCACCTTTAACGCAGATCCTGTACAAACAAGAATTTATAATGATACCGTAGATTTAGAAATTAGAATTTACGAAGGTCCGCAATACACCATTAATAAAATTATATTAAAAGGAAATGAAGTTACCAATGATAAGGTTGTTTTGAGAGAGATTAGAACAAAGCCTGGTCAGAAATTTTCAAAAGATTTATTAGTTCGTTCGCAAAGACAAATTTCGCAGTTAGGAAATTTTGATGAGCAACAAATTGATATCAAACCTATTCCAAATCCAGCTGACGGAACTGTAGATATTCAATATACTGTGGTAGAGAAACCTTCAGATCAAATAGAGCTTTCTGGCGGTTTTGGTGGTGGAAGGGTAGTAGGAACTTTGGGTTTAACTTTTAATAACTTTTCTGCCCGTAATTTATTTAATTTAAAAGAGTACAAACCACTTCCTCGTGGCGATGGTCAGAAGTTAAGTATTAGAGGGCAAACCAATGGCAAGTTTTTCCAATCGTATAACTTTTCATTTTCTGAGCCTTGGTTTGGAGGTAAAAAACCTATTTATTTTGGTATAAGTGCCTTTACATCATTACAGAGTAATGGATTCGATAGAGCTAACAGAAATACGCAAAGAATTAGATTAAACGGTATGACTTTTAGCTTGGGTAAACAATTAAAATGGCCTGATGATTATTTTAGAGTAGATTATGCGACTAATTTACAACAGTTTAAATTAAATAACTACTCTGGTTTCTTATTTGATAATGGTACATCTTATGATTTAAGCGTGAGTCAAGTATTAAGTAGAAACTCTGTAGATGCGCCTATTTTTCCAACATCAGGTTCAAACCTAAAATTTACAGTGCAGGCTACACTTCCATATTCATCATTTAATGGAAAAAACTATAATAACCTTTCTACAACAGACCGATATAAATTTGCCGAATACCACAAATGGAAATTTGAGTCCCAGTTTTTCCAAAGAATATATGGTAAGCTAATTCTAAAAGCCCAAGCTCAATTTGGTTTTATTGGTTATTACAATCAAGAAGTTGGACAAGCACCATTTGGTAGATTTAAATTGGGTGGTGATGGTTTACAAGGATTTGATTTCTTACAAGGATCAGAGATTATAGCATTAAGAGGTTATGCAAACAACGCGGTGATACCAGAAGGAGCGTTACAAAATGCAGGTAGTCCAATATTTAATAGGTATATACTAGAACTAAGACATCCAATTACTTTAAATCAATCTGCTACTGTGTTTGTTTTGGCTTTTGCCGAGGGTGGAAACACTTGGAATAACTTTTCAACGTTTAATCCGTTTAATGTGAAACGTTCTGCAGGTTTTGGAGCAAGAATATACCTACCTATATTTGGTTTATTAGGTATAGATTACGGTAGAGGTTTTGATCCAATACCTGGAAATCAAAATGATGGTGGAAGACAAAACTTTACCTTTAGTATTGCACAGCAGTTAGGTGGTTTCAATAACTAAAATTGTAAAATTAAAATATGAGTAAATATATCACGTTATTTGTTTTTCTAATCATATTTGGTTTTGGAGCATCGGCTCAAACATTAGCGTACGTAGATTCTGAATATGTAATGCAGCACATTCCAGAATATTCATCGGCACAAAAACAACTAAATGCAATGTCAGAGTTGTGGCAAAAGAATATAAATGATAAATTTGCCGAAGTTGAAAAACTGAAATTAGATTACAAAGCAGATGAGGTGTTGTTAACCGATGACATGCGTAAGAACCGACAGGTAGATATTTTACAGAAAGAAAATGAAGCAAACGACTTACAACAATCTAAATTTGGTTTTGAGGGACAATTATATAAAGAGAAACTAAGATTAATAAAGCCTATTCAAGATAAAGTTGCTAAAGCAATTGAAGAATATGCAAATAAGGAAAATATTGATTTGGTATTAGATAAAAGCACAGTAACTTTGCTTTTTGCTAGACCTAATTTTAATGCCACTAACAATGTGATTATTAAATTAGGTTACAAACCCGGGTCATTTGCTAATTAGCAAGAATTATTAAAATTAAAAATTAAAAAAAGACACAAAAAAAGAAATGAGAAAATTATTTAAAATTGCATTAGTAGCCGGAGGTTTATTTTTTGTTGGTAATTTAGCAAATGCTCAACAAAAGATTGCCCACATTAACTCGGCAGATTTAATTAAATCTATGCCAGAGGTAGTTACTGCGGATAAACAACTAGAAACTTTTAAAGGATCTTTAGATGCAGATGGTAAAACAATGTACACAGAGTATCAAGCGAAAGTGACTGATTTTCAAGGTAAAGAGAAAACATTAAGCGAGGCTTTAAAAGAGGCTAAAGTAAAAGAAATTCAAGATTTACAAAAACGTATTGAAGAGTTTCAACAAAAAGCAGGTGAAGACTTTGAAAAGAAAAGAACAGAGTTATATGACCCTATTTTAAAGAAAGCAGAAGATGCTGTGAAAGCAGTAGCCAAAGAAAAAGGTTTTGCTTATGTATTTGATACCACCCAGCCAGGTATTGTATATTTTGATGGTGGTATTAACATTTTAGCAGATGTTAAATTGAAATTGGGTTTAAAATAATTTAATTAATTATAGTGATAAATGCGAAGTGGTAAATCATACTACTTCGCATTTTTATTTTAAAACAATTACTTTTAAAGCGTTAATCTTAGCTCGTAACTTTAGTTTTATTTATGCAAAATCCAATAGGTATTTTTGATTCTGGAATTGGTGGTTTAACTGTTGCTAATGCAATAAGACAAGTTTTACCCCAAGAGAGTATAGTTTATTTTGGCGATACAGCCCACATGCCTTATGGTGATAAATCTACCGAAGCTATAAAATACTACAGCTTAAAAATTGGTAAATTTTTACAAGACCAAGGGTGTAAGGTTATCGTAATTGCCTGCAATACCGCTTCTTCTTTAGGATATCAAGATTTAAAAGAATTTTTAGGTGATAAATTACCTATTTTAAATGTGATTGACCCCGTTGTTAATTATTGTAAAACCCAGAATCATTATCATAAAATTGGTGTTATTGGAACTAAGGCAACCATTAAATCTGATATTTATGCAAAAAAATTAAAAATAGAGATTCCTGATATTAAAGTACAATCTTTAGCTACGCCACTTTTAGCGCCAATGATTGAAGAAGGTTTTTTTAATAATAACATTAGTAAAACCATTATTAATGCTTATTTATCATCTTCAAAACTAAAGTATATTGATTCTTTAATATTAGCCTGTACACATTACCCCCTAATTAGAGAAGAAATTAATGAATACTTTATGGGGAAAGTTGATATTCTAAATACTGCTAAAATTGTTGCCGGTGATGTTAAAGATAAATTAGAAGCACTTCAAATTCTAAATACTTCAAATTCTGTAGTTAAACATCAGTTTTATGTGTCCGATAAAACTACTGCATTTGAACAGAGCACAAAGTTGTTTTTTAAAGATAAAATTGAATTGAAGCTTAAAAATATCTGGGATAAATAATCCTATAAATATTTTAAAATAATAAAATCTTTAAGTGTCTTTTACTGTTATACAAGTGCGTTAACGATAGAAGTGGATACCTGCCAAGTGCATAAGGCCTGCAGGCGTATAAACGGATAGCGTGTTAAAACGCCCAAATGCACTATTTATTTAGAATGATTCTTAATAAGTATATAGCTTGGTAATTTTAGTCCTTAAGACTATGTATTTGTATTTTTGTATTTCTTAATCCAATTAAAATATCATGAAAAAAAGTTCAATTATTGGAATGATCATTATAGCTTTAGCCATAGGTGTAATTATTAGCACTTATGCAGATAGCAGTACCTACGGTTCATTTACAGATGCTCAAGAAACTCTAAAAGAGCTTCATGTTGTGGGCAAGTTGCAAAAAAGTAAAGAAATGGTTTACAACCCCGAGGTTGATGCTAACTATTTTTCTTTTTATATGATAGATAATAAAGGAAAAGAGTGTAAAGTAGAATTTACCGGGACTAAGCCACAAGATTTTGAGCGTTCAGAACAAATTGTTTTAACAGGACAAATGTATAATGGTAAATTTCAAGCTAATAAAATTCTAATGAAGTGCCCATCTAAATATAAACAAGATCAGATTGAGGTAACGGAAGCAAAAGCGCAAGTAAAAAGTTAAATTATTTAATGGAAATTCAATTCGCAGGTGAACACCTGTTGCCGGGCAAACTCGGACAGTTCTTTATCATATTATCTATAGGTACATCATTAATTTCATTAATAAGCTATTATTTTGCTACAATCAATAAAGATAAGCTAGACTTAACTTGGACAAAACTAGGGCGTTTTGCTTTTCGTTTAAATCTATTTGCCGTTTTAGGCATCGGTGTTTGTTTATTTTACATTATCTATAATCACCTTTTCGAGTATCATTACGCTTGGGCACACTCCTCTAAAACATTACCAGTATATTATATCATTTCTTGCTTTTGGGAAGGTCAAGAAGGTAGTTTTTGGCTTTGGACTTTTTGGCAAGGTGTTTTAGGTTGCATTGTAATGGTTAAGGCTAAAAGCTGGGAAAATAGTGTTTTAACTATTATCTCTTTGTCTCAGGTGTTTTTAGCATTCATGCTTTTAGGAGTAGAGATATTTGGTCTTAAAATCGGATCATCACCTTTTATTTTATTAAGAGAGGCTATGGATGCTCCAATTTTTAACAGAGCAGATTATTTGTCGCTAATAGCTGATGGGAATGGACTAAATCCTTTGTTACAGAATTATTGGATGGTTATTCACCCTCCAACCTTATTTTTAGGTTTTGCTTCTATGGTTGTTCCTTTTGCTTACGGTACAGCAGCTTTATGGGAAAAGAGATACAGCGAGTGGGTTAAACCTGCATTGCCTTGGGCTTTGTTTGCAGTAATGATTTTAGGAACAGGAATTATTATGGGTTCTTTTTGGGCTTATGAAGCTTTAAACTTTGGAGGTTTTTGGGCTTGGGATCCGGTAGAAAATGCTTCTATTATTCCGTGGTTAACATTAATTGCTGGAGTTCATGTGATGATAGCCTTTAAAAATTCTGGTCATTCTTATTTCACGGCTTTATTCTTAATCATCATTAGTTTTATACTGGTATTGTACGCTTCTTTTTTAACCAGAAGTGGAATACTAGGCGATACATCAGTTCATGCTTTTACATCTATGGGCATGGATAACCAATTATTAATCTACCTAGGTGTATTTTTTATTCTACCAACTGCGTTAATCATTATCAATTGGAAAAAACTTCCTATTACCAAAAAAGACGAAGACACCTATTCTAGAGAGTTTTGGTTATTTATAGGTTCTATAGTTTTGGTTGTTTCTTGTATACAAATCATTGCTACCACCTCTATACCTGTATTTAATGCCATTTTTGGGACAGAAATAGCACCACCCACAAACGCAATTCAACATTATAACAAATGGCAAATAGCTTTTTCATTTGCTATAGCTACTATCTCTGCTTTTTCACAATTTTTAAAATATAAAAAAACCGACCCTAAAAAGTTTTTTGTAAGCTTATTGGTTTCTTTTGTTGTTGCAGCTTTACTAACAGCAGCAGTGGTATTTATCGCAGATATTTACCAAAACGTAATGTACATTTTATTGACATGGGCTGCTATATTCTCTATACTTTGTAACAGTAAAGTTTTAGGGGAAGCTTTTAAGGGTAAATGGAAATTATCAGGGTCGGCAATTGCACATATTGGCTTTGCATTATTATTACTAGGAGCTTTAATTGCAGCGGCTAATAATAAAGTCATTTCTTTAAACACCACAGGAATAGGTTTTGGCGACGAGTTTAATAAAAGTAATAATCCAAGAGAGAATATTATACTTTATGAAAATGAGCCTACTAAAATGAATAAGTACACGGTTACTTATCGTGGCGATTCTACCTCTGGAGTAAATACCTATTATCGTATAAATTACCAAGTAATTAATGATGAAGGTAAGATTACGGAAAACTTCGATTTGTACCCTAATGCCCAACAAAATGCTAAAATGCGTCAGATCATAGCATCACCAGATACTAAGCATTATTTGTTTCATGATGTGTATACTCATGTTAGTAGTGTACCTTTAAAAGAAGAAGCGCATGATGACCATGAAGGACATTCTGATGATGAAAATTACATACAACCTGTAAAACATGAAGTAAGTATAGGGGATACCATCCGTTTCAGAACTGGTTTTATTTTAGTTAAATCTATTAACAGAAATGCGACTATTAAAGATATTCCTTTAACTAAAGGAGATGCTGCAATTGGAATGGTTTTAGAAGTAAATGCTAATGATCAGGTTTACGAAACCGAACCTATTTTCTTAATAAAAGGAAATACTAAAGTAGATTTTGGTAAAAAGGTAGATGAAGCAGGTTTAAAATTAAGATTTACTAATGTACTTCCAGCTAAAGATAAGTTAGAGCTTACCGTTTACGAAAAGCCAAAATCTGATAAAAAGGATTGGGTGGTGCTGAAAGCCATTTCTTTCCCTTATATTAATCTGTTTTGGGGAGGCACAATTATTATGGTTATAGGTTTCATTTTATCAATTTTTAGAAGAGCAAAAGAGGTTAAGGCAGTATGAATGTAGCTATTTTAGGTGCGGGCAATGTTGCTGCTCATTTAAGTAAGGCATTAATTAAGGCTGGTTTTCCAATTAAGCAAATTTGGAGTAGAGATAACAATAATGCTGTTAATTTGGCTTTAGAAATAGGGGCAAATTCTATTGTTAGTATTACAGATTTAAGCAAAAATATTGATGTAATTATTATTGCTGTAGCCGATGATGCCATTCTAAAGGTAGCACAAGAAATTCCTTCTGCTTTAAATCAAAAGCTGATTTTACATACATCAGGTTCTACTTCGTTAACTGTTTTAAATGGTTTTAGTTCTCAAATAGGGGTTTTGTATCCTTTACAAACCTTCTCTAAAAATACTGATTTAGATTTTTCTAATATTCCACTTTGTATAGAGGCAAATGATGATCATGCTTTAGAATTGTTATCTAAAATAACTAATAAAATATCTAATCGTATTAGAGTTGTAAACAGTGTAGATAGATTAACGCTACATATTGCAGCGGTTTTTGCTTGTAATTTTACTAACTATTTTTATAGCATTGCAGAAGATTTACTAAATGCCAAAAACTTAGATTTTAATTTGATTAGGCCATTAATTTTAGAAACTGCCGAAAAAGCAATGTTAAATTCACCCGCTCTAATTCAAACAGGTCCTGCTAAAAGAGACGATCAATCTACCATTACTAAACATTTATCTGTTTTAGAAAATCAGCCACATATTGAAGAGATTTACCAGTTAATTAGTCAACAATTAGTCAAAAAGTTTAAGCAAGCTAATTTGGGCAACAAATAAATTGTTAATTTGCACTTTTATGAATATTTACAAACTCAAAATAAACTTCGAGGAAAAAGATCATCCAACACTAGAACTTCCAATAGCATCGGGAGAATCTGTTTTAGACGTTTGCCTTGATCACGGTATAGATTTACAACACAATTGCGGTGGTGTTTGTGGTTGCAGTACATGTCACGTATATGTGAATAAAGGCGAAGATAAAATCCAAGAAATATCAGATAAAGAAGAAGACTTTATAGACCGAGCGATTAATCCTCGTATTAGCTCAAGGTTAGCCTGCCAATGTATTTTAATAGATGGCGACTTTGAAGTTACCATTCCTGATCAGTCTCAGTTTATGGGGCACTAAATAAAAGAAATTATGAATCAAGATAAATTTTCACTTCCAATACATTGGAACGATTACGAAGATATTGCTATGGGTCTTTACGAAAAATTTGGCGATGATTTTGGTGAATCAAAAATTTACCGCATTCGCTTTACCGAGTTAATGGACTGGGTGTTAAGTATTCCCGATTTTAAAGGCACAAAAGAAGAATGTAATGAGGGGCATTTAGAGCAAATACAATCTGCTTGGGTGTACGAGTGGCGAGATAATCAATAAAAAAATTAAAGGGGTTCAAAATCAATTTGAACCCTTTTTTATTTTAGGGAAACGAGATTTTTTTCACAAAATGTCAAGTTTAGCTCATATTCAAAAACTTGGTTCATAAATTCAGGATATAAGAGCGTTAACGATTGTCCAAAGGACTCCTTCGGAGAAGCGGCATCTTTTTTGCTTTTTTTGGCAAAAAGATATAGCGGAAAGCGTGTTTAAACGCCCAAAATTTCTCCTATTAAAAATTATTTAATTTATAGCATGCAATCATTTGATATCATAATAATAGGTGCTGGTCCAATTGGTTTAACCTGTGGAATTAAGGCCAAAGAAGCGGGTTTGTCTTATTTAATTATAGATAAAGGTTGCCTAGTAAACTCTTTGTACAATTATCCTCAAAACATGACTTTCTTTTCTACATCAGAAAAATTAGAAATAGGAGGGGTTCCGTTTGTATCTAATAGTCCTAAACCTACCAGAAGCGAGTCTTTAGAATATTATAGACGCGTAGCACTCAAATTTGAGCTTAACATTCAATTGTTTGAGACTGTTACTGGCATTTCTAAATCAGATTTATTTGAAGTAAAAACAAATAAGGAAAATTATAGTGCAAAAAACATCATTGTTTCTACAGGATTTTATGATTTACCTGCACTAATGAATATACCTGGTGAAGATTTAAACAAGGTGAGCCATTATTACAAAGACCCGCATTATTATGCGATGCAAAAAGTAGTCGTTGTGGGTGCAAGTAATTCTTCTGTTGATGCCGCTTTAGAATGTTATAGGAAAGGTGCTGAAGTTACTATGGTTATTAGAGGGTCAGAAATTGGAGAAAGAGTAAAATATTGGGTTAAACCCGATATTATTAACCGAATAAAAGAAGGAAGTATTAAAGCCCATTTTAATGCTAATCTTTCCCAAATCAGCGAAAGCGATGTTGAAATTCAAACTTTGGAAGGTAAAATTAGGATAGAAAATGATTTTGTTTTGGCTTTGACGGGCTATCAGCCAAACTTTAGTTTTCTAGAAAAAATAGGAGTTAAATTAAGTGAAGACGATAATAAATATCCTCAGCATAGCACAGAAACAATGGAGACTAACCAAAAAGGGATGTATTTAGCTGGTGTAGTTTGTGGCGGAATGGATACGCATTTATGGTTTATAGAAAATAGCAGGGAACATGCCGATTTGATTATTGCCGATATTTTAGCGCAAAAAGTTATCAATTAACACTCTTGTTTTAAAATCATTTCTATTTTGCTTTTTAGTAATAGTAAATCATTAGCGGCATAAAAAATACGTTCCATTTTTACGCCATGATATTCATGAATTATGAAGTTTCTGAAAGAACGAGGAATATGCCAAGGATAAGGATATCTCTCTAAAATAGATATATCAATATATTTTACTGCTTCTCCAATAATTAGAAACTGATATTGTACAGCACTTTGCAGTTTAATATCTTCTAAAAAAAGAGGCTCAGAAACGCTATCTACAAATTGTTCAATTAACAATATGGCTTTATGAATATGGATAATACGCTCTTTTAAAGCTATCTTATCCATATATTTTTATTAAATCTGACTGCGCCGATGCTAAAGAAAAGCCAGTTAAATAACCTTTTTCTACCACATCAACTTTACGTTTAATAGGTTTTTCTAATTGGTATTCTAAATCTAATAAATCAAACATCGAATACTTTTTATCCGTTTTTAATTCTATCATTAAATCTATATCGCTCTTATAATTATCTTCTCCACGGGCAACAGATCCAAATAACCAAGCAGCATTAACTCTTCCATCATGATCTAATGTATTCTTTAAAGAGTCAATTATATTTATGGGCGCCGATTTTTTAGTGTGATAAACTACTTTAGCCTCCGCAACTTGTAAAGCTGCTAAAGCAGTATCTTCGTCTTCTAATTCCAAAACCAATCTGTCAGATAACCAAGCTATTAGAAAATCATTTTTATCTACCTCAAAATAGGAGGCAAGTTTAATGACCATATCTCTGTTTGGATTTCTCAATCCACGCTCAATTTTACTTAAAATAGCCTGATCTATATCTAAATAAGCAGAAACAACCCTTAAAGGTAAATCTTTAAGCGCTCTTAATTCCTTAATAGTTTCACCAAAGCTTTTCATTTTGAATAATTTTGTTTTGACAAAAATAGTCAAAATATTTTAATTTCAATTATTTAATTAAATGTAAAATCTCGCAAATAGGCTGATCTATCTTAATTTGAATACCATTTACACCTGCAGCTTCGGCGGCTTCTACATCGGTAGGTTTGTCCCCAATAAAATAACTTGCGGTAGCATCTAGATTGTGCTCAGATATTCCCCTCAATAGCATTCCTGGTTTTGGTTTTCTACAATCGCATGGTCCAGTAAAATTTGGATGATGTGGACAGAAATATAAATCTGTAATAGTAATTCCATGCTTCGCATAATCTTCTTTGAGGTGGTTATGCATTTGGCTTAGGGTATCTAAAGTGTACCAGCCTTTAGCAATTCCACCTTGGTTTGTAGCAACCAAAATTAGGTAGCCTCTATTTTGCAATTCTAGTAAAGTTTCATAGTTATGAGGTAAAATTTCAAAATCTTCAAACCTACAAACGTAATCTCCAAGTTCTTTATTTATTACTCCATCTCGGTCTAAAAAAATTGCTTTATTCATCATTAATATATGCTTGTTTTTTTGCGAAGGTATAAAATAAAATATTCAAAAAAATACTATGCAAGCATAAAATATACCATTTTGTAAAATGGTTCAATTGGTAAAAAAATCTGTTATACCTCAAATAATTTGATGAATTACAGTTAAAACACTTTTAAAAACAGGGTTTAAATTAATTTTGTCTAAAACAAAAAATACCAAAATGCTAAATTTCGACCTTTAATAATCTTGTTATTTTGATTAATTTTTAAAAAAAGACATTATTATTTTTAATTATGTTAAAAAACTTAGAGTTCTGTTAAATTCTTTCAAAAATGGCTATTTTAGAAATTCAATCGAAACTAAAACAAATATTAATGAATCAACCCTTTCAGCAGCCAGAAGGTTTATATAATCCAAAGTTTGAGCATGATGCTTGTGGTACTGGATTTATCACAAACATTAACGGAAAAAAGTCGCACCAAAATATAGTTGATGCTTTAACCATGCTAGAAAACATGGAACACCGTGGTGCATGTGGATGCGACCCAGATAGTGGCGATGGAGCTGGTATCATGATCCAGATTCCACATGAATTTTTCTTAGACGAATGTATGTCTGAAGCTATAAATTTACGTGAACCTGGGAATTATGGTGTAGGTATGATGTTTATGCCAAAGGACACGCCATCGCGTGAAGCAGTCCGTAAAATTATAGAAGCCTGTGCCAATAAATTAAATTTACCAGTTTTGGGTTACCGTAAAGTACCTGTAAACTCTGAGGTAGTAGGAGAAACATCGAGAGCAGTTGAACCATCTATTAAACAAATTTTTATTGGAAAACCAGACTATATTGTAAGTAATGATGAATTTGAACGTAAGCTATACGTTTTACGTCGTTTAATTTCTAAAACACTAAATGAAACCTTAGCCGAGGGTGAAGCAGCATTTTATTTCACTTCTCTTTCCTCTAGAGTTATCGTTTATAAGGGTCAGTTAACAACTTATCAGGTTCGTCAATATTATTATGATTTACAGGACGTCAGAGTAGTTTCTGCTTTTGGAATGATTCACTCTCGTTTCTCTACCAATACTTTTCCTTCTTGGCGTTTGGCACAGCCATTTAGATATATGTCCCATAATGGAGAAATCAACACTTTAACCGGAAATTTAAACTGGTTTTATGCTGGAGTGAGGTCTTATTTATCTCCCTACTTCTCTCATGAAGAGATGGAAATTATTCTTCCTGTAATTGATAACAATCAATCAGATTCTGCTTGTTTAGATAATATTGTGGAGGTTCTATTCCACTCGGGACGTTCTTTACCACATGTAATGATGATGTTAGTACCCGAAGCTTGGGATGGTAACGAAGCCATGGATCCGTTGAAAAAAGCATTTTACGAATTCCATGCCACATTAATGGAGCCTTGGGACGGACCAGCAGCTTTAACCTTTACAGATGGTAAATTAATTGGTTCTATTTTAGATAGAAATGGTTTACGTCCATTAAGATATGTGATTACTAATGATAACCGAGTAATTGTTGCTTCTGAAGCTGGCGTATTACCTATTGATGAAAAAACGATTTTAAGAAAAGGTAGATTACAGCCTGGGAAAATGTTCTTAATTGATTTAGAGCATGGACAAATTATCACCGACGAAGAAATAAAACATCAAATTGCAGGCAGACAGCCTTACGGCCGATGGTTAGAGAATTATAAAATTAGATTAGAAGAACTGCCAGAACCTAGGGTTTCATTTACTGGAATGTCTAAAGAATCGGTTTATCGTTATCAAAAAGTATTTGGATACTCTCGCGAGGATATAGATACTATTATAAAACCAATGGCCTTAGATGGTAAAGAACCAATTGGTTCTATGGGAACAGATGTTCCTTTAGCTGTTCTTTCTGATCGGCCACAACACATTTCTAGTTACTTTAAGCAGTTTTTCGCTCAGGTTACAAACCCACCAATAGATCCCATTAGAGAACGTTTGGTAATGAGTTTGGCTACATTTATAGGAAACAATGGCAATATCTTAGACGAAGATAAAATGCACTGCCATTGTGTAATGCTTAAACAACCTATATTAATAGATAACGAATTAGAAAAACTGAGGAGTATAGACACTGGTTTATTTCATGCTAAAACTTTGCAAACTTATTTTAAAGCCGATGGACTTCCTGGTGCTATGCAAAGTGGTATTGATAGATTATGTAGATATGCAGAAGATGCTGTTAATGATGGCTTTGAAGTATTAATTCTATCTGATAGGGCGATAGACTCTGAGCATGCTCCAATTCCTTCCCTTTTAGCGGTATCGGCGGTACACCATTATTTAATCAAAAAAGGTTTACGTGGCGCAGTAGGTTTAGTAGTAGAAGCGGGAGACATTTGGGAAGTTCATCATTTTGCTTGTTTATTAGCTTTTGGTGCAACTGCAATTAATCCATATTTGGCTTTAGCATCTATTCATGCTTTAAAAGAAGATAAATTAGAAACAGATTTAGAAGAGAAGGAATTAATTAAAAACTACGTTAAATCAGTTTGTAATGGATTATTAAAGATTTTCTCTAAAATGGGAATTTCAACTTTACAATCTTATCATGGGTCGCAGGTATTCGAAATTTTAGGAATTAACAATGAGGTAGTTGATCATTATTTCTGTGGTGGAATTAGTCGAATTGGTGGTCTAGGTTTAGATGAATTAGCTAGAGAAGCATTAACCAAACACATCAATGGGTTTAAGGGAGATGCAGAACATTTACTTCCAGACGGTGGAATTTATCAGTGGAAACGTAGAGGAGAAGCGCATTTGTTTAATCCTGTTACAGTGCATTTATTGCAGAATGCTACTAAAATGGGTGATTACGAAACCTATAAAAAGTATGCAGCAGCAATTAATGATCAAAAGGAGAAAATGTACACCTTACGAGGCTTACTTGATTTCTCCAAACACCGCGAGTCAATAGATATTAGTGAGGTAGAACCAGCAGAAAATATTATGAAACGCTTTGCTACTGGAGCCATGAGTTTTGGTTCTATATCTCACGAAGCTCATAGTACTTTAGCCATTGCCATGAACCGTGTTGGTGGTAAAAGTAATACAGGTGAAGGTGGGGAAGACGAAATGCGCTTTGAAACTTTGCCAAATGGCGATTCTATGCGTTCGGCAATTAAACAAGTTGCGTCTGGTAGATTTGGAGTAACCATAAATTATTTAACCAATGCAGACGAACTTCAAATTAAAATGGCTCAAGGTGCAAAACCTGGAGAGGGCGGACAGTTACCTGGACATAAAGTAGACGATTGGATTGCGAAAGTTCGTTATGCAACCCCAGGCGTAGGATTAATTTCTCCGCCGCCACATCACGATATTTATTCTATTGAAGATTTAGCACAATTAATTTTCGATTTAAAAAATGCAAATAGAGCTGCAAGAATTAACGTAAAGTTAGTTTCTAAAGCAGGTGTAGGAACCATAGCTGCTGGTGTTGCTAAAGCACATGCAGATGTGATTTTAATTGCAGGATACGACGGAGGAACAGGAGCATCTCCATTAAGTTCGGTAAAACACGCTGGCTTACCATGGGAACTCGGTTTAGCAGAAGCTCATCAAACCTTAGTTAAAAACAAGCTAAGAAGTAGGGTAGTTTTACAAGTAGATGGACAGTTAAAAACGGGTAGAGATTTAGCTATAGCAGCTTTATTAGGTGCCGAAGAATGGGGTGTTGCAACTGCGGCTTTGGTGGCTGGAGGTTGTATCATGATGCGTAAATGTCATTTAAATACTTGTCCGGTTGGTGTTGCTACCCAAGATCCTGAACTAAGGAAACTATTTAGTGGTAAGCCAGAGCATGTGGTTAATTTATTTAAATTTCTAGCCCAAGAATTACGGGAAATTATGGCTGAATTGGGCTTTAGAACAATCAATGATATGGTTGGTCGTGTTCAATTTCTGAAAGTTAAAGATGGTATTACCCACTGGAAAGCTAAAAAATTAGATTTCTCAGCTATTTTACACCCAATGGTTTATCCAAAAGGTTTAACGCTTTATAACAGTGAAAAGCAAGACCATGGAATGGACAATATTATTGATTGGAAATTATTAGAAGCATCTAAATCTGCATTAGAATCTAAAATTCCGGTATTTGGCGAATTTGTATTGAAAAATACAGATAGAACTGTAGGAACTTTACTTTCTAACGAGATTGCTAAAATATACGGAGGCACAGGTTTACCAGATAATACCATCAACTTTAAGTTTAAAGGCTCTGCTGGACAAAGTTTTGCAGCATTTGCGGCAAAAGGAATTTCTTTTGAATTAGAAGGCGAAGCCAATGATTATGTAGGTAAAGGATTATCAGGAGCGCAAATAGCTATTTACCCTGATAAGGAAGTCACGTTTGTACCCGAAGATAATATTATAGTAGGAAATGTGGTGCTTTATGGTGCTACTTCAGGCGAAATCTATATTAGAGGACAGGCGGGTGAACGTTTTGCTGTTAGAAACTCTGGCGCTACTGCCGTTGTAGAAGGAGTTGGTGACCATGGTTGCGAGTATATGACTGGTGGAGTGGCGTTAATCATAGGTAAAACAGGTCGGAATTTTGCGGCTGGAATGAGTGGTGGTATAGCCATGATTTATGATGTTGATGGTACATTTGCCGATAATTGTAACCAAGAAATGGTTGATTTGGATCCTTTAAGAATAAAGGACGAAGAATTAATTATCAAACTACTAAAGAAACATTATAAATTAACTCAAAGTGCGGTTGCTAAATTTTTAGTTGAATGCTGGAAAGATGAATCTTCTAGATTTATTAAGGTTTTCCCTAAAGAGTTTAAAAAAGTATTGGCACAGAAAGAGCAATTAGAATCGATTTATTAATATGGGAAAAGTAACAGGATTTAAAGAATACGGAAGAGAGCTTCCAGAAAAAGTACCAGCTCAAGAAAGAGTAACAAATTATAAAGAGTTTGTTGGAATGTATTCCGATGAAAAATTGAATGAGCAATCTGCAAGATGCATGAATTGTGGTATTCCATTTTGCCATAACGGTTGTCCGCTTGGGAATGTAATTCCCGAGTTTAACGATGCCGTTTATAAAGAAAATTGGCATGAAGCCTATAAAATTTTAAGCTCTACTAATAATTTCCCAGAATTTACAGGTAGAATTTGTCCTGCACCATGCGAATCTGCTTGTGTGCTTGGGATTAACAAACCAGCTGTAGCCATAGAGGAAATTGAGAAACATATTATAGAAATAGCTTTTGAAAATGGATATGTAAAACCATATTCTCCTATTTTAAAAACCAATAAAAAAATTGCAATTGTAGGTTCAGGTCCTGCTGGTTTAGCTGCTGCTGCTCAATTAATTAAGGTAGGACATGATGTTACCGTTTTTGAAAGAGACGATGAAGCTGGCGGGCTTTTACGTTATGGAATTCCTGATTTTAAACTAGACAAAGAAGTAGTAAGGCGCAGGATAAAAATAATGGTAGAAAGTGGTATTACTTTTAAGTGCAATACCGAAGTGGGTAAAGATATAGACGCTAGAGATTTAATAAGAGATTATGATGCTGTGCTTTTATCAGGTGGGTCTACCGTTCCAAGAGATTTACCCATGCCTGGAAGAGATTTAAAAGGAGTTTATTTTGCAATGGAATTTCTAAAGCAACAAAATAAACGTGTTAGTTATATTGACGTAACCGTAGATGAAATTATAGCTACTGATAAAGATGTGGTAGTAATTGGTGGTGGTGATACGGGTTCTGATTGCGTTGGAACTTCTAACAGACAAGGAGCTAAGTCAATTACCCAGTTTGAATTGATGTTTCAACCGCCAAAAGAGCGAACCGAAAACATGCCTTGGCCACAATTTCCAATGCTACTAAAAACAACCAGTTCGCATGATGAAGGTTGCCAGAGATTTTGGGGTGTTAATACCAAAGAGTTTATTGGTGATGAAAATGGCGAGTTAAAAGAATTAAGGTTAGTAGATGTAGAATGGGAAACAGATTTCTTAGGTAGACCTATAAAATTTGCTGAAGTTGAGGGCACAGAAAGAATAATTCCTTGCCAAAGAGTATTCCTAGCCATGGGTTTTTTAAATCCACAATACGAGGGTATGTTAGCTCAGTTAGCGGTAGACTTAGACCCAAGAAAAAATGTTAGCGCAATAGAAGGTAAATTTAAAACATCTGTAGAGAAGGTTTTTACTGCAGGAGACATGCGTAGAGGTCAGTCTTTAGTGGTTTGGGCGATTTCTGAAGGTAGAGAAGCTGCTCGTAAAATAGATCAATTTTTAATGGGACATTCTTCTTTGGAAAGTAAAGAAGCTATCAATTTCTTTGAAGAAGAAGCTTATTAGCTATAGACTATTAAAAATTATAAGAGGCTTTTGATTGATTTCAAAAGTCTTTTTTAGTTTAATGAGTATCTCTTCCTGAAATATCGTTACCCAAAAAGTAATGTTATGAAAAAAGAATCAGAGATTTATGAATTAGATTAATGGTTGGTTTAGGTTGTTTTTGTTTTAACAGGTAATGCGTTAACGATTGTCCAAAGGACTCTCCAAACGAGTCCTTAGGACCTTCGGAGAAGCGACATCCTTTTTTTGCGCCCTTCGACAATGGTGAGGGAGACAAAAAAAGATAAAGTGGAAAGCGTGTTTAAACGCCCAAAGCATAATTTTATAACTGATTAAACGTGTTCTTTTTTAATCCAAAATATTGCCAAACTACACTCTTTGCGTACATTCCGGTTAAGTTTGGTTTATCTATCACATCTGTATTATAAATTACTTTTTTATCTAAAAAAGCTTTGATAATATGCTGATGCGCTTTGGAAATAGCCCAAGCATTTTTAAATTTCCCTTCTGCACAAAATTTAATTAACGCCAAAAAATCTAGACAAAATCTAAATAAAATAATCCAATTTGCTTTTTCTGGTTTGATGTTTTTCTTAATCAGAAAGTGGTTATTTCTAAAGTTTAAATAAGTTTTAAAAGGACTATCGGCATTTAAAGTGCCGCCGCCTACATGGTAAATGGTAGAAGCAGCGCTATACATCACTTTATAACCTAAGTTTTTAACTCGCCAGCACAAATCTATTTCTTCCATGTGCGCAAAAAAGTTCTCGTCTAAGCCGTTTACTCTTTTCCAAACCGCCGATTTTATAAATAAAGCACAACCAGCTGCCCAAAAAATCTCTTTGGTATCATCGTATTGTCCATGGTCTTCTTCTACGGTCTCAAAAATACGTCCGCGACAAAAAGGATAACCTAATCTGTCTATAAAACAACCTGCAGCACCAGCGTACTCAAAATAATTTTTTCTAGAAAACGACCTAATTTTAGGCTGAGCAATAGCAATCTGTGGATCGCTTTCCATTAAATCTATAATAGGCTTAATCCAGTTCGGAGTTACCTCAACATCAGAATTTAAGAGGATAAAATAATCAGCATCTACTTGAGCCAAAACTTTATTATATCCTTCGGCAAAGCCATAATTTTTTTCATTTCTGATGACCTTAATCTGCGGGAAGTTCTCTTTAAGGTAGTTGCAAGAGTTATCTGTAGAGTCGTTATCACCCACAATAATTTCTAGGTTTGGATAAACACTATTGAAAACTGATGGTAAAAACTGAGCCAGAAAATTTTCTCCGTTCCAATTCAGAATAACGATGGCAACTTTTGGACTATTCATGATTGTTCTTTGGTGAATATTTCCATCTTTTATGCGACCATAACCAATAAGCAGGCTCCAGATTTATTCTATCTTCTAACAAAGAAAAGTATTTTTTGGTAATGGCATCTTCAGGTTCCTTGGCAGGGTTTTCAGTAATTAATTTAAAGTCGCCAGCATAATAACCACGTTTAACACGTTTTAAATCACAAAAAATAACCGGATAATTGGTTGCCTTTGCCGATTTTTCTAGTCCATAAAAAACTAAAGTTTTTTGATTTAGAAAATCTATTAAAATTTGAGCTTCTAAATGAGCAGGAGTTTGGTCGGCAGCAAAAACAGTATTGGTTAATTCGTTTTTATGTTTAATAATTGCCCTAAAAGAAGATTTCATGGTCACCATTTTAACACCACTTTTTTCTCTTATATTTTTAAGAAAAATATTAAACGTTTGGTTGTTTAATTCTTTATAAATAATTAAAGTTTGCGCTTTAAATGCTAATGGCGAAATGATGGTGTTCCATTCCCAATTGCCATAATGGGAAGCCGCCATTAAATAACTTTGATTTTGCTCTTCAAATTTCTTAACTACTTCAATATTGGTTATGGTAAATCTTTTCAGAATGTCTTTTTCAGAAGCGGTAATCAGCTTTACAGTTTCTATAATTAGATCAGCTAGATAACTAAAAAACTCTTTTTCTATGACTTTAAGCTCAGTTTCTGATTTATTTGGAAAAGAATTTTTTAAATTATCATAAACAACTATTCTTCTATATTTTACTAAGTAATAAAGAATTACAAACAAAAAATCTGAAATTAAATATAAAACAGCAAAAGGCAAATAGGAGAGAAGGCGTAAAAAAAATATACCAATCAATAAAAGAGCTCTTTTTATCATTAATTTCGGTGAAACGTTTTAGTTTGCAAACATAAATATTTTGAAATGGAAAATGGTGCTGTGCTGCCTTTGTTTTACTTACCAAACATAGAATACTTTAAAAATCTATCAGATTATAAAGAAAACCTTCTTTTAGAAGATAAAGAACATTACCCAAAGCAAACTTTTAGAAACCGAACATACATTAGCGGCGCAAATGGTAAACTTTCGCTTACAGTACCTGTACAAAAGCCAAGTAATAAATACACGGTTTATAGAGATATTAGAATTAGTTATGACGAGGATTGGCAGCGTATACATTGGCTATCTTTAGAAGCAAGCTATAGAAGTTCATCGTACTTCGAGTTTTATGAGGATATTTTTAAACCATTTTATACCCAAAAGTTTGAATTTTTATTGGATTATAACGAGCAAATGCTAAATGCTTTAATCAAGATTTTAAAGTTAAAGGTTTCCTATAATTTTGTTGATGAATACCATAAAGAATATACGGATAGGGTAGATTTTAGAACTAGTTTAAGTTTAAAAAAAGAGACTGGTTATAAAAACAAACCTTATTTTCAGGTATTTGACGATAGAAACGAGACGCACAACAATATAAGTGTAATAGATTTAATTTTTAGTGTAGGACCACAAGCTTCTAAATATTTTTAAAACATTGCTTTATGGAAATTAAAGAACAGATCTCGAAAATTAAAATTCCGCTGCCAAAGTTAAGTTTTACTAAGGTTAATATTATACAGCCAAAAAGAACTGAAAGTCCTGGCGCAGTACCTGGCTCTTTTTTTATTAGCGAGAATGCCATACCTAGCAAAATCTTTGTTTATGCTTATGATAGCGATAACTTAAAAGAATTAGAGACAGAAAGTATAAAAGAGGCCTTTGCTTTCACACAAAAGCATCCAAACTACACTTATTGGATAGATGTTAAAGGTTTAGGAACACAATCTGTTTTAGACTTTATACAAAAAGAATTTAAAGTTAATCCTTTGGTTATGGAGGATATTGTACACACGCACCAAAGACCAAAAGTAGAAGAGCATAAAGATTATCTTTTTGTTGTGAGTAGGATGTTAGAGTTAGATAGGGGATTACAGTTAAAAAATGAGCAACTTTCTTTTCTGCTTTTTAATAACACTTTAATTAGTTTCCAAGAAGATTATGACGATGTTTTAGACCCAGTTAGGAATAGGTTAAGAAAAAACGTAAATGGAAATATCAGAACTTTAGGTCCTTCTTACATGCTTTATGCTTTAATGGACACTGTAATTGACCATTATTTTATCATCGTTAACCGTATAGGCGATCAGTTAGACATTATAGAAGATCACCTTTATCAAAAACCTAGAAAGCAGTTAATGTTTCGTATCCAAGGAATCAAAAAATTGGTAATCAGTATGCGAAGAGGAGCTTGGCCAGAGCGAGATAAGTTGAATGATTTATTACGATCTACCAATGATTTAATAAACGTAGATGTTAAACTGTTTTTAAGAGATGCTTATGATCACAGCATTCAGATTATAGATTTGATAGAAAGTATGCGAGAAACATCTGCCAGCTTGCTGGATTTGTATCTTTCTTTAATGAGTAATAAGATGAACGAGGTGATGAAAACCTTAACCATCATCTCTGCTATTTTTATTCCGCTAACTTTTATTGCAGGTATTTATGGGATGAATTTTTCTAGAGAAGACCCTACAACCGGAAAGGTTTTCCTCAATAATATGCCCGAGTTGTACACTGAAAACGGTTACCTCTATGTTTGGGCAGTCATGATTGTTATTGTTTTTGCGCAAGTATGGTATTTTGCTAGAAAAGGTTGGTTTAGAGATTAGGGGTTACACAAACTTACGGTTTTCAAAAAATATAAGTCTAACAGCACTATAAATTCTTATGATTTAAACTACGAGATGCACTTTACATAAATCGTCACAAATTCAATTATTTTTTCACCGCCTGCTCAACCAATTTCACAAAATCGCCCATTTTACTGTCATCCATCCATCGAGTAACCATAACCAAATCATTCTCTTGGTCAATTACAATATAATTCCCTCCAAAACCAGCGGCAAAGTAAATATCAGGCGAAACATCTTTCCATTTTTTACTGCTATTTATCCACCACATATAGCCGTAATCTTTATTCGCATTAGAAGATTGATGAGCAGCATTAACCCATTTTTCTGATATCAATTGTTCGTTTTTCCATTTACCATTTCTTAAGAATAATAAACCAAACCTAGCTTGGTCTATGGCACTTATAAAAATTCCTCCTCCAGAATGGCCACCACCACTTACCGACTGCATCATTAATCCATCAACATTTACAAACGAATTATCATATCCATACCAGCGCCAAGTAGTAGAAGCACCAATAGGATCCATTATTTTTTCTTTAAGAATAATGGGTAATGGTTTTCTCCAAACTTGCAATAAAGAATAGGCCAGTAGGTTAACACGCACATCATTATATTTAAATACAGTTCCCGGTTCATTCAGTTTCCTATTTTTCCAATCATCAATTCCACCTTCACTTGGTGGTCTATCTGCCCAATCATGTAAGCCAAAGAGTGTACCGCTCCAGTCAGAAGATTGGGTTAGCAAATGAGCCCATGTAATTGTCGAGTTATGATTCCCGTCAAAAGTGCCATCCCAAACATAGTTTTTAACACTTTAATTCACATTTTTTATCAATCCGTTATCTATTGCCAATCCCGCTGTGGTAGAAAGAAAACTTTTGGTGACGCTAAAAGTCATATCTACTCTGTTAATATCTCCCCATTGCGCAACAATATATCCATTTTTTAAAATCACACCAGCCGCACCACCACGCTCTTTCATAGGTCCAATTATTTTATAATCTGGTTCCCTAGCGTAAGATTTTAGATTGGCAATACGTAAATCTCTCTCCACTTTATTCTCATTGTTTAATGCAAAATTCACCGCACTATCTAGCAAAGTTTTATTCAGCTTCATTTCTGCTGCTGTTTTTACCTGCCATGTGTTATCGGGGAAATAGGTGGTTTGTGCGCCTACAGAAGAAAAGTATAGGCAGCATAAAAGTAGTAGAATTTTATTTTTCATATTTTTTTATCTAAATGTAAAACGAGAAAACGGTTAATAGTCTCAAAGTTAAAGTTTGAACTCAAATTTTTATACTAAATCTTTTAAAGTAAAAGCTTGAAAATTTGCAGAAAGACATGGGTAGATTTTTATTTTAAAAGCACAAGCTAAGCGTAATAATTACGACTTTGATTCTAAAAAATGAATTGTTTGGTGAGTTTAAACACGCTTTCCGCTATAGTCCCGTTGATACCGATAGCTATCGGAACGGGAGCTGCCGCTGCAATCGTTAACGCCTTTGCAGGTGGCTCAAAATATGTAATTTAAATCCGTTATTTGTTTTCTTCGTTAAGTGTTAATGCTTTTGGAAGCATCATTAAAAATGGTAAAGCCTTAGAATAATCTAGTGTTTCGTATTCTAAGCCCAAAAGCCTAATATTTTTGTAATAAGTTTGATGATTTGCATAATAGTTTTTCTCAGATTGTATTAACCAAGCTTTATCTCCAAGCTTTTCTGCTAAAAACCATTTTTCTATAAGTCTTGCACTTCTACCATTGCCATCATCAAAAGGATGAATTTTTACAAAAACTAAATGCAATAAAGAGGCAAAGAAAAACACTTCTTGTAAAGTCAATTTCATTTGTAATAAAACAGCAAGGTCGTTGTATAGTTTTTCTAGTTCATTCTTCACAGCAAAAGCCGAAACAGCAACATATTCTATCTTTCCATCGTCAGTGGTCACAAACATATTTCCGGTTCTTATTTTTCCTTGGCTACCTTCTGGTAAAATGTGTTTGGTCAACATTTTTTGAATTTCGGCAATGTTTTCTGCATTACAGGTTGATGTTTTTGCAAACTGATAAGCATTATACAAATCATCAATTTTTTGAGTGTAATCTGGTAAAAATGCTATTCCAAACCTTTTATGTTTTACGTAAGAATCTAATTCAATATTTTCTCCTTCAATTTTTGAAGAAAAAACAGCAGAAACAGAAGTGTAAAAACTGAATGTACCTACAGACAATTCACTTTCTACCAATTGCTCCTGTATTTTTAAAAAACTATCCGAAATACTTTCGCAATACTTTTCTAAAAGATCAATTGGCAATATTTTAAATTTTGTTTCTTCCACCGCTTAAAATATTTTAATTTTTTAAGGAATTTTTCTAAAACATAAACATAACCAATTTGCAGAAAGGAACAAGTATAATTTTTTTAAAAGCAAGACGAAACGGCTTTGTAAATGATATGAATTGAAGGGACAAATACAACTGAGATGTCTCCCTACAGCCGACAAGACGGAACGGTTTTGTAAATGGCTTTTAGAACTTTATAGATCTAGGTTTAATTAGATTGTCGAAATTTTTAAAAAAAAGTAAGACTTTTTGTATATCTGATGATTATAGTTCCCTAAAATTTACACTTCATGATGCTGAATAAACTAACACCTCGAAGAATAGACATCAATGTAATTTTTTCAGTACTTGTAAAAACAGGAGATGATTTTCAATTTCTTAACTAAGATTTCTTCTCCATTACATAATGTTGACGATAGGAGAAACGAAGTTCATTAAAGATAAATCCCGCAAATAGGTATGAAAATTTAAAAAAAGATGAAATGGCTGCCTAAAGGTTTGTAATTATTTTTCTAAAGTATTTAATCGTACAGAAATTATTTATTTGTGTGAATAGATAGTGATTATTGAATGAGTTTCTTTAATTAACATTTGATATTTACCTTTAGAAGATGGATGTTGTAGAAAAAATAAATATTGCAGAAAAATTAAATCAGTTTCGAGACTATTGGAACCCTAGAATTGCAGGAGAACTGAACGGACAACATATTAAATTGGCAAAGTTTAAAGGTGAATTTGTTTGGCATCATCATGAAAATGAAGATGAAATGTTTTTGGTAATAGAAGGGGCGTTTAAAATGGAAATGAGAGATAAAACCATCGATTTAAAAGCGGGTGAATTTATTATTATTCCGAAAGGAGTAGAGCACCGCCCGGTTGCAGAACATGAGGTATCGATTATGTTATTTGAGCCTGCAGAAACGCTCAATACTGGAAATGTTAAAGGTGAATTAACCAAAGAGCATCTTCAAAAAATCTGATAGATGGAAAAAAAGAAATTCTCTGTCATGGCAAGAATCAAAAGTTTTAAATATGCTTTTGAAGGTTTAAAATTTTTATTTGAAGCCGAACATAATGCTAGAGTTCATTTATTCATTACCGCTTTGGTTGTTATTTTGGGTTTTGTTTTCTCGGTTTCTGCTTTAGAGTGGATTGCTATACTTTTTGCTATTGGTTTTGTATTTGTAACCGAGATTTTAAATACCTCGATAGAGAAAATATGCGATTTTATCTCTCTAGAAAAGCATATTCAGATTAAAAGAATCAAAGATTTAGCTGCTGCCGCGGTTATCATTAGTGCAATTATTGCTGTTATAATCGGCTTTATTATTTTTCTGCCCAAATTGCATCAAATCATATAGCAATGGAAAAAGCTTTCGAGTCTTTAATTAAAGGTAGATTACAATTAATAGCATATATTCAAGATTTATCTACCGAGCAGTTGAACCAAATTCCTGATCGTTTTAACAATAATATTGTTTGGAATTTGGCTCACCTAATTAGTGTAACACAAGCTATTTGCTATAAAAGAGCAGGATTACCCACTCCCATAGAAGAAGAAATTTTAACCAACTATTTTCCGGGTACTACGCCACAACCTTTTGTAAATACCAAACAAATAGAACATTTTAAATTGGTTTTAACCGATGTTGTAAAGGAGTTAAAAAAAGATTACGAAGCAGGCTTGTTTAACAATAACCCAAGTTGGACTACCAGATCTGGGATAGAATTAAATAAAATAGAGGATAGCATTCATTTTTTGCTGTGGCATGATGGCTTGCATTTTGGCGTAATAATGGCTTTGAAGAAATTGGTGGGTTAGGTTATAACTGGAAATCTTTTTTATTTAAACTTCGAGATGCGCCATGCTTAGGTAACGAGATACCTAGTTAGGTTTGTGTATTAACAACATTTTTTGTCTTGCTGAATTGGAGGACAAGCAACACTTCCAAAACTGCAATAAACACAACAGTCGCCTTGATTTGGTTTAAGAACTTGATTACAATTTTCACACTTGTAAAAATATTGACACGATTCTGTAGGCATTGTTTCTTCCTTTTTATGCCCACAATTTGGACAGGTGATATTTGATTGCGATATAATTTCCATTATCAATTTTATTTTTGCTCAAAAAGCATATCCTATTATTTAATCTTCAATTTCGGTAAATATTTTTAATCCATCAAGTTTTTCTGTTTGGTCATGCAGACAATAGTAAAAGTCATCTCTTTTGAAGATTTATTGTACATAAAATTTTCTTTGTAATTTGAAAATAGCTTCTTAATTTGTAACTCCCATTGGTTATATTTTATATTTAGAACAGATATCTATAAAGAATCAATACATTCTATTTAGTTTCAATCTCAATAATTTTTCTTCCAATTTCACCTAAGTAGTGACTGATTAGTTTTTCATAAACCTTATAGCCTTCATCTACATTGGTAAAAATAATCAAGCCTTGTTTGGTTTTCGGAACCATAAAAACAATAGTCTGACAACCTTCATCTGAGCCACCGTGTGACAATGCGTATTCGCCATTTCCTAAATCATATTTTTCAAAACCTAGTCCAAAATATTTTCCTTTTTTGGTTTCCACCTGATTTTTAACCATATCGTTATATACTTCTTCTGTTAAACCTTCTTTATTCATTACGCTCACCAAAAAATTACCATAGTCTTCTACCGTAGTAATTAAATCATCAGCTGCATTTCCTGTTGCATTTTTTTTGGTTTTGTAGGCAAGGCCTTTCGTGTTATAACCAATTGCAAATCGGGTGCTATCTGTTTGGTTGTCCCAAAAATATTTGGCATCGGTCATTTTTAAGGGCGTAAATATCAATTCGCTTGCTAACTGGTTTAATGATTTATGGAATTTTGCGACTAAAGCTTTACCCAAATATTCAAAACCTTCACCAGAATATTGATATTTTGTTCCCGGTGTAAATTCAAAATGTAGTTTTAGGTCTTCGTTATTTCTACGCCAATTGGTAAAACCAGATTGATGACTTAATATATGCCTCGTGGTAATCAATTTGCTGTTTGGGTCTTTTGTAACATCTGGGTCGGTATAATATTTATAAAGCGGTTCGTCTAAGTTCCACTGACCGCTGCTTACCAATTTTAGCGTAACCATAGCCGTTATTGGTTTTGTTAAAGATGCTACATTAAAAATGGTGTTGTACGGTGCAGAAATACCTTTTGCTAATTCTCCAAAAACTTTTACTTGTTTAAGTTTACCATCTTCAATTACACCAATTCCTAAAGTGGGCACTTTATTTTCTTTGAGCCAGGCTTCAATTTCTGCGTCATTATCAAATGATGGAGAACTTGTTAAAGAAAGTTGTTTGATTTGATGCTCAAAACTCAGCGATTTGGTTAACTTCCATTCCCCATTTTCTAAAAGCCAAACGTGTGTGAACTTAGCCGAACTTCCGAATTTTTCAGGTTGATTGGTTTGTTTCTCAAAAAACTGATGAGTTCCTTCTTGGACGGCTCCGTAAAGTGTTCCGTTTTTATACAAAGCATAAATTTTTGTGCTTCTAGGAAGCAATTCTCTTCTAGCTTGAAAGTTTGTAGGATCTTTACATAAGCCATTTTTAAATCCAGCGAGGAATTTGGTTTTATCAGATATGCCATCTTTATCATGAAAGAACTCAAATTTTTCACTCAATAAGTTTTCAAATTGTGAAATATTGCAAGTGTTAAAGCCTACATCAAAAAGTAAACTGTCTTTGGATAGGATGGTTTTGTAGATGTCTGAATTTTTATCGACTTGTGCCTCGCTGTTTAGTACAAAAACTAAAGTAATGATGATGCAAAGGAAAATTTTATTTGTCATGATTTTATTTTTGACAAAGATTGGCAGCAGATTTTCTTTTACCTACAAATTGCCCCGCCAATAACCCGTCAACATCCTGACAGATTTTATATCATATTGAAATACAGTTGATAACGTAGTTTTTGGTGTTTGTCTAATTCGATGGTGTTCCTTAATATGAGATACACATTTGAGAGTACTATCGCAATCATCATCACTAAAGTGAAATTATTACCAAGCTTCAGGAAGATGCCAAATATGAATAGGATAGGAGCAGCAATGGTCCACATGATTTGTAAAGAGATAATTTGTTTGATTATGGGATGCTTTATTTTAAAATAAAGCATCAAAAAAAGGGGAATCAGAATATTAAAGAGCGGAACAATAATGAAAGGTAAAGAGGAAAGGTTAATCCATTTAACGGTCGAATAATTTATGGCAACAGGTTCTTCATTTAAGATTGGATTTTCTTTAAAATCTTCTTTCGTTCCTATTTCAATAGGTTTGTCTTGAAGCTCTTTTTCTTCGATATTCAGTTTTTCTGACAAGACTCTAAGTGTATATCCTTTAGGTTCTTTACCAGATTCTATCCGCTGAATTGTTCTTACCGAGACACCCGATTTTTCTGATAATTCTTCTTGGGTTAAGTTGAGTAATTCTCTTTTACTTTTTAATTTCGACATTCTTTGGTTTTAAATCACCGCTAAATTGTAAATATACCTGAGATCATTTAACCCAATAAATAAACTATCTCCAAGAATTTTTCTGAAGGTTGATCTTCCTTTTTATCTGCTTTTAATTCTTTAATAATACCTGCAATGGTTATTTTTTCTTGTGGTAATTTATTATCGCTACGGGCATGGGCAATAAAAAACTGTTCTCCATTAATATCATCTTTCATCTCATAAACATCATATTTATCCATGATAGGAATCATCATCATGGTCATGGTTTTGCCCGCCATAATAGGAATCATAATAAAACCACTTAACTTGGTTTTAGAGTCAATTAAAAAAGGTATGCCGCTAATAATTGCGCCATTACCCAATACTCCACTTTCTTTTGCTTCTGATGGTTTTAAATATTGAGGCTTAAATTTATCGTAACTCTGCCTTAATTCTGGAGTGAGCTTAGCCAATAAAATACCTTTCATCCCAGCCGATAGATTGGAAAGCACCATTTCTAAGTAAAGCATCATTTTTTGCTTATCGTTAAAAAGACCTGCAACTTTACCCAGTTCGGCTTGGGTAATTACTTTATTATTTGCCCTTGCTAGTAGGTTGTAAAATCTACCACCATTATCGAGCGAAAGCATTGCTTCTTCAATATTAGCGTAAGCTTCAATTTTTTTCATGTTTAAGATAAGTCAGATATGCAACGAATATAATAAAGAAAGGTAAAAGGAGGAAGGATTAACAATGTTTTGAAACAATATTTTAAGCAAACAAGCTTTTTAAAAGTTTCTTTTTAGGCTTTAGTATTTTTTTACTGGTGGTTTTAATTCATAAAATGGATACTTATTGCTGGACTTTTCGTTCCTCAATGTGAAGTAAAAAGTGGCTCTGCGTTTCGTCATGTTGATCAGATAGCTATCGGATTTATTTCAGCATCTTTTCATAAAAAGCATTTAATTCATACTTGTAAGATCCTGAATCAAGTTCAGGATGACCTAGTGTGTGGTTCTGAGTTTCGTTATGCTGACGTTAGGAAGCATTCCAAAAGTAGGTTTTACATTCAGTTTATGAATTATTAAGTGTCTACCTATTTGTGGGACCTTTCGTTCCTCAAGGTGACGTTCTGTTCGGATAATTTATAAGGATTAGAACTCCTTTTTATTTAAACTTCGAGATGCGCTCTGCTAACATCACGAAGAGCTAATTTTAAAATTTATCCACTCCACAATCTCACACCAAACTTCCCATTCAACAGTAACCCCTGCGTTAGGAATTGAAGTGTAAATACTTTTTGCCTCTTTTCGGGCAAAAAGATTGTAATGAAAAGCCCGCCCGCCAGCTGGCGGGAACGCCCAAAATTGCTATTTTACAACTTCCACGCATTTTCTGGTGTTGGTTATGGACATATCGTTGTCGTACTTGGTGGCGCAATTTACAGACGGTAAAAAGAATTTCTCTTTTATAGATGGGCTAAACTCTAAAATATTTTCCTAATTTCTTAATTTAGAGTACGTAAAGCATTAACCTGAGCAGCAAATTGTACTTTGATAACCGATTTTTTGGAAATAATACCGGAGGTGTACGCTTCTAAATACTGCACATAAGCAGGGTTTTAGTGTCGTCTTGTTTTTTGCTAAATTTAAAATAAGCAAAAATAGCAATGACTAGAAAAACAACTACACCTATAGCAAGAAGTATAGTTTGTTTAGTGTTTTTTGGGTTCAAACTCTTAGTTAAGGTTTTACAATACCAATCTAATAATTATGATTTAAATTTTAATAAAAAGCTTTTCAATTATGCATAATTATATTAAAATCAGTTTTATTTGCAGCCAATTTTCTTGAATAACTATAATTATTTTTTATAAATAATGAAATATGAGTTAGTTATTTGATATTATTAGGTGACAGTTAACTAAAGGTTATCAACACCCGTTAAAAATTATTATAAATATGAGCGAACTTTTATTTTTATTTTACGTAATTAACGAAGAAATAAAATAAATATGAAAAAATATATCTTATTAGCGTTTTTAATTATTCCGTTTTTAGGCTTTGCACAAAAAGGAAAAGATAAAAACAAAGATTCTGAAGAGTTAATTCAGCAATTATATAACGATTCGTCTATTAAATTAGCGAATGGAGATTTAGGAGGTGCTTTAAAAGATTTAAATAAATTGGACGCTTTAAATGCTCCTTTAATTCTTTTTAGATATAACTTAGCCCATGTTTTGTATGAAACAGGTGATTTGAAAGGCGCAGAGCAACAGTATGTTTTGTTTCTACAAGAGGAACCAAATCATCTAGAAGCATTATTTAATTTAAGCAATATAAAAACAACATTAAATGATGATTCAGGAGCACTAAATATAATAGATATTAGCTTAAAAATAAATAATAAAGACCCAAACCTCTATTTTAATAAGGGTTTATTGTTATTTAAAATGGGCAAAGTAAAAGAGGCTAACCAAAACTGGAAGTTAGCTTCAGATTTAGGCAGTGTAGAGGCTGATAAATTACTTAAGCAATTTGGAAACTAAATAAATTTTAATTTATAGATTTATTACTAGTTCATAATCATACTGTCGCCAATTTTATCTTTAAGCGTGTAATTTTTATCTACATTTTTGATAACGTCTAAAATTACTTGAACATTGCTTACATAAAACGACTGGTTGATGTTTTGAAACTCGTCTGTTTCTTTATGGTAATCTTTATGGTCTTCTACACCAAAATAGATAAACGGTATTTTCTTAGCGTAAAAAGAACCCTGGTCACTTTGGTAAGTCCAATCATCGTTTCCTAATTTAGGGTCATCATGACCAAAAAGAACTTTTGTTATTTTACTGGTAGTGAAAATATACTTTTTAAGCTCGGGGAAAGGAAATGTACCACAAGCATAAAGCTCGTTTTTGTCACTCCTGCTAATCATATCCATATTGATATTAATCTTGATTTTGTCTAACGCAACAGGCGGATTTGCCACAAAATATTTAGAACCTTGTAAGCCCATTTCTTCGGCATCAAAAGTGGTAAATATTAACGTATGCTCGGGTTGGTTTTTTGAATAATACTCGGCGAAAGCCAAAACAGCTGCAACACCGCTAGCGTCATCATCTGCGCCGTTAAAAACTTTTCCGTTAATAATGCCTAAATGATCATAATGCGCAGAAATAACCATTACTTGCTCCGTTTTTCCTTTAATATAACCTACAATGTTGGTTCCATTTATGCTTTTTCCGCCTCTAGCTTTAAATGTAAATGGCATTTTATAGCTGTTGTTAAAAGTTTCTAATTTTAAATCAGCAAACCTTTTAATGATGAAGTCGGCAGCCATTTCTGCGCCTTTGGTTTCGGTTTTTCTTCCTTCATATTTATCATCAGAAAGCTCTTTTAAATCGGCTAAAACTTTTGGTTGACTAATTTTTTGAGCGCAAGATGATAAGGTTAAAACGGAAAATGAAAGGATTATAATCGATTTTATATTGAACATCTGATAAATTTTAATTGTAACGTTATTTTAACTGAGATTATTTTTATAAAGTGGTAGTTTAAGTATGATTGATGTTCCTTCTTTATGAACACTTTCTATTGTTATTGAACCATTATTTTTTGCTATCATTTCTTTACAAAGGAATAAACCTAAACCTGTTCCTTTCTCACCTGCTGTTCCTTTAGTACTTTTTATGAGTTGGTCAGAATTAATCTTTTTAATTAATTCTTCTTTTATACCTACGCCATTATCTGTTATTTTAATAACAGCCATATCTGCTTTTTGCAAAACTTCAATTTTTATCAAACCATTTTCTCCTGTAAACTTTATAGCATTATTTAATACATTTTGAATGATAATACCTACATGGTTTTTGTCAGTAAATGCTATTAAATCTTCTTTATTTTCAAAAGAGATGGTTATGTTTTTCTTGATGGCTGCAATATTAAGCAAGTTTATTTTTTCTAAAATAAGTTCTCTCAAAGGATGATAGTTCTGATTGATTGTTAAACCTTCCATCTGACTTTGTGCCCAAGTAAATAAATTCTCTACAGAACTATTCAAATTAATCAATTGAGCTTTTGTGAGTATAACCATTTTTTTTAAATCTTCTTCGGTTAAATCTGCACTATCAAAAAGTTCTAACATCATAATTAATGACGCTAGAGGACTTCTTAAATCATGTCCTAGGATTGAAAATATTTTGTTTTTCTCTTTGTTCAGCGTAATTAAATTGCTGTTTGTTTCATTTAATTCTGCTGTTCTTTGCTCTATCAAGAAAGCCAATTCTTTATTTTTTTGTTCTGATAACAGTTTTAAATCTTCTAATTTCTGAATTTTTAACTGCTCGTTTAATTCTAGCTGGTGCATCAATAAAAGCCGTTGTTCCCTGTACTTATTGCCTAAAGCAAAAGAGAATAGCAGTATTTCTAGAACAACACTTATTCTAAAAAAACTTGGTCCAATTCTTAAAGAGTTTTCAGTATCGTTTATTAAAAATTCAAAGGCAACAAACATTCCACCCAATATCATTGGTAACTCGGCCACTAAAAAAAGTAAGGTTACTCTTCTATTAAACTTTAGATGAGAAACCGTGAAAATTAGAATTAACAATGTTGTAATTAAAGACAACAGGGCTAGTGCTGTGTTTTGCGGCTCATGATAATAATCTTTATAATTGAAGATTAATAAAACTACAGGTAGAATGAAAATATATAAATAATTATTAAGAATTTTTTTCCAAATGCTTTTAGAATAAACTTCAAAATAACTTAGGGCAAATTTAATTGCCGATATATTAAATAAAATGAGGGAAATATCAATAATTACATAATCAACAACGTAGGTTTCTATTTCTAAATTTAAACCTTTTATAAAACTTCTTGCACCCAAAAAAAACAAGAGGCTAAATAAATAGAATAAATAATAAAGATAAGTTTTGTCTCTTAAGGTGATGTAAACTAAAAGGTTAAATATAAAAAAAGTTAAAATTACAACTAACAGCGTGTAGTTTTGATTTGTGTTTCTAATATCTAACAATGATAACTTTTCTCCATTTAAAAGTTCAATTACTATGTCTCCTCCGGGGAAGTTACCATTTACTTTAAGTGCTAATTCAAGCTTTTCTCCTTTAGCTAATTCTATTTTTATGTAGCCTGTTTCTTCTTTTCTACTTAAAGCATCATAGCTAAAGCCATTTCCCGTTACTCCAATTATTTCTTTAGTATCGTAATTATAAAGGGTTAAAGAATCAAGGAAATTAGACTTGATGTAGCAGACAGTTTTTTCGTCTTTAGGATTCACTAAACTAAATAATAACCAATTTATTTTTTGTTTATCTATTTGAAAAGATTTGGGTAGGAGTATATTACTTTGCTTAAAAGCTTGAATAGTTATATCTGCTTTAGCGGTATAGATGATGGAATTAGCAATGAGATCTATTTTTTCATTATTTTCTTTAATGATAATTTCGCTAGCTAGACTTTCTTTTGAAAGAAATATTAAAAACAGAAATGAAAGATAAGTTTTAATAAGAGTGATCTTCATTTATTCCACTAAGTTTACACGAATATAGCGTCTAAAAGTAAAAAAGCTACTGTTAAGTAGCTTTTTTTAATTAAAAGTTAGGTTTTAGAACATATTTATCGTAAAACCTAAATATATGTTCGGCGGCTTCCTGTGCAGTATCTACCAATCTAAATAAATTTAAATCATCTGGGTTAATATTATGTTCTGCTTCTAGCATGTGGTTTTTAATCCAATCTATTAAACCACCCCAATATTCTTTGCCAATTAATACAATTGGGAATTTAGCAATCTTACCAGTTTGTATCAGGGTTAAAGCTTCAAACAATTCATCCATTGTACCAAAGCCGCCAGGTAAACCAATATATCCCTGAGAATACTTCATAAACATCACTTTACGGATAAAGAAATAATCAAATTCTAAGATTTTATCTCTATCAATATATTTATTATGAAACTGTTCAAATGGTAATTCTATGTTTAAACCCACAGATTTACCTCCTGCTTCAAAAGCACCTTTGTTACCAGCCTCCATAATACCCGGACCGCCACCTGTAATAACGCCATAGCCTCTTTCTGTTAATAGGCGTCCCGTTTCCACAGCCATTTCGTAGTATTTGTTGTCTTGTTTGGTTCTGGCAGATCCAAATATGGAAACACAAGGGCCTATTTTTGCTAATTTTTCAAATCCATCTACAAACTCGGCCATTATTTTAAAAATTTGCCACGAGTCTGTTACCTTAATTTCTTGCCACGTTTTATTCTCAAACGCACTTCTTATTTTATCATCACCTGTCATGTTATTTATATTTAAGCAATTTTTGCTTGTTTGTTAGAAATTAGTAATAAACCTATAAAGGTTATCATTCCGTTTATTAGTATCAATTCGTTATCAAATACGTAGCCACCTAACAGCATTTTAGAGTTTTGGTTTAAATAAAAACAAATAGCAGGTGACAACATACAAATTATTGGTACTAATTTATCGTTTACTCCTCTGCTTTTCATCAATAATCCAAAAGAATATAATCCTAATAATGGACCGTATGTGTAAGATGCAACTGTAAATATTGCACTCACTACTGCTTTGTTATTTACTTCGTTAAACAGTATCACGGTTAAAAACATCAAAAGAGAAAAACTAATATGTACAATATGTCTTTGATTGATAGATTTTTTAGAGTTGATGTCTTCTTTTTTGTCAAATCCTAGAAAATCTACACAAAATGATGTGGTAAGGGCTGTTAAGGCAGAATCTGTAGTTGCAAATGTAGCTGCTGTTAGACCCAGCATAAAGACAATAGCTGGCACAATGCTTAAGTGATTCAAGGCTATTTCTGGGAATAGAAAATCTGTTCTTGGGCTTCCAGTAGCGTCAACTGGAATAGCTATACCATTTTTGTTGGCGTAAACATAAAGCAATGCACCTACACTCAAAAAGAATAAATTGATAATTAAAAATATCCCTGTAAAGGTGAACATGTTTTTTTGTGCCTCGCCAATGTTTTTACAACTTAAGTTTTTCTGCATCAAATCTTGATCTAAACCGATCATGGCAATGGTTACAAACATACCGCCTATAATTTGCTTACTGATGTGAAATTTATTACTCAAGAAATCATTCATAAAAAAGATTTTAGAATAACCCGACGTTTTGATGGTTTCAAAAGCTTCTACAAAACCCAAATCAAGACTGGAACATATAAAATAGATGGTTAAAATTACAGAAAGCACCAAAAACGTTGTCTGTAAGGTATCTGTTATGATGATTGTTTTTAGACCTCCTTTAAAAGTATACAACCAAATTAAGCTTAAAGAAATTAGAACTGTCGCAAAAAACGGAATGCCGTAGCTATCAAAAATAAATTTCTGTAACACAATAACAACTAAGTATAATCTAAATGCTGAGCCAATAGTTCTACTCAACAAAAAGATACCTGCAGCAGTTTTGTAACTTACAACACCCAATCTTCTTTCTATATAACTATATATAGAAGTCAGGTTCATGCGGTAGTAAAGAGGCAATAAAACTGTAGCTACAACTACAAAACCTAACGCATTACCAATCACAAACTGAAAATACTCGAATTGATGTCCGGACAAAGAACCAACTTGTCCGGGGACAGATATAAACGTAACGCCACTTAAGGCGGTGCCAATCATGCCAAATGCAACTAAATACCACTTAGAATTACGGTTTGCAATAAAAAATGTAGTATTATCCGACGATTTCTTGGAGGTGAAAAATGATATCGAAATCAACATTACAAAGTAGCCTATTATAAAGGCTAATAAAATATTTGGCGACATAATTATTTATAATGGTTATTGGTAAGAAACAATAAACAACGCTAATTAGCATTAAATTTTTAATTTAGCAAAATGAATTTTTCCTCTAAACTATTAGAGAATGCTGTAAACGAATTTGGTAGTCTGCCAGGTATAGGGCAAAAAACCGCCTTACGCCTTGTACTACATTTACTTAACCAAGATAAGCAAGTTGTACAACAGTTTAGCGACGCCTTAATTACCTTAAAAGACAATATCAAATTTTGTAAAAATTGTCACCATATTTCTGATTTTGATATTTGCGAAATATGTATAGCTGTTAAAAGAGATCAAAAAACCATTTGTGTAGTAGAAGATAGCAGAGATGTAATGGCAATAGAAAATACCAATCAATATCATGGCATTTACCACGTATTAAATGGTTTAATTTCTCCAATGGATGGCGTAGGTCCTTCTGATTTAACTATAGATTCTTTGGTTAAACGCGTTACTGAAAATGAAATTACAGAAGTTATTTTTGCCCTTAGCGCAACAATGGAAGGTGATACCACTATATTTTATCTGGACAAAAGACTAAAACATGTAGATGTGAAAATTAGTACCCTTGCCCGTGGTATTGCTTTTGGTGGCGAAATAGAATATGCAGATGAATTAACTCTAGGTAGGTCTATCACTACAAGAGTTCCTTATGAAAATGCCTTGACCAAATAAGCTTTGAAAATTTCTATCATCATAGTGAGTTACAACGTTAGTGATTTATTGCAACAAGCATTAGATTCGTTATTAGACGCAACAAAAGATTTGGCATTCGAGATTTTTGTGGTCGACAACAATTCTAAAGACCAAACCGTGATTATGGTTAAAGAAAAATATCCAATGGTTAACTTAATGGTTAACAAGGAAAATATAGGTTTTTCTAAAGCAAACAATCAAGCAATTATTAAAGCTAAAGGAGAATATGTTTTGCTCATCAACCCAGATACCATTACCAGTAAAGACACCATCAAAAAAGTTATTCATTTTATGGATCAACATTCAGATGCAGGTGGTTTGGGTGTACGTATGATTAATGCACAAGGTAAGTTTTTACCAGAGTCTAAAAGAGGATTACCTACACCATGGGCTTCTTTAACCAAGTTTGCAGGTTTAGCAAAACTATTCCCCACTTCTAAGGCTTTTAGTAAATATTACATGGGTTGGATAGGAGAACATCAAACATCAGAAATAGAAATTTTGGCTGGTGCATTTATGATGTTAAATCACCAAGCTTTGAAAAAAATAGGTTTACTAGATGAATCGTTTTTTATGTATGGCGAGGACATAGATCTTTCTTATCGCTTAACTTTAGGAGGATATAAAAATTATTACTTTCCAGAAACCTATATCATACATTTTAAGGGACAAAGTACCCGTAAACTTTCATTGCGATATATCCAAAGTTTCTACGGTGCAATGTTCATATTTGTAAGGAAATATTTTTTAAAGTTTTAAAATGGATTTAAAAGGTAAAGTTGTTGTAATTACCGGTGCCTCTAGCGGAATAGGTAAAGCCTGCGCTTTAGAATGTGCAAAAAGAGGTGCCAATGTAGTTCTGGCGGCAAGGCAGTACGTAGTGTTGTGTAAAATTACCGAAGAAATTTATCAGAAATACAAGGTTAAAACTTTAGCCATTCAAACCGATGTTGCCATTGAAGAAGATTGCAAAGAATTAATTAAACAAAGCATACACGCCATGGGTAAAATTGATATTTTGATCAATAATGCAGGTATTTCTATGCGAGCTTTGTTTAAAGATTTAGATATAGAAGTGTTAAAACGCATCATGGATATCAATTTTTGGGGGGCAGTTTATTGCACTAAATATGCTTTTGATGAGATATTAAATCAATCTGGGTCTATAGTAGGCGTTTCGTCTATTGCAGGTTTTAAAGGTTTACCAGGAAGAACGGGTTACTCGGCTTCAAAATTTGCCATGAATGGATTTTTAGAATCATTAAGGACAGAAAATTTAAAAAACAACATTCATATTATGGTGGCTTGTCCAGGCTTTACAGCATCTAATATCAGAAATGTAGCCTTAAATAGTGAGGCTAAACCACAAGGAGAATCTTCTATGAAAGAAGATAAAATGATGACTGCCGATGAAGTAGCTATCCAAATTGTAGATGGTATTGTAAAACGTAAGCGAGAAATTATTATGACGGGGCAGGGGAAGCTAACTGTTGCCATGCAAAAAATGTTTCCAAAATGGTTAGACAAGTTGGTTTATAATCATTTTAAAAAAGAAAAAGATCCACTTATTAGTTAAATACGTAATTGAAAGCCAAAGTCTAATAGTCTTTAAATACAACAGACTATGGTTATTTAAATTACTGTAAAATGCTAATCAACAATATGATAAATAAATTATTTAACACTATTTTTTTGAAATACTCACTTTCTTTAATCATGATACTTTCTTTTTTAACAACTATTGCAGGTATAAAAATTGAAAAAGATTTGGCTTACGCCGATAAAGGACAACGAAACTTATTAGACATTTACCACAAAGAAGGCAATCAAAAAGCACAAGATGTTATCATTTATATACATGGCGGCTCTTGGCGCTCTGGCGCTAAAGATTCTTATTGGTTCTTAGGAAAGAATTTTGCTAGAAAAGGAAAAGTTTTTGTAGCTATTAACTATCCATTAGCACCAGAATATCAATACGAAACAATGGCTTATGATTGTGCCAAAGCAGTAAAATGGGTAAAAGAGCATATCTCTCAATACGGGGGTAATCCCGATAGGATATTTGTGATGGGGCATTCTGCGGGTGCTCATTTAGGGGCTTTAATTAATCAAGATCCTAAATATTTTGCTAAGGCAGCTATTAAAAATCCTATTAAGGGTATGATTTTAAACGATGCATTTGGACTCAATATTTACCAATACATGAAGCTTCAAATCAATACAGACGATGAATATATTCCTGGTTTTTTACAAGTTTTTAGTAATGATGAAAAAGAATGGGAAAAAGCATCGCCTATATTTACTGTAAATAACATTACAAATCCTTACCTTTTGTTTGCTGGTTCAAAAACTTATGAATCTATAAAAGTACAAACACCAGCCTTTTATCAAGAGCTAAAAAGTAAAAATAAAACTGCTTATTTTGAGATTATAAAAGGCAAAAAACACATTGGTATGATTACTCAAATGATTTTTGGATGGAATAAGATGTATGATAAAATAATCGATTTTATAGATAAAAGTTAATCTATTAAACCAAAGTATAATCACTCACTTTAGATAAGTCTATGGTAAATACGCCTTCTTTATTTGGCGCAATAATACTATCAAACTTAGCGCCGAACACAATTTCATTTGGTTTGTAAGATGTTCTAGAATGTACGTTCTGTGAAAAACTGTCGTCAAAAGCCTTCATCATAATCAAAAATTCAGCTTCTCCATCTTTCAAATCCTGAATAGATAAACCAAATAATGGGCTATCTTCATTTAATGGATGCACTAAGGTCCAGCTTAAAATCAATAAATTAATATTACTTAATTCTAAAGTTAAAGAGATAAATTTTCTAACAGATAGATTGTTTTCCACCTTATTAATACTCAGCATTAAACTTAAATTAAGCTCAATTAATTGGTTAGTTCTAAAATTAGCCAGCCTAAACATATAAGCCTCCCCGTCTTTAAAAGGTGCTTTTAAGATATTTTTGCTGTAAATAATCTTAGCCGATGGCATGCTAAAACGTCCATACAGCAAACCAGTAGCCATAGCAAAAGCCAATAAACCTATCATAGATTCAAAGGCAGCCACTCCACTTGTTGCAAATCCAGACGGACTTAAATGCCCATAACCCACAGTAGATATGGTTTGTGCAGAAAAAAAGAAAGCGTTAGCAAACTGATCTAAGCTGGTTTGTCCATTGGCCCCTCTTAAATTTTCTATTCCTAACAGTAGATAAATAAATGCGAAAATTACATTAATAATTAAGTAGAAAAATATAATCATTGTTCAAAACTTACCCCACGACATGTAAATTAAAGAACCGTAAGCCTCATGTGGCTTAAAAAAAGGCAGTCCTTTTCTCCTTACATTAGCACTACCATCTTTATTTAGTAACCTTTGATTATTGGTTGTAGGATTACTACCAAAGCCAGTTCCATCGTTATCTATTTTTACTTTTTTTATATCAATCATAATTTATTATCCTTTAAACTAAAATCTTCTACCTCAAACCATTCATCTTAATCCTCCCATTAAAATTAAGCTAATTTGCTTTTTATTTTTGGGTTATTTAAAATTTTACGATATTTGCATCATAAGAAATGAAAATTAATCAATTAAATATAATCTGGTGGTGGCATTACGAAAAATCGTAAGGCAAATCCCTATTTTATTTTAAATATCAATATTTTAAAAGGGTTGCCATTTGGTAACCCTTTTTTTGTGCTTAATCCATTAAAACTACATGAAAGCGATTTTAAATCACTTATTCGATCAAAAAACCTTTAATAAAACAGAGTCTAAAGAAATATTAAAAAATATAGCTTTAGGTAAGTATAATGTATCGCAAATGGCTGCATTTATGACGGCATATGGAATGCGCAGCATTACCGTAGACGAATTGCAAGGTTTTAGAGATGCCATGTTAGAGCTTTGTTTACCCATAAATTTAACATCCGAGTTTAACTTAATTGATTTATGTGGCACAGGCGGCGATGGGAAAGATACTTTTAATATATCTACACTAGCGTCTTTTGTAGTCGCAGGTGCAGGTTATAAAGTGGCAAAACATGGTAATTACGGCGTTTCTTCTGGCTGCGGCTCTTCTAACGTAATGGAATATTTAGGGTATCAATTCACCAATTCGGAAGATATTCTTAAGAAATCGCTGAACCAAGCTGGCATTTGCTTTTTACATGCGCCATTATTTCACCCCGCTATGAAAACCGTTGCACCCATCAGGAGAGAATTAGGTGTAAAAACTTTCTTCAATATGCTAGGGCCAATGGTAAATCCAGCGCAACCTCAAAATCAAATAGTAGGTGTGTTTAGTTTAGAATTAGCTCGTTTGTATGCTTATTTATATCAACAATCAGATAAAAAATATACTATTGTACATGCCTTACAAGGTTATGATGAAATTTCTTTAACCTGCGATTTTAAAACTTTTTCGAACATTGGCGAACAAATCTATACCATTAATAGTTTAGGATTTGAAGAGATTGATGCCGCTTCCATTACCGGAGGAAGTACGGTAGAAGAGTCAGCCAAAATATTCCAATTGGTATTAGAAAATAAAGCAAGCCAAAATCAAAAAAACGTAGTTTTATGTAATGCAGCAATGGCAATTAAAACTATGAATCCAGATTTAAGCTTTGCCGATTGTTTTTACCAATCAGAAAAATCTCTGGTGGATGGTTTAGCATTAAAATCTTTTCAAAATTTATTAGCAATTAATAATTAAATGGAGTTAGCAATTAAAGTATGTGGAATGAAATACGCTGATAATATTAAAAAATTATCAGCCATTAAGCCCGATTTAATGGGTTTTATATTTTATCCACCTTCTAAAAGATTTATAGGTTTAGAATTTTTAAAAACAGATTTAGTCGATATTTCCTCGCAAATTATTAAAACCGCAGTTTTTGTAAACGCTCACTTACATGAAGTACTAGAGTTTAGTAAAATGTATGGGATGCAGGCGGTACAATTACATGGTAACGAAAGTTCGGATTTTTGTAAAGCAATCAAAAACGAAGGTTTTACGGTTTTGAAAGCTTTTGGTATAGATGCCCAATTTGATTTCACAACTTTAGCGCCTTACCTAGATGTGGTAGATTTCTTTTTGTTTGATACTAAAACAGATTTACATGGCGGCTCTGGAGAAACTTTTAGTTGGCGTATTTTAGATAATTACGAATATAAAAAACCGTTTTTTTTAAGCGGAGGTTTAAGTTTAGTAAATCTAGATTCCATTAAAAATATTAACCATGAATACTTTTACGGGGTAGATTTAAACTCTAAATTTGAGTTAGAACCCGGTTTAAAAGACATAGAACAATTAACACAAGCATTTAATTTAATTAGAAATTAAAACATAAAAATATGAATTATAGTGTAAACGAAAATGGATATTACGGCGATTTTGGTGGAGCTTACATCCCAGAAATGCTTTATCCAAATATAGAGCATTTAAAAAACGAATATTTAAACATCATTGCTCAGCCAGAATTTAAGAAAGAATTTGAAAGCTTACTAAAAGATTATGTAGGCAGACCTTCGCCTTTATTTTTAGCAGAGCGATTATCTAAAAAGTATGGCGCAAAAATTTACCTTAAAAGGGAAGATTTAAATCACACTGGTGCTCATAAAATAAATAACACCGTCGGACAGATTATCCTAGCAGAAAAGCTGGGTAAGAAAAGAATTATTGCCGAAACCGGAGCAGGGCAGCATGGTGTTGCAACAGCAACCGTTTGCGCTTTAAAAGGCTTAGAGTGTATCATTTACATGGGCGAAGTTGACATCAAACGTCAGGCGCCAAACGTTGCTCGCATGAAAATGATGGGTGCTAAAGTTGTGCCAGCAACATCAGGTAGTAAAACCCTAAAAGATGCTACCAACGAAGCCATGCGAGATTGGATTAATAACCCTGTTGATACACATTATATCATAGGTTCTGTGGTAGGTCCACACCCTTATCCAGCAATGGTTTCTCTTTTTCAATCGGTAATTTCTGATGAAACCAAAAAGCAATTGCTAGAACAAACTGGCAACGCATTACCTACACACGTTTTAGCTTGCGTTGGTGGTGGAAGTAATGCAATGGGTATGTTCTACCATTTCTTAGATGATGATGGCGTTAGATTAATTGCAGCAGAAGCAGCTGGTTTAGGGGTAAATTCTGGACATTCAGCGGCTACTTCAATACTAGGAAAAGAAGGTGTTTTGCATGGTTCGCGTACGCTTGTAATGCAAACAGAAGACGGACAAGTTACAGAGCCTTACTCTATTTCTGCGGGTTTAGATTATCCTGGAATTGGTCCGCAACATGCGCATTTACACAAAACTAAAAGAGTAGAATATGTAAGTATTACCGATGCTGAAGCGATGGACGCTTGTTTGTTACTTTCTAAAATGGAGGGAATTATTCCAGCCATAGAAACAGGACATGCTTTGGCACAACTAGAAAAAATTACTTTTAAACCTGATGATGTAGTGGTAATTTGCCTTTCTGGTAGAGGAGATAAAGATTTAGATATCTTCATGCAATATTTTAAATTAAACGATTAAGATTAGAGATTAGAAAATAATTTGTGCGTTTTAACACGCTTTATGCTCATACGCCTTCAGGCCTTAGGCTCAAGGCAGGTATCCGCTTCAATCGTTAACGCAAAAAAATCACATAAAATCCAAATTTTAGGTTAAAAATTATTTTCAACTTTACATCTTAAGTTTTTCAAAGTACACACCAATAAAAATGAACAGATTACAACAACTTTTTCAAAATAAAAAAGAAAATATATTATCTATCTATTTCACGGCAGGCTATCCAGAAGTAGGAGCTACCCTTATAATTGCAGAGGCTTTAGAAAAAGCTGGTGCCGATTTTTTAGAGATAGGTTTTCCGTATTCCGACCCTTTAGCCGATGGACCTGTGTTACAAAATAGTTCGCAAGTAGCAATAGAAAATGGAATGACATTACAAGTACTTTTTGAGCAATTGAAAGAGCTAAGAAGTCGGGTTTCTATTCCAATTTTATTAATGGGCTATGTGAATCCCATGCTTCAATTTGGCGTAGCTAATTTTTGTAAGGCTGCTGCCGATGCTGGAATAGATGGCGTTATTGTTCCCGATTTACCGTTATACGAATATGAAGAGTTGTATAAGGATGAGTTTATTAAAAATGGTTTAAGTAATATATTTTTAGTAACACCACAAACTTCTCCAGAAAGGATAAAGAAAATTGATGATTTATCTAACGGATTTATCTACCTGTTATCATCATCATCTACTACGGGCAAAGCCTTAGATGTATCTGATGCTATTGGCGATTATTATAAAAAAGTAAAAGCCATGAATTTAAAAAATCCACTAATTATTGGATTTGGTATTTCTGATGCAACAAGTTTTAAAAGAGCAAGTCTTTATGCTAACGGTGCAATTGTAGGAAGTGCTTTTGTTAAAACCTTAGATAATAAAGAAGACTACTTAAGTCATATTCCAGAATTTATTAGAAAAATTAGAGGCTAACCTCTAATTTTTCTTTTCCTAAATATTTTTCCGACTTTTCTGTTTGCTCTATTTTAACTGGAGATTGTTTTTTGCTTAAATAATTTAAGAAAATATATCCAGCAGCAGCGGATATGATAGAGGCAATTAGAATGGAAAACTTTGCTTCTAACTGAAATAATGGAGATGCGAAGGATAATATAGAAACGAATATTGACATCGTAAATCCTATACCGCCTAACATAGCTACGCCAGATATTTGTTTCCAACTTGCCGATCTAGGTTTTTTAGCGATTTTTAATTTGATAGCAATCCAAGATGCTAAAGTAATACCCAAAGGTTTACCTATAAATAAACCGGCAATAATTCCTAAACCTAACGGATTAGTAAGCCCAGAAACCATTCCAGATTCAAATTTTATATTGGTATTAGCCAAAGCAAATAAAGGCATAATAACATAGCTTACAGGATTACTCAATAAATGCTCTAATTTTTCTAATGGAGAACGCTTTCTCTTAGCGCTTGTAGCAGGAATAGCAATTGCAGTTAAAACACCTGCAATAGTTGCATGTATGCCGCTATGGTGAATTAAGTACCAAAGTACAATACCAGGGATGATATAAAACACTAATTTTCTAACGCCAAAATAGTTTAACGCCATTTGAAACGCAAATACACCTGCAGCTAATAATAAATAGGTAAAGTGTAAGTCTGCAGTGTAGAAAACGGCAATAACTAAAATAGCTCCTAAATCATCTACAATAGCTAAAGCAGTTAAGAATATTTTTAATGATGCAGGAACTCTACTTCCTAAAACAGATAAAATACCAATTGCAAACGCAATATCTGTAGCCATCGGAATTCCCCAGCCTTTTGCACTATCTGTACCAATATTGATTAAGAAATACAAACCAGCAGGTATTACCATGCCTCCAATTGCAGCCACAATAGGCAAAGAAGCTTGCTTTACAGATTTTAACTCTCCGTCTAAAACCTCTCTTTTAATTTCTAAACCAACATACAAAAAGAAAATAGCCATCAGGCCATCGTTTATCCAGCTTAAGGAAGTGAAGTTTAAATCGATACCAGCAAATTCACTGCCTAATTTAAAATTTAATAAAGCAGAAAAATGAGCTCCCAAACTAGAATTTGCAACTAAAATTGAGATTAAAACACAAAAAATTAGAATAATTCCCGCTTTAGACTCGGTTTCTAGAAATTTTTGATAAAGTTTTTTGCTTATTGTAGTCATTCTCTAGAATTTTTATTATAAATATTCACTAAAATAATGAAAAAATAATAAAATTTGCACAATGACAACTATATGCTTTAAAAATTATAAATTTTATAATTTTAATTTGTATTTAAGCTAAAAAAGAGGAAAATAATTAGTTTAATTCCGAATTTTATAATCTATTCTTTTATGATTGCTCTCTTTTTAGTTTTACCTAATATGCTAAGTATTGTATATCCTAAAATACCAGCGCTAACAGATGCAATTAAAATGGAGAACTTTGCCTGAATTTGAGAGGAAGGGTCTTCCAAAGAGAGTAATGCTATAAAAATAGACATCGTAAAACCAATACCAGCTAATAAACCAATACCACCTATTTGAGACCAATTGGCCATGCTGGGTAAATTGCTAACTTTTGATTTTACAGCAATCCAAGAAAAGGATAGAATACCTAATGGTTTGCCAATCATCAAACCACAAATAATAGCAAGGCTTAGTCCAGATGTTATATTTGTTACCATACTAGATTCAAACCTAATATTTGTATTTGCAATAGCAAAAATTGGCATAATGATAAAGTTAACTGGTTTAGTTAGCATATGCTCTAATTTTTCTAGAGGAGATTCTTCTTCAATCGTATTTGTAGGTATAGTGAAGGCTGTTAAAACTCCAGCAATTGTTGCATGAATACCGCTGTGGTGAACGAAATACCAAATAAATATTCCTGGGACAATATAAAAAACAAGTTTCTTAACCCCAAAGTAGTTAAAGGCTGCTAACATAACCAATATTAAACCAGCGTATAATAAATTGTTGAAATGTAAATCGCTACTGTAGAAAACAGCAATTACCAATATCGCTCCTAAATCATCTACAATAGCCAAAGCTGTTAAAAATATTTTTAAAGAGTTTGGTACTTTGTCTCCTAACATAGAGACAATGGCAATAGCAAAAGCAATATCTGTTGCCATAGGAATTCCCCAACCATGACCAGTTTTTTCTGAGCTATCTATAAGTATATATATTAATGCAGGCAATAACATTCCTCCTAATGCAGCTATAATAGGTAAACTTGCATTTTTAATACTAGAAAGTTCACCCTCTACCAATTCTCTTTTGATTTCTAAACCCACCATTAGAAAAAAGATTGCCATTAAGCCATCATTTATCCAGAGTAAGATACTGTAATTGAGTTCTATATATTCGTTTTCAAACCCAATCATCTGGCCAAGTAAAGCATTAAAACCATCTCCTAAACCAGAGTTTGCTATTATTAAACTCAATACTACACACAACATCAAGATAATTCCTCCTGTAGATTGTGAAGCAAAAAAGTTTTTGAATGGTTTTAAATTAATAATATTTGCCATAGTTGCTAAAATACTAAAATTGGAGTTTTAAACTTAAAATAGTAAAGGTTATAAGGAGTAAAAGTTTACTTATGTAATAATTCTGACAAATGAAATGCCATTTTTTAAGTTTATATCCATTTATATTTAGCTATTGAAATATTAGCGCAAAAAAAAGTCCTTTAATTAAATAAAACAACTATTTAATTAAAGGACTTGTATTAAGAATTGAATTACTTATTGTTTTACAATTTTTATCGAGTAGGAATTGTCTTTACCTTTTAAATTTAAGATATAAATACCTTGATTTAGATATTTAAGGCTATTATTTAATAACTGATTAGAAGTACTTATTTTATCATAATTACTAAACATCACTCTTCCATCTAAACCAGTTAAAGTTAATTCGTATTTTTCATTGGTGCTATTTTCTTCATCTAACATAATGGTAAAGCCATCTCCTTTAACCGGGTTTGGATAAATTGATAATTTTCTATTATTAATCTTTAAATCTTTACCTAAAGAAGTAGAGGTCGACCAAGTATATCTTGTTAAAATTGGATAATGATCAGAAACGGTATTGTAATTATCGGGTGAAACTACCGCTGTAACATTAGAAAGTACATCAGCACTACTATTAATATAGTAGTCTTTCATTTCATTGGAAACGATGGCATGGTCAACTACATCATTATAGCCTACAATAGATTTTTTGCCAGCAATACTTAACGAAAGCGTTACCGGAAAATATCTTGTTGCATCATCTACAATTATTTTATAAGAGGAAGCAGGGTAACTGGTACCTGCCTCGGCTTGTGTAGATATCGTTTGATCTAGGTCGTCGTTAAAATCGCCTAAAATAATAAAGTTGTCATTAGGCTCATTTGCATCTAAAAATGCTTTCAATAAAGTAGCACCATCTTTTCTTTTGGTATAAGATCCAGTGCTAGTTTCTGCCTTGGCATGTATGGTAATAAAATTAATTTTCTTAGTGATTCCATTTAGGGTTACGTTAGCTTGCATCTCAAAAGGAAACCTGCCTGATGACCATGCTGCATAAGCAGGGTCTGAACTGATTGTGGTAAACAATAATCCTCTTGTGGTAATGGGACTAATTACAGACTTGCGGTAAATAAAACCTAATTTTTGGCCGTTTTTGTAATTTCCTGATGCTGTATTAGAAGCACTAGTGGTAAATGTAGAAACATAATATCCATATTCTGATGTTGTTGCTCCTATTTGCTCTGCAACTTCTTTAAATGCTAAAGTATCTACAATTTCTGCGATACAATAAATGTCGGCATCTAAAGTTTTCATTATTTTGATGGTATTTAGTTTTTGCTTAACATCATCTGATGGGCCATTAGTGCCTGCAAACCATTCTAAATTCCAGTTTACAACTTCTAACGTATTAGCATAATTAAAGGTATTACCACTTAATGTAACTAAGTTCTGACTTGTTGCGCCATAAGCAAAATTTAAATTAGCACTATAAGATAAAGAGGTTTGAGTTGGCGAAAATTTAACTGTAACTGATTTTGCAGTGTTTAATTCTGCCAAAGTATAGGTTAAGGTAGATGAAAAACCGGTTCCATCTTTAGAGATGCTAAACGGAGGTGCAGTTGTTAAAGTTAAGTTTTCTACAAAATTTGCGGGAGTAAAAGTGAAAGTTTGATTGGTATTGCTTCCGCTGATAACCGAACCAAAATTGACAGAACCTGAGCTAACTGTGATTTGGGGTGGGGCAGGAGTGCTTGAGTTTTCTAAAAGAAAATCATCTACGCTCCATCTTGCAGCACTTGTTGCCGAGGAAGTGTAAACAATAGCGATATATACTGCCGCTTGTTTGTATGGTGTTAGTGATATATTTTCAGATTTTGTCCATACATCAGAATTACTAGCTGGGAATTTACCATCTAATAAAACCCATGTAGCGGCAGAAGGGTTGCTTGTGCCGTCATAATTTGTAGAAACATATAATTTTAATAGGTCTCCGTTAAATCTTACCCTAGTGTGAAAAGATAATAAAGGATTTGCAGTATTGGTTAAATCATATTTAGGAGAAATTAACCAATCTTCGTTCACTTGTGCCGAACCCGCAAAACCATTCATTTGTAAACCTAAATCTGTACTTGTTCCTGTGCCGGGGTAAGTACGACCAAAATCTGTGCAAGACCATACTTGAGCTCCACTTACGCTAAATTGAGTAAAACCACTAGATAAAGTGTTACCCGTAGCTACACAGTTATTAAAATTATAAGTCTGATTTAAAACTCCATTTGCAGCAGGAGCGCTAGCCGTTTGTGTAGTAAAACTCCAAGTAGTGTTATTAGTGATTCCTGCAAAGCTATTATTTGCTAAGTCTTTAAATGCTGTATTTGGAATATTAATTGCGTAATTTTTTGATGCAACTAAAGTACTAGAAAAAGTTGCCTTAGTACCGCTTAACACTACTTGCGCATTGGTTACATCTATGGTAGTACTGCTGTTATCTGTTAAATTATTAATAATAATGTTTCCTGTTCCTTTGGCAATAGGCTCAGAAAATGTAATTTCTAACGGACTAGTTATAGAAATATTTGTGCTATTGTTGCCAGGATTTAAAGTTGCAAGCGTTGGAGGAGTCACATCTGGCGTTGAAACACCACCAGAAAAACTTAAAGAAAAATTGTCTATGGCAGATGTTGGTCTGTTGCTACTTCCACTTGTTGCAGAAAGGGTAGTAATTCTGATCCAAACCTTATTACTAGAGTTATCTAAAACGGTCCCAAAATTAACATTAATGGTATTGTTGCTGAAAGAATTTCCGCCAGTTGTTAAAGTTCCTGTCGCGGTGGCGGCTGTAAAACTTGATGGCGTATCTCCAAATCCGTAGTCAACTTGCCAAGTTGTTATTCTTGGTGAAGTATCATCTAAAGATTGTAATTTAAAACTCAATGCAAAACCAGTTTTACCGCTTGTATTGGCTAATTGAAAAATAAATGCAGCGCCAGGGTCGCCGTTAGAACCAGATTGCCTAACACTTAGAGCTCTGTTAGTAGCATTGCTTTGTGCTGTTGCATCGGCAGAACTTGTTAAACCTTCTGCAGAAGCAGAATTTCTAAAACCAGATGAGGTTATATTCCATGCTGTTTTTCCAATAGCTAAAGCAGCATCTGTTCCTAAATTTGTAGAAGTAGCACCAAATCTAGTAGAGAATCCCGTAGAGAGACTTGTACCAATGTTGTCAAAATTCTCTAAATATGGAGAAGTTCCTAAAGTTACCTGCGCTTCTGTGCTATTGATACAAAATATCATTAGCGAGGTTGAAATTAGACTTTTTAATAGTACATTTTTAATCATTTAATTTATTATTTAGTTTGCAAAGTTATTATTAGTCAAGTTACTTAATGCTAACCTAGTGTGAATTTTATAGATAAGTTTTGAACATTTTAAATGATATCATCAATATTTCCTTTACCATATCTAATCACTTCTAATTCTCCACTTGTACAGTCTATTACAGTAGAAGGAATGTTGTGTCCATAACCACCATCAATTACTAAATCGACCTTATCTTGGTATTTTTCAAAAATTAATTCAGGGTCGGTGGTGTATTCAATAATCTCATCCTCATCATGTATGGAGCTAGATAAAATTGGGTTTCCTAATTTTTTAACAATTTGTCTAGCAATATTATTGTCAGGTACTCTTATTCCAACTGTTTTTTTATTGCTAGATAATAGTTTAGGTACATTATTATTAGCGTTAAATATAAAAGTAAAAGCTCCAGGTAATGCTTTTTTTAATATCCTGAAAATGGTATTGTCTATAGGTTTGATATAGTCAGATATATGACTTAAATCATAACAAATAAAAGAGAAATTCGCCTTTTCTGGTTTAATGCCTCTTAGCTTAGCAATTCTTTCTATTGCTTTTTGATTAGTAATATCGCAACCAAGTCCGTAAACAGTATCTGTAGGATAGATAATAATTCCTCCCTTTTTTAAAACATCCACTATTTGTTCTAAAATTTTTTCGTTTGGATTTTCTTCGTAAAGTCTAATTAACATGACTTGGGCGTATGAGTGTATTTAAGTAAATGATTGATTGTGATTATTGAAATAAAGCTAAAATTCTCAACAAGCTTTTGATTCCATATTTTAACATGTTAAACAAAGATATACTTAATATATGAACCTTGATTGTGAATAATATGTATACTATTTAATACATATTTTTGGATTTGGTTTTATCCTTATATTCGAAAAACGAAGTTTTTAATGATTTTAGTAATTCTAAAATTTTTGGCATTTGAATGGCATAAGATTAAATAACCAAATTCACAATTATGAAAACTATAAACGTAAACACATTGTCGTTAAATTTCGATCTAACTTTAGTTAATATCATTAGTGCTGATTTAAAAAAACATCATGAAAATTTAAAAACTCAATTTTTAAATTTAATTGTTAAAGAATTTGACCGCGAACTTTTTGATATTATATCAAACGATTTAAGTATAAAAAAATTCGGCTTTAGCGGTCCTGAAATCGCGAAAGCAAGTTAATAAAATATAAAAAAAACCCATTCTATTGTTTAGAATGGGTTTTTTTATTTGTAATAAAATTACAGTGCAGCAGTTTAATCCATCATTGTAGAATCCATCATTGTAGCGTCTGCCATTGTGGAATCCATCATGGTAGAATCCATCATGGTAGAGTCCATCATACTAGAATCTGTTGTTTCTTCTGTAGCTTTATCTGAATTACAAGCAACTACTGATAACGATACGGCTAAAGCTAAAAAGCTTAATTTGAAAATATTTTTCATTTGAATTTTTTTAGTTTTATGATTTATTTTAGTAAATATAAAATTTATTTCACAAAACTTAAATAATGCGCTTATTTTTTGGCGTTCAAAGTATTATATGTAGGAATTATTATAAAAATTAGCTTGGAATGTAATTTCCATCAATTATTGTTAGTTCAAAATATTAATTTCTGTTAACTTTTATGATAAATTTATTAATTTAGGATTATATTCAAAATAATGGAAACGGCATTTATTATATTAGGTTTTGTAGTTTACTTTGGTTTTAAAATTTATAAAAATTTTAAAGCTGAAATGGATAAGGCAAAATTAAGAGCAGAACAACAAAAAAAAGAGCAAGCAAAAGCAAATTCTAATATAGAATCATTAAAACAATTTGATGGTAGGGAACATATCGAATCTAAAAAAGAAGAGGCTAAACAACGTAGAAATGTATTAGATGCTTTGAAAAGTAAAAAAGTAGCTTTAGATTATTACAATCCTGAAAATCCTGCGGAAGAAGTTGTTGCAAACAGATTAATTCATGAACCGCACCATCATGAGTTTAAAACAGTAGAGCTGGTAGAAAAAAATGAGTTTCAATTTGATTTAAGACAAGCCATTATTCAACAAGCTATATTAGAACGACCTAAATACTAATATTTCAAGCTGCTAGTTTGTCATCGCAAACAACAAAAATTAATTTATTATCCAATTTGGTTTAATAAATATAAACTCTATATTTGCACCTTATTTTAAAAATTAAATTTTAACCATGTACGCAATAGTAAATATAGCAGGACAGCAATTCAAGGTTGCTAAAGACCAGCATCTTTTTGTACACAGATTACAAGGTGATGAAGGCGCTAGTATTGAATTTGACAATGTATTATTGGTAGAAAACGAAGGTAAATTTACAGTGGGTGCTCCATCTGTAAAAGGTGCTAAGGTTTCAGCTAAAATCGTGTCTCATTTAAAAGGTGATAAAGTAATCATTTTCCACAAAAAGAGAAGAAAAGGATATAAGAAGAAAAACGGTCACCGTCAATTTTTCACAAAAATCCAAATTGATAGCATTTCAATTTAATTAACAGAGTTAAAATTCACTAATTTTAAATTAGTAAAATAGATATAAACCATGGCACATAAAAAAGGAGCTGGTAGTTCTAATAACGGTAGAGAATCGCAAAGTAAGCGTTTAGGTATCAAAATTTTTGGTGGTCAAGCTGCTATTGCTGGTAACATTATTGTTCGTCAGCGTGGTACTAAGCACCATCCAGAAAAAAATGTAGGTATAGGTAGAGATCATACACTTTTCGCTTTAATAGACGGTAAAGTTGCTTTCAGAAAAAGAGCCGATAACAAATCTTACGTTTCTGTTTTTCCTTTTGACTTTTCTAAACCTATCAAAACTACAGCTGCACCAGTAGAAAAAGTTGAAGCTAAAGTAGAAGTTGTTAAAGAAGAAAAAGTAGCAAAACCAAAAGCTGTAAAGAAAGAAGTTGTAGCTACAGAAGAAGTTAAAGAAGTTAAAAAAGCACCTGCAAAGAAAGCAGCTAAAAAAGCTGATGACGCAGAAACTGCTGAATAATATTTAAATTTTTTTTATTAGAAGTCTCGAAACTATAAGTTTCGGGACTTTTTTGTTTTATCTATTTTAGGAAAAAATCATAAATCGATTTTCAATATATCACCTAAAGAAAGAGACGATTTTTTCTAATCATCTCCTCAGTTATCATTGATTGTTATATTAAACTAAGTCGTACCGACCTAGGTTCATGACCTTGTTCCAAGCGGCAATAAAATCGTGGACAAATTTATCTTTACCATCATTACAAGCATAAACTTCGGCTATCGCCCTTAACTCGGTGTTAGAACCAAAAATCAAATCAATTCTTGTACCTGTCCATTTTAACTCACCTGTTTTTCTATCTCTACCTTCAAATAGGTCTTGAGCATCAGAAGTCGCTTTCCAAGTGGTACCAAAATCTAGTAAGTTTAAGAAATAATCATTTGATAATACTCCTTTTTGATGTGTGAAAATTCCATGTTCAGATTGATTATAATTAGCATTTAAAGCCCTCATCCCGCCAACCAAAGCAGTCATTTCTGGCACTGTTAAGGTTAATAATTGCGCTTTATCAATCAGTAAGTCTTCTGCAGACGCTTTTGTATTGTTTTTTTGATAGTTTCTAAAGCCATCTGCAAGTGGTTCTAGAGCTTCGAAAGATCCGATATCAGTTTGAGACAAAGAAGCATCGGCTCTACCAGCTGTAAATGGAACTTTAACATCAAATCCACCATCTATAGCAGCTTTTTCTACAGCTGCACAACCAGCAAGTACAATTAAATCTGCCAAGGAAACTTTTTTTCCGTTCGATTGATGATCATTAAAGTCGATTTGTATTTTCTCTAATGCGTCTAAAACTGCTGATATTTTAGAAGAACCATTGACCTCCCAATAAATTTGTGGAGCTAATCTAATTCTTGCCCCATTTGCACCACCTCTTTTATCAGAATCACGGAAAGTAGATGCAGAAGCCCATGCAGTAGAAACCAATTGAGAAACACTTAATCCGGCAGAAAGAATAATGGCTTTTAAATTATCGATATCAACATCGTTAACCAATTCATGGTCTACTGCTGGAATAGGGTCTTGCCAAATTAATTCTTCAGCAGGTACCTCTGCGCCTAAATAGCGATCGATAGGACCCATATCGCGATGAGTTAATTTGAACCATGCTCTTGAAAAAGCATCTGCAAACTCCGCTGGATTCTCGTAAAAACGACGAGAAACCTTCTCATAAGCAGGGTCTAATCTTAAAGCTATATCTGTAGTTAACATAAATGGAGCATGCTTCTTAGTTGCATCATGAGCATCTGGAACTGTGCCAGCTCCACCGTTATTTTTTGGTTTCCACTGATGAGCGCCAGCCGGACTTTTATCTAACTCCCATTCAAATCCAAAAAGGTTCTCGAAATAATTATTACTCCATTGGGTAGGAGTTGTTGACCAAGCACCTTCTAAACCACTGGTAATGGTATGAGCTCCATTTCCGGGTCCGAAACTATTTTTCCATCCTAAACCTTGTTCTTCTATGGGTGCGCCAGCTGGTTCTCTTCCAATGTATTCGTTAGGGTCGGCTGCACCATGCGTTTTACCAAAAGTATGTCCACCTGCTATTAAAGCAACAGTTTCTTCATCATTCATGGCCATGCGGGAAAAAGTCTCTCTAATATCTTTTGCAGACCCCAGCGGATTAGGGTCGCTATTTGGACCTTCTGGATTTACATAAATTAAACCCATTTGTACTGCAGCTAATGGCTTTTCTAATTCGCGGTTGCCAGAATATCTTTCATCACCTAACCACTCTGTTTCTGATCCCCAATACGCATCCTCTTCTGGCTCCCAAATGTCTTCTCTACCTCCAGCAAAACCGAAAGTTTGTAAACCCATCGACTCTAAAGCACAGTTTCCAGTTAAAATCATTAAATCGGCCCAAGATATTTTTTGTCCATATTTTTGTTTTATAGGCCATAATAACAGCCTCGCTTTATCTAAGTTTGCGTTATCTGGCCAGCTATTTAAAGGAGCAAATCTTAAAGTTCCTGCTCCTGCACCTCCACGTCCGTCTGCAATACGGTAAGTTCCTGCACTATGCCAAGCCATCCTGATGAAAAATGGACCATAATGACCATAATCTGCTGGCCACCAATCTTGCGAAGTGGTCATTAATTCTTTAATATCTTTTTTTACGGCACCTAGATCCAAAGATTTAAACGCTTCGGCATAATTAAAATCTTTATTTAGGGGATTAGAAAGCGATGATTGCTGTCTTAGTATATTTAGTTTCAATTGGTTTGGCCACCAATCTCTGTTAGAAGGTCCAGCACCAGCAACCGGTTTTACAGCTGCAACGTGGTTAAATGGGCATTTTGCATCACTATCGTTGTTCATGTCATAAACTTTGGAGCCTTGATCTTCATTAGAATGATTTTTTGAATTCTCTTCCATGATTTTATTTATTTTGGTTATGAATTCCCAATTTACGATTTTCATCATAAAAATTTTATCTATAATGATGATTATATTATAGTTATGATCTGTAGTTTTTAATTGGATTAGAATGGTTTAGAGAAAAGGTGTGCTGAATACGTTTAGAGATGATTTTGTTGGCCGAGCGGGAGACAAAATCTTCACTTTGTGATTTGTAATTAAATTAAGGGATTTTACTTTCTCTTTTGCGTTAGGTACTGTCCAAAGGTTCGAAGTACTCCTTCGGAGACTCTTTCGGAGAAGCGACATCCTTGCTCGCCTAGTCAATTAGCATTGCAAAAAAGGTATTTTGTAAAGCCCATTATTCCGATGGCTATCGGAACGCCCAAATGATACTTTAAACCATTATTTTATTTTAAATGATTTAATCAAAAAACTTAGTTAATGACAATGCTTTTTGGGATTTGCGTGTTATCAATTAGTTCCCACCAGTGGCTACATTTTATTTATTGTTGTAAGATAGGTTTTAATATCACCCAAACATTTTGTGCTAATATTTTTGCGCCTTGCTCATTTGGGTGGATACCATCATTTTGATTGAGTTTGGCAACACCACCTACACCTTCTAAAAGAAAAGGAACAAAAAGCATTTCATTTTTTACAGCTAGCGAACTAAACAGATTCTTAAATTCTGCGGTATATTTTTGACCCATATTTGGTGGCATCTGCATCCCTTCCATAACCAATTTCGCATTTGGGTATTTTGCTTTTACTTTATCAATAATGGCTTGTAGGTTAGTTGTTGTTTCTACTACAGAAAGCCCTCTTAAACCATCATTAGCACCCAATTCTAACACAAATATATCTACAGGTTGTTTCAAAATCCAATCAATTCTTCCTAAACCCCCAGCAGAAGTTTCGCCACTTAAGCCTCCATTAACAACATGATAAGGCAATTTTAACGAATCTATTTTATTTTGAATTAAAGCAGGATAAGCCTGAGAAGGATCATCAAGTCCATAACCGGCAGTAAGACTTGTCCCGAAGAATAAAATGTTCTTTGTTTCTTTCTTTGTTTCTGTGGTCAAACTATCGACTTGATTTTGCTGTTCTGCTTGTTTAGGCTGCTGATTTCCGCAAGCGCTGACAAAAAATATAAGGACTAAAAGTAGCGGTGAAAGACGTAACATATTGGTGTAAAAATAAAAGTAAAAAGTGTGCCAGCTGTTAACTAGAATGGTTTTAACAGCAAATTAATCATTAAGTTTAAACATTATGCTCAAAATAAATATAATTTATGCAAAATAATACGATTCTAGACATTAGAAACGTGGGTAAGACCTATAAAAGTGCAGGAAAATCTTTAACCGTACTTCAAGAAGTAAACTTTTCTATACAAGCTGGTTCATCTATCGCCATTACTGGCCCATCTGGAAGTGGGAAGACCACGCTTTTAGGTTTATGTGCTGGATTAGATAAAGCAAGTTCTGGCGAGGTGGTGTTAAATGGCATCAGTTTAAATGGATTGAGTGAAGACGAGTTAGCGTCGGTAAGAAACCAGAATATTGGCTTTATATTTCAGAATTTTCAGTTAATGCCTACTTTAACGGCTTTAGAAAATGTAATGGTTCCTTTAGAATTAAGAAGGGAGAAAAACATTAAAAAAATTGCTTTAGAACTATTAGATAAAGTAGGATTAGCAGACCGAAGTCACCATTACCCAATCCAACTTTCTGGAGGCGAGCAACAACGAGTTTCTTTAGCTAGGGCGTTCTCTAATAAACCAGCCATTTTATTTGCCGATGAACCTACAGGGAATTTGGACGGAGAAACGAGTGTAAAAATTGAAAAACTCCTGTTCGATTTAAATACTCAAGCTGGCACCACATTGGTTATCGTTACCCACGATTTAGAATTGGCATCCAGAACAAATCGAATTATAAAACTAAAAAACGGTGCATTAATTAGCGATGAATTGGTTGCCGCTGCAGTTGCTACTTAAATCTAGCTTTAAAAAATTATTAAATGCCATATCAAAATAGTGCTGTCAGCTTGAGCTGGATATTAAAAATGGCTTGGCGAGATAGCCGTAAAAATAGATCTCGGTTATTGCTTTTTATTTCTTCTATCGTTTTAGGTATTGCCGCTTTGGTGGCTGTTTATTCTTTCAGAGATAATTTAGAGAAAGACATAGAGAAACAAGCTAAATCTTTGGCTGGCGCAGATTTAATTTTAGATAGCAGAAAACCTGCAGACAAAGATATTCAGTTGTTGTTAGACACCTTAGGCGACGAACGAAGTGAAGAAAGAAGCTTTGCCTCCATGGTTTATTTTGTAAAAAACCAAGGAACTAGGTTGGTTCAAATTAAATCTTTAGCAGGTAATTATCCCTATTATGGCGAGATAGAGACCACTCCAGCGGCCGCAGGAAAAAGTTTCCAGAACGGCAGAAAAGCATTAGTAGACCAAACCTTGATGCTGCAATATGACGCCAAAGTAGGGGACTCTATCCTTATTGGTGCTGTGCATTTTGAAATTGCAGGTGCTTTAGAAAAGGCCCCTGGACAAACTGGTATAAGCTCTTCTGTTGCTCCGGTGGTTTATATTCCTATGAAATATTTGGAGGCTACAGGTTTGACAAAAATTGGGAGCCGTATCCAATATAAATATTACTACAAGTTTGACAAGCCTTCTCAGGTGGATGCTGTGGTTAAACAAATAGAGCCCAAATTAGAGAAAACTGGATTTGATATAGAAACCATTGCTTCTACCAAAGAAAATACCGGACGTTCTTTCGGAGATTTAAGTCGGTTTTTAGCTTTATCTGGATTTATAGCTTTACTGCTAGGTTGTATTGGAGTAGGTAGCGCTATTCATGTTTACATTAATGAGAAGCTTGGCACCATTGCTACTTTGCGCTGTTTGGGTGTAAAGGCAAAAGAAGCTTTTCTTATTTTTTTAGTACAAATATTCTTTTTAGGATTGATTGGTTCTATTTTAGGTACCGCTTTAGGTACAGCCATACAATTTATACTTCCCGCCGTATTGAAGGATTTCTTACCTGTCGAGATTAGTGTGCAACTTTCTTGGTCGGCGATAGCACAAGGAATTTCTTTGGGTTTAATTATTTCTATTCTGTTTGCTTTGCCTTCACTTTTAGGTGTACGTAAAATTTCTCCATTAAATGCCTTAAGAGCATCTTACGAAGCGCCTAGTAAAAGTTTTGATCCATTGAAAGCATTTGTTTATGTATTGATCATACTTTTTGTATTTGCATTTACTTATTTTCAAATGAGGGGATGGGTGCAAGCTTTGGCTTTTACCGGAAGTATACTGATTGCTTTTTTATTGCTATTAGGGATTTCTAAATTATTAATGTGGTTGGTAAAGAAGCTTTTACCTTCATCTTTGGGCTATTTATGGCGACAAGGTTTTGCTAATTTGTACCGACCGCAAAATCAAACGCTGATGTTAACAGTTTCGATCGGTTTGTCTACTGCTTTTATTGGAACCTTATTTTTTGTACAAGGTATTTTGATTAAAACGGTGACTTTATCATCGGGTGAAAACCAGCCAAACATGGTTCTTTTTGATATTCAGAATAGTCAGAAAGATGGAGTGGCAAAAATAACTAAAGATTATAACTTGCCAGTAATGAGTCAAGTACCTGTGGTAACGGTTAGAATTGCTTCAATTAATGGTAAAACTGCAGCAGACATTGTAAAAGCTGATAGCCTTTCCAATGAAAGTAAACAAGACAAAGAAAATACTGAAAGGAATGGTCCATCTCAAAGAGCCTTTCGTGGGGAGTTAAGGGTTACTTTTCAGGATACTTTAACCGCTGCAGAAAATATTACTAAAGGGAAATGGGTGGGTAATGTTGCCAAGCCAGAAGATCCTATTTATGTTTCTTTAGAACAGAATTATGCCAAAGGAATACGAGTAGCTATTGGCGATAAAATTACTTTTGATGTGCAAGGAGTAATGATTCCGACTATTGTTGGAAGCTTTAGAGCGGTAAACTGGAATAGAATGCAAACCAATTTTAGGGTGGTTTTTCCAAGAGGCGTTTTGGAAGAAGCTCCACAATTTAATGTATTGATGACGCATGTCCCTAATCAAGAAGCTTCGGCTAAATATCAGGGAGCAGTTGTGCGAGCATTCCCCAATGTTTCTATGATTGATTTAGCTTTGATTTTAAAAGTATTGGATGAATTGCTCTCAAAAATTGGGTTTGTGATTCGCTTTATGGCCACATTTAGTATGGCAACGGGTTGGATTGTCCTCATTGCTTCGGTTCTCACCAGCAAAAATCAGCGGTTAAAGGAAAGTATTTTATTGAGAACCTTAGGTGCAAGTAAAAGACAAATCCTCAGTATTAATGCGCTGGAATATTTCTTTTTAGGCGCCATTGGTAGCGGAACAGGTTTGATACTTGCTTACTCAGCAAGCTGGGCTTTAGCTTCGCTAAGTTTTGAAAGTAGTTTCGATCCTTCTTTCTTACCCATCCTCTTGTTATTTTTAATCATTACTTTATTGGTTGTGGTTACAGGTGTTTTTAGCAGCAGAAAAGTGTTAAACAGTCCACCTTTGGAGGTTTTGAGAGGGGAGAGTTAAAGGTTGAATTTTTAATAAAGAATTTCAAGAAACTCTTTCTATTTTAATACGATCTGGACGTAAAATACTTCCGATAACCATTCCCAAACAGCTACTTAATGTTCCGTAAATTGTAGGGTCTATGCGGGTTTGGAAATAGTTGCAAAAAAACCAGACTAGGCCGCCTGCAAAAATGGAAATCCAAGCTCCAAAAATAGATGCTTTTTTCCAAAAAAGTCCAAAAGTTAATGGTGCGAACAGGCAAACCATAAGCAAAACTGATGACGCCACAACCAAACCATGGATGTTAGTATTGTTAAATGCCAGAAAACAACAAATAAAAGCAACAACAATAACGCTGATTCTGGTGTAGAGCAGTAATCTTTTATCGGTGATGTTAGGTATATAGGGTTTCAAAAGGTTTTCCCCGATTATGGTTGCAGGGGACAGCATGGCGCCACTTGATGTACTTAAAATTGCGGAAATGAGGGCACCAAAAAAAAGCATTTGAACCGGTAAGCTTGCGTATTTGGAAATCATGCTGGGGATTAGGTTTTGTCCGCTGTCACTACCCATTAATTCTGGATGTAAATATGCAGCGCCAAGACCAATAATAAGTGGAATGGCAGTTATGGTAAACAATAAAAGAGCACTTAGAAATACGCCTTGTACGCCAGCTTTCGCCGATTTAGCAGAAAATACCCTTTGATATATTTCTTGGGCTGGTATGGCTCCGATTCCAAATACCATCCACATGGCTATATAATCTGTCCAATTATAAAGTCCGCTTTTGGGTAAAAAGTTATAAAAGGTTTTGGGTTTATTGGCAAATAACGGAGCTATTCCGCCAGTTTTATCCAGTATAGTTGCCAATACGACTACCAATCCAATGACGATAAAAATACTCTGCATTAAATCGGTGAGGGTGACGGCCCACATTCCGCCGATGTAAGTATAGATAACCACAATGGTTGCACCTAAAATTATTCCAGTAGCAATGGAAGTGCCAAGGACAGACTGAAATAAATATGCCAATGCTACAAATTGTGCCGCAATCCAAAAGAAATAGGTGATGACAATAATGATGGAGGTGGCTAATTCTAGCGAAGCATGATATCGGATTTTAAAGAAATCGCCAAGGGTGATGATGTTCATTTGGTAAAGTCGACGAGCATAAAAAAATGCGACCAAACATAAACAGAGAACGTTTCCGAATTGGTCGGTGATGATGCCCATCATTCCGTCTTCTACAAAACGACCGGGAACACCCATGATGATTTCTGCTCCAAACCAAGTGGCAAATATGGTTACGCCGACTAATGCGGATGGTAAACTTTTTCCGGCAAGGGTAAAATCTTTGGTGGTTTTTATTCTTTTGGATGCCCAAAAGCCAATGGCAAGTGTGATGCCAATATAAATGAATATGAAAACAGCTAGCATCAATATTTCACCTTTTTGGTTGAGAAAATTAATTTAGTGTTTTTCATTTACTGTTTCGTATTGCTTTGGAATAATGATTTTTTACCCAATATGGTTTATTTTAAATTTCTTTCTTTTAACAGTTCTTCTAAAGCTTTATCTCTTTTAGATTCTTTAACCAATTTGTAAATAAAATATAACGGAATTAAGGTTAACATTCCATAGCTGTTTTTCACTACGCTGAAAACGACAATCCCTATCAGAAAGCCAATGAAAAAGGCATTTGTTATGGGAGACAATTTTGTCTTTTTTGATTCTTCTAATAGTTCTTGATTTGTTAATTCTGAAAGTACTTTTTGGGTCATTTGGTGGTTGGTGGTTTAATAGGTTTTTATTAATTTATTCTGAGTTTTGATTTTAACAAAGTTGTAAGTTTTTGAATGACAAAATAAGCGAAAAATCCAAAAAGTAGTCCTGCTAAAATCCCAGTTAGAGAACCAGCAAATAAAGCTATGTTAAGGGACCACCAATGGGTGATTTTGTTTAAAATAAAAAAACCAATAATCCCTACTAAAAGGCCTCCCATTGATGATGTTGAAACTAAAAAAGTTTTAAATCCTTTTGTGAATGACTTCTTGTTGAGCCCAACCAGTACCGAAGTTGATAAGATTCCTGCACCAATGAGTCCAAATAAAATTAAAAGAATAGTGACCGTAAGAACAATACCTACACCGACACAAATAAGTATGAAAATAAACAGGAGAACCGCAAAGACAAAAAGACCTGGTGCAAAGTCGTTGTCTATTTGTTTTAATTCTTCGGAATTGGTTAATGAATCAGTTTTTGTTTGCTCTACTTTTTGATTTATTTGAATACTGTCAGTTAGTTTTACAAATTCTAATTTATTAGTAAAAAGTAGAATAGTTATTAGGAAAAATAGTCCTTTCATTTTGTTTTTTTTTTAAAAGGGAGGTTTATTTGGTTGACGTTGGTTTGTTGGTGATAAATTTTGATTAACGGTTTTGGCGCTACAAGAAGTTGGCGATTTTTACCAAAAATGTTCATACTAAGAACGAATATACGATTAACCACAAATTTCTCTGAGGAGCACTGAACCGCCTTTTTTGCCAAACTAGTGTTATCGGTACGGTGTTCTTCCCCGTCTGTTGGTTTATAGTTTGTTTTTGTTGAGCGGTTGGACAGACACACTTTTATTCAAGCTAATGTTTTAGAGTTGGCTTTTGCATCTTGGCAAAGTGTGTAGCTATGAAGCGTTTGCTTTTTTATACATGTCATTTTACAGGATAAGCCGTTACTAATTTTGGTTCTACTTGTCCACTTTCAACTATCCAAACAGTCACTATACAAGGATTTCTGTCGTCTGGAGTTTTGATTTCGCACTTCAGTACATATTTAATTCCAAAGTCTGAATCTTTTGTTTGTTCGATGTCTCTGTCAATGGAATGCTGAATGAGTGAACCTTTGAATGTGTCAATGTCTGTTATGTCAAAACCGAAACGCTTGAAAAAGTCCGCTTTATGCTTCCCAATTTCGTGTATATTACTCAGTAAGTATTCCGTGATTTTGTTGTCTGCAACAAAAGATTGGCTGTTGTTAGGTATCTTCATTTTATTGCTTTGTTTCAATTTGATTACTAGATACTGTTTCAACTATACTTGAATCGTTTACTATAAACTCAACTTCATAAGCGTCTTTGTTTTCGTAAACGTGAACTACAGTACCGATAGAACCTTTGGGAACTTTTGAAATTTTAGTATTTGCAATAACGAGTGCATATTCATTTATTGATTTTGCAATATTCTCAAAACTTTCTTCATAATCTTGTCGACTTAGAACTGTATCAAATAGCCCAATATCTTCGCCTTCATGTTTACTTATTCCAATATATTCCAAACTGGCATCTTCATAGCGTTTGAACTTATATACCGCGTCATTCATTAATGCTGAATTGAACACACCAAGACTTACCAATAATTCAAAGTCTTTAACCGAAAGACCCGTAACTTTTTTAAAAAGTCCTGGTTCCAATTGTGTGATTACATCCTTAAGGCTATGTTCTCGATAATCAGTTAAATACATAAACACAGGCACACGAGTTGCAAACTTGATTAGCTTATCCTGAATTTGCTTTCTTAGGCTTTTGTATTCTTTCTCTTGTTCAGTTAATTCTTGCTTCTGTTTTTTGGTTAGCTCCTTGTCATTGGCTTCTTTCTTTGCTTTTTTAACGGCTTCCGATTTATTAATTATGGTTTCAATGTCCTGATTCAAATTTCTAAAGCCTTCTATGCTCATTAGAGCTTTCATTGCTGCTTCGTTTGACATCAATCGGGCTAGGGTTTTGTTGTCCACATTTACGAGCAATGCACTTTCCCAACGTCTTGCTAAAAGTGTTGCAGTTGTACCACTCATAGCCATATCCAAAATTCCTGCGGCATCAACTTGTTTCATTGAGCTACCGTCATAAGCTAAAACGGGCAAGAAGTTAATAAACTCAGCAACTTTTGCTTCAGGATTTGTTTCAGTCACATTTAGGCTGCAACTGTAATCGGCAATTTGTCTTAATGCTCGGTCGGGAGCAAAGTCAAAAACGTAACATTCTTCTTTTAAAATCTCTTCTTTATTTGGCGATTTGCTGTCTGGGTTTTTAATTACCCAAGGTGTTTGCACTCGGAAAGCTGCTTGAAAATAAGTTTCTGGACTGGAAGAATTACGCAACATAAAAATTCCTGTCCAAGGTTTAACCGAAACGCCTGTTGTGAGTTTGCCACATGAAAGTGTAATGGTTTTTGATTCCAATGGATTATCTGTCATTGCATCCAAAACTGGTGGCAATGCTTCAATTCCTATACCAGCTTGTATGCCCGCGGCAATTACTACTTTATAGTCATTGTAAAAAGTATTTTGTCGTTTCTCTAATAAGCTTGCCATTGCGTTGCAAGCTGCTACTGTTGGCAAAAACCAAAATGTATGATTTAACACCCTGAGCAATGGAGCGTGTGAAAATGGCAAAGGTGGTTTCTTCGCACCCATTTTTAAATGGTCAACGGTGGTTTCGCTGAACGAACCCCGAATCAAGTCTAACCATTTTTGTACTTCATCTTCGTATTTGAAACTGGCTTTCCGTCCTTCTCCTTCTGCTTTGAAGAATATGTTTAAATCAAAACCATCAAACTCACCCTGCATAGCTATTTGGCGAATGGAATCGGGTAGCTGATACGTAAGCATTACCATTCTTGGCAATGCAGCGTAAGGATTTTTATTTTGGTCATTAGAAGGAACTAGAGACCAATTCTCTTTGGCTCTTTGTTCGTCTGAATACGTCCAATTAAAAATTTGTTCTTCGATAAATTCGCCTGAACTAATTGCCCGAAACGGAGTGCCTGACAAATACAAATAGTGATTGGTGCTGATTGGGATAATCTCTTCTAAATGTTCAACTTTATCTTCTTCGGCAAATCCTTCCTTTTCTATTTTTTTGTATTCTTCAATTTCCTTTTCTGCTTCTAAGTCTTTGCCAAATAAGTCTTTGGCGTTTTCTCGCCAAGCTCCGTAATGATATTCATCAAAAATGATACAATCCCAAACGGTGGCGTGTACCCATTCATTTTTAGCCTTAATGCCGCCTGTATTTGTATTCTTTCCCAAATAATCTTGAAAGGAACCGAAACAAACTAATGGTTTTTTAAAGTCAATGTTTTTCTCTTCAAATTCACCTTCGTGTTTAGAATAAAACTGCCAACCTTCAAAATCAACGTGAGATAATAAATCTTCCTTCCAAGCATCTTCAACGGCTGGCTTAAAAGTGAGTACCAAAACCTTTTTCCATCCCATTTTCTTTGCTAATTGGTAACTGGCAAAGGTTTTTCCGAAACGCATTTTGGCGTTCCATAAAAAGTGTGGATTTTTGTCTTTGTTCTCTTTTTTAAAACTCTTGAAATAGGCGATTGATTTGTTTACTGCTTCTTCCTGTTCGGGGCGCATAGCGAAAGTAAGTACACGGTTTTCTTCTGTTCTTTCGCCTGTTTTGATTTGGTGAATGGCTCTACGCAAATCATTCAAGTTGCATTTATACCATTCTCCGCTTGCGTTTACTACTTTCCATTCTCTGAGTAAGCGGTGTACTTCATGGTCGGTAAAAGAACTGCCGTCACGCTTCATTGCCGATTCTTCAAACACAATTTTGTACTGAATAGCAGCCGTTCCTAATTGTTCTTTTATGCGAGTTTGAGCATCACGGTCAGTAAAGCCAATCTTGAGTAAACCCTTGTGCGTAGCAACTCCAACCAATTCATACGCATAAATTGTCGGATTGGTGGAAGGTCGGGGTGGGAAAAATTCTTTTTTACTCATTTCTATCTTTTTTGTGTCGAGCAATTTCAATGGCTCTGTGCAGTTGTTTCTCCAATAGTTTCATGTCAGGAAGCTTAGTTAAGTATTCAGCTACTTTAATATTACTTTTATCAAGTTGCAACAATTCTATATGTTCTTCATTTTTTGAAGCACAAAGTATCATTCCTATGGGTTTGTTCTCTCCTTCTATTGTTTCATACTTTTCCAACCAACGCAAGTACAATTCCATTTGACCTTTAAAAGCAGCTTCAAATTTTCCTAATTTTAAATCTATGGCTACCAAGCATTTTAATCTTCTGTGATAAAAAAGTAAGTCGATATAATAATCATCTGTATCAATAGTGATGCGTTTTTGCCTTGCCATAAAGGCAAAATCAGAGCCCAGTTCTATAATGAATCTTTGTAACTCTACCAGAATATTGGCTTCAAGATCCTTTTCAGAATAAGCATCCTTTAAGCCTAAAAAATCTAAAAAGTAAGGGTCTCTGAACACCAAATCTACACTGAGTAGTTTTTCGTTCTTTAATTGGTCTAAATCGTTTTGAATAGTAAGTTCTGGTTTTTTACTGATGGCTGTGCGTTCAAAGAGCATGGAGTTGATGCGTTCTTGAAACGTTCGTACACTCCATTTTTCAAGTGTGCACATTTCAATATAGAACTGCCTCTTTAAAGCCTCATCCATAAACATGACCAACCTAATATGAGACCAACTCAATTGTCTACACAGTGTGTATACAATCTTTTTTTCTGGAAAAGTCTCCGCCAACTTCATGCATTGCCGCAGTTGCTTTTCACCCCAACCTTTACCGTATTCAACCTCTAATTGTCGGGCCACTGACACAACAATCTCTTTGCCATATTCAGCTCTTTGATTTTGCAGTACCTCATCATTTATCCTCTTGCCAATATTCCAATACAGCATACTCATAGCCGAGTTTACCGCTACTGCCACCTGCTGGCGGCTTTCGGCTATCAGTGATTTAATATCACCTACTAATGGCTGTATTTTCCCTATTTCTTTACTCATCTACTTCGGCATTTTTAGATAAGTCCATTGGTCGAATTAATTGAGAAATAAACTCGATTTCATTTAATGTCAATTCATATTTACCAAAAAGTTTTTCATCATCCCATTTTTCATTCATAGGAAGATTGGGCACAAAAATGAATTTACCTTTAGTGATATTTTGAGTTAAAAGAATAGTTGAAACCAAGAATCTGCAAAAATTTGTTCTTAGGAAATCTGCCATATTCTTAGCTTCTGCTTCACTATTGTAATTACCAACGACTAAATAAGATTCAGTACAAACTGTTTTTGGAGGCATTACTTCAATTCGTGAGAAAATCCTTCTTTTGCCTTCTTTATCAGGTTGACCACCGTGGTCATTTGAAGCTTTGGACAACATTACTTTCCATTTATCAATCAAATCCTTTCCGCTGGTAATTTTATCAGACGAAATCTTTCCATTTCCTGCGCTTGTAATTAAGTTCAGGTCTCCTTTCTTTTCTGGTCTAACACTTGAAACTAATCCAAAAGGCATCCTGCTTGAGACAACAATATCTAAAAAAGAAGTGCTTTTTTGTTTGACCTTGTGTATTATGTCAATTGCTAAATTATCTCTGACGAAAGTATCAAATTCGTCAAGGAATC